>Ga0233425_10000770_pt1 | contig 79048 bp, 69 predicted proteins | sample Watercolumn_Towu_2_FD_181712 | JGI IMG/M metagenome (GOLD analysis project Ga0233425, IMG submission 181712) | Freshwater microbial communities from Lake Towuti, South Sulawesi, Indonesia - Watercolumn_Towuti2014_140_MG | ecosystem: Environmental > Aquatic > Freshwater > Lake | place...
ATATCGGTTACACCATCATCATAAGTTTTTCCTGTGGCATATTGTAACGGGTCGTTATATATAATATCTATTTTCATTAATTATTATATCTTTTAATTGCTTCATTCAGAACTGCATTAATCATTTTATTGTAATCCATTCCTGCTACTCTTGCGGCTTTAGGATAACAGGAATTATCATCAGGATTCGGTAATATTCCCGGAAGAGGGTTAATTTCAATTATATTCGGAATATTTTTTTCATCAAGTCTTATATCTATTCTTGCCCAGTCTCTCAATCTCAGACATTTAAAAGTATCAATACAGGTATTTTCAATTTTTTTATACAATTCTTTATTCACATTGGCAGGACAGTGAAAAATATCAAGTTTATTTTCTCTTGTATCGAAGAACCATTTCAATTCGTAAGAATAAATTTTATTAAACCCTTCAGGCACTTCATCGAGATTAATTTCGATAACCGGTAATACTTTCACATCATCACCGTTTCCAAGCATTGCGACTGTAAATTCTCTTCCTCCGACAAAATTTTCAACCAATGACATTTGAGCATACATTTCTTTTATTCTTATAATTTCATTATTCAATTCCTGAAGGTTATTTACAACTGAGGAATTATAAATTCCTTTTGAAGAACCTTCGTGAAGCGGTTTTACAAATTTCGGAAAAGAAAGTTCAGCAGAATTATTTAAAATTTTATCTGTAATAAAAAATTCCGGGTTTGGAATTTTGTAATAGGAAAGAATTTCTTTGCATCTTGATTTATCGTGGCATATACCTGTCGTGATAGAATCACTCCCAGTAAAAGGAATATTCAGCATTTCAAGTATAGAAGGAATTTGTGATTCTCTTGATGCTCCGTAATATCCTTCGGCAACATTAAAAACAAAATCAGGTTTAATATTTTTTATTTTTTCAAAAGCGTCTGCATCTGCTTCGATGAGTTCAACATTGTGTCCGTTTAATTCAAGAGCATCCTTAACTGCATTAATTGTTTCTTCACAATCCCATTCAGCGAATGTATCATCAATCCGTTCAGGATAATTTTCAAGAAGATTTTTATCCAGATATTTATTTATAACAGCGGAATGTGTCTCCCGGACACCTTTACTGTCAATGATTTCCGTCTTCTCTTCCTTCTTAATATTATACGTTAAAGCAATATACAAAAATTATCTATATAATATTTTTTAATTTTAACTTTTGCAAATATAACATTTTAATTTTCATTGTCAACAATTTCTTTTCAAAAAAAGAAAAAAATGAAAAATATTTTTTTGAAAATAAAAATTATTTTAGAAGTATTTGTAAAAATATTTTTAAAAAAAGTTTCATAAATTGATTAACCTGAAAAATTTACAGGGATATTGGGGAATTTTCTTTGCAAGTTTTTTAAAAATTTTTTTGCTTATTTTACATTAGTTGTTAAATTAATTTTAAGTGTTATGAAAAAAGCTATTTTTTCCATTTCTTTTTTTCTATTCATCGTTGCTCTTGCTCTGGGTTTAATAGAAGCAGGTGACAGATTGAGTCTTATAGAAAATTTTACAAGTTCCACCTGCCCGCCGTGTGCAACGAATAATCCTATCCTCGAAGCATGGATGGGTACGGTAGATTCAGAAAAAGTAATAGCAATATCTTATCATATGAACTGGCCCACACCGGGCAATGACCCGATGTATGCTTATAACGTTACCGATAATAATGGTAGAAGAACATTTTACAATGTAAATTCCATACCGCAATACTGGTTTGACGGGGTTTATAACCAAATCGGAGGTTATTCGGGGTCAACTTTGACAAGCCAATTGAATTCGCGTAATGCTATTTCAAGCCCTGTTACGGTAATCCTTACCGATAGTGCTTATGCAACAGATAGTGTACTTGTCAGAGTTAAAGTGTGGTGCGAAACATATATATCCAGCCCAAATGCAACTTTACAAATTGCAGTACTGGAAAATAATATTGCATACACTGGAACAAACGGAGAACCAATGCACTATTGGGTAATGAGGAAAATGCTTCCAAGTTATACCGGTACACAAATTCAATTAAGACCGGGAAACTTAATAACAATTGAACAGAGATACAAAAAAGACCCGATTTGGATTTCGAATAATGTTTATAACATAGCGTGGGTACAGGGTGTAGGAAATGAAGTTTATTGCGCATCACAAAAAACTAAGAACTTTACATTACTCCCCTATCCTGCCTTCAGAGTTGTAAATCAGGGTGTTGCTGCTAACGGTTCTTACAAAATAAGAATACCAAACATAAAAGCAGGATATACAAGTCCCGTTACTTTCACTGCCGAAGTATCACCGGCTACAACCGGAATTTCTACTTCATTTCCAAATGGAAATGTTATAAGTAATTTTCAGGATTCAATTAGTTTAAATGTTTCTTCCACGTCTGCAGTTCCGACAGGTGCGTACAAAATTATTGTAACAGGGACAAATGCAAACCAGAAATCTCACAAAATATCCACTGATTATCTTGTTGGAAAAAATTATGTAACAGTCGCAACAAACCCTCCGACTTTAAATTTCAATGTTAATGGAATAGGATACTATTCATCGAATCTCTTCAGCTGGAATTTGGGTAGTTCACAAACAGTATCTGTAACATCACCGCAGGGTACTTCAAACACAAGATATGTATTTTTAAACTGGAGCGACGGTGGAGATACTTCACATCCAATCACAGTTAATAATACAACAAGTCTTTACACCGCAAATTTCAAAACACAATTTTACGTAATGGCATATACCAATCCGGGAGGATTACCGGTTACTATCAGCAACGGAAATATGTTTCTTGATTCTGCCGTTACAACAACAATATCGGTATCCCCGTTACAGGTTCAGTTTAACGGAAAAACTTATTACTTCAAGAGATGGATGGGGGGAGGAAACGGTTCTTATACAGGGACAAATCCATCTTTCCAGGTTTCACTTCAAAACCCGATAAACCAGATTTGTTTTTATGATACGGTGAATATCGGAGTAAATCAAATAGGAAGTGAAGTTCCCGATAAATTTGCATTATATCAAAACTATCCGAATCCATTTAATCCGCTTACAAAAATAAAATTTGATTTGCCAAAATCAGGATTCACAAAAATTACAATTTACGATTTAACAGGTAAAGAAGTCAATATATTGCAAAACGGAGTTTTGACTGCAGGCAGATATGAAGTTACACTAAACGCAATCACTTTCCCGAGCGGAGTATATTTCTATAAACTTGTATCGGAAAACTACTCTGAAATAAGAAAGATGATATTAATAAAATAGAATTTATTTATAATTACTTTTTAAAAAGACGGGAAAATCTCCCGTCTTTTTTTTATACATAACAATAAAGAAAAATTGTTCTTATTTTTTATGCGATTCGAATTATCTTGTTGTGAAAAAAAATATCATAATATTAATTTTTATTCTAATATTTCCGGTAAAAAATATTTTTTCTCAAATTACTGTCGAATCAAACTTTGAAGGGGGAAATGCACAGGTAATAAGTATTAATAATCCGGAAAATACGGTAAAAATAAAATCTCAGTTGCGTCTCGGAGATATTTACAATTCCGTATTCCTGTGTAAAATCTTAGGACATTCAATGTCTATGCCATTAAAAATTCAACTTCAGTTCACAAATTCAACTCTTATTCCTTATCTCGGAGCATATAGTCCGGATTTTCAGCAATGGTTAAGAACAACAGGAACTGTGATTTCGGATTACAAAGAATTTATGATAACAAATCCATCATCTGCGGTTTATTTTTCTGTCGGTTATCCGTATCTTTATACAACACTAATAAATCATCTTAATTTAATTTCATCATATCCGCATATACAAATTTCAAATCTTTGCCAGAGTAATCTGGGAAGACAGGTTAAACTTGTAAAGATTACCGATAATAATATTTCAGATACAGGAAAATATCTTGTGTGGATTTTAGCACGGCAACATGCATTTGAATCTCATTCGAGCTGGGTAATTGACGGGTTGCTGGATTTTTTTGTGTCGAATGACAATAATGCAGACAGACTTCGAAAACAGGCAATTATATATTTAATTCCGATGATGGATGTTGACCAGGTTTTTCTCGGTGGAACCGGAAAAGACCAGAATCCCGTTGATTTCAATCGGGACTGGGATTCTCCATCCTACTGGAATGCTGTAATCGCAGCAAAAAATAAAATATTTGAAACTGCATTACAAAATCCGTTAAAAATATTTTTTGACAGCCACAATCCATGGCCCTCCGATCATTCACAGTCAAGCAGATTATTTTTGTACAGCCTTCAGGAAAGCGGGATTAAATCAAATAATCTCGATACTTTCAGATTATTTTTTGAATCCATCGGAGGATACCCTCTCAACAGACAACCGCTATATCCGACTGCAGGTCAGACTTCTTCAAGATGGGCTGATTCATTGTTTTCTTCTCTTGCATTTAGTGTTTCGATGGAAACAGGTTTTATTAACCGCACTGATAATACAGAATGGACAATTCCACTATATAGAAATAACGGTATAGTTCTCGGAAAAACATTTAATGATTTTTTAAGCAATCTTGTAAAACCCGGTGACATTATTATAGATAATACAGATTCTGCAAAAGTTCAGATTTCAGGCCAGTGGTATTCATCTAATATGCCCGGGGGATACTGGGGAAACAATTATTATCACGATGGAAATCAAGGGAAAGGAGAAAAAAGTGTAAAATACATTCCCGAAATAAATGAAAATGGTTTTTATGAAGTATCTCTCAGATGGACTTCGTTAGGGAACAGACCCGTTAATGTACCTGTAAAAATTACTTATGTATCCGGTATAAAAGATACATTAATAAACCAGCAGATTGAGGGAAGCCGGTGGGTGTCGCTTGGAATCTTTTTCTTTTCTTCGGGATACAACAGTAGTGTATTAATAAAAAATGATGATACTCAGGGGTATGTGATAGCAGATGCTGTAAGATTTTCAAAGCGAGCATACGGTCCTGTATTAATTTATAGCCATGAGGTTAATATACCGGTATCTGAAATATATTCTTATCCAAATCCATTTAATCCGACAACAAACATAAGTTTTCAAAATAATAAATTTCAACTTATCACTATCGAAGTTTTTGACATCAAAGGAAACAAAATATCCATATTATTAAATAAGAAATTAAATCCCGGAAAATATAATATCCTTTTTAACGGTTCTAATTTTCCCTCGGGAGTTTATTTTTACAGAATAATTAATGATAAAATAACAAATTCCGGCAAAATGATATTAATAAAATAATAAACTTGTAACTTTAATATAAATTATACGTCTTATTTTATATTAAAGAGTAAAATAATGAAAAAAATTTATTTCCTTTCTGTTTTTTTTATTTTATTAGATGTATCTATTCTATTATCACAGGAATCGGTAAAAGACTCTATAAAAATAAAAGATATTAATTCAGTTATAATTGCAGAAAAATGCGAGAAAAGTGATGTAATAATTGACGGGGATTTAAGCGATTCCTGCTGGGCAGGATTAAAAACTTACGGGGATTTTGTTCAGATTGAACCTAAGGAAAATGAAAAACCAAGCTCGGTTACTGAATTTAAAGTTTTTTATGACGATGATAATATTTATTTCGGTATTACCTGTTACGATGACAATCCAAATGCTATAAGAAAAACAATGACTGACAGGGATAAAATTTTTCAGGATGACTGGGTAGGGATAATTCTTGATACGTACGGTGAAAGCCAGCAGGGGTATGAATTATTTGTAAATCCATACGGAATACAGGGGGATTTGATGTGGACAATAGGCGGTAATGAAGATGCAACTTTTGATGCTATCTGGTATTCAGATGCAAAAATATACAATGACCGCTGGACAGTTGAAATAGCAATTCCATTTAAGAGTTTAAGATTTCCCGATAAATATGTGCAGGACTGGAAAATTCATTTTCTAAGAACGAAACCACGCGAGAACAGGGAACAAATGTCGTTCGTCCGTGTATCAAGGGACGACCCTTCTTTATTTACACATTATGCGAGAATCGAAAACATCAAAGGTATTAAAGGAGGAAAAAATATTGAAGTACTTCCATACGTACTTGGATATCAGAACGGACAGAGAACCGATTTAAATAATTCAAATTCCGAATTCAAAAATAATCCTTTAAAAGGAGAATTAGGTATTAATGTTAAATACGGGATAACTTCAAATCTCACAGCAGATTTTACTTATAATCCGGATTTCTCACAAATCGAAAGCGATGCTGCTCGAATTGACGTAAACAGCACGTTCGCATTATTTTATAATGAAAAAAGACCTTTCTTTCTTGAAGGTAGCAACATCTTCACTACACCAATGCGGGTAGTTTATACAAGGTCAATAAACAACCCTCTGTATGCTTTAAAACTTTCGGGAAAAATCGGGAACTGGGAACTTGGATTAATATCAGGATTGGATAAGAAATCACCTTTCATTATTCCGCTTGAAGAAAGAAGCATATACCTTCCTACTGAAAAAGAATCTTTCGGAAATTTATTCAGATTAAAAAGGAATATGGGAAATGAATCTTATCTTGGATTTATTATAACTGACAGGGAAATTATAAAAGATAAAAATAAACCTTTCGGGTTTGACGGATATAACAGAGTGGCAGGATTAGACGGCAGGTTTAAATTTCTCGGCAACTATTATCTGACATTCCAGTTGTTGAGAACAATGACACGTGAACCGAATGATACAACATTATTAAATGACCCGACAACATTTGATAACGGGAAACATACTGTAACATTTGACGGAGAATATTTAAATGGTTATGCCAATTCAATCAGTATCAACAGAAGTGCACGCCACTGGAATTTTACAATCGATTATTCAGATGTTTCTCCCGGAGTAAGAGGAGACCTTGGATTTAACAGTAATGTCAATTACAGGACATTGTCTACATATCAGGGATATACCTTTTATCCCGAAACAAAAATATTAAACAGATTTGAACCTTCTTTTTTCGGATATATCAGACACGATATAGATGGCAGACTAAAAGAAGAGGTACTTGAGCCGCAAATAAATTTGAATTTTGCCAAGCAAATGTATTTATATATCGGACTTTTACTTGTGAATAATGAAGAATTCGGAGGAATATATCATAAGGGCGCAAGAAGGGGGCATATAAATTTTCAGTCTAATACATTTAAAGAATTTACGGGAGGATTTTTTATTTCAGCCGGGAAAAGTATTGTAAGAGTTGAAGACCCCTCATTTGTAGGATGGGCGTTGAATTTCGCAATCTGGAATACAATAAAACCTGTTAGTAATTTTGTCATTGAAAATAATTACACATATTACGAACTCGACAGAAGTTACAAAGGAGAAAAAATATTTGCAGGGTATATTTTAAGAACCAAAACTACATATCAAATTTCGAAAAGTCTGTCAATGCGGTTGGTGTTTCAATATGATACATTTTCAAAGAATTTTGAAATTGACCCTTTGATAAGTTATAAACTAAATCCATTTACAATATTTTATCTCGGTTCTACACATAATTTTTCTGACTTACCAGAACTGAACGGAAAAACGAAATACGTTGAAGCAAGCAGGCAGATTTTTCTGAAACTGCAGTATCTGTGGAGAATATGATTTCAATGTACAATTTACAACCTGTCTCCAACAGGCAGACGTGCAATGTACAATTAATCCCCCTTTGAAGGGGGTACGGGGGATGACTGTATCAAAATTAATTACAACAATCTTTCATCTGAGATTGTGTTTTATCCATTTTAGGACTGATGTATGGGATACCAAGATTCAATCCTCTGAGAATTAAAATCAATCCAAATACTACAGCAAGAACCGGAATGATTTTTCTGAATTTCAGTTTAACTTTTGAATTTATAAAACCACCTGCAACAGATGCAGAGTACATTAAAGGAATAGTGCCGAGTCCAAAGAAAAACATAAATAAAGTACTTTGCCAGATATCACCGAGTACAAGTGCACCTGCAAGCCCTGCATAAACAAATCCGCAGGGAAGAAAGCCGTTTAATATCCCGATAATGAACAAAGTAAATAATGAATTTGAATTTATTAATTTCCCGAATAAATGTTTTATTCCCGAAGAAAAATTAAAAGAATTAATTATTTTATTTTTTGTTCCGGAAGGAATAACAACTAATAAAATAATTATGATTCCCGGAATAATAGATAACCATCGCTGAAAACCTGCAATAAAAAAACCTGAACCGATTACTCCGAAAATTAATCCGAATAACGAATAAGTTAATACTCTTCCAAGATTATATAACAACCTCCCTGAATAAAAATTAAATCCACCAGACTTATTTGCAGGCAGAGCAAGTACAATAGGTCCGCACATACCAATGCAATGCATTGAGCCCACCAGTCCAATTACAAATCCGGAAAATATTTCCATTAATTAATCGATTCTTTTCAAAATAATCTGTTCTCCAATATTGAGTATTTTTACTTTATTTTCAATATGAAATTTTTCTGTGAGGGATTTCAATGCTTCGGCAGGGATGAAAGGGTCTGAAAGATACTTTGTTGTTCCGAAATGAATCGGAATCATATAATCAGCTTTTAAATCTTCCAGAACCTGAACTGCGCCAAGAGAAGAAACATGATTATTATTTCCGTTATCTTTATCGCAGTTCCTGCAAGGTCCTACAGAAATCAAAGCAAGATTTATTTTAAATTTTTTCCCGATTTCTTTGAACGCCAGAGAATCATAACCCGTATCACCTCCGAAAAATACAGTCTGTCCTTTATATTCAAATACGTAACCTGTATATCCTACATTCCCCCACTTACCATCAAATAAATATCTTCCTCCGTAATGTTTTGCAAATACTGATGTAACTTTTATTCCGTCTATAATTTTTGATTCATTAATATATACTGACGAAAACATATTTCTATTATTCAGTTTCCACATTTTGAAATCATAATCCGGCAGATATTCTTCAAGCCCAGACGGGAATGCAAGATTTGTTCCGGGGAACTGCTCTGAAATCATTTTCAGACTTTTAAAATTAAGATGGTCAAAATGAGTATGTGACACTAAAACAAGATTACATTTTTTCAGATTTGAAATATCAAATCCCGCTTCCCATTCTCTCTGAATAATCAAAGCAAAATGGTCTGTAAGAAAAGGGTCGGTTATTATGACTTTGTCATCCATCTGCAGAATCACAGTTGAATGCCCCACCCACAATGCAGAAAGCCGGACGGAATCTGATAGAGGATTTGTAATTTTATTTTTAATTTTTCCTACCTGATGGAAATTCTTTCCTATATTATCCGTGAATATACTAAAATAAAAACATCCTGAAGAGAAAAAGAAAAAAACTAAAATTATTAAATAAATACAACTTCTTATTAAAAAACTTTTTGAATTCAACTTTAGAAATATTTAAAATTTAAACTAATATTGTACCGGTTATTTTTATTAAAATTATAATCGAATTTCACACCAAGAATTCCAAAGAAAGTATATAATCCGAGTTCAATACCGGATGTATTATTTTCTGAAGATTCTTTTGTCTGACGCAAAGAATATTTTCCTCCGATGGAAACAGCAAGATTCTCACCGGTTTCTTCAAGAGGAATAAATAATCTTGTCCCTGTTGTGAATGAAAATCTTTTCAGGTTGGAATAATTATAGTTTGCAAGTGTATATTCCGGTTGAACAAATAACTCAACCGAGCCGCCGAGTCTTCTTACAGGATTAACGATGAAGAACTGAACCGGCGAAACATATTCATTTGCATTAAAAGAAAAATTTACGGGAGTAACATTCCATCTGACGCCTGTAATAATTCTTGTGTTATTGTCGTTATTATCCGAGTTAAACGTGATTGCTGGAATTGTCTGCAAAACAGTCCACGTAATTATTTTTTTCATACCATACTCATTTAACCCCTGACTGTACGAATTAACAGAGAAAAAAATCAAACAACATAATACAATTTTAATTCTGTCAAAAACCCGGGAATAAAAAGTCACCATCCTTATTTTTAATATATAACAAATATAATTTAAAAATATTCCAATTTTCCAAATTAAACAAGTTATACAATAAATAAAAAACTTATATATAAATGTATTATTTGAATATTATTATTAAAGTTCTTATATTTTGATAAAATTAATTAGTAATTGTTAAACATTGAGGATATCAAACGCATTGTTTTATTTTCCGGTCTCGGTGACGCGGAACTTAAGAAAATTATAAATTTTTCCAGACTGAAGAATTTCAATAAAGGTGAAATGATATTTTTCGATTCCGAACCTTACCAGGGGTTTTATTGTCTGCTTGAAGGCAGGGTGAAACTTTTCAAATATTCAACCGAAGGGAAAGAACATATTATTCATATAGTTGATAAATACCAGACATTTGCTGAAGTTCCGGTTTTTGAAAATTACGAACTTGTATTCCAGGGAAAAGCCCACTATCCCGTTAATGCAATGGCACTTAAAGACGGTGTAAAGGCAGTTCTGGTTGATGCAAGGCAATTTATAAACTTTCTGAATGCGAATAAGGATTTATGCTTTAAACTGCTTTCGACACTTTCAAAACGACTCAGGTTTCTTACTACACACATAGAAAGTATTACTCTGCAGGACATTAAAATGCGCACTGCTAAATATTTAGTTCATGAATATCACGTACAGCTTGAAAAAAAATCTTCAAAGATAAAATTCAAAGATTTAAAAAATTCATCCACACTGGAATATATCGACCTTGACATTGCAAAGTGCGATATTGCGTTTTATATAGGAACAACGCTTGAAACTTTTTCAAGAATGCTGAGAAAGCTTCAGGATGATAAAATAATAGAGGTAATGGGGAGAAAGATAAAAATAAAAGATTTAGACAGACTCATCAAAGAATCATCCAACTAATTTTTTTTCTAAATTTGATATAAATCAAATTTTTATAAATCCATATTTTCTATTTTTGAACAAACAGAATTTATGGAAAAAGCAGATTATCAGAATTCACCGCCTGACGACATAATCGAGCATATACTCAGGACACATCATATTTTCGTAAAAACAAAGCTCCCCGAAATATATAATTTACTTAAAAAAAATTCAGTCTCTGATGATGTCCATTCCGAAATTGATAAAATACTTTCAATCTTCGAAGACCTTAAATATGAACTCGAAATGCATCTTATTAAAGAAGAGAAAATGCTGTTCCCGTATATTTCAAGAATGGCAGAATGTGAAAGAAATAATCAGATAATTGAACCTGCACCCTTCGGGACCGTTCAGAATCCAATAACTGTGATGGAAACCGAGCATAAAAATGCATTATTCGCTTTTGCAAAAATCAGAAAAATTACAAACAATTATAAAGGAATATCAGGAACAAACGATGTAATATATAAAGAACTTGAAGCATTTGAAAAAGACCTGAATGAGCACATTCACATTGAAAATGATGTTCTTCATCCGAAAGCAATTGAACTTGAACAGAAAATTAAGCACAAACTTTTTAATAATTAAAAAATAGAAAATGAAAACATTAAGAAATTTTACGTTACTGTCCGTAATTTTTATTCTGACAGTATTGATTACAGGATGTTCTTCGAAACAAGAGGATATCGGGATTGGTCCTGTAAAAAAAGTTACAATTGGAGCACTTGATAATTCACAGGCAGACAAAGGAAAAGAAATCTTCGATATGAAATGCATCACCTGCCACAAATTCGATACCAAGCTTGTTGGTCCTGCACTTAACGGTATTACACAAAGGAGAAAACCGGAATGGATTATGAATATGATATTAAATCCAGAACAAATGACTAAAGAAGATAAAACGGCGAAACAGCTTTTTACAGAGCATCTTGTACAAATGACATTTCAGAACGTAACTCAGGATGAAGCAAGAGCAATTCTTGAATATTTCCGTAAGAATGACGGAGCAAAATAACTTTTATTAATCTTAAAATAAAATGTATGAACAACTTAACAAAAAATTTGCTTTATGTTTTTGTACTTACAGTTCTAATTTCCGTATCGATTGGCTGCGGAGGTAAAAAAGAAAAAGGTACATTAATTGAAAGCGATGCGGCAAGCAAAGTTTACGTTGAACCGGGAAAATTTGATGAATTTTACGCTTTCATTTCGGGCGGATTCAGCGGACAAATGTCGGTTTACGGATTACCTTCCGGAAGACTTTTAAAAGTTGTACCGGTATTTTCCCAGAACCCTGAAAACGGTTACGGTTATACTGAAGAGACTAAACCAATGTTAATGACATCGCGAGGTTTTATTCCCTGGGATGATTCGCATCATTCGGAACTATCGATGAAAGACGGTGCACCTGACGGGCGATGGATTTTCCTGAATGGGAATAACACACCAAGAATAGCGAGAATTAATTTAAGTACATTCAGAACAGAAGAAATAATAGAAATTCCGAACAGTGCAGGAAATCATTCTTCCCCTTTCACAACTGCTAATTCAGAATATGTTGTTGCGGGAACAAGATTCAGCGTACCCCCGGATAACAAAGATTTTCCGATAAATACATATCAGGAAAATTTTAAAGGAGCTTTATCATTCATAAAAGTTGACCAGAATACCGGTAATATGAATATTGCATTCCAGATAATGACTCCTCCGTTTGATTATGATTTAAGTCATGCAGGTAAAGGTCCATCAGATGGATGGTTTTTCTTTTCATGTTACAACAGCGAGCAAGCATATACTCTTCTTGAGAAGAACTCAACTCAAAAAGACAAGGATTTTATTCTTGCAGTTAATTGGAAAAAAATTGAAGACTTTATAAAACAGGGTAAAGGCACTGATAAAGCAACTGCATACACTCATAATATTCTGAATGAAAAAACTCATACTGCAACTTCAGAATTAATAAAAACCGTAAAAGTATTAAATCCGGCAGATATACCCGGTGCTTTATTTTATATGCCGTGTCCAAAATCACCTCACGGTGCTGATGTTGACCCTACCGGAGAATACATTGTAGGAGGAGGAAAACTTGCAACTGTGATTCCCGTATTCTCATATACGAAAATGACCAAAGCTATAGAAAGTAAATCTTACGATGGAGAAATTCAAGGAATCCCTGTTTTAAAATATGAATCGGTTTTATCGGGTGAAGTAAAAGAACCGGGATTAGGTCCATTACACACAGAGTTTGATGATAAAGGTTTTGCATATACTTCTATGTTCGTTTCTTCAGAAGTTATAAAGTGGAAACTCGACACAAAAGAAATAGTTGACAGAATGGCTGCATTTTATTCTGTTGGACATATAATGATTCCCGGCGGTGACAGTAAAAAACCATGGGGAAAATATCTTCTCATTATGAATAAAATCACAAAAGACAGATTCCTTCCAACAGGACCGGAATTAAATCAATCTGCACAATTAATCGATATTTCGGGAGATAAGATGAAACTACTGCTTGATTTCCCGACAGTAGGCGAACCACACTATGCACAGTCACTTAAAGCTGATTTAATTTCGAAGAACCAGTTAAAGATTTATAAAATCGAAGAAAACAATCATCCCTTTGTAACAAAAAGCGAAAAAGATGCGAGAGTCGAGAGAAAAGGAAATGAAGTTCACGTATATATGACTACAATCAGGTCTCATCTTACACCTGACAATATCGAAGGAATTAAAGCCGGAGATGAAGTATATTTTCATGTGACAAATCTTGAGCAGGACTGGGACATACCGCACGGATTTACAATACTCGGAAGTCAAGCCGCAGAACTTTTAATTATGCCCGGAGAAACATGCACAATGAAATGGATACCAAAAGATGCAGGAATATATCCGTTCTACTGCACTGATTTCTGTTCCGCACTTCATCAGGAAATGCAGGGATATCTCAGGGTATCATCTAAAGAATCAAACGTTCAGTTATATTTTAATTCAAACAAATAATAATATACAATTAGAAGAGGGGCTGAAAAACAGCCCCTTGTTTTAATAAAAGAAAATGAAAAAAATAAACAGAATAATATTGGCAATAATTTCCTTGTCTTTATTATCTGCATTTTTCACACCATTATGGGAAATAGACCTTGAAGCTCCTCAGTATCCCGAGGGATTATGTCTTGAAATTCACATTAATAAAATCGGCGGAGATTTAAATACAGTGAACGGATTAAACCATTACGTCGGAATGAAGTTCATTGAACCTGATTCAATAAAAGAACTTAAACTAATGCCATACATTCTCGAATTCCTGATTTTATCCGGATTAATTGTAAGTATCACAGGAAGTAAAAAACTATTTTATATATGGTTCGTTTTATTTTTACTGCTGGCAATTGCAGGTGCTCTGGATTTTTATTTATGGGAATATGATTACGGGCATAACCTTAATCCCGAAGCGGCAATAAAAATTCCGGGAATGACTTATCAGCCGCCATTATTAGGGACGAAACAGTTACTTAATTTTACTGTACATTCATTTCCGGGAACAGGAGGATACATTTTAATACTTTCAGGATTTATTTCAGTTTTAATTATGTTATCAGAAATAAAAAGAAAAGCAAAAAGAAAATGAGAAATATAATATTAATAATTTTATTATGTATTTCGGTAATTTCTATGTCCTGTACGCATAATCCCGAACCGATTAATTACGGCAGTGATGATTGTGCACATTGCAAAATGACTATTGTTGAAAATAAGTTCGGAGCGGAAATTATCAGCACAAAAGGAAAAGTATATAAATTTGATGCTGTTGAGTGTATGATTAATTTCGTTAATAAAGGAAAAATGAACCAGAGCGATGTTGAAAGTTACTGGGCAGTGGACTATAACTCGCCCGGAACTTTGATTAATGCGAGTTCGGCATACTACCTCATCAGCCAGAATATTCCAAGTCCGATGGGTGCAAACCTGTCGACATATACTTCAAAAACAAATGCGGAAACAAAAAAGAACGTAAGCGGAGGAGAAGTATTTAACTGGAGCGAACTTCAAAACAGAATCGGAAGATAGATGATGTCACCGGTGCTTTTTTATACAATATTATTTCTTTTATTATTTCCGTACAAATTAATTTCAAAGGATATTGAAGTTTCAGAAAACGGAAAAATAAAATCACTCAAAGAAGCACTGGAAATTTCTGCAGACGGGGATGAAATCTTAATTCGGGAAGGGAGATATTTTGAAAACAATTTATTAATTGAGAAACATGTAAAAATAACAGGAACCGGGAATCCCGTGATAGATGCGAATAATATTTCGGAAATAATAAGAATTAATTGCGATGGTGTTGAGATATCAGGTATTATTTTTAAAAGTGTTCCTGTAAATTTCCTGCATGATTTATCTGCAATAAGAGTTGAAAATTCAGATAATGTAAAAGTTTATAATAACACTTTTGAAAATTGTTTCTTCGCAATATATCTCGCCAATACGAATAATAGTACAGTATTTTCAAATACTATTACAGGAAATTCTGTTTCGGAATCGTTTTCGGGAAACGGAATTCACTTATGGAACTGCAACAATATCACTATAAACGATAACAAAGTTAAAGGACAGAGAGATGGTATTTATTTTGAATTTGTAAAACAAAGTTTGATATACAATAATACGTGCAATAACAATTTACGCTACGGACTCCATTTTATGTTTTCTGAAGGAAATTCATACAAGTATAATACATTCAGAGAAAACGGAGCAGGTGTAGCAGTTATGTACACGAAATATGTTGAAATGATTGGGAATACATTTGAAAATAACTGGGGTAGTAATTCATACGGATTACTTTTAAAAGACATCGATAAAAGTACAATTAAAGGGAACTATTTTAAGAAAAATACTACAGCAATATATATTGAAGGTTCTAACGGCACGACTCTTTTGCATAATGAATTCAGAGATAACGGATGGGCAATAAAAATAATGGGAGATTGTTATGAAGATACAATATCAAAAAATAATTTCTTCAATAATTCTTTTGATGTTGCAACAAACAGCTACAGCAATCCAAATACATTCATAAATAATTACTGGGACAGGTACACGGGATATGACATCAACAATGACGGAACTGGAGACGTTCCATACAGACCTGTAAGTTTATTCTCAACCGTTGTGCAGAATGCTCCGGAAACAATTTTATTAATGAGAAGTTTTATTGTTGACCTCTTAGATATTACCGAAAAAGTAATTCCGATATTTACACCTGAAACTTTATCAGATAATTCTCCAACACTAAACCCGATAAAGAATGATTAAAATAGAAGGGCTTTGCAAGAATTACGGAAAACTTAAAGCGATTAAAGAAATTTATCTTGAACTGAATGGCGGGAAAATTTATGCTTTAATGGGTCCGAACGGTTCCGGAAAAACCACTATGCTGAAATGCATACTTGGACTTATTAAACCTGAAAAAGGGAAAATTATAGTCAATGGCGAAGACATACAATATAATTTCTTATACAGGGACAATATAGGATATATGCCCCAGACCGCACACTTTCCTGAAAACCTTAAAGTGAAGGAAGTGATTTCGATTATCAAAGAAATCCGCGGAGAAGAGAAAGCAATTGATTTTGAATTATATGATTCATTTAAGATAAACGAAATACTTGATAAGACAATATCAAGTCTTTCACAGGGAACGAAGCAAAGGTTAAGCGGGGCATTGACGTTTATGTTCGGAAGTAAAATAATTATACTCGACGAACCGACGGCAGGATTAGACCCTTTTTCAGCAAACCACATGAGAGATAAAATTCTTAAAGAAAAGAAAAATGGAAAATTAATTTTATTTACAACACATATTATCAACGAAATAGAAGAACTTGCAGAAAATCTTATTTTTATACTTGAAGGGAAAATTCATCTGGAGCTTGATTTGAATAAATCTGGTCAACAGCACAGAAAATTTCAATTGTCAAAATATTTACCGGGAGTGTTCAAGGGATATGAAGGAAATTAAAATTTTAAAATACATAATGAATGATTTCAAAAGAAATAAATGGATAATCATTTATACAATCTTTTTATTTCTGATTTCATCAGGATTAATTTATTCAAGCAAAGATTTTAATAAATCAATTGCGAGTATTCTGAATGTTACATTGATAATAATCCCGCTTGTCAGTACACTATTTACAGCACTGCACTATTACAATTCTATTGAATTTCTGCAAATGCTTTTAACCCAGCCAATAAAGCGTGCGACCATATTCCGTGCGGAGTTTTACGGTATAGCATTTTCATTATCCTCAGCTTATTTAATCGGGATAATGCTTCCTGTATTTATACAGGGTGTAAATATTACATCTATACTTCTTGCTATTACAGGAGTTATTCTTACGATAATATTCACTTCGATTTCGCTATTTATCGCTATTTCCATCGATGAAAAAATAAAAGGGATGGGAATTTTATTTTTTTCGTGGCTTTTCTTCTCAGTACTATTTGACGGACTTATAATATTAATTTATTTTCTATTTAATAATTATCCCCTCGAAAAAGTTACAATAATTCTCACAATGCTGAATCCTGTCGATATAGGAAGAATAATTATTCTGATGAAACTCGATTTAAGTGCAATGCTCGGATATAATGGAGCTGTATTTATGAAATTTTTTGGAAGCACTTTTGGGATAGTTTTATGCTTCGCAGTTTGCACAACGTGGATATTAATTCCCTCCTATCTTGCATTAAGAAAATTTAACAGGAAGAATTTCTGAAAAAAAATTTATTTTCCATCTAATTATCCAATTCCTGTTTAATTACACATTTTCAAATTTACTTACGATTTGATTTTACAAATTTTATAGCCACAAAGGTTTCCTTTATTACATTTAACAATTATAAGGATATATTTAAATTGAGAATATCAGAAAATAGTAATAATTGGAAAAAAACGAAAAAAATAATAAACAGCCCGATAAAATAGATATAGGGAATGAAACTGTCGAGAGTTTAAGAAATCAACTCAACAAAGAAAAAAACATTGTTGAATGTCCCGGATGTAAAAAACAAATTGATAAAAATTCACAGTTCTGCAAATTCTGTGGATACGATTTTAGTTCTACACCGGTAGAAGAAAAAAAGAATGATTTTGAAGAAGAGTATGAGCACAGATACAAAGATAATTTAAGATTAAAACGAATCACAATCGGACTTACATCGTTCAGTTTATTGATTTTAGCACTCTTTTTCGGTGTTACAATTTATCTATCGATTACATCACTTGTAACTTACCTAAGTTCCGATAATGGTAAAATAAAAGATATAATTTTCGACTGGAACAAGGCGTACAATAAAAGGAATACGGATTTAATAAAAGAACATCTCGATAAGGATTTTATTTTTTATGACAGTGACGGAAAGGAAATGAATGCAGATAAAAGATTAAAAAGCCTGAAGGATTTTTTCAAAAACAAGAAATACAAAAAAGTAATTTTAAGACAGGTGGAAATAACGCCCGATTCATCGAGTATTGAATACAGGTTTGTAAATATCGAACAGGTATTCATTTATGAAAATGAACAGAGAGGTTTAAAAAAAACATTTAAATTCTACAAAGGCGAACAGAGTAATAACAAGTGGAAAATATTCAGAGAATATTATAACAATGAGTAATCCCGATACGTTACGCTTTCGGGATGCCAGCCCTAAAGGGCTAAACGGCATAATGAGTAATGAATAATTAATAATTAGAGACATCTGAAAAACAATAAAGCCACAACTTCCATTCCAGTCCCAGCGGAGGCTGGGAACACTGGAATCCATATTAATTAAATAGACAAGAGGTTGTTTCAAAATTAAAAAATTCCTCTTTTCCATTCCAGCGAAAGCTGGAATCCAGTGGGTATAAAAAATTATTTTAAATTCTGCGTCAATCTTATTAAATCAGTGTAATCAGCGTCAAAAAAATCATTACATAAAAAACAATTTTGCAATAATCAATCCCGCAATCAATGCAAGACCGAACTGCATATTGAACTGCGCCGTCATCACATTATGTTTTGTCCCCCATTCAAATTTTGCCATTGGTTCAGTCGGAACGTGATTGAGCATTTTAATTAACTTTATAGCAATAGGAAGAGTGATAAAATTAAGCAGTGCAAAATACGGTAGTAATCCGAAAATAACAAAAAACACTATTGAAGCATATGCCCCGAGAATTGTAAAATTATAAAAATACTTTGAAGGTTTTTCACCGATGATAATTGGTAGTGTTTTTATTCCGAACATATTATCGAATTTCATATCACGAATATTATTTGCATGAAGAATTGCAACAATCAAAAGACCAAACGGAATAGAAACAATTACGGGAATCCATGAAAATTGTCCTGTCTGAACTATATAAGAACCGAGTGTCATTCCCGTACCGAATCCAAGAAATACTCCAATATCGCCAAGTGCCTTGTATTTGAACTGAACAGGTGAAGCAGTATAAAACACAGACATAAACAAACCGGCAAGACTCAGATAAAGTACCCAGTTTCCAATCTGGAAATAGAGATACACACCACAGGCAACTGCAATAAAAAGAAAAATTATAGTTTCAATCCACATTTGTTTAATTGTAAGCAAACCTTCAGATAATACATGCGAGCCGCCGTGAGGTACACCTATTTCATTATCTTTCTTATCAACGCCTTTTTTATAATCAAAAATATCATTGATTAAATTTGCTACGATATGAACGGACATACATCCGATTAAAGTAAAAGCAAAAAATAAAATATTAAATTTTAATCCCGGATTTAAAATTACGGCAAGAACAGCACCGTAAATCACAGGCACAATAGAGGCGGGGAATGAATATGCCCTTAAAGCAGTCCAATATGCTTTCATACTACCGGAAGATTTTTGTAAAGTTTCAGTCATATAAAGAATAAATTTGTAAAGTTTATAATGTCTTTAAATTTAGTAAAGTTAAAAATGTAATTAAAGATAAATAAATCGTAAAAAGTAAAAATCTCTAATCAAAAGTCAAAGGTCAGATGTCAAACGTCGAATTTAAAAAATTTCAGACTTCTGATTTCTGTATTCTGACTTCTGTATTCTGACTTTTAATTGAACGGAATTAATACAAAAATCAACGGATCCCAGACCATATGAGAAACCATCGGAGCGACAATATTATTTCTCCAGTTAAACATTAATCCCCAAACCAAACCGACAATTAAAGCCGCAAGAAGAAGAATTGGGTTTTTCGTAGGGATGTGCACAGCAACATAGAAAAAAGTTGTAACCAGCAGACTTATTGTTTTTCCGTATTTTTCCGACATAGTCCTTTGCAGAAAACCCCTCCAGAAAATTTCCTCTCCGAATCCGATGGGGAAAAAAAGAAGAAGTGCTACAACATAAGAGGGTAACTGTCCCCTGTTTGCATAGACACTGTTAATGCTGGTCTGATGGTCGGGAATTATTCCCGCTTTATCGAGAATTAACTTCCCTATAAAAAACAATCCATACAACAAAACTGCACTTGAAATCCCAAAAAGAATTTCTTTTAAATTCCAGTTTGCGGATTTCAACTGGTCTTTATAAAAAGCCAGTGATATAACCGATAAAATCGAAGTAGAAATCGCCATCATCACCCAGAAATTCTCAAACGGCTTCACCACAAACATCAAATACCACAACACCGCCGCAAGAAAAACAGAGAGAAAATATTTAAGCATAAATAAAATTTAGTTGTCAAAATAATAATAATTCGGGATTTATAAAAATCTAAAATAATCAGACATTTTTTGTTAAAGGAACATTTATTATATTATTTCGTTATATTAATATATATGAATAATTATATTCTTGAAGGTGACAGGATAACCGATGGATTCAGGCAAAGGTTGGTTTCGGCTTACCGGAAAGAAGGAACTTTCAATGTTCTGAAAAATTTTCTGATTTCGGTATTTGTGTTTTTGCTCGCTGCAGTGGCATTCATTTTGACGGAAGCGATTTTCCATTCAGGAAGTTCTGTTAGAACAATTCTCTTCTGGGGTTTCATTCTCACTTCTGCAACTACATTCACATATATAATTTTATCATATATTTTCAGACTATCGGGATTGTTTTATAAATTTGATTTAAGCACATATTCAAGATATGCCGGCAATAAATTTGACGATATAAAAGATAAAGTGGGTAATTCCCTTTCAATTTTTTCAAATTATAAATCCGGGAAAGATAAAGGTCATTTTTCTGAAGAATTAATTTTTTCGGATCTGACAGAGACAAATGAAACTTCGAAAAAAATTAATTTCAGTTCGATTGTCAAATATTCCAATTTGAAAAAATATCTATTGAGATTCGGTGCGGTTGTAATTATTACTGTAATTCTTTTTTCCGTATTTCCGAACTCTCTTTTTTCATCTCTGAATCGGATAGTAAAGTATAAATTCAATTTTCTCGATAATGAAAACGGGATAATTTTCAGAGTTGAGCCGGGGGATATGGAATCTTTTTCGGGAGATAAAGTTCAGGTGAATATCGAAGTGGAAGCAACAAAGGAAAATATCAACATCGATGAAATAAAATTTTATGTTAAAGATATTACAAAAGACGGGGCTCAGGTATTAAATTCAGAGAGAATTCTTAAAGCAGGCGACAAAGGAATCTTCTCCACTTTGATTGAAAATATTAACAGCGATTTAATTTACTATGCAGAATATAAAGATATTAAATCGAAATTTTATAAAATCACACTTGCGGAATTTCCAGTAATAAAAAAATTTAATATTACGATTGTTCCGCCTGAGTTTACGGGACTTCCCGAGAAAAAATTAAATGAAAATCAGGGTGATATATACTGTATTCAAGGAAGCACAATAAAAGTGGAACTCAATGCAAGCAAAGAACTTTCAACCTGCGGAGTGCAGGTGAACGGTGAATTTGTAAGTTTAAAAACCGACGGTTTAAATGCAAGCGGCAGTTTCAAAGCCACTCAAAGCGGTGAATACAAATTTATCCTTAAAGATAAAGATGGAAATTCAGGCAAAAATGCGAAAGGGTATTTAATAAAACTTGTGATTGACGAGCCGCCGAAAATTGAGATAATCGAACCTGAAGAAGTGAATCATTCTGTTTATAACCAGAAAGAAATTACAGTGAGAGCAAGGATAACAGACGATTTTGGATTTTCTACTTTAACGTTTTCATTTGCGAAGAAAAGAAATGCCGGTACTGCATCTGTTCAATACACAACAATCAATATTCCGATTCAGAATAAAAATGCAACATCTCTTGAAATTCCTTATGTGTGGTATCTCAATGATTTGAAATTAAAATCAGGCGAAGCAGTTGAATACTATATGGAAGTAACCGACAACACGGGGAAAACGACACGTTCGGATTTAAGAACAATTATATATAAATCCGCAGCTGAATTTCTAAAGCAACAACAAAAAAATACTAATGAAATAACCGCCAATCTCAAAGCAATAAAAGAGGATATTGAGAAACTGGAGAAAAAGACTCAGGACGTTTTGCAGAATAAAAACCAGCAGGAACTCGGAGTGAATGAACAGTCGAATAAAGATTTGCTGAATAAAATTGAAAACATACAGACAAATATGGATAACGTTCAGAAAAAAATTCAGGAAGGTCTGAACGAGATGCAGAACAACAAACTTAGCGAAAAGACAATTGAGCAATATTTAAAACTACAGGAACTATTCAACAAAATAAACACACCTGAGTTCAGGGAGCAGTTGAAAAAATTACAGGATGCATTAAGAAAAAATGACCCGAAGGAAATTACCGAGCAGATGAGGAATATGAATTTCGACGAAGAGGCATTCAAGAAACAGATGGAACAACTGATGGAATTAATGCAGAAGATACAGAATCTCCAGAAATTCGGCGAACTAACACAGAAACTTGATGACATAAAAAAGGAGCAGGGGGATATAAAAAATCAAACAGAAAATACAGACCCGAACAATAAAGAAAAGCTCGATAACCTTGCACAAAAGCAGATGCAGCTTGAAGATAAAATGAAGGACTTTCAGAAGGAACTGAATGATTTAATAAAGGAATTAAATAAAATGCGAGAGGACATTAGTCCCAATGACCTTGAAAACCTGCAGAAGAAAATGCAGAATAAAAAGACATCTGAAAAGATGAATAAATCGGGAAAGCAGTTGAACAACGGCGACAAGAAAAACTCGGAACAGACACAAGATGAAATAATGCAGGACCTGGAGGAAATGAACGAAGATATGCAGGATGCACTCGAAAATGCAATGGACTCACAGCAGATGATGGAAAAACTGATGAATAAAATGAAATCGATTAAAAAAAATCTTGAGGAGATAAGCGAAAAGCAGGGAGATTTGAAAGATAAAACCGATGGAACAAAAAATTCCGATAAATCCGGTATGGATAATCTGCGGAAGGAACAGCAGGGACTTCAGCAGAAACTTTCAGATGCAATAAATGATTTGATGAACCTGTCAAAAGAAGGGGTGCAGATTACACCCGAAATGGGAAAGGAACTCGGCAATGCGTTCAACAGTATGGACAAGGCACAGACCAATATGCAGGATGGTGATAAAAACAACGCAACGAAAAATCAGGGCAAGGCAAAGGAATCGCTTGACAAAGCAATTAAAATGCTCGGCGATATGATGGATAAAATGAAACAGGACGGGAAGTCGGGAAAGAAACCCGGTAACGGAAGAATGGGAATGCTTTTACAGAGACTTGCACAACTGATTGCACAACAGCAGGCATTAAACGGTCAGATGTCCGACCAGTGCCAGAACGGAAAAATGGGTAAAGACGGACGCGGAGGAAACGAAGAAATGCAAATGAAAGATAAAGAAAAAATTGAAAGACTAAAACTTGAACAACAGGGAATACAGAAATCTCTTGATGAATTAAATAAAGAATTTGAAAAAGAATTTCAGAAAACGGGCGAAAAACCGCTTGGGGATTTGAATGAAGTGATTAAGAATATGCAGGAAGTAATCAAAGATTTAGAGCAGAATAAACTCGACGAAAAAACACTTGAAAAGCAGAATAAAATTTTATCAAGGATGCTGGAATTTCAGTTGTCACAAAGGGAAAAAGAACTTGAACAAAAAAGAGAATCCCGTCCGGGAGATAATGTTGTAAGAAATTCCCCGTCGGAAATAATTCTCAGCGGACCAAAATCATTCAATGCATTCAAGGAAGATTTTCTGAAACTGCAAAAAGAAGGATATGTTGAAGAATACGAAGCACTGATTACGAAGTATCTGATGGAGATTAGTAAATTGAAACTGAAATAAAGGGTTTTTTATTTTATAACTCTCCCCTCTCAAGAGGGGAAAAAATATTTTAATACAAAATAAATGTTTCATACAAATATTTTAGTAATATGTGTTTTAATTTTCAAGTTATATTGTCCACCTAAATAAGCCATTCTGGAAATCAAAGCAATCCCGATAAACTGGGATGCAAAACCCACATAAACTGCCTTGCTTTCTTTCAGATTCATTAATGAATAACTTTAAAATTTTAATTCTCTTATTTTATTTACACAATTATTTCAAACATTTTTTTAATGCTTAAATTATATAATACATTATCGAAAACGAAAGAAGAATTCAAGCCGATTGAGGAGGGGAAGGTCGGGATGTACTGCTGCGGACCGACGGTTTATAATTATGCACATATCGGAAATCTGAGGGCGTATTTTTTTGAAGATATTTTAAAAAGGGTTTTGCTTTATAATGGTTACGATGTGAAACACGTTATGAATATAACCGACGTAGGTCATCTCGTTTCGGATGCAGATGAAGGCGAAGACAAGATGGAAAAAGGTGCAAGCCGTGAGGGTAAAACTGTCTGGGAAATAGCGGATTATTATACAAAAGCATTTGCAGATGATATTACTGCATTGAATATACTTCAACCGACTTTATGGTGCAAGGCGACAGACAATATAAAAGAACAGATTGATATGATAAAGTGTCTCGAGGAAAAAGGATTTACATACATTACAAATGACGGAGTATATTTCGATACATCAAAATTCAAAGATTACGGAAAACTTGCACAGCTTGATATAGAAGGGCTCGAAGAAGGAAAGAGAATTGCATTTTCTGATGAGAAAAAAAACAAAACCGATTTTGCACTCTGGAAATTTTCTCCGAAAGACCGGAAAAGGCAGATGGAGTGGGAGTCTCCGTGGGGTACTGGTTTTCCGGGATGGCATATCGAATGCTCTGCTATGAGTGTAAAGTATCTTGGAAAAACTATTGACATACACTGCGGTGGTATTGACCACGTTCCGATTCATCATACAAATGAAATTGCACAGTCGGAGGCATGCAACGGTGTAAAATTTGTAAATTACTGGCTTCATGGAGAATTTCTGATTGAAGAAAAAGGCAAGATGGCAAAATCTGCGGGAGAATTTTTACGGCTGACAACCCTTACGGAAAAAGGTTATTCCCCTCTTGATTACAGATATTTTCTTTTAATGACACATTACAGAAAAAAAATAAAATTTTCATTTGAGAATCTCGACGCTGCAAAAAACGGTTTTGATAATTTAAAAAATAAGATTTCATTAATTTATGCAGATAATACTAATTTTGAAAGTGATGATTTTTTATTAAAAGATTACAAAGAAAAATTTTGGGAAGCAATCAATGATGATTTGAATGTCACGGAAGCAATGGCTGTATTATGGGATTTGACAAAGGAACAGATAATAAATCCTGCTGACAAGAAAAAATTAATAACTGATTTTGACAGAATATTCGGTTTAGACCTCGGGAAAATAGAACCTGCAAAACTGGAATTTGAGATTCCCTCCGACATCAGAGAATTAGCAGAGAAAAGAATTGAAGCAAAGAAAAATAAAGATTTTAAACTTGCAGATGAAATAAGAAATAAAATTTCAGAACTTGGATATACTGTTGTAGATACGAAAGAAGGATATCAACTAAAAATTAATAATTAGTAATTAATTATTAGAAACATCTGAAAAACAATAAACCAAAACTTGTCATTCCAGCGAAAGCTGGAATCCAGAAGAAAATCACAGTTTTTTATTTGTCGTTTTTGTGATGCTGTAAGGTGTTTCCACCTGACAGCGAATTATCACGCCAAAACTGGAGAGAATATGGAAAAACTGTCTTTTGTCATTTCGAATTTGAGATCCTGAAATAAATTCAGGATGACAAATTCCCTTAAATTTCCTTAGATTTATAATAAGAGAAAATCTAGAATTGTTTTTTTATTCTAAATTCTAACTCCTAAAATCAAACTTTATTTTCAGATTTTCACTTTTTTCCAGGCGGATTTGGGAACAAGTTTTTCGATGAATGTATAAAGTTTCGTAATATTTTTTGCATACTCCTCTTTAACAAATGTCGGGACAGTGAGCACCTTATCCGGCATTGTTGGATTTGCAAGTATTGTCGAATATGTTACAGTGAGGTAACCTGTTTTACCTCCGATAGGATATTTGTCTGCTTTAATCGTATTTAAATCAACCTCAAGAATCTTGCTTTTATTTATCAAGGAAACAAGTTTTTTAAAATTCTTTTTCGATATTTTGAATGGTGCATAAGTATTGGAATCTTTTCCGTTAACAAATTTTTTGTATTCTATATGTGCATCTCTGTCGTTTTTAATCAGAATAACATAAGAATACTGGTATTCGGGTGAAACAGGTCCCGAACTTTTAAAATAATTAAGATATGACCAGTCGACCTGAGAGTAGGAATTGATTGCAAAAGTAAGCAGAAGTGCTGTTAAAATAAATTGTTTCATCGAACTAAATTTAATTTATTAAAAATCAATGTTTTTATATAATTATACAAGTGAAATTTGATTTATGTTCCTTGAATCTTTGACGCTGATTTTTATGATTATTATGATACATTAAGATTTTTTTAAAAAATCTGTGCTTTTTCTGTATCAATCCGTGTTATCAGCGTTCTATTTTTTATGTTCAGGGATTTTGGCATTTAATATTTTTTATTATTTAATTAATTAGTGGTATGAATTTATTACAGAGAATCAAAAGGAAATATTATGAACAGGGTGCTCTCAAAAATTATAAATTAATGAGAGAAAAAAGTGATTTTATTCCTGTAGCACTGGATATAGAACCTGTAAATTTCTGTAACCTGAAATGCGTTTACTGCCAGGTTACATACTGGGACAAACCGAAAGATGTGCTGACATTAGAAACTCTTAAGGAAATACTCGATAATTTTCCAAACGCAAAATTTGTTAAACTACAGGGAATGGGTGAACCTTTGCTTAATAAAAATATTCCTGAACTTCTTGATGAACTTGAAAGAAGGGACATTGCAATAGAACTGTTCAGCAATGGAACTGTATTTACCGAAAAACTTGCCTCTCAGATTTTATCACACAAAAAACTAACTTTCAGATTCAGTCTTGATGCATCATACAAGGAATTATTTGAAAAAATCAGGCAGGGCGGGGACTTTGATTTAATTACAGGAAATATAAGAAAACTCATTAAACTAAGAGGAAGTAAAAAAGAACCTGTTATTTCTATATGGGCGGTTGTAACTAAAGAAACCGTCGATGATATATATAATTTAATAATTAAAGTAAAAGAACTCGGAGCAGATTATCTTGACCTGCAAATGTTCATTACCGACTGGGGAAAACAAGATTTAAAACAACAGATAGATAAATTGAAACAACCGATTAACAATGACCTCATTACCGAAATAAAAAAAACAGCAGGTGCATACAATCTGAAGGTGAATATAAAAACGGAAAATTTCTTTACTCCGAAAAACAAATGCAGTGCACCATTTACTACAACATATATTTCCGTCAAAGGTGATGTAATTCCATGCTGTATACTTGCAGATGCAGATACAATAAAAATGGGGAATGTGCTGGAAAACAATTTTAAAAACATCTGGAATAATGAAAAATACATTACCCTGCGGAAACATATAAAAGAACACAAGCTGGATGAGTTTTGTAAGAATTGTTATCTTCAAGAATACAGAAGTTAAGAAGTTAAGGAGTTAAGTTAATTAAGTTTTTTAAGTTATTTAAGTTCATTAAGTTCGTTGAGTGCAAAGTGTTTCGAGTGCGGTGTGTGTGGAATATAAAAACGCAAGGTTTTCCATTTCAGTCCCAGCGAAAGGTGGGAACACTGGAATCCATAAAGTTCAAAAAACAATGTCATTGCGAGCCGTAGGCGAAGCAATCTCTACATTAGTTTGGTTAGTTTACTCTCGTTACTATGCTCCAGCGTAGTAATGATATCTTGAAAAGATTTAAATGTTTGACAAATTAAAAAGAAATATCGTTTTACAAAATATCGGTGCACTGGGATTATATCAACTCAGTCAGTATTTATTTTCTTTTATAACATTTCCATATATTGTCAGGGTGCTGGGTCCCGAAAAATTCGGTTTAGTGAGTTTTGCACTATCACTTTCGTTTTATTTCAATATGCTTGTAGATTACGGATTTAATTTTTCAGCACCGCGGGACATATCAATCAACAGGAACAATGTATCTGAATTAAGAAAAATATTCTGGTCGGTTATATCAATTAAATTTTTTCTGATGCTGATTGGATTTGCCGTTCTTCTGGCTGTAATAAATTTTTTTGGAGCGTTCCAAACAAATAAAATTATTTTTTTAACAGCGTTTGGATTTGTCGCAGGGAACGTACTGTTCCCTATCTGGTTTTTTACAGGGATTGAAAGAACAAAATATATTGCAGTAATAAATATTTTATTCCGAACAATAATAACAATTTGTATTTTTATTTTTATAAAAACATCTTCAGATTTTTCCTTATACCTTGCATTAATTAGCGGCGGGGCAGTATTAATTGGAATTGCGGCATTCTTATATGCTATTATAAAATTTAAATTATTTTTCCTCAAACCTGAAATCAAAGAAATCACAGGACAACTGAAAAACGGATTCGGATTATTTATTTCGAATATTTCAATAAGTTTTTATACAAACTCAACCGTTTTCATTCTTGGGCTTATAGCGACAAAAGAAATCGTAGGATATTACTCCGCTGCGGAAAAAATCATTACCGCATCGATAGCAATATTTTTCCCTATCAGCCAGGCACTTTACGCTAACATTTCATTCCGTGTAAGTCAATCTGCAAATGATGCATTAATATTTTTAAAAAAGATAATGAAATATATGGCTGTGTTCGGACTGTTTCTTTCTTTAATCTTATTAATTTTTGCAGGACAGATTTCGGAACTTATTCTTGGAAGCGGTTACCCGGAAACAATAAATCTGATAAGAGTACTTTCATTTCTACCGTTCATTTTGAGTATGTCAATTGTCTTCGCAAATCTATTCCTTCTTGCATTCGGACACACAAAATTATGGAACAAACTGATATTTTCGACACTGATATTTTATATCGCAGGGGCTGTATTTTTTCTTAACCTGATGAGTAATGTACTGTTAGCAAGCGGAATAAATTTACTTTTGACAGAAATGTTTTTGATGATGTTGGCATTTGTGGCTTATAAAAAGCTAAGCAAGGAGTTATGAAGTTAAGGAGGGAAGAAGTTAAGTCAGTAGTTATATAATACAAAAATTCAGTGAATTATAATATGCGAGCCCGCCGGGCACGACAACGAGGGTGAAGCTCATAATTACAAATATACCTGCCCTACAGGCAGGCTCTCACAATGGAAACAAGAATAATACGTTCCTCTTGTGAACACACCTCTGACTGAAATAAAATGAAAATTAAACTTTTGTAAAAACAAGAGGATTATTACAAAAACATTGAATTGAAACTTGGGAATTTAATAAGTATTTTTCCTATTAAATAATTTTAAAAATTTCTCCTTAACGAATATGAAATTTAACATAATCGGCAATCAGTTTTTTAACGCAATAAACAAATTAAATTACGTGATTCCTTCACGTTCGGTACTTCCGATACTCGAAAATATAATGTTTGAGCTTCGCGGAAACGTGTTGAAGCTTCTTGCATCCGATTTGGAAATTTTTATCAGAACAAAAGTTGAAGTAGAAGGTATTGAAGACGGAGAGATAGCTGTGCCATCGAAAGACTTAATTAACCTGATAAGAACTCTATCTTCAAATCTTCAGGTTACAGAAACCATACCGAATTTCGGAGCGGATATGATTTCTGAAGAGCTCAGAACATACGATTTGTTTATCGAGAAATTCAAAATTGATTTCGGAAAAAAACAGCTGATTTTAAAAGGTCTGATTACACAGGAGGAGAAAGACAGGCTTATTAATATTGCAGCAAACGAGATTATTGAAGAGGCAATTGATAATTTGTATATAAAATTTGAAGAGTTTTCAAAGCACAATAAAATTTCAGTCATTGCAAACGAAAAAAATAAAATAACGGTAAAAACAAAAAAGGGGAAATATACACTTTCAGGAGAATCAACTGAAGAATTCCCCGCTCCCGAAGAAAAAGAAGACTTAAACAAAATCGAATTCAATAATATTAATTTCAGAAAATATTTATCAACAACGATTCACGCGGCAAGCACAGATGATTTAAGAAAAAATATGGCAGGAATACTACTCGACATCAGAGGAAAAGATATAAGAATGGTGGCAACGGATGGTTTCAGGCTCTGTAAATACACGACACAAAAAGCAAAACATAAAATCTCAAAAAGCGAAAAAGTAATAATTCCGCACAAGACCTGTTCATTAATACTGAAACTTTCCGAAGGGGAGAAATCAGTAATAGAATTTGATTCATCGATGATAAAAGTAATATTCGATTCTACGGAAATTTTTTCAAAACTTATCGATGAAAACTTCCCGAATTATGAAACTGTTATTCCAAAAGACAATGATAAAATTTTAAAAATTAACAGAAGAGATTTTCAGGAAAGTCTTGAAAGAATAAAAATATTTGCAGATGAAAGCACTCACAGAATAAAACTTGAAATCAAAAATTCTGAATTGAATATAAAAGCGGATAACCCTGAAAAAGGTGCGGAAGGAGAAGATTCACTTGATTGTTCATTCATTAAAAACGACTCACAGGATGCGGATTTCGATGCTGAACCTTTTAACATAGCTTTCAATGCCGGTTACCTGCTCGAATGCATAAAACAGATTAATACCGATGACGTCATTTTCAGTTTCAGCACAACTTCTAAAGCTTCAATCGCAACACCATCGGAGCAGGAAGGCGATGAAGAGTATATGGAACTCGTTATGCCTGTCAGAGTCGGATAAAAAAATCAATTTTGGTACTAAAAAAAGTTACATTAGATAAATTCAGGAATTACGAAAATACACAATTAAGCTTCAACGGGAATTTTAATTTTATTTACGGAAACAACGGTCAGGGAAAAACAAATTTGCTTGAAGCTATATCGTTCTTTTCATTCGGAAAAAGTTTCCTTGCCGTAAACGAACAGGACTGTATTAAATTCGGATATAATGATTTCAGAATCAGCGGCGAGTTTGAAAACGATATCGGGAATAATTATACTGTTACTATTGATTACTGCCTCCTTCCTAAGAAAAAGGCAATATATCTGAACAATGAAAAAGTGGGAAGTTTCGGAAACGAAATTTTCGGAAGGTTCCCGCTTGTATATTTATCCCCGCACAGTCTGAATATTTCATACGGAAATCCATCCGAACGAAGAAAGTTCTTTGATATACTGATTGCAGAGACAAATAAAGTATATTTTGATTTTCTGAAAAAATTTACAAGACTTCTGAAGCAGAAAAACGCTTTATTAAAAGATAATTTACAAAACAGGAAAATCTCACAGTCAGATTTTGAAAATATACTGGAGAGTTATAATATTAACATAATTGATTTATCAGCCAATATTATTTTCAGACGTCTGAATTTTTTAAATGAATTCAACGGGTATTATCAGAATAATTTTGTGAAGTTAACAGAAGACGATTGTGAATCCTGTATTAATTATTACAGCGAAGCAACAGGAGAAATCGAACATATGGAATTCAAAAATTTTACGATAGAAAAACTTTCTGAGATTTTCACGGGATTTCTTAAGGAAAAATATCAGGAGGAAATTCAAAGAGGACAAATGTTATTTGGTCCGCAGAGAGATGATTTTATTTTCAGATTAAAGAAAAAGGATGAGGATATTGCCAAAGGTTTTGAAATTAAAAATTTTGCATCTCAGGGCGAACACAAGACTGCAATAATAACGCTGAAACTTGCTGAGTTTCATTACCTTAAAGATAAGACATCAACAAATCCGATATTATTACTCGATGATGTATTATCAGAACTCGATTCGGGAAGAATTTTCAGAGTGATTTCGCATCTGAAGGAATACGGACAGATACTGCTGACAACAACTGAAGAGGGTCATTCCGGAAGTCTAAAAAAATATTACAATGAAAGTGAATTTTCAACTTATAAAATAAATAAAGGCATAGTAGCAACGAACTGATGAAATACATAAATACAAAAATGAGATACAATAAAACAATCTGCCTTGAAACGGAAATGGATGAATTTATGAAATACATTGGACTGGATGAAAAAATGAAAGAACTGAAAATTCTTGAACTATGGGATGAGTGCGTGGGGGAAGTGATAGCAAAGTATTCAACTCCTGTAAGAATAAACAAAAACAAACTGATGGTGAGTGTTGAAAATGCTGTCTGGAGATACGAACTTGCATCAAAGAAAAAAGAGATTCTCGAAAAATTAAATAAAAAAATCCGGGAATCACAAAAGAGAATAATAAAAGATATAATTTTTATATAAGAGTTTAAATAAATATTATAATATGGCAAAAGACAAAGAGAAAAACGGACAAAACGGTTACACTGCGGAGGACATTCAGGTACTTAAAGGAATGGAACATGTCCGCAAAAGACCTGCAATGTATATCGGAGATGTATCTTCTAGAGGATTACATCATCTTGTATATGAAGTAATCGATAATTCGATTGATGAGGCACTTGCCGGATACTGCACAAAAATTTCGGTGGATATAAATAAAGACGGTTCGGTAACAATCGAAGATAACGGGAGAGGAATTCCCGTAGAAAAGCACCCGACAGAAAAAATATCAGCACTTGAGGTTGTAATGACTCAATTGAATGCAGGAGGAAAATTCACGAGGGATACTTATAAAGTATCCGGAGGACTACATGGTGTCGGAGTATCGGTTGTCAATGCCCTCAGCGAAGAACTTGAGGCAACTATTTACAGAGACGGAAAAGTTTTTTATCAGAAATACAAGAGAGGGGCGGCTGCAGCACCTGTGAAAGAAACCGGTAAAGTGAAAAACAAAACCGGAACAAAAATTACATTTATGCCCGATAATCAGATATTCAAGGTTACCACTTTCAAATACGAAACGATTGAGGACAGGCTGAGAGAACTCGCATACCTGAATAAAGATTTAACAATTACAATTGCAGATGAACGTACCAAAGAATCAAATGAATTCAAATTCAAGGGTGGATTGGTTGATTTTGTGAAATATCTTGATGAAAATGAAAAATCGATTTCGGGTAAACCGATTTTCATTTCAGATGAAAAAGAAAATATACAGGTAGAAATTTCTTTTCAGTACAACGAATCATACAATGATAACATATATACATACGTAAACAATATTAATACACACGAAGGCGGAACACATCTCGAAGGTTTCAAAGCAGCACTTACAAGAACACTGAATAATCACGGATTAAAAAATAATATATTTAAATCCGATAAAATAACTCTTACAGGAGATGATTTCAGGGAAGGACTAACCTGCGTAGTAAGCATAAAAGTACCTGAACCTCAATTTGAAGGGCAGACAAAAACAAAACTCGGCAATAGTGAAATAAAAGGTATCGTTCAATCAATTACTTCCGAACAACTTGGAAATTATCTCGAAGAAAATCCTTCGATAGCAAAAAGGATACTCGAAAAAAGTCTTCGTGCGGCGGAAGCAAGAGAAGCGGCAAGGAAAGCAAAAGAACTTACACGAAGGAAAAATGCACTTGAACTCTCAGGACTTCCCGGAAAGCTTGCAGACTGTTCAATCACAGACCCTGCACAATGTGAACTTTATCTTGTTGAGGGAGATTCTGCAGGTGGTTCAGCAAAGCAAGGCAGGGACAGAAGATTTCAGGCGATTCTCCCATTGAAAGGAAAAATCCTGAACGTAGAAAAAGCAAGAATAAATAAAATTCTTGAAAATGAAGAAATAAAAGCAATAATAACTGCAATTGGTGCTGGGCTTGGAAATTCCGATGAGTTCGATGAATCAAAAGTAAGATACGGAAAAATAATTTTAATGTGCGATGCGGATGTTGATGGTTCACATATAAGAACTTTACTGCTTACTTTTTTCTACAGGCATATGAAAGAGATTATCGAAACCGGAAAATTATATATCGCACAGCCTCCTTTGTATAAAATCAAAAAAGGGAAATCCGAAGTATATGCTTTCGATGATGATGAAAGAGAATCCATATTGAAATCTATGAAAATCGGAAAGAAAGATGTAGTTGCAGAGGAAACGGCAACGCCAACTGAAAATAAAGCGGTCGTTTCAAGGTTCAAAGGTCTCGGAGAAATGAATCCCGAACAATTATGGACAACCACAATGAACCCTGAGACAAGAACAATACTACAAGTTACAAATGAAAATGCATCCGCAGCGGATAAAATATTCAGAATACTGATGGGTGAAGAAGTTGAGCCGAGAAGAAAATTTATTGAAACCCATGCGAAGTATGCGAATATTGACGCTTAGATAATTAGTAATTAATAATTATCTGAACTATGATTCATCTGATTTGTGTGATTACAATGATTTTTTTATAATGATACTGTGATTGTAAAAGGTAAAAGGTAAAAAGAAAAGACAAAAAATGAGAAGTGACATGAAAATTGAAATCAAATAAATTAATAATAGGTGTCATTGCGAGCGAACGATTTTTGTGAGCGAAGCAATCCATAATAAAAATGTAAGAATGATTACATATTTAAATTAAAAAATGAAAAAATTAAAGTTATGTATTTTTATATTGTCTGTAATGATATTTTATTTAAATAATTTTGCAGATGCAAGTCAGGGAGATACAGGCAAGGTTTCGTTTGAAAAATTAAATTACAAATTTAAATATACTTCCATTTCTTTCGGGATGGGGCTTAATTACTGCAGTAATCCGTCACTAAAAAATTTTATTGAATATGAAGTTGAAAATTATGCATACCTTTCGCCCCAGCAAAAATTAACCGACCTTTATACAGGAGTTGAATTTTTCGGAGGTGTGGAACATCAGTTCGGCAGGGATTTCTCATTAAAACTTGATTACTCATATTTTATTAAAAGCTATAATGTACAGGCATTTCCGCAATATGATTTTTCTTATTTTAATCACCAGGTTTATGCTATGGGATATTATGTTATTCCACAGGAATACAGTTTTATAAAAGTCGGCGGAGGTGCGGGATATATATTCAGCAAGTTATCAGTGAAAGAACCTTATATAGCAGGGACAAGAGATTTCACATCGAATGGATTCGGAATTAAAGCTGAGGCAGTTTTAAATTTTCAAATCAGCAAAGGGTTTGCAGTTCATCTTGGCGGATTCATTTCACAGACAATATTGCAAAATTTAAAAGACGCATCAGGGAATCTTCTGACTGCAAAAAACAATGACAATGTGAAATTAAACAGTCTGGGAGTTGGATTAAGACTTGGACTGGAATATTTTATTTTTTAATTAAAGAATCAAAATGCTGGAAATAATTCAGGCAATAGTTTATGGTGTGATACAGGGAATTACGGAATTTCTTCCGATAAGCAGTACGGCGCATTTAAGAGTAATACCAACTCTTTTCGGGTGGCAGGACATCGGTGCAGCATATACTGCTGTAATTCAGATAGGGACAATCATTGCGGTTTTTGTATATTTCAGAAAAGATATTTGGGAATTAATCAAAGGATTTTTCGGTGCTTTTAAATCGAAAAATTTTTTATCAGACTCGTATGCAAGACTTGCAATAATAATTATTATCGGAACAATACCAATATCGGTTCTGGGAGTAATATTAAAAAAATTCATCGAGGGAGGAGCAAGAGGACTTTATGTTATTGCAATAGTTGCAATAGTTATGGCAATTCTTTTATGGATTTCCGAGAAAATTGGAAAAAGGGAAAAAGGGTTTGAAGAAATTACACTTTCAAAAGGATTTTTTATAGGTTGTATGCAGGCAATTGCACTTATTCCGGGAACTTCAAGGAGCGGAATCACAATTACTGCAGGGCTTTTCGCGGGGATTCAACGAGATGCGGCGGCAAGATTTTCTTTTTTATTGAGCATTCCGGCAGTAACGCTCAGCGGATTTTATGAATTATATCAGGAAAGAGAAAATCTGATTGGACAAAGTAAACTGAGTTTAATTATTGCAACAGCTGTTTCCGGAATTGTCGGTTATTATTGTATAAAATATTTTATTTCATTTCTAAAAACAAAAAGCAATATGGTGTTTGTGGTTTACAGAATAATTCTTGGAATAGTTATACTCGGGTTGCTTTATTTTGGCGTGCTACACAATATGGACGGAATTCATTAATTGATAATTCTCTCAAGGGGGCAAGCCCCCTTGTCTTTCGGATTTATTACTTATTGTCTTGAGTTATTTCTTTTTGAATTTTTGTTTTAATTTTTTGATTACAAATTCCGGTACGAAATCTTTTACCTCACCTTTGAATTTCGCGATTTCTTTGATTAAGGATGAGTTGAGATAGGTGTATTTTTCGTTCGGCATCATAAAAATTGTAGTGAGAGAGGGTGAAAGTTTTCTATTTGTGAGCGACATCTGAAATTCATATTCGAAATCCGATACTGCACGCAATCCGCGTATTAATACCGATGCTTTTTTCTTTTTTGCATAATCAACGACAAGTCCGTTAAATTCATCGACTCTTACATTTCTGAATTTTTTTGTTGCAGTTTTAAGCATTTCCTTTCTTTCGCTAACAGAAAACAATGGTTTCTTAGATGTGTTTGTAGCAATGGTAACAATCACTTCTTCAAATAAAACAGATGCCCTCTCGATTACATCAAGATGACCGTTTGTAACAGGGTCGAATGTTCCGGGATATATTGCTTTTATTTTTGGCATTGGTAAAATTACTGAAATTTATTTTAAAAAAATAGCACACAGATAAACACAGAAAAAACGGATTTCTAAATATTTAGAGACATCTGAAAAACAATAAAGCCACAACTTTCCATTCCAGCGAAAGCTGGAATCCAGAAGATAAACACAGTTTTTTATTTGTCGTTTTATAAAATCATCGTTATTCAGAAGTCTCTATTTAATAAATCATAACTATCATATCTAATCAGCGTCAAAAAAACTAAACGTTGTAATTCCGATTTTTTTTGTAAGGAACGGTGTGATTTCCGGGAATTCGATTTTTTTTGCAGAAGAATGTTCGAGGACAAATACAGTTTTCATTTTTGATACTTCTTTAATTAATTTTTCATAGTACTTGAAATTATACGGAGGGTCGGCAAAACAAATATCAATTTTCTCCGGAGCACCGGACTTCAGAAATGTAAACACATCACCTCTGAAAATCTCACATTTATCTTCCACTTTTAATTCCCTTACATTTCTTTCGACAGATTTTATATATTTATCCACAAAATAACATAGTGAAGCACCGCGTGAAATGCTTTCCAGTCCAAGATTTCCCGTACCGCAAAATAAATCTACACAAACTATATTTTCGAATGAAAAATAATTACCAAGCGTATTAAATAATGTCTCTTTTGCACGGTCGGTTGTAGGTCTTGTCAGATTGTTTTGCGGAGGAGAGAATAATTTTCTGCTTTTATAAATGCCTGAGATTATCCTCATATTTTTTATTTACCGAAAATTGCACCTGCCGCGGGAGTGAATTTGCAACTTTCAAATTTAAAATTGAAATTGTCGGATGAAATAGCAGAATGATTAAAAAAATTGAGTGGATTTGCAAATTCAACATTAATGTCGGGGTATTCGGATTCCATAATCTGTAAAATTTTATCCTGACCGGAATCTCCGTAAATAAACATTTTGACGGGAGATGACGGATAACTTTGTGAAAGAAGTTTTTCAAAAGAGACCGAAAATCTTTTTGTGATATTAAATTCATCAAAACATACGTAATCAAAATAGTACAAATCATTTTTATCAATTACACTGAAATCCAACCTTGATTTTTTTGCACCTACAATAATTACAGGTTTCAAAGCAAAATCATCGGGATATAAATTTCTAAGTGCTTTTTCTGCAGAGAAATGGTCAATATCGATAAAATTTATATTTATTTTTGCACTGTTCAATATACTTTTAATAAATTCATATTTTTCGCTGTGAACTCCGATAATAAGTGTATTTTTGATATTCCCGGGCAGTGTATCGGATTTAAATTTATAAAAATTAACTTTGAAATCCTTATAATATTGCGGGAAATAATTTGACAACTCCCATTTGATATGAGAATTTATGGCATGCGGGTCTTCAGAAAAATCCACCGGTATCACCATCATAAATACAAACGAAGAATCAAGCAGAACAGTACATCTTTCAAAGGTTAAATTTTTTACTTTCACCAATGTATTTAAACTATCAGTGAAGTTATTAAGAATTTTTTCTTCGTTGTTTTCAAAAACAGGATACGCACCTAAACTGAATTCCACCGGAACTGAATCATAAAACAGCAGTTCTTTAGTGTCATTAAGCATATATGCTCTTATGTCATAACCGGTAAAATGAAGTACGAGTGTGTTTATTGCCATAAATTATTCAATTGTTAAATATTCCTTCATTTTTTCATATTTCTTGGGACCAATTCCCTTTACCTCCATTATTTCATCCTTTGATTTAAAACCATTATTTTCCATTCTGTATTGTATTATTTTTTCGGCAGTCTTTTCTCCAACTCCGGGAAGTGCCATCAATTCTTCTTTGGTTGCTTTATTTAAATTTATTTTTTTCCCGGTTAGTGCGGCTTCCTTTTTACTTTTTTCCTTTTTTATTTTTTCAGCATTCTTCAGACTATCTTCCGACTGCTGCAATAATTTTATTTTCAGATTATAATCCGCTGAATCCGAATCATAATACAGGGAATCAATATTAAGATTAATTTGCTTTTTGGATTTTGCAAGAAATCTTTCATCGGTTTTCGAAAAATCATATTTATCCTTATTCATCAAATCCGAAAAAGCCGGAAAATAACTTATAGAAAATCCAAGAACTGTAATTCCCACAATAAACAGAATCACTTTTGATTCATTATTCGTAAATCCGATTTTATTGAAGAAATCCTTGAGCAAATTTTAATTTAAATAAAAAAGTCTCCCTGATTTCAAACCAGGGAGACTTAAAAAATTATTTAAAGATATTGTTTGAAATTATTTTTCCCGTCTTTATTTATTTTTACTTTTATCCTTACTTTTATAGTATCGGGAAGTACTCCTGTTCTATATACTGAATCCACAAGGAACATACCGAAAATTCTTCTGTACCCGTTGAGACCATAAGGAAACCTGCCCTTGAGGTAAAAACTGATACACTGTTTTGTAGTATCATAGGGATTAAAATAATAAGGAGTTATAGTCGGGTCATAGGTGAAATCATATAGAGTATCGGGCGGTGAACTTGCATTCGGAATTTTCGTAAGAGTATCGAATTGTTTTCGTTTCATATTGAGTGAAACAACACCGAATTTGGTTAAGAAACCCGGATTTCTTTTTGCAAGGTCGCCTGAACGGAAGAAGAAATTATTTCTTGTCCCGTTTGAATCTCTCAGTTGAATATCTTTTGTCTGAGGTATTATATTTTCTTTAATCAATTTACCTTCATATAAATCAACAGCACTGAATGAATTATCATCAAAGTATTCACTCACAATGATTGTATCAAACACTACTACATTTGTGTCTCTGACTGGAGTCGGGGGAGGAACCACGGTTTCATTACAACTTCCGGCAGTAAAAACCATATAAGCAATAATGAATGCGGAAAACAAATAAAACAATGATTTTTTATTCATAGTTATTTTTTTAATTTAATAAATAGTTAATTTAGTTACCAATACATTTGATATATTATTACACTGTAATAAGTTCAATTTATTTAATAATCAGGATAAAGAATTCTATTGATAGATATTGCTTTTCCCGAATCAGAATCAATTACACAATGAACAGTAGCAAATTTAATTTCATCTTTTGCAACTTCATGTTTCTGGGGAGTCGCAAAGATAAATCTTTTGATTGATGCATCTTTCTTCATTCCGATTACCGAATCGTAAGGACCTGTCATACCGACATCGGTGATGTATGCAGTTCCTTCAGGCAAAATACGGGCATCTGCGGTTGGTACATGGGTATGAGTTCCGATAACGGCTGATGCTTTCCCGTCGGTATACCATCCGAAAGCAATTTTTTCAGATGTAGTTTCAGCATGAAAATCAACGAAAATAATTTTTATTTCTTCTTTTACTTTTTCGTAAATCCAGTCAAATGTGCGAAATGGACAATCCAGAGGTTTCATAAAAACCCTTCCCTGAAGATTGATGATACATATTTTCGAATTTTTACCTGTAACACTGTAAATTCCAAAACCTTTCCCGTAAGCACCACGCGGATAATTTGCAGGTCTGAGAATCACTTCGGAGTCTGAAATAAATTTATGCGCCTGAATTTTATCCATAGTGTGATTTCCGCCTGTCAGAACATCAATATCCAGTTCAAGAAGTTTTTTTGCATCGGGTTCAAGAATTCCCATTCCACCCGATATATTTTCTGCATTTGCAATTACGAAATCTATTTTATATTTATCTATAAATCCGGGAAGGAGTGATTTAATTATATTGTACCCCGGTTCCCCGATAATATCACCAATAAATAATATGCTGACTGTCTCTTTCACAATAATTATTTTTTATTGAAATAATATCCCACGTTAAGTCCTCTGAATTCGCAATAATCGACAAGGTCAACCTGCACGGATTTAAACACAGCAGCCATTAAAGCAGCATCATCCGCAAAACCGATGACGGGGATCAAATCCGGAATTAAGTCGAAAGGATTTAAAAAATATAATACCGCAAGAGTTAACAATCCGATAGTTCTCCACGGAACATCCTTATATTCCTTATTCACATAATCTTTAATCATTCTATAAGCAAGTTTCAACTGCCTGTAGAATTTTGTAAACTTTTTCCGGTCTAAATATGTTATTTTTTTACTAAAACTTTTTTCATTTCCGATAAGTGATTCAGCATCTTTCTCCTCGATTTTTTCTTTATCTTCTTCTATAGTTTCAAAAATATATTCTTTCATTAAAATCTTTGTGGCAGAGGTTTTATTCAACAAATTAAAAGATAAAAATATGATTAATTGTTAACTTAATCAATAGAGTTAGTTAAGTCCAAAGTTGCTAAATACAGGGTTTAAAAATAAAATAATTTCCTTAATAGCCTTACGGGCTATCGAATGGGGAGATAGAAGAAAAACAAAAAACTAATTCTATCTTATATTAAGTTTGAGCTTTTTCCTTATATACAGAATACAAAACATAACCAATAAAAAAGCAGAAATTACAAAAATGACGTAGACTGACAATAAGGTAGGCTCACTACTTTTCAATATGTCATGCAGAGCAGTCCAGTTAATAGATAGCAAAAAAACAAGGGATGCCCAGTAAAATAATTTTTTCATAATTATTTTTTAACATTGACAATAATGTTTTAACGTTTCTTTCTTCTAAAGAAACAAATTCGCTAATCATATATTCCAAAAAACAAGTTAGAAATACTTATTTCTAACGTACTCCATCGACCGGATATTTAATTTTGCGAACTTATATTTTAAAAAACTAAATGATATAATAATTTCTCACATCCCCCATCTACCGGAAAGTTTCGTTTTACCGATTATATATTATTAACTATCAGGAATAATAATTTCTAATAATCCCCCCATCTACTGAAAATGTCACCAAAGCGAACATTTGCAATATAGTAAATTATTTTATAATTGTCAACTGTTTATTAGAGTTTATGGTTTTTACGGGATTCATTGGATTAACTATATTAAAAAAGAGATGATTTATAATTTTATAAATACATTGTGAACAGCAGAAATTATCCTGTTTTTATTATTTTTTTTTAAATAGAAATATATACCTATCGAGATTAAAATGAAAGCACTCAAAATTAATGTTGCATATTCATTTTTCAAAGACGGTTCTTCGCCTTTGATAATATCGTGAATCGCCGCCCAGTCAATTGCAAGAAGCGACACAATAAAAATCCAGAAAAATATTTTTTTAATTTTCATTTCTTATATTATTCTTTAAATTATCCGCAAACTTCTTTAAAGACTCGCAGGAAGTTCAGCCCAAGTATTTTTCTTATTTCAATTTCAGAATATCCTCTTTCAACAAGAATCTTTGTAATGACAGGATACATTGTAACATCGTACAAATCATACGGAGTATCTATCCCTCCGTCAAAATCCGAGCCAAGTCCAATATAATCAACACCAACAAGATTTTTAATATAATCGATATGGTCAACAAGTGCATTTGCGGAAATGTTACCTTCAACTTTCTTCCCTTGAAGTAATTTCATTTTTTCTTCAAACAGTTTTTCAGGATTATCAATATATTTTTCTGTTAGTTCATCAAGTTCTTTTTTATAAACATCATAAAAAGTTTTTGTGTTTGTGTGATTTGATTTATCACTGATAAAAGGAGTATGAAATGTGATCATTATTACTCCCCCGCTTTTTGCAATTGCTTTTATCTGTTCGTCTTTGAGATTTCTATAATGCGAATTCAGTGAGTAACAGCAGGAGTGAGACGCAAGAATCGGTTTATTCGACGTTTCCACAACCCCCCAGAATGATTTTTCTCCCAGATGTGAGACATCAACCATTATACCAAGTTCATTCATTCTTTTTACAACTTTTTTCCCGAAATCAGTTAGACCTTTTTTCGACTTTCCGCTATTTTCATCCTTTGAAGAACTTGCTATCTTATTAGAATTATTCCAGGTTAATCCTATATAACGTACACCAAGTGAATGAAGAGAATCAACCGATTCCAGATTTTCAACTGCCGTCCCTCCTTCAATACCGACAAAGGCACAGAGTTTTTTTGCTTTTAGAATATTATTAATGTTTATAAAATTATATGCGATTTCGATATCATCACTATTCATTTCTTCAATCTGTTCAAGTAAATCAATCTGATGTTTAGCAAAATTATATGAACTGTTGAAATTGTCTTCGTCTATCCAATCTGAAAAAAACTGAATTTTAAGTCCGCCAAGTTTACATTTAAATTTATTTAACTGACTGTGCGAATTCATTACACCAAAATCGGATTTATCTTTATAAACCCTGTACAAAAAATCATTGTGCGAATCTACGACTATTGCATCGAAATGAAGTTTTATATATTCTTTCGATAAATCGGTAAATTTATTTTTAGGATTAAGAATATCTTCTTTGTTCCCCGGGGGGATTGTATCTTTCAAAGTTTGGTTCACGGACGTAAAGTCCGCGACTACAGAATTTTTTTCCGAATTAAAAAACAAAAATACAATTACCAATAATACAGGTAAAGAAAAAAATAATAATTTCATATAGAGATTTTTATTGAATAACATTGATTAATTTAAACACAATTTAAGAAATCATATCTTTACCTTCTCTCCAAGTCAAATCTTCTACTTCAAATGGGGAAGAAAAATCTGATTTCAAAAAATTGCCTCTACTCTTAATATTTAATACACTTAATAAACTCTTATACTCTATGAACTCTATGAACTTAATACACTCAGCACTCGATACACTCTTACACTTTTAACTCTCAAATTCTGCATCATCAGACAGCAAGGAAGAGTTGTCCTGATTCAAAATTTCCTTTGCCTTATCTGCAAACTCTTGAGCAACGAAAATCTTAATCGGTTGCTTCATTGCAATCCTGCTTAAAGACGAATTAAATGTCTCTAATGTAAGAGTAAGTTCAGTATCACCTAAAGTGCTGAAAGGAATCTCCGCATCTGAAAGCCTTGCCTGTACAAGTTTTGCCTCCATCGGGTCATAAGTGAGAAAGACTTCTATAAAATCCTTTTCGTGTTCCATTTTATTATCTTCCGACATTTAACAACGGTGTTATATTTTTATCATACGGAGTTATTAAAATAGTATTATTTTTTGAATTCATCAGTTCCTTTAAAGATTCAATATATTTCCATTGCAAGTACTGGGAACTTATCGTATTCGAAATAATTCTCTGTGCTTCCGCTATACCATTCGCTTCGACCTTTTTCCTTTCGGCTTCCTGTTTTTCTTTTTGAAGCACATAAACCATTTGCTGAGCACGCTGTTCCGCAGAAATTTTTTCATCAATTGCCTCTTTTACTTTCGGGGGCAATTCAACATTTCTTAACAGAACTCTTTCGAGAATAATTCCCCTGCCCTGGAATGCCGTTTCAAGATATTTCGTAACCTGATTTACAAAATCATCACGCTTTGTGGAATAAATTTCTGTTGCAACAAAACCAACCGATACATCCCGCAAAGCGGTTCTTGAAGCCGGACGGACAATTTTTTCAATATAATCAATTCCAATTGTTCTAATAATAACCGGGGCTTCTGCTTCATTTACCCTGAACCACACCGTAACATCAAGTTTGAGGGTCAATCCGTCAGATGATAGAGTAATAATTGCATCATCTCCTTTTACTGCTCCTTCGGAATGGACTCCGCTCATTGTATAAGCCTGTGTTTTAATGTCAAGTTTTTCAACTGTAACAAGGGGATTAACAAAATTAAGCCCGCTGTGCAGTACATTATCCTGCACGTTTCCGAATAAAATAGGAACTCCAACTTCTCCGGGACCAATCTGTACAAGTGACGCAAGAATTAATATAACCAATGCCCCTACGGCAGAAGCAATTCTGAGCAAAGATAAAACACTCGCAACAGGTTTATTATCTTTCATCTGCCTTTTTACCACTGTGAATATAATAACAAGTAAAATAAGAAATATAAAAAAGCCAATCATATTTTGTTCTCCTTAAATTAAATTATATTTAAATTTAGACTATTAGAAGTAAATTAAAAATCCAATAGAATGTCTGAACCGGGATTGAACTGATTTTAAGGATTACACTGATTATTATATCTTTTTTAATTTCTGAATTCTGACTTCTGACTTCTGAATTCTATTTTATTATACAGACATTAGATATTGTAATTTATATTTTTATCAATGATGGAGCCAAGAGATATTAAAATCATAGATTACAATTACATCTTACCTCCCGAAAGGATTGCACAGTTTCCGTTAAAAGAGAGGGATGAGACGAAATTATTAATTTACAGAAATAAAAATATTTCGGAAACCATTTTTAAAAATATTTCGGATTATATACCGGAAGACTCTCTGTTGGTTATGAACGATACAAAAGTAATTCAGGCAAGACTTCATTTTACAAAAGAAACAGGGGCACTGATAGAAATATTCTGTCTTGAACCGCATCAACCCGAACTGAATATAAATCTAAAGCAAAAAGCAATTTGGAAATGTCTTGTGGGAAATGCCGGTAAATGGAAACATGGTAGTCTGAAGAAAAACATAAAAATATATTCAGATGAAATAATACTTGAAGCCAATATTCTTGAAAGAGAGTTTGATTATTTTATTGTAGAATTTAACTGGGACGCTGAAAAATACACTTTTAATGACATATTGAATTCTGCAGGAATGATTCCTTTACCGCCTTATATAGAACGTGAACCGTTCGAAGCTGATAAATACAGGTACCAGACGATTTATGCAAAAACGGATGGCTCGGTTGCCGCACCGACAGCAGGGCTTCACTTTACAGAGAGCGTATTTAATAATCTGAAAAATAAAAATATTGAAATTGATTATATAACTTTAAATATAGGTACAGGTACTTTCAAGCCTGTAAAAACAGAAACTATCGGTGAGCACGATATGCACTTTGAACATTTTATAATGAATAAAAAATCAATATTAAATTTACAGAATTTTCTCAAAAAGAATATTATTGCTGTCGGAACAACAACAATGAGAACAATTGAAAGTTTATATTTAATAGGTCTTCAACTGTATAAAAATAAAAATTTTTCGGGAAAAGAATTTACAATCGGACAATGGGAAGCATATGAAGGAAATGCTGTTTTAACTGCCGAAGATGCATTGAATGAAATTTTAAATTACTTAGAAAAAAATAATCTTGATTATTTAACAGCTAAAACAGGAATACTCATTGCTCCCGGATATAAATTTAAATTCATTAATACACTCATCACAAATTTTCATTTACCAAAAAGTACACTCTTATTACTCATCGCCGCTTTTATAGGAGAAGACTGGAGAAAAGTTTATTATTATGCTCTCAAAAATAATTTCAGATTTTTAAGTTACGGTGATTCTTCTATCTTATTTTCAAAATAATTTATTCCTCTTTTTTTTAAATTCAAAAGTTTATATTTAAATAAAAAAGCAATAATATGATAGACAGACCTTTACCGGATGAATATCCGGAATATTATAATCTCTATATCAACCTGATACAGGAAGGAGATATTATTGGTATATTGGAGGAACAGTCCTCTTTTGCACAGGGATTTTTTTCTGCAATCCCTGAGGAAAAAGGTGATTATACTTATGCTTTCGGGAAATGGACGATAAAGGAAGTGCTTGGACATATGATTGATACGGAAAGGATTATGACATATAGACTTCTGAGAGTCGTAAGAAAAGACAAGCAATCTCTCCCGGGTTTTGACCAGGATGAATATGTACTGAGCGGACAGTTTTTCAGAAGAACAATGAAAGATATGATTGATGAAAAATTATTGTTAAGAGCGGCAAATTTACTTATGTATAAAAATATTCAGGAAGAAGACTATATGCTCAGAGGCACATTTAATGAAAACGAAATTTCCGCAAGAGCAATTATTTACATAATAGCAGGACATGAATTGTACCACATAAACTTTTTGAAGGAAAACTACCTTACTAGTTCATAGGGTTCGTAGAGTTTATAGAATAAAAATAGGACGCGGATAGCACGGAATGAACGGAAAAAGAACAGATAGTTTATAAAGTTTTAATTTTAAAAAAATTCCGTGTAAATCTGTTTTAATCTGTGAATATCTGTGGCAAAAATCTTTTTTTATTTTTTTGGTTTTTCGATTTTGAAGGATTTTAATTCTTTGCTTCTGCGGAAGATAGAAATGAAAAATCCGAGTACAAGGACAACCGTGCCAATCCAAAGTACATTAATAAACGGTTTTACAGATACCGAAAGTACAAGTGTTTCATCTTTTACAACTTTTGTTGCATCAAGAATTGTTATCTTAGCAATAGAATTATCCCCTAAATTCATATCTGTCAAATAGAATTCATATTGCGGCTTTCCCGGGAATAATGCGTGAATATAATTTTTTTCTTTACCTGAAAATTGCAATGCGGGATAAATTGTATCTATAACTTTTCCTGAAGTAACCTTTAAGACTGCTTCAACAGGGCTTGCACCCATTCCTTTACCCATTTGAGAAGTGTTGAAATTTACAAATTCAATTTCAAGACTATCAAATTCTTTTTTTTCACCCTTTTTAAATTCCAATTCCTTCGTAAAAAACTGCTGTTCATCATAATTTTTCGGGGAGAGATATAAATCCTTTGTCGGGAAATAAGCGATATCGGGTTCTATTGATGTACCGTTGGATATTGTATTATAAAATACGACAGGTTTCAGAATTGCTTCCTTACCTTCTTTTTCAACAGCTACATTTAAATATTTAAAATCAGATTTATTATTTTTTTCTTCTCCTTTTTCGACACCGCGGAAAGTGAATGAATAACCAAGTGCATTTATAGATTTTCCCGGATTCAATTCCAGATTTTGTTCCTCGCCGTATTTGGAGGAACCGATTATTCCAAGGAACATCAACGCCAGACCAATATGCGCAAGGTGTCCGCCAAATTTTAATTTTGAACCCTTGATTATTTTTATAAGGATTTTCAGATTCGCAAAGAAAGTGAATAGTGATGATAAAGCAAAAATAATGATAAGTATGTCATAAACACCGAAGAAAATTAAAATAGCAGTACCTGCTGCTGCTAATACAATAGGAAGAATAAGATTTTTTCCGAAATTAACATTTTCGGTATTTTTCCATTGAAGAAATAGTGTGATTCCGAGAACAAGCATTATCAGAATTGCAATCGGCAGGTTCCATTGGTTATAAAAATCTGTGGCAATAGTGTCTTTTGTAAATATCGGCATACTTGTCCCTGCAATAATAACAAATGCTGAAACGCATAGAAGCATTGCACCAATGAAAAGACCAAATTCTCTTGAAAAGATATTGGTTGATTCTGCTTTTAAATCCCTGAGTTGTTTCAATCTAAGCAAAATTGAAACAACAGAAATAAGCACAAAAGAACCTATAAACAAAATCAAAGCGAGATATACTTCGGAACCCGGGTCGGAAAAAGAATGCACCGATGCACTTCCAAGTATTCCGCTTCGGGTAAGAAATGTTGAATAAAGCACAAGTAGGAATGAAAGAATTGTCAGAATTAAATTAATTTTTTTATACCCACCTGTTTTTTTCTGTGCAAGGATGGTATGGATTACGGCAATAGTAATAATCCACGGAATCAATGAAGAATTTTCAACCGGGTCCCATCCCCAGTAGCCGCCCCATCCGAGAATACCATAAGCCCAATATCCGCCCATCATAATACCAAGTCCGAGAACCGAACCCGAAAACAGAAGCCACGGAAGAGAAAAAGAAATCCATTCGTTATATTTATTTCTGATTAAAGCGGCGATAGCAAAAGCAAACGGAACTGCAAGGGATGCGAAACCAACAAAAAGAACGGGCGGGTGAATTGCCATCCAGAAATTCTGCAGAAGCGGATTTAATCCCCTGCCATCCTGAGGCATAAATCCAACCGAAGCATCTTTTGGAAATGATTCCCAGATATAAACGAACGGAGATTTTAAAATTAGTATCAGAGATAGAAATCCAATTATCAGAGTATAAATCGACATCACTTCGGCTTCAAGCCTGTTTCCTTTCGAAACATAAACAGATAAAAATATTCCGATAATTGCCGTGAAAAGAGTCCACAGCATAAAACTACCTTCCTGTCCTGCATAGAAAGTTGAAATCAAAAGAGAAAGGGGTAAATCGGTATTGCTGTATTCCCAGATATACGTAAACTGATAATTATGGGTAAGTATATTAAACAATAAGAATGCTGACGCAGATATTATACTTACTGCAGATACGTGGAACAGCAGTCTTGCAAATTTAATATTTTGACTTTTTCCTGAAGAATTCAGTAAAAACAAAATCATCGAGAGTATCGATGATATTAATGATATATAAATAAAAAATTTTCCGAGCATGTTTTATAAATTAATAATTAGTAGTTAATAGTTAGTGGTCATAAAAATTGTCATTGCGAGGCGAAGCCGAAGCAATCTCTTTTTTTTTCTAAATTATAAAAACAATTACTAATTGAATTATTGTTGTTTATCTTTTGCTTCATACTTCGAAGGGCATTTAGTCAGAATTTCCTTCGCTTTAAAATTTCCTTCTTTTACAGTACCTTTTACCACTAATGCATCAGCCACTTCAAAACTATTCGGTTTTGCACCGTCATACAGAACTTTCATTTCTGTTCCGTTATCGTCCTTCATAAAAAAACTGAATACATTATTTTCAAATTTCGATTCTTTTTCCTTCACCCATACACCCTTCACTTCAACGAGTTTTGTTGTCATTTGAGCCTGCTTAAAGTCAACATATTCGATTTTATTTCCCATAAAAGAAATAAAACCGAATATTAAAACTACTATAACGATGCCCAGTCCAAGTATATATTTTATATTTTTTGACATTTCAAGTAGTTTTATTTTTCTTCTTGTTCTAATTTTCTAAGACGTTTATCTATATTATGAATATAAAAATATATTCCAATCCATATTACTAATAAGATTATAAGAACAACATACATAGAATTCTGCTCAAGAAATTTATAAAATGTATCCATATTTAATATTTATTTAGTTTTTTATATTTAAGTATTTCAAATCGAGTTTTAATGTTATAAATCCAAAAAAATAAAAGTGTAAATCCAATTAATGATGAAATAAAAATTAACAAATAAGTTGTATCCATGTTTATTTTCCCTTGTGAATTAATAACTGTATCTTTTGGATGATTTGAATAAACTATTCTTGGCATCACAAAAATAAAAAAAGGAACTGTAATAAATGAAATTATAGAATATACTGAAGATAATTTTGCTTTTTTTTCTTCATTTTCAATAGCGGACCGAAGTGAAAAATAAGCACCATAAACAAGTAAAAGAATAAATATTGATGTTTCACGTGGATCCCAGTTCCAAAATGCATTCCATCTGAATTTTGCCCAGAGCGAACCAGTAATTGTTGCAAGAATACAAAAAATAAAACCTATTTGGGCGGCTGATGAAGCTTTAATATCAAATATAAAATTATTGTTTCTAAGATATTTTACAGAATAGAGCATTGAAATCATAAATGATAAAACAGCCAACCACGCTTGTGGAACGTGAAAAAAAATTGACCTAAAATCGGCTGCTGTTTTGAAAGCACCAATATCAATATCTTCAGGTTTATCATGTATTATATCAGCTAGTGGTAAAATGATTCCAGCAATAATAACAGCAGTAATCACAATAAATGTTAATATTTTATAATATTTGTTTATCATTTAATATAATTTTTATTGCGGAATTGGCATTCCTATTGCGTTATACATATCTTCGATTTGCAGTTTGCCGTCTTTTGCTTCTTTGTTATCAGGTTCAAGTTCAAGAACTCTCCTGAAATGTTTCAGTGCATCGCGGAACATCTGTTTATTCATATGGGACATATCACCACCGGGCATCATAGAATTACCTGCAGCAAGGTGTTTTTCAATCAGTTTCTTTTTATTACCGGCAGATTTATTTGATTCGTAAGTTTTTTCAAAATCAAAAGCATCTTTTGAAAGCTCTGCAATTTTCGGGTCAATTTCCGTCTGTTTCTGCTGCATTCCCTGTTCGTGGGGATTGCCCATATTGTTAGGCATCTGTTTTTGTGTGGTGTTTTCCTGAGGATTCATATTACCGGATGTATTGGATTTCTTTTCTTCCATTTTTGTACATCCTGCAACAAAAACAAACATCAGTGAAATTATAAATAAATACTTCATTAATTAATTTAAATTTAATTTTTTAATATATCTTATAAAGATATAAAAATTCTTTCATTAAAACAAATTAAAATAAACAGGTCAACGGACTGATTTTACAATAATTTGTTATTATTACATTCATTGATTTTAACAAAAGATATGCGAATATAATTTCATATAAAAAAAGGGGAGTCGTTTTGACTCCCTTAAATTTTATTTGTTCCTGAGTATATTTATTTAATAGTTGACTACTCCGTTTATATGGAGATATTTTTTGGTAATTACTCCCTGATTATTAATCATTCCACCGTGGCAGAGATAGCATTTGGTAATTGTGAATGAAGCAAGGTGCGGAGGCTGGACATTATTCGGATAACCGGGATTTGGATTTCCTGAAACCGGGTCACCGTGACATGAGCCGCAAACAACTGAATTGGCATCATTAAACTGCGGCTGAACATTTTTATTTCCACCAGTAAAATAACCGTGACAATAAACACTTGAACATTTATTTAATGAGTAACTATAATTCGGAGATGGAATAGAATCACCTGAATGCAATACTGTTCTTGCAAGATTACCGAATGTAATATCTGCATGCCCGTTTGGATTTGGTCCAATATGATTCGGGTCATTAAACCCATTGATGGGGGTATGACATTCATTACATTCCACCTGTGCGGAAAATCTCCTTGTGCTGTCTTCGGAGAGATGCGTTTCGTGTGCACCTACACCATAGTATGTTTCGGCAGTTTCGCCGTGCAATCCTTTCGGAGGATAACTATGGTCCGGACTACCGTGACAAACATCGCATGCTTCGGGAGTTGACGGATGACAGTTGAGACAGGTTTTGCCGGATGTTCCGCCGTCGTAGTTGACACCATGACATGTCTTACACACTGTCAAATTCCATTTGTTATTAATGAGATATTTACCGTGAAAATCGGAAGAGTTCATCTGAGCCCATCCTGCAGGATGTGTTCCGATTGTCTGCGGTGCGACTAACTGTTCTTCAAGCTTGCTGCAACCCTGTATCAGAAAAAATACTGTCAGAAACAAAGCAAAGAAAAGATAAATAAATTTTGTATATTTCATATTCAAATAATTTAATTTTTATACAATTTATTACTTACCGTGACAATATCCGCAGAAGCCAATTCCGCGTTGTCCGTTTGGTTTTGCATTATAATCATTATGACATACATAGCATATTGCACCAGGAGTATCGTGCCATATTCCCTTTTCATCTTTCATAAATCCGAGTTCGTGTGTTTTTGGATTTGTACCTTTAACTCCGTCTCCGTCAACGTGGCATCTTACACAAACCGGGTCAGCCCCATTCGTTGCGTGGCATGCTTCGCAATCTTCGATATTTTTTCTTGCAAGGATTGCGTGCAGCCCGCCTCCCGTATTTACGCCAAAAGTTTTAAAGTCGGGAGATAAATGATTTTTAGGTAAAACACCTGTGAGCGTATTCCCTTCATTCTGGTGACAGGAAGCACAGAATGAAACAGGGTCATGGCAGGTTTTGCACTCATATGATTTTTGTTTTGCATCGAGTCCGTGTGTATATTGATAATTAATCTGATGCATATTAGTCAATCTCTGCAAAGCTGCCCTGTCCGTTCTGACACCGTTTTCTTTTGTATAATATGGTGCATAAAAATTATTCGGCACATTATTTCCTGAATATTTAATGGGAGTATGACATGCCTGGCAGAAATTATCCGAATGACACATTACACAATCATTAAATTCACTTCCGGGAGCATTATTTACCTTAAACTTATGCTCATTCAGGAAATTAGAAACAAGATGGGTTTTCGGTTTCAGATTAGATGGATTTGAATGACAAAATTCACAATTATTATTTGCCGATTGATTATTATGGCACTTATAACAGACTTGCATATCTGGAGAAGAGGTTGATATGTCTGAAGCATATTTTACAACATCCAGTCCTTTATGACAATCCGTACAGGTCTTATTATTTTTTTCGATGTGAATTTTATGATTGAAATAGATTTCCTTTTTAACAGGAACAAGTTTTTTGAAAACTCCGTCGTAATGACAAAGCTTACATTCCTTATCCGATTTTACATCATGGCAACCGGAACATACAGTTTTTTCAGGCAGGAATCTGTCGTCTGCAGAAGTACTTTTATCTGCGGGATGACATTCATTGCATTTCATTCCGTTTTCCTTGACGTGTTTTGCATGATTAAATTTTATAATTTCTTTATTGCCGTAATTTTCTTTTGAATCAAATACTTTCAGGTTCTTTGCCGTATAATATTTGGTACTAAATGAAGCAATAAAGAGAAATGAAATTACAGCAACCGTGAATAGCATATAGAATTTTTTAATATTCATACTCTTAATTAATTTAGTTTTTTAAATAACCAGTAATTAAATCCGGCAAGGACTCTGGTATCGTATTTATAAATTTTACTCGTAACAATCTGTCCCTGTATATCGAATGACAATTGAGGTACAGGCCTGTAAGTAAATCCAAGAAGTCCTCCGAGGGTATTAACCTTCGTGGCATCATCTTCTCCGAATTTATACTTTGAATAATTGATTCCTGTTGAAACAAATAACATCTTCTTTAATAAATCTTTATTGAAGTAAGCATAAATCCCATCTGATTCACCCGCAAAGCCAGTATATTTTGTAAAAGAAATTCCGCATATTGGGCTTGTTACTCCCGCAGAGAACCTGAGTGAATTGGAGTTATTGTACATTACATTTGCAATTCTTGCATAGACGTTAAAATTATGGCTTGGGCAAACCATGTAATCCGCACCAAATTCAAGTTCCTGAATATTTCTGTAATTGAAAACCCAGAAAATTGTATTGTAACTAAGCTGCGGTTCTCTGTATAAAAATCCTCCTGAAATTTTCAGTGCAGGAGTAATGGAAAAAGAATAATTTATTTCAGCGCGGGAAATTTTACTTAGATTCATATCATAATATAATCTTGCATAGGCATTATGTCCGTTTTTGGAACCGTTATAACTTGTTTCTAAACCAATTTGCTGGTCAGCAGCTGCATCAACATCAATCAGGACATTTCTCGCATTAAACAAACTATCCGGTCTCACCGCCCAGTAAGAATTATATTTCCGGTGTTTGTTATTATAGCTTAAACCAAGTGATAAATCTTTAACTCCAAAATACTGGAACTGTCCGCCAAGAGAATAATTATCATCTAATTTTGGAAGTTTTTCGACTTCATAAGTAAGCGGGGTGAGATATCCGCCATATCCCGACAATTGAAATTCTTTATCCTTACCGAATTTCATTTTGAGATAAGCCCCGTCAACTGCCCCTCTGCCAACTCCTGCTGAAATATATTGTCTGCCGAGTTTGACATCGAGAAAATCAAACAGGTTAGTGCCTTTAAGATAAAGATTATAAAACCTGTAATTAAATCCCTTCCCTACTTTATGTGTAATATCGCCTTCAGTCTGAAGTAAAGTATTGAAAGACCATTTAGATTTATTAACCTCGAGTAAAAGATTTTGGTAACTCCTCAAATGAGTTGTTGAAGTATTATTGCCCGAGGAGGAAAGTGAGTCAAATCTTTCCCATGAATAAACATAGGCATTAAACCTTAGGTTTACAGTCTGGGAATGGATATAACTTACCGACAGCAATAACACTGTAAGTAAAAACAGTATTTTCAGCTTCATAGGCAGTCTCCTTAAATTTATAAAAAATTGAAAATATGTAAAATTATTTCATAAACCTGTAAAACGGAACCGAAATTTTAAGTTCCGTTTTACAAAATTTAAATTATTCTTTTCCTCAAGAAAGAATAATCTTTATTGACAAGAACGAATAAAAATCGTTTTACGGTTTTGTATGTTTAATTTTTGCCCACATATCATTGAAATTAAATTCTCTGAAAGTTGGGCTGTCAGAATTGTGACATCCTTTACAGAATGCTTCGATATCCGTTAAAGCATTCATACCATTCTCAATTGCGGTTGCTTTCGGAGTCATTTTACTCTTATATCCGGATCCTGCTCCATGACATGTTTCACACTGAACTCCGTCATTTTTATCAAAAGAATCTTCTAACTCTGCAGGATTTATATCTTTCCCGAGAACGTGGCATTTTATACAAGCAGGGGTTTCTTTTGCGGGTGTTGTAAACCCTTTTTCTTTTGCAATTTTGTCAGCTGCTTCTGTCCCGAGATTTTGAAATGCTTTGGAATGTTTTGAATCACTCCAGATTTCAAATTGTTTTCCTTTGGCATCTCCCTTGTGGCACATTTTACATTTGCTTACACCTACATATTTATATTCACCTGATACTTCATTTTTAATTGTCATTGAAGACAATGAAAAGAAAAGAATTAAAGTGACGATTAGTCCGGATAACAGATAAATTTTCTTTTTCATTTTTTTTCTAAGTTTTAATAGTTTAATAATGTTTAATTTAATATTTAACTAATTATATCTCTTTATCTATTTTACTTGTTAATTGCTTATTTGTTCCTTAATAATTTTTTCGGAAAATATAAATAAAATTACAAAAATAAAACTTATTTATACTTTTTTAATTTCTTTATTTTTTCCGTAAACAATGAACTAAGTAAATCATAATTATGTACATACAAACTCGGACGCGAAACTACATCATTAACAAGTTTTTTAAGTTCATTAAACACAACTTTGTCTTCGCTATCGATATTTTCTTTCAGTTTTTTCAGATATTCTTCTGCTTCTTTTATCAGTTTATTAATATCATTTTTCCAGTCGACTGCCATATCTTTATATGAATTATTATGACATTTCAGACATATTTCATTCCCCGGTTTTTTAATTCTCACCGCATCAGAATGGCAATCTATACAACTGACATTTCCGGATTTCATATAATCGGGTTGTGATTTTCCCATATAATTTCCGTTATAAACCTGATTTTGAATATGATGGCATTTTGAACAATCATCATCGGAATTAACTTTCGTATGATGACAGGAATTACAATTATCTTTTGTAACAACAAGTTCACCATGTTTCTTTGTATTAGAATGACATTTTACACAGGTAATTCTATTTTTAACAAGATGCAGGTTGTGGGAGAATTTCATTCCATAAATGGTTTTGGAAATCTCCTGAATTCCCGAATGACAACTGAAACATTCATTAGGAATAAATTCCGATGCCGACTCAAAAACAGGAATTGTAATGTTTGAACCTATAACATTTAATGCTTCTTTCATCAGATTATAACTCGCCATTAATAATTTATCTGCAAACTGCACATTATGAACACTCTTTCCGACTTCAACAACCCTGATATTGTGGTATGCCTGATTTAAAAGATTTTCAGCCATAGATTTTTTATCACTGTTTGATGCCGAAACACCGGACAAGGCTGTTTTATATATCGAATTAATTATACTTAATCTTTTTACAGTTGCTGTTTCCCATTGTTTGATAAGTCTATCATAACCCTTGCCATGACATTTTTCACAGGATGAAGTCTCTGCTTTAAAAGTTTTCACGTCTTTTTTATCAGTTTCGTGGAAAATGTGGCAACCTCTGCAATTAATTCCGTTCATATACATTACACTTGGATTTTTTTCTACACCAAATCCGTTGCTTCCGGTAAATAAATCAACCTGATAAGAATGCGCATTGCTGTGGCAGCTCATACAATCCGGTGGGCTTGTCGGGTCAATTTTCTGAACCTGATGCTGAATTGGTGAATGGCAAACAAAACATCTCACGCTGTGTTTTGTTATGTGAGTTGTATGCATGAACTCAGTATTATCATATTTTGCCAGTCTGTCATTTTCAAAATGGCATTGAAAACATCTTTCCTTTCCAACTTCTCCATTACCTGCTACAGTATTTGTATGACATCCATTGCATGGGATATCTCTTTCGACAACATTGCTATGGTCATATCTATACATTGCCATTTGTTCTTTTGTTTTTAATTTCCAGTCATGGCATGTTGTACAGTTTGAGAGTTTGTCATACTTGTGTTCCGGGTCATCGGATTTTTTGAAATGACAATTAAAACAGGTAGCAGGAGTAACTTCTATATGTGAACCCTGCACAATCTGCGAGTGGCAACTCGTACATTTCAGGGTTTTTCCCCTCTTTAATTCCTGCAAATGGTTTTTGTGATTGAAAGAAATTCCTTTAAAACTATAAACGGAATCCTGCAATGCCTGCATTTCATGGCATTTTGAACGTGCACAGGTATTATCTGGAATTTCAGCCCAGGGTTTGCGTTTTTTATATGAAGCTGATACATAATTAACAATCTGCACAAGACCATTGAGTTTCCCACGAACTGTACCGGATATCCCCGGTTCGAAATGGCATTCGACACAATCTACATTGTTATGTTTTGATGTTCTCCAACTCTGATAAAAGGTTTCCATATAATGGCAGGTGGGACAAAAATTTGGACGTGAAGTAACCTGAGCGGCGATTGCAGTCAGAATTAATAATGCAAATATAGTGAGCCCTGTGAACAGCAAAAACCGTTTATATCCCCGGACTTTTTTAAAAAATCTCTTGGGTTTTAATTGTTTCTTTTTCTTAACAGGTTCAACTTCTTCTGTTTCATCAGGTTTTGTTTCTTCAGTTGGCATAGTTAATAAATTGTTCTAAATATTTAAGCATTAATATAGTTATAAAATCAACTATGAATTGATTTTATTTTTCTCAAAAAAAGGAAATATTTTATCAAAAAACTTTAATAAAAGAAAGGGAATTATAATAATAATAAAAGAGACTACTAATCCTTCTTTTTCGAAAATTCCCGGGAAATATTCTGTAAAACCTCGCATACTTTTTGAAACCAACTGTCCGCCAATAACTACATTCCATCTCATCAAAAGAACTTGAATCAGGAGCATTCCGGAGGCACACCAAATCAGGAAATTTCTAATTTTCGTCTTAATTTTGAACAATGATGTAACTGTAAGTATCAGGAATGGACCAATTGAAAATACTCCAATCTGTAAAATGACATAAGTGAATTGTAATTTTCCGTTAATCAATTGCTGCAAAACAGCCCATCTTTCAGTCCGTTCGTAAGCAATTGACAATACCTCCATTAATTCAAGAATTACAGCGATAATCATAAACCCCCACAGCCATTTAGACATTAAATCAAGACTATCCTGATTAACCTTCTTTTTTCTGAGCCAGTGAACAAACTGGTATAAGAAAATCAGTACAGCCAAACCCGAGACGATAGCGGAAAAAATAAAAATAATAAACATCAACGGTGTAGACCACCATAGATTTGCTTTAATTGAACCAAACAGAAAACCAACATAGCCGTGAAGAATACACGCAACCGGAATTCCGAATGCGGCAAAAAATATAACAAGTTTTTTATCTATTCTTCTTGTTTCTTCGTTATTAGTTACATCCCCGAGAATAATAATTTTATAAATAAATTTCGCAAATCCTTTTGAAGTTAAATATTTTTCTATTAAATCTCTCCTATAACTGAGCCAGACTTCAAGGATGACAATAATAAGATAAAATGTATACACAAATCCGAATCCGCTCATTGCAGAACTGAAACTCGGAGTGAGCATAATATTAAAAGCACGTTCGGGTTTTCCCAAATGTATCAACAATGGCACGGCTGCAAAAAGTAAAAACGATAGTGATGAAACAAGTGCAAATCTTGCAATTGGTTTAAGTTTTTCCATTCCAAATACATGATAGAATGACGAGACAATAAAAGCGCCCGCAACCATTCCTGTAATATAGGGATAAAGAACTATCATAACAGTCCACGTTATATGCAGTTCATTCGGGAAAACAAAACTATCAGGTGTCTGCATTATTTTATCTCCATATCAAGTTCAAGGTAATAACATTTTGGATTTGTACCTAATTCTGCTTTAAGTAAGCCATATTTTCTCTGGTTTAAAACCTTCCGGATTTTACTTTCCGGGTCTTTCAGGTTACCGTATAATCTCGCATTTCTTGGACAGGCGTTCACGCATGCAGGAGCTAAACCCTTATGTATCCTGTGATAACAGAAAGTACATTTATCTGCGGTACCTTTTTCCTGATTTATATATCTGCAGGAATACGGGCATGCCTGCACACAATATCCGCATCCGACACAATGTTCTTTATCAATTAAAACAACTTTATCAGGAGAGTGATATGATGCTCCAACCGGACAAACCTGAACACAGGGGGAATCATAACAATGATTGCAGAGTTTCGGAACAAAGAATGCTTTAACTATTTCCGATGCAGGAAAATTATTTTCTTTAAAACTTTCAATTGCCCCTTTTGGAGAATCAACTCTTATTTTTTCATCTTTATTTATTTCATATCTTTCTACCCATGTTCTGAAATAATTATCAGGTACATTATTTTCCATTTTACAAGCTCTGACGCAGGCACCGCATCCGATACACCTTGATGTATCAACTATGTAACCCCAGTCATAATTAAGTAAATCATTATAAGATTTTACTTCTAATTTTTTTTCATTATCTGCAAATGCAAAAAAAGAGCCAATCAGAACTCCGGCTGTGCTGAATATTCCAAGTTTAATAAATTGGCGTCTTTCCATTTTTTCCATCTTCAAATATTATTTAAGATTAATGACATTGTTTACAAAATTCTTCTTTATGGCAATTATTGCAAATAGTTTTACCGTTTTTTGAAATAAAATCTTTATGTTTTTCCTGCCAGTCTTTAGGATGAGGCATTTCGGTTTTGTGGCATGAAAAACAACCGTCTTTTCTATGACATATTTCACAGGATGATTTGTTACCTGCGGCAATTTTTGAATGCTGTTTCCGCCAGTTAAAATTGTGAGATGCAGGTTTATTTTTCATATGGCACGAATAACATTGATTCATAGTATGACAATTCATACAAACCGATAAATTCTGTCTTGCAGTTTCTCTGTGTATCGACTTCCAGTTTTCTGGATGCGGATCTGCTTTTACCAGCAAATCCATTTTATGAATTTTATCAACGTGACAATTCAAACAGATTTTTGCGTCGCCTTTGGAAACGATATCAGGATTTCCGATATGTGTGGACCATTCAATCTTTGGAGGATATTTTTCATCTTTAAATGGTTTTTTCTCATGGCAGAGAAGACAAAATTTTGCGTTTCCGTTTTTATATATCCGCCCGGTGGTTTCATTTTCCCTATGATACAGATGACATGTTCTGCAATCAACATAATTATGATGGGAACGGTCATTAAAATCTTTAACGACCTGTGAATGGCAGTCCCTGCATTCAAAAATAGATGGATGACCAGGAACATCCCTGTGACTTTTTTCAGGTTTTTGTTCATGACAGTCTGTGCATTTATAAACTACAGGATGTAAACGGGCTTGCCTTGCATCTGTCAGCAGGAAGACCGGTTCATGCGGGCTGTGACATTCAATACATTTTGTTTCCGGGTTTGTAACATTGAGAAATTTATAATGTTCATTTTTATCAACCTGAGGAAAATCGAAAGGTTTAGCTTTTAATTTTCTATGACAATAAAGGCAGCCTTCAAATTTATATTCTTTTTGCATTGCTGCCTGTTCTTTTGAAATATTTCCCGAACCTTCCCCGCCCTGATGATATTGTGTATGCAAATCTCCCGGACCGTGACAATCCACACAGGGAACATTATAATGTGCATCTTTTTCATGTAACTGGTAAATTTCTTTATGACACTCACTGCAGGTTATAATATCCTGATTAATTATTTTTTGATTTTGCAGTTCTTCGACAGCGTTGTACCTGTAATTTCCGTGTTCCCCGTAACTTTTTGGTCGTGTAATTTTACCTGCGATAACACCAATAATAATAATAATTAGTACTACACAGAAAAATATTATTATATGTTTCTTATTTTTCAATTAACAAACAAAATATCTTAAAAGATATTTCAATTCTATTTTGTATTCAATACCTTTATTTCTTTAATTGACTTATCAAGTTTGTCACTCAACACCATATAATTATGTGCCCCTTTACTGCCGTCTGCCTGAATTATTTTAATAATTTTTCTTGCACCATCAAGTTTCTTTTTCCCTTCAGAATCCAAACTGCCTGTTTTTATCGCATCAATTAAAGATTTCAAAGTTTTTATTTTTGAATTAATATCATTTTTCCATTCATTCAGCATTCCGTCATAAGATGCATCATGGCAGCTGCTGCACATACCGGGTTTTGCTTTGATTATAAAATTGTTTACTGACAGATGACATCCTTTACATTCAACTCCACCTGATTTCATAATGTCAGGTTCTGATTTCCCATCAAATAAACCACTGAATGTATTATTTTGTGTAGGATGACATTTAAAACAATCTTTTATCAGTTCTGTTTTTTTGTGATGGCAATTTGTACACGTTTCTTTTTTAACGGAAATTTTTGTGAAATCAGCATTTGTATGACATTTAATACAGTCAATATTCAATTTTTTTATATGCAGTGAATGTGGAAATTTAATCGCTCTAAACTGAATGAAATCCGGTATCTTATCGAAATTTTTATGACAGGACTGGCATACATCCTGAGTTGCCGTTATTTTTTTATGTTCGGCTTTTGAATGACAATTCGTACAGGATGTAATCTTCATATGAGTCTGATGCGGAAAATTCTTATCGCCAAACGTATGAGTTTCTTTTTTAGCAGGAATTATAAAATGACATAAATTACAATATTCACTTTCATCAGTAAGCAGTTTACCGCGATTAACTTTGAAGCTTTTATTCCCAAGCCGTTCTGAAATTCCTTCAAGATTATTTGAAATATTTTCAAGAAGTTTCAATGCATAATCAATATTATGAACTGCTCTTCCCTCTTTGATAAGTTTATAATTATTTTCAGCATCCGTAAAATAACTTTTTTCAGCATCAATATTCCTTCCGGACTTCTCCATTGATTTAATTATTTGCCTGATATGTTCTAAATCAGGTTCAATTTTCTTTGTAGTTTCATTCAATACGCTCATCCATCTGTCAAGCATTTTATCATATCCATCACCGTGGCATTTTACGCAAGTTTGTTTTCTTTCATCTAAATCGCTTCTTCCATCTTTATTTACATCAAGATGGCATCCTTCGCAGGTAACCTGAGCCGCAAACATTCTGCTCGGAACACTTCCCACTCCTCTGCCTTCGCTTCCAATATACATTTCCCGCTGTGGGGAATGTTTAAGAGCGTGGCAGTTTTCACAATTTGCTTCGAGCAAATTTATCATTTTAATTTTCCCGTGCTGTACTGAATTATGACATTCTTCACAGTCAACTCCGTTTTTTGTAATATGAACACTGTGAATTTTATCGATATTCGAAAACTCTTCAATACGCTCTACATGGCATTTATAGCATACTTTCTTTTCCACTTCTGCATTTCCTTTGGTTACATCAAGATGACATTGAGAACAATCTACACCAATATTCAGGTATGATTCATGATTGAACTGAAAACCTCCATGTTCAACAATTTTCTTCGGAATGCCGTGACAGACATTGCAACTTGTAACCGAATGTCCTCTTTCAGCACCTTTGAAATGACAGGTAAAACAAACATTCTTATTAATTACGAAATGTTCTTTATCTTCTCCTCTTGCATGGCAGCTTGTACATCTCAATTTTTTCCCGCGCTTCAAATCACCGAGATGGTCGGAGTGATTAAAGGAAATATGCATTTCGAATGCAGTTTTCTTTTTCAGGTTTTGTTCCTCGTGGCATTTCAAACAAATTTTATCATCCACTTCAGCTCTCGGGCGTGGATTATACGAACCGGCAATATATCTTAAAAGATAAGGTGCAGTCAGTAACCGCCTTCCGGGATGGCAGGTCACACAGGAAATATCTTTATGAATGGAATTTTTTGACTGTTCATAATAAGGTTTCATATAATGACAAATAACACATCCCGGTGAATATGCTGACAGGAAAAAATAAATAATATTAACGACAATGAGAAAAATAAAAAACATTGTAATTATTCCAAGAATCGGATGACGATTATTCTTTATCCCCTTTAAAATCTTCTTAAAAAATCCTTTATAATTATTCTTCAGTTTCAGCATCAGCTTCTTCTTCTTCTTGTTTTCGTTTACGCATTATTTCGATATATTCCAGAGGATGTTCTTCCTGGATTTCTTTTTTGGATATTTTTCCATTCAACCATACTTTACTCATAGGGAATTTATGCGGATTCAAATGCACATTATAGAAATGCCATCCTATAATAACAAGTGTTGCAAGCAATGCTTCATCACTGTGCATTTCACGGGCGATAGCATGTACGGAGTTTGTTATAATAGTAGGTCCGAAAGGTAAACTAATTTCGCCTAATAATAGAGGTTCAAATTTCCCCTGAAACAACCACATAACTGCTCCCGTTCCTATCATCATAATTAAACCCCAGTAAACAGCCCAGTAGTCAAACTTTTCCACATAACTGAACCTGCCGTATTTTACTCTCTTTTTTCTTATACCAAGATAAAATTTAATCTGATTAATTAAATTGGAAAAATCTTTCGGACTCGGGAGGAATTCGAAAAAATCTTTTCTTCCTTCTTTGAACCAGAATGTGTAAAACAAATGATATATCCCGACTAAAATCAGACCAAGAGCAAACAGATGATGCACACTGCGCGCCCCTTCAACACCTCCGAATCCGGACATTATAAATTGCGAAACTCCATTCTTAGGAAATTTTAACGGGACGCCTGTAAGAATTAGCATTATTGTAGAAATCATCAAACTTATATGCTGTATTCGGAAATTTAGTCCAAATCTTATGAAATATTCTTTTTCTTTTTTTTCTTCTTTTTTTACATCCTCAACAGGTACTTTTTGTTCCTCTAATTTTTGTTCTTCCGGTTTTGGCTCTTCTAATTTTGGTTCTTCCTGTTTTTGAGTATATTCCTGCCGGACTTCCTCTCTGATTTGAGATTCTAATTCTGTAATTTTTTCCTTAAGCCGTTTTTCGACTTCTTCATTAATCTGATTTTTTAATTTATCTTTATCGTCCATTGTTTATTTTCCGGCTTTTTTTAGCTTAATTTTTCTTATTAAATCCAGCATTATGTGTATAAATAAAAATGATAATGTAATTATTGTCAGCCATTTAAAAAAACTGCCTATATAATAAATCGAACCTGCTTCCTCAGAATGCGGATTAAGGTGAATTTTTCCTTTAGTATAATTAGCATTAGCATCGGGATGGCATTTGCCGCAGGTTTTTACAATATTATTTGAATGAATTGATGAAGTCGGGTCATTCTGCGATTTAATATCATGCACACCATGACAGCTTGCACAATTTGCGGCTGTCTTTTCGCCGAACTGCATAGCAATACCATGAAAGCTCGATTCATAAGTCTGAAATTTGTCTGATTTAATTCCATACTTCTCCACAATGCTTGCAGATGCATGACAATTTCCGCATGTATTATATATTTTGGTAGAAAATACAGAAGAGCCGGGGTCTTCATGACCTCTGATTTTATGTTCACCATGACAATCACTGCAGGCAGGAACATCAGGACTATTTTTATCAAACAGTGCAACTCCATGGATACTTGTGCTATATGAAGAATAAATATCAAGATGACACTGTCCGCACATCTTTGATATTTTTTTCTTTAATTCGACTGATGATAAAGATTTCCTGTATTTAATATCATGACTTCCGTGACAGGACTGGCAGACAGGTGCTTTTGGATTTCCTTTTAAAAATTCCTGTTGATGTATGCTTTCCTGAAAATCCTTATACATCTGAGTTTCCGGTGCACCAACCGGATTATTTTCAAAATGACACCGTGTACATTGAACTTTCTTTACATTTTTAGTATGACCAACCGCGGTAATTTCCACAATATCATTATGGCAGTCTGTACAATTATTATTATAATGCGGTGATTCTTTTAATAATTTTTCTTCTACAAATAAATTCCTGACAGAGCCGTCATCGAGTTGCACTTTAAAATCTTTTTTCCCGTGACATATAGTACATTTCTGTATTTGTGTCTGAGTGAATAAATACCGGGGAAAAAATCCCATTAACAGCAAACTAAAAACAATTAATGACAATATATGGAAAATTTTTCCGGAAAATTTATTTTTCATTTTCGGCAGATTCTTTCCCAAAAATCCGTTCATATTCGAGCGGATGATTTTCCTTCAATTTATCTTTACTGATTTTCCCGGTCAACCATACTGTACTCATCGGAAATACATCCGGTGAAATATGCACATCATAAATATGCCAGACAAAGAGCACAACAAATATCAACATTCCTTCGTAACTATGGATAATATTTGTAATATCCCACATCCATTTCGGAACAATCATTCCGATACCCCATACTTTCAACAACAGAATAATACCAGTAAAAATCATCAGGGTGCATCCGAGGATTACACCCCAGTATTGAAATTTCTGTGCAAGATTATATTTTGCAAACTCTGGTTTTTCCTTACTGATGCGGAAATTATATTTAAAACTTTTTTTCAAATCCTGAAAGTCTTTTTTCCTGTATTTAATCAGTGCAATTTCGTTGTGGCCTTTATCTGAAAAAATAATATATATAAAATGAAATATACCAAGTGCAACCAGAATAAATGCAAAAATAATATGTATTTTTCCCCGGTTCTGATATCCACCTTCAAGACTTATAATAAATTTTCCGAATCCTGTATCATAGTATTTAAGGGATAATCCTGTTATGAGCAATATTATCAAAGTAATAAACAACACAACATGCTGAATTCTCTCAAGCAAATTAAATCGTACAATATATTCTTCTTTTTTCTTCATTTCAGATTCTCTTAAAATTTTATTCCGGCTGCGGTTCTTTAAATTGCAAATTTTCCTCTTCAATCTGTTCAAGTTCAAGCGGATGCTCATGTTCCATTTCCTCACGGGTTAAATATCCTTTAATCCATACTTTGCTCATCGGAAATACATCGGGATTTAATATTACAAAATAAAAATGCCATACCACAATTGCAAGAGAAGCTAATATTGCCTCGTAAAAATGAATTGTAGTGGCAATATCCATACCATTGGTTGAAATGATTGGTAGAAATGTATTCTCAAACCACAATACTGTTCCTGTAATTCCCATAACAATAGTTCCCCAAACGAGTGCCCAGTACTCAGCTTTCTCAACGTAACTAAATCTTCCGAATTTTGGTCTTTCATCAGTTTTACCGGTATAGTATTTAAAAACATTTGACAAATCTTTCAAATCATTTTTACAAAACCATAAATCGGCTATCAGACGTCTTCCTCTTTTATTAAAGGAAATATACAATAAATGATAGACAGAATCTGCTACCATTATTACTGCAGCTATTCTGTGCACCACTCCTCGTAATTCAAATACCCTGTCACCAAATACAAAATGTACCCATCTTACCCAGAAGGCTTCGGGGTATGTAAGAGCAAAACCTGTAATAACCAGTGTAATAAAACTTGTAAGAAACAATAAATGCTGAATACGTTCATTCAATGTCATTCTCAGGTATTTTTCTCTTTTATCCGGCATATATTGAAATTATTTCGATTTACTATTTTTAATTTTTTTAATCTTTTTTTTCTTCCAAAAATCAACAATGTTATGCAGTGTCATTCCTCCGATAGTAACTACTATCAGTAATATATAAAATGTCTTTATCCAGAAAAGTGCAGGCGAATTTTTTTTGTCGTTCTCCGATGAATGAATTGAGGTAGTGAATAAAGTCTGCATTGCACCCGGGTGACACTTTCCGCAGGTTGTCGGAAGATTATTTTTATTTATTGTTGATAGACTATCTTCAGAAGGTCTAATATTATGATTACCGTGGCAGCTTCCACAATTTGCGGCAACCTTAGAACCCCCTCTGATTGCAAGTCCGTGGAAACTACTTGAATAAGATTCAGTTTTGCCAAATGGTAAATCATATTTTTTTACAAGTTCTACCGAATTATGACAATCATAACACAACTGTACAAGACCTTTAGGATTTGCAATTCTGTTGGTTTCATCTGACTTCCTCAATATCTGATGATTTCCATGGCAGTTTGTACATGTTGGAGCATCGGACTTTTCTTTTGTCATTAAAGAAACATCATGAATACTTCCTGTAAATTCATTATATTGTTTCGAATGACATCTGCCGCAAGTTTTGGCAATATTTTTTTTATAAATTTTTGAATTCGGGTCATCATAATGATTCATTTCATGACTGCCATGACAATCAGTGCAGGTTGCGACATTTGTTTTTCCTTCAAGTAACGCACGATAGTGAAAACTGTCTTTATAATTACTAATTAATACCTCTTCACCTTTATAATTTTTATGAGGTAATTTCCCTTCGATATGGCAATTAAGGCACATATCAACCTGCCGTAATTTTGAAAATTCATTATCATTGCGTACAGCTTTAATAGAATGTTCGCTGTGACAACTAATGCAGGTTGGAGCGGCTACATTTTTTTCTTTTAATGCTTTTCCATGTGCAGATTTATTAAACTTTTCCACTAAATCCTGATGGCATTTACCGCAAGTTTCCGGTAAACGCATTCTCGTAACCGATGCTTCAGGATTTTCGGCATGCTGAATCATATGATTTCCGTGACAGTCGATACAGCCCGCGGATTCATTTCCATTTTTTATAATCGAAGCATGAATGCTTGTTTTATAATTTGATACGAATTTTGCTGAACCTTTATTTTCACCGGGAAATAATTTTTCATTGAGATGACATTTCAGACATCCTTTTGATTCAATTGACATTTTACTTGAAACGATTTCATGCGCCCCATGACAATCAATACAGATAGGAACATTTTTATTCCCGGATTTCAATGAAATTTCATGTATACTGTTATTAAAATTTTTCAGACTTGAATTATGACATTTTCCGCATAAGGAAGTCGATTCGAATTTAGAATATTTACGGACATTATGACCGCCCTGATGGCAGGTTTCACATTTCACATCTCTTGAAGCATGTTTGCTTGATTTATAAATCTGAACACTTTTACTTTTATGGCAATCCAGACAAAGGTTTGTCTGATTCCTGGAAAATTCTTTGGCTGAAATTATATAATGCGAGGTATGACATTTGTTACATTCCACATTATTATGAACATTTCCTGATTCCATTTTCAGGTTGCCGTGACATTCTTTACAATCTACTTTTTTCTTTTTGGGATTATGCGGTAACGCATCGGAATTATATCCCGCGTGGCAATCTTTGCAATCCATGCTGCCGTGCATTGATTTACTGAATTTAGCACCATCGACATAAAGCGAAATCTTTTTCCCTCCCGCATCCATTGTCAGTTCTTTATCATCATGACATGCAAGACAATTTTCCGGACCATTTGCTTTTAGAAAATTTATTTTACCTGAAATTACAAAAGGTATAAAGGCAAGTAAGACAAAAAATGAAAATAAAATTTTTTTAATTTTTATTGGTTTCAATATATTTTCTGGAATAAATTTCATTAAGGGTAGAAATAAGTTCGCTCAACTTAAACGGTTCAGACATTTTTTTGTAATTGCAGGGAGGTATTTTCACCGAATCCATTTCGTCAAGACTCGGAAGAAAAATATATTCGGTATTATTGAATTTTTTTATTATCATCTCGAAAAATTGTGATTCAATACTTTCATCGATAATCACACATTCAGGATTTTCAGGAATGTTTTCAGGAAATCCTTCTTCATTAAACTGCAAATTAATATATTTGATGTTATAAATATTTCTCAGTAAAGCAAATTTATTTACAATCGTGCAAATGTCAGGTGCTTTGCAAAACATTAATATATTTAATTTATTTTCCATTTAATATTAAGTTACAATTTATAATTGTTAAAGATTAAAGAGCAATAATTATACCAAAAAAGTAAAATTTAATTATTTGATAATTATTAATTTAAAAATAACGTAAATCCTCGGTTGTGGAATTTTTCCCCAGAAGAATGAGACATATTACCACTTTAACTAAATAGTTTTATTTCGTTTTAATGTTATATTCCTTTATCTTTTTATAAAGTGTTTTTCTGTCTATTCCAAGTATTTTAGAAGCTTTTTGCTTGTTGAATTCCGTATCTATAAGCACTTTTGCAATATATTTTTTCTCCATTTCATCAAGGCTTGTCGCTTCCGGATTGTCCATCGAATTCATTATTTCATCTTCTTTCACAAATGATTTGAATTCATTAATTGTAATTATGTTTTTGTTAGCAGAAATTGCCGCCTGTTCGAGTAAATTTTCAAGTTCTCTTACATTACCTGCCCATCTATGATTCATTAATAGTTTTAGTGTATCTGATGTGATGTTAAATTTTTTGCCTAATTTGAACGAGAGTTTCTTGAGATAATTATTAACAAGCAAAGGTATATCGTCCCGTCTCTCATTTAGAGGAGGCAGTAATATCGAAACTGTTGATATACGGTAAAATAAATCTATACGGAATTTTTTTTCTTCAATAAATTTCTTAATATCCTGATTAGTTGCTGAAATAAGTCTGACGTCAACTTTTTTTATTTTATCGCTTCCCAGTGGTTTCACCTCCCATCTTTCCAGAATTCTTAATAGCTTTGCCTGGAGGTTATACGGCATCTCTGCAATTTCATCAAGGAACAATGTTCCGCCGTGTGCCTGCTCAAAGACACCTTTCTGAAATTCTGTCGCACCTGTGAATGCCCCTTTTACATGACCGAATAATTCACTTTCAAGAAGGTTTTCGGGAATTGCGCTGCAGTTAATTGCAATAAAGGGCTTGTTTTTCCTGCCACTGTTATTATGTATTGCTTTTGCAACAAGTTCCTTCCCTGTTCCGCTTTCACCTTCTATTAGAACATTCACATTTATCTGTGAAACACGTTTAATCAATTCAAATACTTCAAGCATTTTTTTGCTTTTGCCGATAATATTGCCAAATGAGTATTCGCCTTCGATAACTGCTTTTAGTTCATTAATTTTTTTACTCATTTCAATTTTTTCCGCAGCCTTATCAACTTTTATACAAAATTCTTCCATACTGAATGGCTTATTAATATAATCGAATGCACCTTGCTTCATAGATTCCACTGCTGAGGCAATCGAACCGTATCCCGTAATCATAATAAAAATAGCATCCCGTGGTTTCATTTTAAGCAAATCCATTCCGTTGATTACGGGCATTTGTAAGTCGGAAATGATAATATCAAAATGTTCTTTATTAATTAATTCCGCCGCTTTTGAACTATTGTTTTCTTCAGTTACAGAATATCCTTTTTTAAAAAGGGTTTTACGGATAATCTGAGTTGAATTTACTTCATCGTCTATAATTAAAATTCTAATTTTATCTTTCATTTTTAATGATTTAGGTAAAATTTCTATTTTTTTATATAAAAACTAAATAATAAATCAATTAGTTTGCATTTTAAGATTTTAAATTTAAATTTAAAATACAAATAAATTATGCCAAAAAAAATAAGAAGTTGTGAATGGCCCTCGGATGATACATTAATGTTAAAATATCACGACGAGGAATGGGGAGTGCCGGTGCATAATGACAGGAAACATTTTGAATTTATAATTCTTGATGCGTTTCAGGCGGGTTTAAGCTGGAAGACTATACTTCACAAGAGAAAAAATTTCCGTAAAGCTTTTGATAATTTCGATTTCAGAAAAATTGCAAAATACAAAGAGAAAAAAATTAACACATTGCTGAATGATGCAGGGATAATACGCAACAGGCTGAAAATTCTTGCGACTATTCAAAATGCAAAAATGTTTTTAATGATACGGAAAGAATATGGAAGTTTTGATAAATACATTTGGCAGTTTACGGGAAATAAACCCATAAAAAATAAATGGAAAACTTTAAAGGAAATACCTGCAAAATCAATTGAATCAGATAATATGAGTACTGATTTAATAAAAAAAGGGTTTAAATTTGTGGGGTCAACTATCTGCTATGCGTATATGCAGGCTGCGGGTATGGTAAACGACCATATTATTTATTGCAAAAGATATAAAGAATTGAATAATAAATAGAATACAATAAATTTGATTTTCATATTAAAAATATATATATTTACATAGTAAGTTCCTTAACTTATTAACTAAATTTGTGCTAATGGAAATAAGCAATAACAATATAATTAAAATCTCATTAAGAGTCTTTTTTGCCTTAATTTTGTTAATCCCGGGGGCAAATACAATATACTCCCAGGGAATGCATGGTTTAAAAGGATTTGAAATTAAACCTCATATCTTCATTGTGAGAAACCTGCCTTCATTAGGGGATGTTTATATGGGTCCGGTAATAAAACAAGATTTTAATGAAGCTGAGCCCCCATATGCTCCGCCATATCCTTCACCTGATATAAGCATTCTTCCGAAAATGACTTTTGATAAAGGGGAAAATAACACAGGTTCATTTGCACCAACAACAGGAATTAATTTTGAAGGAATTACTCAAAGCGGATATATTCCAAGCGAACCGCAGCCTGCCGTTGGTCCAAATCACGTATTTATACTTGGAAATGTATCCGTTAAAATCACCGATAAAAGCGGAAACACGCTGAAGAGCGTTACTCAGTTATCATTTTTTAATATACCTTCTGCAGAAAACCCGGGGTTTGATGCAAAATGTTTTTACGATTACAGACGTCAAAGATTTCTTGCCTTGTGTGAAACAAAGACTACAAGTCCCGCAGTCTGCAATTACTACCTTGCTATTTCTGCAACTTCAGATGCGATGGGAACATGGTATATATATAAATTCGATATGACCAAGGACGGCACAACACAGACAACTAACTGGTCGGATTTTCCCGGACTTGGTATAAGCGATGATAAATTAGTTATGAGCGGACAGCAATTTACATTCAGCGGAAATTCATATCAGTATCAAAAATTAAGAGTTATTGACAGAGCAGTTGCTTATACGGGAGGGACTTTGCCTGCCTATGTAGATTTTTATAACTGGTCCGGAAATGTTTTCGTTACCAAACCCGGCAGAAATATGAGTCCGGGGAATGATATTTACCTACTTGCTACATTATGGAACGGAGGCACTTATGTCGAATTCAGAAAAATAACTGGCACTCCTTCTTCTCCCATTCTTTCTAACGGAACAAATATTACTGTCAGTGCTTATGGAATTCCACCGGATGCTCCCGGAGGTAGCAGTGCTGTTACAGTAAATACAGGCGATTGCAGAACTCCGGATTTCTTTGTAAGAAATGGAATTCTAAATATTGCATTTCACGTCGGCATTACAATAAATTCGACCAATGTGAGTGCAATTAAATATTTAAGATTGGATGTAAATCCATTGAACACAACACCTCGATTAGATGAAACATATGGGGCAGCAAATACATTTTATTATTATCCCATGGTTTGTGTTGACTCTCTTGGTACAATGTTTATGGGATTTGGGAAATCAAGCGTATCGGAATACCCTTCTTCATACGTAACAGGAAAAAGAAGAACTGATGCCTCAATTCAATCAAGCGTTCTTGCTAAATCCGGATTAGCTGTTACAAATCAGTCAAGATGGGGTGATTATTCCGGAATTGATATGGATGAAGCAGTAAAAAATCCGGGAATATCTTATGCGTGGTACTCAGGTCAATATACAAAAGCAGCCAGTAATTTCGGAACCTGGGTTACACAATTGAGTTTTACTTATGGACAAATTGCAGGACAGGTATTAAATGATGCCGACGGGGATATTACAACTACTGGTGACAGAACACCGGTTCAGGGAGTAACTATTATTCTGAAACAGGGTTCTACAACTTTAAATACAAAAATATCGGATGCATCGGGAAATTATAATTTTGGTTATCTTGAAACTGCCTCAAATTATAGTGTAGAATTTTCTCCGCCATACGGAAAATATTCAATTGATGTAATTCCCGGTTCAGGAGGTATTTCACAGACAAAAATCAATTACAAAACCATTACAGTAAATCTGACAAATTCACAGACATCAAACTCAAACAACTTTATAGTAAGCGACTGGCTTATATCAGTTGCATCAGGTAACTGGAACAATCCTGTAACCTGGGCAGACAATACTGTACCTTCGGTTACAGAAAAATTATTGATTGCACCAGAAATTACGGTAACGGCTAATAATAATTATACATGTCAAAACTTAAATGACAAAGGTGCATTGATATTTGACAATATTTCACCATGGACAATTACCATATCAAATACTCTAAATCTCGCAAACGGAACAATTCTTCTGGGGAATAATAATATTATTGCGGGTAATATAACCGGGGCTTCCCCATCAAATTATATAAATACGAACGGTTCAGGTCAACTGAAGATGAATATTTTAAATAATGCAACTTATGTTTTTTTCCCAATTGGGCAATACAATTCGTATAACCCCGTAAATATACAGCTGAATACTGCTTCGACTCCAGATTTAATCGGTGCCAGAGTATCAAATAATATTTCGAACGCTGTTTATTCACCAACTGAAATAATTCAAAAAGAATGGAATATCACCGAGGGAACTCCTGGTGGTTCAAACATAACAATTCAGTTCTTTTTTGGTTCAAGTGATTTTGGGACCAATTTTAATCCCGGACTATCCCCAAATCTTTATGATATAGGACATTTTAACACACTTTTCAGCACATATCAGGTTTTCCCGGGAATAATATCAGGACCTGTATCCGGTCTTTATGCAATCACAAATACAACAAGGATAACAGGTCTCTCACCTTTTGTGGTAGGAAATTATAATTCTATTCAGGGTCCACTTCCTGTCGAACTTGTATCATTTTCATCAAGTGTTTCCGAAAGGGAAGTTAAACTGAACTGGACAACAGCTTATGAAATAAATAATTCCGGTTTTGAAATACAAAAGATGATATTTAACGGATTGAAATCGGATGAATGGATTTATTCAGGGTATATCAAAGGAAAAGGGACAATGAATACCATGACTAATTACACTTTTAACGATAAAAAACTGAATACCGGAAAATATAAATACAGGTTGAAACAAATTGACAATAACGGAAATTTTGAATATCATAATCTTGCCGAAACAATAGTAATCGGAAATCCTGATAAGTATAAATTATTACAGAATTATCCAAATCCATTTAATTCAGTTACTAAAATTGAATACTCTATACAAAAAACAGGATTTGTTACATTAAAAATTTATGATATTTCCGGAAAAGAAGTTAAGACACTTGTAAATACAAATCAGGAAGCGGGATATTATGAAATATCATTTGACGCATACTCACTTTCAAGCGGTGTGTATTTTTATCGTATAACAGCGAATAATTTTGTAGAGACTAAAAAAATGTTACTGCTAAAATAAAATTTGCTATAATTTAAAAACGTAATGGGAGTTGAAATCAACTCCCATTTTTATTTCAATAAAACCAATCTCTTAGTCTCTGTGAATTCGCCCGCTGTGAGTTTATAAAAATAAATTCCACTGGGGAAATCAGATGCATTCCAGTTAACTTCATATGTTCCGGGCTGTAAGTGTTCATTTACCAAAATCTGCACTTTTTTCCCAAGTATGTCGATAACGTACAATTTTACATCTTGCATCCGGTATCTTACATCTTGCGGAATTTGGAATTTTATTTTTGTTGAAGGATTGAACGGATTCGGAAAATTCTGGTATAATATGAATCCTTTGGATACTGAAATATTTTCGTTTATTCCGATCGTTGTAGAATATCTTACATTCAGACACCAGCTCACAAGAGTCCCTGTATTTGGTGCTTTGTTATCATATATCCAGAGTATCCAGTTTCCTGCTACAGTTCCGTTATTAAACATAGATAATGCAGTCATTGGTTTGAAAACTCCTGTGTATGGAGGCGAAGCATTTGATATTAAAACCGATGCACTGTCATCCAGTGTAGTATTTGTAAAATTCTGCCCTCCTTCTCCGATATATTGTACAAGGGTACAGGTACCGCCAGGCGCCCTTAACACTATCAACAGGTCACCATCATTTGTATGATTGATAGTGAAATTAATATTCACATCATTTATTATTCCATTTTGAGTCAGAGTTATTGTATCGGCTGTAATAGAAGAATTATAAATCGGTTTCGGGACAGTGTTTGAGCATTGATTAAATGTTGATATGATATAATAAACAATTGGATTTGAAGGCGGATTAGTTCCAGGTGGATTGGACCCGCTCCCTCCTTCCGGATAAGTAATTACGAAGTTTTGATAAATACATTTGGCAGTTTACGGGAAATAAACCCATAAAAAATAAATGGAAAACTTTAAAGGAAATACCTGCAAAATCAATTGAATCAGATAATATGAGTACTGATTTAATAAAAAAAGGATTTAAATTTGCGGGGTCAACTATCTGCTATGCGTATATGCAGGCTGGGGTATGGTAAACGACCATATTATTTATTGCAAAAGATATAAAGAATTGAATAATAAATAGAATACAATAAATTTGCTTTTCATATTAAAAACATATATATTTACATAGTAAGTTCCTTAACTTATTAACTAAATATGTAAATATGAAACGTAAATACAAAAAACAGCCAGCCATACTATTTGTTTCCGCCATTATAGTAGTAATTTTTATAATTTTTGTTTCAAGTACAAATCCCATTAATCCTGAGTTGCCAAAACAAAATACAAATTTCAGGACCCCTTCATATACTACCGGAATGCCGATTGATTCAATTGTAAAAAGTTCAACAAACGGATACATCGGCTATACAGAAACTATAGAAGAAATTATGGCAAGAGATAAATATTTTCAGGTTAATAAATCTGAAGACAGAGAAAATTTCGAGCATGAAGTTGACAGAAAAAATCTCCCGCAGAATCCGGAATCAAAATATGAATCACAATATCCTCCTTTATCAAAAGATTATGAACCCCCGGTATTAAATCCTCAAACACTCGGAACTACATTTACCGGCTCTGTATACAGTGATGCAGGAGCGTATCCTCCCGATGTAATGGGAGCAGCAGGTCCAACACAGTATATTGTAGCAGTTAATGGAAGGATAAGAACATTCAACAAAACAAGCGGAACAACTGATGGTGCATTAAATACATCAATGGACAACTTTTTCGCAAGCGTAATGACACCTCCCATTTCAAGTAATTTTACAAGCGACCCAAGGATAAGATACGACAGACTTACCGGCAGATGGTTTGTAATTATAATTGACGTCCCCGGAGGAGCCGGAACCCAGCCAAACAGGGTTTTGATAGGTGTAAGCAGCGGAAGTACAATTACATCTCAAAGCAGTTTTACTTTTTTTTATTTCAGACATGACCAGTTAAACCCTGCAGGAGATGCTAATACATTTTGTGATTACCCTACACTTGGAATTGACAGATATGCACTATATATTGGAGGAAATTTATTTTCAACAACAACCGGTTCTTTTTCCTGGACTTCAGGTTATGTAATAAATAAAGCAAATCTGATAAGCGGAAGTTTGACCGGAACTGCCTTTAGAAATCTTACTGGTGGTTCAGGCGGTGCTGGACCATATACACCGCAGGGTGTGGATAATTTTGACCCGAATGCAACTGAAGGATATTTTATTGGTGTGGATAATGTTTCTTATGGATTATTACAATTAAGACGCATTTCAAATCCCGGAGGAACACCAACCATATCGGGAAATATATCACTAACAGTTTCTTCAACTTATGCTCCTCTTACAGTTCCAAACCAGGGAGGTACAAGAAGTCTTGATGCTCTTGATGACAGATTATTTGCAGCGCATTACAGAAACGGAAGTCTGTGGACTGCACATAATGTAAGAGTAAATACATCCGGAGTATCTTCATCTGCGGGAACAAGAAACGGTTCAAGATGGTATGAATTAAGGGGAATACCTACAGGACAAACACCAAGTGTTTATCAATCCGGAACAATATATAATAACGCTTCATCAAATCCATTATATTACTGGATACCATCAATAATGGTTTCGGGTCAAGGACATGTTGCTGCGGGATTTTCGATTGCAGGTGCCACTTCATATGCAAAATGTGGAACCTGCGGAAGGTTATCTACAGATGCACTTGGCACTATGCAGGCAGTTACCACATATATGAATAGCTCAACTGCATACAATCTGGGAAGTACAAATCCAAGAAGATGGGGAGATTATTCATATACATGCGTTGACCCGAACGATGATATGACAATGTGGACTATACAGGAATTTTGTAATGCTACAAATTCATACGGTGTTCGGGTTGTAAAACTCATTGCTCCTCCTCCACCTGCAGCAGGAAATTTAACGGCTCTCCCATCACAAATAGATTCCGGACTTGCGGCAGTGACTGTTGTTATAACAAGTTCATCACCCGGATTTTACGACCCGGGTGCAGGATTTCCAAACAGAATTTCTGCGTCGTGTTCAAACGGAGTAACTGTGAACAGTATAACTTATAACAACGCTTCACAGGTAACATTAAGTTTAAACACACAGGGGTTTCATAGTGCATTACCAAATTCATTCATTCCGATAACCCTGACAATTACAAATCCTGACGGACAAAGTATCAGTGCACCGGGCTTAATTTCTGTTCAGAATTCACCTCTTCCTGTTGAATTAATTTCTTTCACTTCTGAAATAATAAAAAACGACGTCAGGCTTCAGTGGCAGACATCTAAAGAAATCAACAACAAAGGATTTTATATTGAAAGAAAAAAAATCTCAGATGCCGACTGGAAAAATATTTCCTTCTTAAACGGGAAAGGAAACACAAACAATATCACGACTTATTCTTATGAAGATAAATACCTGAATACCGGGACTTATTCATACAGACTTAAACAGACAGATTATAACGGAAATTTTGAATATTTCAATTTAAGCATTAATGTTCAAATTGGAATTCCTGCCAAATATGAATTATCTCAAAACTATCCTAATCCTTTTAATCCGTTAACCAGGGTAAAATACCAGATTGCAAAAGCAGGAAATGTAAAACTCGTAATTTATGATATTTCCGGAAAAGAAGTTAAGACACTTGTAAATACAAATCAGGAAGCGGGATATTATGAAATTTCATTTGACGGTTACTCACTTTCAAGCGGTGTGTATTTTTATCGTATAACAGCGAATAATTTTGTAGAGACTAAAAAAATGTTACTGCTAAAATAAAATTTGCTATAATTTAAAAACGTAATGGGAGTTGAACTCAACTCCCATTTTTATTTCAATAAAACCAATCTCTTAGTCTCTGTGAATTCGCCCGCTGTGAGTTTATAAAAATAAATTCCACTGGGGAAATCAGATGCATTCCAGTTGACTTCATATGTTCCGGGCTGTAATTGTTCATTTACCAAAGTCTGCACCTTTTTCCCAAGTATGTCGAAAACGTACAATTTTACATCTTGCATCCGGTATCTTACATCTTGCGGTATTTGGAATTTTATTTTTGTTGAAGGATTGAAAGGATTTGGATAGTTCTGATATAATGTGAATCCTTTGGATACTGAAATATTTTCGTTTATTCCGATCGTTGTAGAATATCTTACATTCAGGCACCAGTTCACAAGAGTCCCTGTATTTGGTGCTTTGTTGTCATATATCCAGAGTATCCAGTTTCCTGTTACAGTTCCGTTATTAAACATAGATAATGCAGTCATTGGTTTGAAAACTCCTGTGTATGGAGGCGAAGCATTTGATATTAAAACCGATGCACTGTCATCCAGTGTAGTATTTGTAAAATTCTGCCCT
>Ga0233425_10000771_pt1 | contig 79030 bp, 73 predicted proteins | sample Watercolumn_Towu_2_FD_181712 | JGI IMG/M metagenome (GOLD analysis project Ga0233425, IMG submission 181712) | Freshwater microbial communities from Lake Towuti, South Sulawesi, Indonesia - Watercolumn_Towuti2014_140_MG | ecosystem: Environmental > Aquatic > Freshwater > Lake | place...
ACTTGCACTTGAGCCTGTTTCCAGCGATCCCAACACCGCAGGAGGTCAGGCAACGATTGAGTTTGCAATGAGATACAGCTAGTCTTCAAACTCTCACTGACATTGGATCAACATTTGACGCGGGTCAACCACGGGCCTCAAGATCGTCGATGCTTTCATGACTCGCTCAGATGATCTTCCGGATGCCTTTGCACGGATTGTGGCGAGTCGTGCAGATGTTCTAAGCGTTTCCGGTGACTCGGCCATATTCCCGCATTACGCGCAGATTGCCGCGTTTGCGACGAAGCAGAAGATCGTCTCGATCGGCGGCATCGGATACACCGGTCAAGGTGGCCTCCTTACCTTTGGCACGAACCTGCTTGCCATGACCGAGCGTGTCGCGGCCTACATTGATCGCATTCTGCGCGGCGCGAAGCCGGCCGATCTCCCCGTCGAGCAGCCGTCCAAGTACGAGCTCGTTCTGAACATGAAGACCGCGAAGGCGATCGGGCTGAAGTTGTCGCCGGCTTTCATGGTGCAGGTCGATCGGATTGTCGAATAGTCACTAGGCAGCTTCAGCGTGAAGTCGTACGCCGAGAGCCTGCACTAGCTTCAGCATCGTGTCGTAGCGCGGCTTCGCGCCGGGCGCTAGGGCTTTGTAGAGGCTTTCCCGTCCGAGCCCGGTTTCGCGCGCAAGTCGCGACATGCCGCGAGCGCGCGCTGCTGTGCGCAGTGCTTGCAGGAATACATCGGGATCGCCGTCTTCCAGCGCCGCGTTGAGAAATTCAGCCATTGCGGCATCGTCGCGCAGGTAGTCGGCGGCATCGAACGGGGCAATGCCAAGCGCGGCTTTTCCTTTGGCTTTAGTCATGGTCATTCTTTAGGTAACAACTTCAAGAGCTGCTTGGCACGCCTAATGTCTTTCTGCTGGCTCGCTTTGTCGCCTCCGCAAAGCAGCAAATAGAAGACCGAACGGCGGCGTGTGAAATAGACGCGATAGCCGGCGCCGACGTGAATGCGCATCTCCGAGACGCCTTCACCCACCGGCGCGCAATCGCCGAAGTGCCCAACGACCGATGCATCCAGCCGTTGCACAATTCGCGCCAGAGCCACTCGATCGCGAACACCCTTCAGCCATCGATCAAACTCCGCCGTGCGAAGCAGTGTGTTCATCTATTGTATCCAATTGGATACACCACTGCAAACCGATACGAAGGTTTCGGCGCTGGCATACTTCCCGGGTTAACGACTAGAGAAGGAAAGCGATGACCGGCGCCGAGGCGATGGTGCGCATGCTGCAGCTGCACGGCGTGAAGCACATCTTCGGCCTGTGCGGCGACACGAGCCTGCCGTTTTACGATGCGCTCGCGCGCCTGGATCACGGTATGACGCACATCCTGACGCGCGACGAGCGCTCGGCCTCCTATATGGCAGACGGCTATGCGCGCGTCACCGGTCGTGTCGGCGTATGCGAAGGTCCGTCTGGCGGCGGGGCCACCTACCTGATTCCCGGCATCGTCGAGGCGAACGAGAGCTCGATCGCGATGCTCGGGATCACCACCGACATCTCCACCACCTCGCGCGGCCGCTTCGCGCTGACCGAGCTCGACCAGAGCGGCCTCTACCGGCCCCTGACCAAGCGCACCGAGGTGATCGACCGCGCCGCGGATATTCCGGAGGCGGTGCGGCGCGCGTTCCGTGCGATGACCGTCGGTCGGCCCGGTGCAGCGCATCTCGGGCTGCCCTTCGATGTCCAGAACGGAAAGGTTCCGGAGAAGGATGTCTGGGCGAAGCCAGAGCTCGGTGTTTTTCCTTCTACAAGAACTTCACCCCAGAAAGCCGCAATCAAACGCGCAGCGGCTGCGCTAGCGGCCGCGAGCATGCCTATCTTTGTCTGCGGCGGCGGGGTGATCATCTCTCGCGCGGAGAGTGAACTCGCTGCACTTGCGGAGGCGCTCGGCGCACCGGTCGCCACCACGGTCAGCGGTCACGGCAGCCTCGCCGACGACCATCCGCTTGCGCTCGGCGTTGTCGGTTCGAACGGCGGCACGCTGCCCACGCGCGAAGCGCTGATGAAGGCGGACCTGGTCATCTTCGTGGGTTGCCGGGCCGGATCGGTGACGACGGAGCGCTGGCGGCATCCGGCGCCCGGCACGCCCGTGATCCACGTCGACGTGGATGCCAAAGTCATCGGCGCCAACTACAAGACAAAAGTTGGACTCCTCGGAGATGCGAAGCTGGTACTGGAGGGTTTGCTTTCGCAGTTGGGAGGGAAAAAGCGAAACGGGAGTCAAATCGTAAAAGAAGCGAAAGACAAGAAATTCTCCGCATTCCGTGAGCTGGCGATGAGCGACGCGGTGCCCATCCTTCCCGAGCGCATCGTCGCGACGCTGAACGAGGTGCTGCCACGCGACGCGACCGTGGTGTGCGATCCCGGCACGCCCTGCCCGTACTTCTCTGCGTACTACGAGTTCCTCGAGCCCGGGCGCTACTTCATCTCCAACCGCGCGCACGGGGCGCTCGGCTACTCGATGGCGGCGGCGGTCGGCGCGCATTTCGGCCGCCCCGGGTCGAAAACGGTCTCGGTCATGGGCGACGGCAGCTTCGGCTTCACCGCCGGGGAGCTGGAGACCATCGTGCGGCTCAAGGTCCCGCTCCTGATGGTGGTGATCTCGAACAGCACCTACGGCTGGATCAAGGCGGGGCAAAAGTCCGGCTTCGGCCAGCGCTACTTCTCGGTGGATTTCTCGCGCACCGACCATGCGAAGGTCGCCGAGGCGTTCGGGGTCAAGGCGTGGCGCGTGGAGAAGCCGGAAGAGCTGAAGCGCGCCCTGGCCGCGGCGGCCGTGCACGGCGGCCCAGCGCTGGTCGACGTGATCGCCCAGCCCCTGCAGGACGCGAGGGCCCCGGTAAGCGAATGGGTCGCATGATCTCGATCCCCGACACGATCCGCGGCCACGCCGAGCAGAAGGGCGCGCAGACCGCCTACTGGACGCCGGGCCGGACCTGGACCTTCGCGCAGGTCGAGGACGCGGCGCGCCGCGTCGCGCAGGGATTGGCGAGCCTCGGCGTCGGTCCCGGCGACCGGGTGTCCTGCCTCACCAAGCACACTGCCGAATGCGTCGCGCTCGTGCTCGGCGCGAACAAGGTCGGCGCGGTCTGCATGCCGGTCAACTGGCGCCTCGCCCCGCCCGAGATCGAGTACATCGTGAACAACGGGACTGCGAAGTTGATGCTTTGCGACCGTGGTTTTTCTTCGGCTTTCGGCCAGGTAAAAGCCCCAACGATAAAAAGCACCGTCATCACAGAAGAATTTTCAGAGTGGTACGGGAAGAACAAACCGATAGAAAAGGAACACAAGCCAAATCCGGAAGAAACCGCGCTCCAGCTCTACTCCTCCGGCACGACCGGACTGCCGAAGGGCGTCGAGCTGACGCACGGCAACCTCGCTGCCGGCATGATGGGTTCCGTCCCGGCGGCGATCGGCTACCACGGCGCGCCGGATGTGATGCTGAACGCGCTGCCGACGTATCACATCGCCGGCGTCGGCGTGGCGCTGCTGACCGCCTCCAAGGGCGGCGCGAGCGTGCTCTACCCGGATTTCGACCCGGTGCTGGTGATCAAGGCGATCGCCGAGCACCGCATCACGCACTCGTTCCTGGTGCCGGCGATGATCCAGTTCATGCTGCAGGTGCCTGGCGCGAACAAGGCCGACTACTCGTCGCTGAAGGGCATCTCCTACGGCGCCTCGCCGATCTCGGAGAAGGTGCTGCTCGATGCGATGCGCACCTTCAAGTGCCGCTTCATCCAGGTCTACGGCCTCACCGAGACCACCGGCGCGATCACTGCGCTGCCGCCCGAGGACCACGATCCCGAGGGTCCGAAGCAGCACCTGCTGCGCTCGGCAGGCAAGCCCATCGAGGGCGTCGCGCTGCGCGTGGTCGATCCGGCGGGCGGCGAGGACTGCCCGGAGGGCCAGGTCGGCGAAGTGTGGATCCGCACCGCCCAGAACATGAAGGGCTACTGGGCGAACCCGAAGGCGACCGGGCAGGCCTTCGTGAAGGACTGGTTCCGTTCGGGGGACGCCGGCTACCTGCGCGGGGGCTACCTGTTCCTGCACGACCGCATCAAGGACATGATCGTGTCGGGCGGCGAGAACATCTACCCGGCCGAGGTCGAGAACCCGCTCATGCAGCATCCCGCGGTCGCCGACGGCGCCGTCATCGGCGTGCCCGACGAACAATGGGGTGAGGCTGTAAAAGCCTTTGTCGTTCTAAAAAAAGATTTTGAAGTAAAAGAAAAAGACATTATCGATTTCATGCGCGCCCGGATTGCGCATTTTAAATGCCCGAAGTCGGTCGACTTTGTCGAGTCGATCCCGCGCAACCCGACCGGGAAGATCCTGAAGCGCGTCCTGCGCGAGCCGTACTGGAAGGGCAAGGACCGGCGCATACATTAACGGCGCCGCAAGCGGCGCCGTGGCTAGCTCGCGAAGAGGTCCTCGAGCGGCGCTGGCTTGCGCACGCCGAAGCCCTGCACGTAGCCGGCGCCGAGCTCCTTGAACGCCGCGAGCTACTGCTCTTCCTCGACGCACTCCGCGATCACGCCCACCCCGGTGACCTGGCCGATGCGCAGGATCGCCTTCATCTTCGCGGCGGCACCGCCCGAGCGCAGCACGTTGCGGGTGATCGAGCCGTCCACCTTGACGTAGTCGACCAGCAGCGCCTTCAGCGGCTCGAAGGTGACCGCGCGGCGCGCGAAGAAGTCCAGCAGCAGCTGGCAGCCGATGCCCTTCATCTCGGCCGCAAAGCGCTCGCAGGCCTCGCGCCGGTCGAGCGCGTCGTTCTCGTCTATCTCGATCACCAGCGCGGCGGGCTCGAGCTGGGCAAGCCGCAGCTGCATGGCGGCAAACGGCGCGAAGCCGCCCTCCTCGATCGTCTGCGCCGAGATGTTGACGCTCAGCTTGCGGATCCCGCCGCCCTGCCCGAGCCGGCGCAGCGCGTTGCGCAGCACCCAGCGGTCGAACTCGGCCATCATCTTGTAGTGCTCGAAGGCAGGCAGGAAGTCGCCCGGCGGCAACAGCCGCGCCTCCTCCTCGCGCAGCCGCGCGGCCGGGTGCTCCCAGCCGAGCAGCTGGCCGTCCATCTGGCTCAGAAAATTGCCCGACTCGTCGATTTCTTTTTTTCCGCCACGCCCAATTGTAATCGCCGGAATAGAATCGTTTTTATGGACACCCGGGACATCCGCATCAACCAGGACGGGCGCGTGCTCACGATCACCCTGCACAGGCCCCAGAAGCTGAACGCGTTCACCACGCGCATGCGCGACGAGCTGATCGCCGCGTTCAGGCGCGCCGACGAGGACGACGAGGTGCGCGTCGTGATCGTCACCGGCGCGGGCCGCGCCTTCTGCGCCGGCGCCGACCTCTCCGCCGGGCGTGCGACATTCGACTTCGCGAAGCGCGCCGGCGCGGAGGCCGAGGAAGGCTGCGACGGCGGCGGCCGCGTCTCGCTCGCGATCTTCGCCTCGAAGAAGCCGGTGATCGCCGCCTTCAACGGGCCGGCGGTCGGGGTCGGCGTCACCATGACGCTGCCGATGGACATCCGCATCGCCTCCAGCGACGCGCGCTTCGGCTTCGTCTTCGCGCGCCGCGGCATCGTGCCCGAGGCGTGCTCGAGCTGGTTCCTGCCCAAGGTCGTGGGCCTGTCGCAGGCCGCGGAATGGCTCTACACCGGCCGCGTATTCGGCGCCGACGAGGCGCTCAAGGGCGGCCTGGTGTCGCGCGTGGTGCCGCCGTCGGAGCTCCTGCCCGCGGCGCGGCTGCTCGCGCGCGAGATCGCCGACAACACCTCCGCGGTGTCGGTCGCGCTCTCGCGCCAGATGCTCTGGCGCATGGCCGGTGCCGACCACCCGATGGAAGCGCACAAGGTCGACTCGCGCGCGATCTACGCGGTGGGCGCCTCAGCCGACTTCGCCGAGGGCGTCGCCGCGTTCATGGAAAAGCGCGCGCCGCGCTTCACGATGCGCGCGAGCCAGGACATGCCGGATTTCTACCCGTGGCGGGAAGAGCGGCCGTTCAAGTGAGCGCGCGGCCGTGAAGGTCGTCGTCCTCGGCGCCGGCGTGGTCGGCACGGCGGCGGCCTGGTACCTGCGCGCGGCCGGCCACGAGGTGCACGTGCTAGAGCGCCGCGCGGCCGCCGGCCTGGAGACGAGCTTCGCCAACGGCGGGCAGATCTCGGCTTCGCGTGCCCAGCCCTGGGCCGCGCCGGGCGTGCCGTGGAAAGCGCTCAAGTGGATGCTGCGCGAGGACGCGCCGCTGCTCTTTCGCCTGCGCGCCGACCCGGCGCAGTGGCGCTGGGGACTGAAGTTCCTGCGCGAGTGCACCGCAGAGCGCTTCCGTGCCAACGCCGTGCAGCTGCAGCGGCTTGGCCGCTACAGCCGCGACGCCCTGCACGAGCTGCAGTGCGCCACCGACATCCAGTACGACCAGGTCAGGAAAGGGATTTTGGTCTTTTTTACCGAAAAATCTTTTGAAAACAAATCGGCAGAACAATGGAAAACCCCTGAACAGTGCGTCGCCATCGAGTCCGCGCTCGCGCACGCGCGCGGCCAGCTGCTCGGCGGAGAGTACCTGCAGGACGACGAGTCCGGGGACGCGCACAAGTTCACCCAGGAGCTGGCCAAGCATTGCGCAGCCAGGGGGGTGCAGTTTGATTTTGACGTTTCTATCAGTGGTTTCGAAACGGCCGGGGGAAAAATCCTGGGAGTAAAGACAAGCAAGAAAACAATCTCCGGCGACGCCTACGTCCTTTCCCTCGGCAGCTACAGCCCGCTGCTCACGCGGCCGCTCGGCATCGACCTCGCGATCTACCCGCTCAAGGGCTACTCGATCACGATGCCGGTGAAGGACCCGAAGGCGGCGTGGACCACTTCGCTCACCGACGAGTCGCACAGGCTCGTCTACTCCCGCCTCGGCGACCGGCTGCGCGTCGCGGGCACCGCCGAGATGAACGGCTACAACAACAAGATCAACGAAGTGCGCTGCCGCGCGATCGTCGGGCGCGTGCACGAGCTCTTTCCCGGCGCCGGCGACGAGACCCGCGTCGAGTACTGGATGGGCCTGCGGCCCGCCACGCCGAGCAACCTCCCCTACATCGGCCGCACGCGCTACCCGAACCTTTTCCTCGACACCGGGCACGGCACGCTGGGCTGGACCCACGCCTGCGGCTCGGGCAAGGCGCTTGCCGAGATCGTCAGCGGCCGCAAGCCCGGCCTGGATTTCACTTTCTGCTGAACCCTGTACAGTAGCGGCTGGGACGTACGGATAAGTACGCATCGGAGAATTGCGATCGCCCAGGAATACGAAACGCTCCGCTGGCCGACCAACCTGGACCACGCCGCCATCATCGAGCGGCTCGTCCAGGTGCGCGAGAAAGCGAAAGCGATGGGCCAGGGGGACTTCGCCGACCGCTTCGACGAGGTCGAGTCGATGCCCAAGGCCCAGCTGGGAGCCGCCGTTGTCAGCGCGCTCACCTACGTCCAGGGCAAGGCCGATTTCGCCGACATCGCGACACAGCTCGCGATGGTGGCGATGAACCTGAAGAACCTGCGCTAGCCCTCGCGCCGATAGCGTTTCGCCACGAACGGCAGGGGCGTGATCCTGACCGGATGGGCGCGGCCGCGCACGACGGCGCGCAATTTGGCATCGTCCCGAATCGCCGCACTCACGTAGGCCATCATGATCGGCTTGCCCAGCGTGGGCGAGACCGTGCCGCTGGTGACCTTCCCTGCGGCAGCGCCCTGCGCATCGACCAGATCTGCCCCCTGGCGCACGGGCACCGCGTCCACGCCGATAAGGCCCACGCGCCGGCGGCTTGCGCGCTCGGCGAACCGCGCGCCCGGAAAGCCCCCCGCTTTGCCGCCGCCGGCGCGGCGCGAGCGCGCGATCGCCCAGGCCAGGCCCGCTTCGCGCGGCGTGGTCTCGGGGTCGATATCCTGCCCGTAGAGCGGCAGTCCCGCCTCCAGGCGCAGCGTGTCGCGCGCACCGAGCCCGACCGGTTTCACAGGAGGGTTTTCGAGAAGTCTTTTCGCGAACACGAGAGCCTGAGCGCGAGGCATCGAAATCTCGAACCCGTCTTCCCCGGTATAGCCCGAGCGCGCGGTTCCAAGCCGTGACTGCATGAACTTCAAATCGGAGAACTCCGGCAGCACCTCGGCAGCGCGCGGGCCTTGCAGCGCAATCAAGGCGTGATCCAGGAACGAGAACTCGAGCTCCGGACAAAGGCTCTTCAGCAACGCGAGGTCGTGCGCGCGGCGCGCCGCATTGACCACGATCGCGACCTCGTCCGCGAGACGCGTCACCATCAGGTCGTCCTCGATGCCACCGCGCTCGTTCAGGAGCAGCGAGTACTTCTGCGCGCCCGGCGGCCAGCCGTCGAAGTCGACCGGCAGCGCGTTCTCGAGCGCGGCGAAGAGACGCGGGCCGCGCACGCGCAGCTGCCCCATGTGCGACACGTCGAAGAGGCCCGCCTGGCTGCGCGTCCACAGGTGCTCGGCGCGCAGGCCCTCGGCGTACTGCAGCGGCATGTCGAACCCGGCGAAGGGCGCCATGCGCGCGCCCAGCTCCAGGTGCAGCGCGTGCAGGGGCGTGCGCGAGAGAGGCCCGCTCAAGCGTAGGCCTCGACCAGCGGGCAGGTGCAGACGAGCTGCCGGTCCCCGGCCGCGTTGTCTACGCGCTTGACCGGAGGCCAGTACTTCCACTCGCGTTGCGCCGCGCTCGGGTACGCAGCGACCTCGCGGCTATATGGATGGCGCCACTCGCCGGCCAACTCCTCGGCGGTGTGCGGGGCGTTGCGCAGCGGGTTGTCGGCGCGATCCCAGGCACCTCTCGCGATCTTCCCCAGCTCGGCGTGGATCGCGATCATCGCGTCGCAGAAGCGGTCGATCTCCGCCTTCGACTCGCTCTCGGTCGGCTCGACCATGAGCGTGTCGGCGACCGGGAAGGACAGCGTGGGCGCGTGAAAGCCGTAATCCATCAGGCGCTTGGCGACGTCTTCGGCGCCCACGCCGAGCCGCGCCCTGAGCGCGCGCAGGTCGAGGATGCATTCGTGCGCCACCCTGCCGGCGGCGCCCGTATACAGGATCTGGAAGCAGGAGCCCAGGCGCGCCGCGATGTAATTGGCGTTCAGGATCGCCAACTCGCTCGCGCGACGCACGCCCTGCGGGCCCATCATGCGCAGGTACATCCACGGGATGGCGAGGATCAGCGCGCTGCCGAGAGGCGCGGCCGCGACGCTGCCGTTGTGCAGCCGCGGTTCGCCTTCAGGCGTGCAGGGATGCCCCGGCAGTTGCGGCGCAAGGTGCGCCGCGACCGCGATCGGCCCCATGCCGGGACCGCCGCCGCCGTGCGGGATGCAGAACGTCTTGTGCAGGTTGATGTGGCAGACATCCGCGCCGATCGCGGCGGGCTGCGCGAGCCCGGCAAGCGCATTCAGGTTGGCGCCGTCCATGTACACCTGGCCGCCCGCTCGATGCACGAGCGCGCAGATCTCGCGCACCTTTTCCTCGAACACCCCGTGGGTCGAGGGGTAGGTCAGCATCAGCGCGGCGACGCGGCCGGCGTGCCCCGCGATTGCGCGCTCGAGGTCCTGCAGGTCGACGTTGCCCGACCTGTCGCAGGCAACAACTACGACCTTGAGGCCGATCAACGCTGCGGAGGCCGGGTTGGTGCCGTGCGCGGACGCGGGAATCAGGCAGACGTCGCGCCGCCCCTCGCCGCGCGCCGCGTGATAGTTGCGGATCGTGAGCAGCCCCGCGTACTCGCCCTGCGCGCCGGAATTGGGCTGGAAGCTGACCCGCGCGAAGCCGGTCACCGCGGCAAGCGCCTTTTCCAGCTGCGCGACCATCGCAAGGGTGCCGCGCATCTGCGCCGCCGGCGCGAACGGGTGCGTGTCGGCGAGCTCCGGCCAGGAGATCGGCGCGAGCTCCGCCGCGGCGTTCAGCTTCATCGTGCACGAGCCGAGCGGGATCATCGAGTGCGTGAGCGACAGGTCGCGGTTCTCGAGGCGCTTGAGGAAGCGCATCATCTCGGTCTCGCTGCGGTGATGGTGGAACACCGGGTGCGCGAGCACGGGTGTCGCGCGCCGCAACTCCTGCGGGATCGATTCCGGCGACGAATCGGCAACCTCGATGCCGAGCACCTCGGCGATATCGCGCACGTCCTCCGGCGTGGTGGTCTCGTCCAGGCTCACCACGGCCGCATCCGTGCGCCAGCGCAGGTTGATGCGCTTCGCCTGCGCCCTGGCCTTCGCCTGCGCGATGGAATCCGCAGGCCGCACGACGACGGTGTCGAAGAACGCGCCTTCGGGCGAAAGCCTGCGCGCCAGCAGGTTGACGTTCTGCGCGATGCGCGCCAGGCCTTCCGGACCGTGCCAGACGGCGTAGAACGCGGCCACGTTGGCGAGCAGCGCTTGCGCGGTGCAGATATTGCTCGTCGCTTTTTCGCGCCGGATGTGCTGCTCGCGCGTCTGCAGCGCCATGCGATAGGCGCGCCGCCCGGCGGCGTCGCGCGACACGCCGATGATGCGGCCGGGCATCGAGCGCTTGAATTCGTCGCGCGTGGCGAAGAACGCCGCGTGCGGCCCGCCGCAGCCGAGCGGCACGCCGAAGCGCTGCGCCGAGCCGAGCGCGACATCGGCGCCGAGCTCGCCCGGCGACTTGAGCAGCATGAGCGCGAGGAGATCGGTGCCCACCGACACCAGTCCCTTCGCCGCGTGCACGCGCTCGATCACCGGCGTCGGATCGACGATCCGTCCGAAGGTGTCCGGGTACTGCAAGTGAATCCCGAAGAATTTCTCGGGCTGGATACCGGTCGCATCCCCCACGGTCAAATCGAATCCAAGCCATTTCGCGCGTGTGCGCACGACCTCGATGACCTGCGGGTGGCAGGCGGCGTCGATGAAGAACGCCTGCGCCGCGTGGCGCGTCGAGCGCCGGATCAGGGTCATCGCTTCGGCCGCGGCGGTGGCCTCGTCCAGGAGCGACGCGTTCGCCACCGGCAAGCCAGTGAGATCGATGACCATCTGCTGGAAGATGAGCAGTGCCTCGAGACGCCCCTGCGAGATCTCCGCCTGGTAGGGCGTGTACGCCGTGTACCAGCCGGGGTTCTCGATGACATTGCGCTGGATCACCGCCGGCGTGAGGCAGGCGTGATAGCCCTGGCCGAGGTAGCTGCGCCAGCGCTCGTTGCGCGCCGCGAGCGCCTGCAGCTCCGCCAGCGCCTGCGCCTCGTCCACCGCCTCGGGCAGCTCGAGCGCGCCGCGCATGCGGATGTCGCGCGGCACGACTTCGTCGATCAGGGCGTCGAGCGACGCGTAGCCGAGGCGCGCGAGCAGCGCTGCCTGATCGGCGCCCGTGCTGCCGAGGTGCCGCTCTGCAAACGGGTCGCGCTTCATGATTTTTCTCCGCTCGAGGCGCGGTAGGCCTGGGCGTCGAGCAGCCCCGCGAGTTCCCCCTTGTCGGCAAGCTTGAGCTTGAAGAGCCAGCCCGAGCCGTAGGGAGAGCTGTTGACCTCGTTGGGAGAAGCGGAAAGCCCCTCGTTGACTGCCACGACCTCGCCGGAGAGCGGCGTGTAGACGTCGGAAGCCGCCTTGGTCGACTCGACCACGGCGCAAGCGTCGCCCTTGCGGAGTTTCGCGCCGGGCTGCGGCAGCTCGACGTAAACCAGCTCGCCCAGCTGCTCGGTGGCGAGCGCGGTGATGCCGACGCTCACGATGCCCTCGCCGAGGTCCGCGACCCACTCGTGCGAGGCGGTGTACTTGAGCTTCCCGGGTATGTCCACGCGCGCCTCCCTGGGGCGGGCGTGCGCGCAGGCGGCGCACGACCGTCTCCGGTCCATGCGCCCCCTCTGTCCGTTTGCCTGAGAAATTGCGGCGCGCGTGGCGCGCCGCTTATACCTTCGGCGAGGCCCGCGAGCGGGCCTTCTCTCCAGAGTGCCCAGTCCCGGGGGTCCTTTTGCCTGAGAGTTTGCGGGGCTCGTTACTCCTTCGGCGCCGGCGCCGAGACAAACTGCGCCAGTCTCTCCCGCCCGGGATTTGCAGGCGCCGCCAATCTAGCCGGCCGCGAAAGGCACGTCAACGGCCTGCTAGAGGATGCGGTTGAACCAGAGCAGGGAAAGAAGCCCGGCCAGCAGCGTGAAGAACCCGGCGACCGCCGAAGCAAGCGCGGTGACCTCGGTCTCGCGCTTCTCGAAGGCGAGCCTGGAATTGAGCGACTGGTACACCTTCTTCAGGTCCGCGGCGGTGCCGGCGTAGAAGTACTCGCCGCGCGTCATCAGCGCGACCTGCTTGAGCGTGTCCTCATCCAGGCGCACGCGGAACGACCAGCCCTCGAAGCCGATGATCTCGCCCTTGGTGGTGCCAAAACCGACGGTGTAGACGCGCACGCCGCGCTCGGCGGCGAGCTTGGCGACCTCGATCGGGTCGGGTCCGGTGGTGCGCTGCCCGTCGGTCATCATGATGATCACCGCCGAGCTGTAGGAGCCCGGCTCGACCGGCTTGAAGGCTTCCTTCTTCGCTGCTTCCGCCTTGCGGTCGATCGAGGTGGCGCGATTTTCGCGGCCGAAGACGGCCGTGCTCACATCGAAGCCGGCGTCGGGGAAGATGGTCGCGAGCGAGACGATCAGCGCGCTGCCGGTCGCGGTGGCGCGCTGCAGCTGCATGCGGTCGATCGCCTGAATGAGCGCCTCGCGGTCCTCGGTCGGCGGCGTCACGAGCTGCGCGGTACCGGCAAAGACGACCAGCCCGATGCGCGTTTTGGGCGACGCTTCCTGGATGAATTGCTTGGCGGCCGCCTGCGACGCGATGAGCCGGGTCGGCTCGACGTCCTTGGCGCGCATGCTGCCCGAGGCGTCCAGCGCGAGCACGATGATCTGCTTCTGCGTCGGCAGCGTCACCGTCGCGGTCGGCCGCGCCATCGCGAGGATGAGGAGCGCCATGGCGACGAAGTACAGGAACGGCGGAACATGGCGGCGGATCTTCGCGCCCACGCCCATCGCCTCCTTCACCATGCCGAGGCTCGCGTAGCGCACCGCGGCTTTGCTCTTGCGCCGCAGGATCCAGACATAGATGACGAGCAGCAACGGCAGCAGGAGGAATGCCCACAGCAGCTCGGGCCAGAGGAAGTTCACGCGACCTTCTCCAGATGCCCCGGGAACATCCCGCCCGACGCGAGGCGGCTCCTGCGCTTCCTCAGGTCGGCGAAGCGCATCACGGCATCGACGAGCTCGCCGTCGGTGGCGAGCTCGAGGCAGTCGATGCCGGCGCGAGCGAGCGCGGTGCGCAGTTCGCGCTCGCGCCGCTCCGCGATCGAGGCGAAGCGCTTGCGGAACCCGCCGTCATGCGTGTCGACGAAGAGCTGCTCGCCGGTCTCGGCGTCCTGCATGACCAGCATGCCCATGTCGGGCAACTCGCGCTCGAGCGGGTCGTAGAGCCGCACCGCGACCACCTCGTGGCGCTGCGCGAGGTGCGCGAGCGGCTCGGCCCAGCCGGGCTTGGAGAAAAAGTCCGAGACGATGAAGACGAGGGACCGCCGCGGCATGGCCTGGAACGCGGTGCGCAGGAACTCGCGCAGGTCGGTCTCCCGGGACTGGCGCAGCTCGGGGCGCTTCAGCAGCCGGTGCAGCACCGAAAGCACGTGGCGCCGGCCGCCGCGCGCCGGCAGGATGGTGTCGACCCGCTCGCCGTAGAACATCGCGCCGACGCGATTGCCCTGGCGCGTCAGCAGGCGCGCGAGCACGGTGATGAACTCGATGGACAGGCTGCGTTTCTTCGCCGCGGTGCCGAAGTCGATCGACGGGCTCAGGTCCAGGAGGAACCAGGCGGTGAGCTCGCGGTCCTCGTGGTACTCGCGCACGTAGGGCACCTGCAGGCGCGCGGTCACGTTCCAGTCGATGTGCCGCACGTCGTCGTGGTACTGGTACTCGCGCAGGTCGGCGAGATCGAGCCCGGCGCCGCGGAAGAGCGTGCGGTAGTCGCCGTGCAGCAGGCCGTCGAGCCGGCGGATCACCGTCCACTCGAGGCGGCGCAGGATCTTCTCAGGATCGGCAGGTTTACTGCGCGGCGACGTTGACATGCGTCTCGAGCGGCTTCTCGGGCGCCGGGATCTTGCGCATGAAGCGGTGGATCAGCTCATCCGGCGTGATCGCCTCCGCAAGCGCCTCGTAGGTGAGCACGAGCCGGTGGCGGAACACGTCGGGAACGAGGTCGATCACGTCCTGCGGCAGCACGTAGTTGCGCTCGCGCAGGAAGGCCAGCGCTCGCGCCGCCTCGATCAGGTGAATCGGCGCGCGCGGGCTGACGCCGAACGAGACGAACTTGGCAAGCTCGGGCAGGCCGTGCTTCGTCGGGTCGCGCGTCGCGTTGGCGAGCTTGACGCCGTACTTGATGAGCGCGGGATCGACGTACACCTCGTGGCACTGGCGCTGCAGCGCCGCCAGCTCTTCGGTGGTGGTGACCGCGCCGACCATGTTCTCGGTGCCGGTCACGCGCTCGACGATCACGAATTCCTCTTCCTCCTTCGGATAGCCGACCAGCACCTTCATCATGAAGCGGTCGACCTGCGCCTCCGGCAACGGATAGGTGCCTTCGGTCTCGATCGGGTTCTGCGTCGCCATGACGAGGAAGGGCTCGGGCACCTTGTGCGTCTCCCCGGCGATCGTCACCTGGTGCTCCTGCATCACCTCCAGCAGCGCGCTCTGCACCTTCGCCGGCGCGCGGTTGATCTCATCGGCGAGAAGCAGGTTGGTGAAGACCGGCCCGAGCGAGGTCGCAAAGTCGCCGGTCTTCTGGTTGTAGATGCGTGTGCCCACCAGATCGGCGGGTACCAGGTCGGGTGTGAACTGGATGCGCCGGAAGCTGCCGTGGACCGTGCGCGCGAGCGTCTTCACCGTGAGCGTCTTGGCGAGGCCCGGCACGCCCTCGACCAGCAGGTGGCCGCCCGCGAGCATCGCGACCATGACGCGCTCCAGGAAGTGGTCCTGGCCGACGACGATTTTCTTGACCTCGTAGAGGATCTTTTCCATCGCGACTCCTAGAAAGGCGGCAGCCCGACCGCCTGCGCCGCGCTTTCGATCGGCACCGCGAAGCCGATACCGACGAAGACGCGCTGCTCGGTGGGGTTCATCAGCCCGGTGACGATGCCGACCACCTCGCCCGTGGAATTGACGAGCGGCCCGCCGGAATTGCCGGGATTCACTGCCGCATCGAACTGGATCAGGTTCGTCAGCACGCGCTTGCCCTCGGAGGTGCGGAACTCCCGACCGAGGCCCGAGACCACGCCCGAGCTGACCGACGGCCCCATGCCGAAGGGAAAGCCGACCGCAGTGACATGGTCGCCGGGCCGCAGCCCCGCGGTCGACTGGAGCGTCGCCGGCTGCAGGTCGTCCGGGACCGCCTTGGCCTGCAGCACCGCCAGGTCGTCCTCGGGGCGGGTGCCGACGACTTCGCCGCTGGTCTCCAGGCCGACGGCGAAGGTGATGCCGATGCGGTGCGCGCCGGCAATGACATGGATGTTGGTGAGAATCACGCCCTTGTCGAGGATCACGACGCCGGTGCCGACCCAGCCGCTCGTCTCGCCGCCGTCCGGTCCCTGGTAGAACGCCCGCACGCGCACCACCGAGCCCTGCACTGCTTCATAGGCGCGCGTGGCGGTCGAGGGCAGGGGCACGGTTTCGAGCGCCTTCGTCACCGCGTGGTCGATGTCTTCCTGGGTTGTCTCATAGGGGGTTTTCACGCCCGCCTGACTCAATGCAATGGCGAGGGCAACAATCCCAGGCAGCGCAACCAGAATGTTTGTCCTGTGCGCGCGCAGCCAGTTGCGGAAATGGGGTGTCTTGCCTCTTTTCTGAACGATTTCCGGAACAGGGCGGGCGGGCAGCTCTTTGCGCGAGCTGCTGTAGAGGGAGGCGCGCTTCACGGGGTCACGATATACGATTGCCGCGCCCTAGAGAAGTTCTCCTAGCGAAGCAGCGCCGCAACCTCCGCCGGGGTATCGGCAACGCGCACGCCGGCGGCCTCCAGGGCACACCGCTTGCCCGCGTAGCTGCCTGTGGAGCCTGTCACGATTGCACCAGCATGGCCCATTCTCTTGCCCTGCGGCGAGGCACGGCCGGCGATAAACGCCACGACGGGCTTCCTTATTCCCCGGGCTGCCTCTGCGGCCGCCTCTTCCATCGCGCCGCCGATCTCGCCCACCACCACGATCGCCGTGGTGCGCTCGTCGGCTGCGAGCGCGCGCAGTGCGTCCGCGGTCGTGGTGCCGAGCATCGGATCGCCGCCGATGCCGATGAAAGCCGATTGACCCAGCCCGGCGTCCACGAGGTTCAGGCAGACGAGCGTGCCGAGGCTTCCGCTCCTCGAGATCACGCCGATGCCGCCGGGCTTGAAGATGCGCGCATTGAAGGCGGGCGTGATCCCGACGAACGCTTCGCCCGGGGTGACCAAACCGGCCGTGTTCGGCCCTACGATCCTGCACTTCCCGGCCGATGCCGCGTGCATGCGCATGACGTCGTGCGCGGGGATATGTTCGGTGAGCACGACGAGAAGCTTCACCCCGGCCGCAATCGCGTCCTCCGCCGCGGCGAGCGCCTGCGCGGGCGGGATGAACATCACGGCGACGTCCGCGCCGCCCAGCTTCGCGGCCGCGTCCTGCACGCTTGCGAACACGGGGACGCCGGCATGCGCCTCGCCGGCGCGCTTCGGATTGACTCCGCCGACCACGCGCGTGCCGTAGGCGATCATCCTCTCCGTCCAGAACGTGCCCTGCTTGCCGGTGATGCCCTGCACCACCACCCGGTCGTTGCGGCGCACGATCATCGCGCGGCCTTCACTGCGGCCTGCACCGCGTCTTCCATCCGGTCGTAGGGCTCCAGCTTCAGCCGTTCGCGGATCAGCTTGATCGCCTCCTCCTCGCCGGTGCCGTGCACCGAGAAGAAAACCGGCAGCGCGGGCCTGAGCGTCTCCCAGGCACGCACCACGCCTTCGGCCATGACGTCGGTGCGCGCAAACGCGCCGCAGAAGTTGACGATCAGGCTCTTCACCCCGGGATTGGCGAGCACGAGCTCGAGCGCGGGCGTGGCTCTGGTGTAGGCGTCGCCGCCGATTTCGAGGAAGTTCGCCGGCTTGCCGCCGTAGTGCTCGATCACGTCCATTGTGGTCATGGTGAGCCCCGCGCCGTTGGCGAGCACGCCGATGTTGCCGGGCAGCTCGATGTACTTGAGACCGAGCGCGCGGCCGCGCCGCTCGAGCTCGGTCAGGCGCTCGGGCGCGCCGCGCTTCGCGAGCTCGGGCTGGCGATAGAGCGCCGCATCGTCGACGGTGAGCTTGCAGTCGAGCGCCAGGTACGTCCTGTCCTTCAGGCGTGCGAGCGGATTGATCTCGATGAGCTCGGCATCGGCCTTCAGGTAGAGGTCGTAGAGGCGCGCGAGCACGTCGGCGACATCTTTGTCGAGACCGGTAAGGCGCGGACCTTTCGCGATATCGACGGGAATACGGAGGAGCTTGTCCTGCATTTCCTCGACGTCCATGCCGCCCGGGCCAAAGAGGATCAGCGGCCCGCGCGTCGCCGCGTCAGTGAGCACCGCGCAGTAGAGCTCGGCGGCGATGCGCACGCGTCGCTCGACGAGCACCTTCTCCACGCGATGCCCGGCGATCTCCATGCCGAGAATCGCAGCGGCAGCCCTGTCTGCGTCCTCCGGCGTATCGGCAAGGCGCACGCCGCCCGCCTTGCCGCGCTTGCCGGCGGGCACCTGGGCCTTGACCGCGCAGGGCCCGAACCTGCGGGCTGCCGCAGCCGCGGCGTCCGGCGTCGCGCAGACCTCGCCCGCCGGCACGGCGATTCCCGCGCCGGCAAGCGCGCGCTTGCCCTCTGCCTCCTCCAGGTCCATCTACTTGCCGTGCCGGGCGTGGTACGCGCCGAAAATGTCGTCCGCCGACGGGACGCGCTCCGGGATCACGCGAGCGATGCGCGTGACGTTGAGGAAGTGGCGCCAGTGCATGTTGTCCGAGAAGCTGTTCCTGCCCCAGGTGCCGCAGCCCATGGAGAGCGAGAACGGCAGCCCGTTGTCGAAGCTGCCGCCGGTGGCGATGCAGTGCGCCTGGTTGACGATGACGCGCGCGACCGGCATCTCGAGTCCGAGGCGCAGGGCCTGCGACTCGTCCTTCGAATGCAGCGACACCGAGTGCCCCTTGCCCTGGTAATCGTAGATCGCGCCCGTGAGGCGAAACGCCTCGGCGAAATCGCGCGCCTTGTACACGGCGAGCACCGGCGCGAGCTTCTCGCCCGAGAACGGGAAATCGGGGCCGGCGCCGGTCTCCTCGACCATCAGGAAGCGCGCGTCGCTTTTCAGGCCGGCGAGCGCGGCGATCACAGGCGCCGACTGCGCAGTCGTGCGCGGCGAGAGCTTGCCGCCCGGAAACATCACCGCTTGGAGCCTCGCCTTCTCGGAGGCATTGAGCAATTCCGCGCCTTCACGTTCCAGGGCGCTAATCATTTCCGAATAAACGGACTGCAAAATGACGACCGCGTTCTCGGAGGAGCAGCTGGTGGCGTTGTCGAAGGTCTTGGAGAGCGCGATCTTCTTCGCCGCATCGGCGAGATCCGCGCTCGCGTCCACGATCGCCACCACGTTGCCCTGCCCCACGCCGATCGCCGGCGTGCCGCTCGAGTAGGCGGCGCGGATGTTGGACTGCGAGCCGGTCGCAGCGACGAGGTCGGCAAGCCGCATCAGCTCGTGCGTGGACTCTTTCGTGACCGGGGCCGGCAGGACTTGCACGAGATCTCGATGCGCTTTTATTTTCTCAAACTCTTCATAAATAAAACCCAACAGAAGTTCACAAGTCGAGTACCCCTTCGGCGAAGGCGCGAGGACGATCGCGTTGCCGCATTTGATCGCGTTGATGATCTGGTTGGCGGGCGTCGCGCCCGGGTTGGTCGACGGCGTGATCGCCGCGACCACGCCCACCGGGCGCGCGATCTCGGTGATGCCGAGCTCGGGATGCTCGGCGATGACGCCGACCGTTCTCACGCCGGCGATGTCGCGCAGCAGGCCCAGCGTCTTGCGATGGTTCTTCTGGACCTTGTCCTCGACGTTGCCGAGGCCCGAGTCGCGCACGGCGGTCTCCGCGAGGCGCCGGTTGTTCTCCGGCTTCATGATCGCCCAGGCTGCGGCCAGCGCGGCCTCGTCCACGCGCGCCTGCGGCCAGCGCGCGAACTCGGCCTGTGCCGCGCGCGCGCGGCGCAGCAGCCCGGCGACCGCTACTCCAGCTTGATCTTCGCGTCCCGGATCAGCGTGGCCCATTTTCTCAGCTCGCTTTTCACCACCTTATCGAGCGCCTCGGGCGCGGAGCCGACGGTGTCGCCGCCCTGCTCGAGGAGCCTCTGCTTCACGTCCGGCATCTGGATCACGCGCGCCATCTCCCGCTGCATGCGCGCCACGATGGCAGGCGGCGTCTTCGCCGGCGCGAACATCGCGTACCACGAGTCGACCTCGTAATCGGGGATCTGCAGCGCCTCGGCGACCGTCGGGATGTCCGGCGCCCCAGGGTTGCGCTTGAGCGTCGTGACCGCGAGCCCCGTCAGCTTGCCCGCGCGCACGTGCGAGATCGCGGCCGGCATGGTCGCGAACACGAGCCATACCTGACCGCCGAGCGCGTCGGCCACCGCCGGGCCGCCGCCCTTATACGGCACATGAATGATGTCGGTGTTGGTCTTCAGCCTGAGCAACTCGCCCGCGATGTGCGACGGCGTGCCGGCGCCGACCGAAGCGTAGTGAAGCTTGCCCGGGTGGGCGCGAGCCGTCGCGATCACGTCGCGCATGGTCTTGAGCGGCGAGCCCGGGTTGGATGCGATCAGCTGCGGCACGCTCACGATCAGCGTGACCGGCGCGAAATCGCGCTCGACGTCGTAGCTGATCTTGTAGAGCAGCGGGTTGATCGTGTGCGACGAGAGGGTGAAGAGGAAGGTGTAGCCGTCGGGCGTCGACTTCGCCGCTGCCTCGGTGCCGATGGCGCCGCCCGCGCCGCCGCGGTTCTCGATCACGATCGTCTGGCCGAGCGCCTCCTGCATGCGGGGCTGCACGATGCGCGCGATCACGTCGGTACCGCCCCCGGGCGGGTACGGCACGATCCACCGAACCGGCTTGTTCGGCCAGTCCTGCGCCGTCGCCGCCGACGACAAAAGAACCAACAGAGAGAACCAAAACCCTTTCATGAGAGTCCCTTGTACTTCTCGAGCATGCGGCGCGGCTTCTTGAGCGCGTCGCGGCGGAACGGGTCGCCCAGCTCGCGCGTGCACATCATCTCGACGATCGTAGTCTTGCCGTCCTTCTGCGCCTTGCACCCCGCACGGAAGGCGTCGCCCACGTCGGAGAGCTTGTCGACCCGCACGCCCTCGGCGCCCATCGCCCTGGCGATGCCGGCGAAGCTCGGGTTCTCGAGGTTCACGCCGAGGAAGCGGTTGGAGTAGAAGTCGACGTGGTTCTTCTTCTCCGCGCCCCACTGCTCGTTGTTGAACACCACCGCGGTCACGGGAATCTGCTCGCGCACGCAGGTAAGGATCTCGCCGAAGCTCATGCCCCAGGCGCCGTCGCCGACGTAGGCGATTGCGGTCCGGTCCGGCGCGCCGACCTTGCAGCCGATCATGGTCGGGAACGCGTAGCCGCAGTTGCCGAACATCATCGCGCCGAACATCGAGCGCGCGCGGCTGAACCTGAGGTAGGAGTTCGCGACCTGGCAGATGTTGCCGATGTCGGTCGAGACCATCGCGTCCTCGGGCATCGCCTTCTCCAGCGCCTTCAGCATCTGGCGCGGATGCATGTACTTGGAGCCCTTCGCCACTTCCAGGCTCCAGTCATCCTTCTCGAAATCCCACGACGCCAGCTCATCCGCCCAGGCTTTCTTCTCCGCCTGTATCGTTTTCGAGATCTCTTCCTTGTTGCGCGCCAGCGTCCTGCCCTTGAGCCGCGCAACCAGCGCCTGCGCGGCCTCGCGCGCGTCGCCGTTCACCGTGACCGAGGTTTTCTTGACCAGGCCGAGCACCTTCGGGTCGGCGTCGACCTGCACGAGCTTGGCGTTCGCCGGCCAGTAGTCGAAGCCGTACTGCGGCAGCACGCCGAACGGTCCGAGGCGCGAGCCGAGCGCGAGCACGACGTCGGCCCTGGAGATCACCTTCATCGCCGCCTTTGAGCCGTGATAGCCGAGCGGCCCGCACCACAAGCGGTGGTCGGCCGGGAACGAATCATTGTGCAGGTAGGAGTTGCACACCGGCGCTTCGAGCGCCTCGGCGAGCGCGATGCACGCCTGCACGCCTTCCGCAGCGATCACCCCGCCGCCGGAGATGATGACCGGGAACTTTGCGTTAGCGAGCGCATCCGCCGCCGCGTCCAGGCTCGCGCTGCCGCCCGGGCCGCGCTCGACTCGGATCGGCTGCGGCACCTCGCACTCGATCTCGCCGTAGAGGAAGTCGCGCGGGATGTTGAGCTGGGTCGGTCCCATCTCGAGGATGGCGCGGTCGAAGGCGCGCGCGGTCAGCTCGGCCATGCGCGCCGCGTTGTTCACGTGCGCCTGGTACTTGGTGATCTTGGAGAAGATCGGCAGCTGGTCGGTCTCCTGGAAGCCGCCCAGGCCGGTCGAGAGCGAGCCCGTCTCGGGCGTGATCGCGACCACCGCACTGTGCGCCCAGTAGGCGGCGGCGATGGCGGTGACGAAGTTGGTGATGCCGGGGCCGTTCTGGCCGATGCACACGCCGTGCTTGCCGCTCACGCGGTAGTAGCCGTCGGCCATGTGCGCCGAGCCCTGCTCGTGCACCGTCGGGATGAAGCGGATGCCGGCCGCCGGGAAAAGGTCGAGCGCGTCCATGTAGGCCGAGCCGACGATGCCGAAGACGTTGCGCACGCCCTGGGCGACCAGCGTCTCGACCAGCGCCTCCGAGGGCGTCATGCGCTGCTTGCCGGTCACTGCCACGCGTTTCACTTCCGCGATGTCGGTCATGGGGCTCCTCCGTAGAGGCACCATCTTCTCACATGGACGCGAAATTTCGTTCCAGATTTCGATAAAATTCGGCATGCCGCGCAAAGAAGACAACGTCCCCGCGACCCTGCGCGCGATGTCCGTGCTGGAGGCGCTGGTCGCCGCCGAGCGCCCACCGTCGCTCGCCGAGCTGACCGCGACGCTGCGCCTGCCCAAGCCGACGCTCTACCGCATGCTTGCCATGCTGGAGGACGCGAACCTCGTCGCGCGCGAGCCGGGCGCGCGCCGCTACGCCCCCGGGCCGCGCCTGGCCGCGCTCGGGCGCGCGGCGATGCTGAACGGCGGCGTGCGCGCCGAGCGCCACGCGATCCTCGCGCGCCTGGTGGACGCGATCGGCGAGACCTGCAACTTCACGATGCTGGACGGCGACGCGGTCGTGTACCTCGACCGCGTCGAGGCGGCCTGGCCGCTGCGCATGACGCTCTCCTCCGGCTCGCGCGTGCCGCTGCACTGCACGGCGAGCGGCAAGCTGCTTCTCGCCATGCTGCCCAGGCCGGCGCGCGCGCGCCTCATCGCGCACCTCGCGCTGACCCGTTACACCGACACGACAATCACCGAGCCTAAGTCTCTCGGCGAGGAACTCGCGCGCATCCGCACGCAGAAGTACGCGACCGACAAAGAGGAATTCCACGCCGGCCTCGTCTGCGTCGCCGTGCCGGTCGCCGACGCCGAGCGCCGCGTCTGGGCGGCAGTCGCCGTGCATGCGCCCGCTTCCCGCATGCCGCTCGCGAAGGCCCTGGACCACCTGCCCAGCCTCAAGAAAGCGGCCGATTCGCTGGCTGAAACCTTTCGGGACTAGGCCATGTGCCAGCCGTGGCTGACGGTGATCGACTGGCCCGTCAGCGCGTTGGTCGGAAACGCGGCGAGAAACAGGGCGACCTGGGCGACGTCGTTCACGGTGGTGAACTCTCCATCCACCGTGGTGCGCAGCATCACGTCCCTGACCACGGATTCCTCGGAGAGGTTCATCTCCTTCGCCAGCTGAGGGATCTGCCGCTCGACCAGCGGCGTGCGCACGAAGCCGGGGCAGATCAGGTTGGCGCGGACGCCGTGCGGCGCGCCCTCCTTGGCGACCACACGGCACAGGCCGGCAAGGCCGTGCTTGGCCGCGACGTAGGGGCCTTTCTGCACCGACGCTTCCTTGGAGTGCACCGAGCCCATCAGGAGGATCGAGCCGCCGCGCTTCTGCCGGATCATGTGGCGCAGGCAGGCGCGCGTAGTCAGAAAGCCGCCATCGAGGTGGATCGCGAGGACGCGCTTCCAGTCGGCGAAGGACACGCTGGCGATGTTGTCGATGTGCTGCACGCCCGCGTTGCTGACGAGGATGTCGATGCCGCCGAGCTGGCGCACCGCCTCGTCCACGCCGCGCTCCACTTCCTCCTCGCTCGTCACGTCCATGCGCACGGCGATTCCGTTTCTTGGCTTCGACGCAGGCTCGTTCAGGTCGGCGATGCAAACTTTCGCGCCTGCCTCCGCGAATACGCGCGCGATCTCCGCGCCGATGCCGCTGGCGGCGCCCGTGACGAGGGCGGATTTTCCGTTCAGGGTCATGACCGGTTCCTAGATGACAAGGATGATGGTGGAGATCGCGATCAGCAAGACGAGCGTGAAGCGCCGGAAGCGCTGGTCGTCGAAGCGCGCGAACAGACGCGACCCTGCCGCGACGCCGCCGTAGTAGCCCGGCGCGAGTACCAATACCGCCACCAGGGTCGTGAGACTGACGAGGCCGCCCCACCAGTTCGCGATCGCGCCCGCGAGCGAGCTGGCGGCAATGCAATAGGTCAGGTTGGCGCGCGTCGTTTCCGCGCGATCCGGCCCGGCGAGCAAGTAGAGGATCTTTGGCGGGCCGCCCATGCTGGTCGCGCCGACCAGGACGCCCGAGAGGCTCCCCACGCCGATCGCGGTCACAGCGCGCTGCGGCCCGGTATAGCGCCAACCGTGCAGCAGAAGGATCGAGAACCCCACCACGATGGCGGCGATCACGCGGCGCATCACCTGCGGCTCGACGACGAGCAGCAGGTACCCTCCGACCGGCGCCGTGACGCAAACCGCGCCGATGATCGGGCCGATGACTCGCCAGCGCACGAGCGAGCGCGTCTGCCAGACCATCGGGGTCGCGGCGACGCCCTCGAGAAGAAGAATGACCGGCACCGCGACCTGCGCGCCGACCAGGAGCGCAAGCGGCGGTGCCATGACCAGCGCGCCGCCGAACCCCGTGATGCCTCGCACCACGCCGGCGAGGAAGGCGATGCCGACCGCGAAGGTGATGGTTTCAGGTGCGAAGGAATCCACCATCCACCGCGACCGTTTCCCCCGTGATGAAGGCCGCGGCATCCGAGCACAGGAACAGCGCGAGCCGCGTGACGTCGTCCGCGCCTGCGAGGCGGCCAAGGGGGATGCGCGAGAGCACGCGCGCGCGCAGCTCGGGCGTCAGCTGCCCGCGCACCATGTCGGTCTCAAGCACGGCAGGCGCGATCGCGTTCACGCGGATCCCCACCGGCCCGAGCTCGCGGCCCAAGCCGCGCGTGATCGCGACCACCGCCGCCTTGGTTGCGCCGTACCAGACGTTGCCGATCGCGCCGCCGCCCTTCTCGTGCGAGACCGAGGCGATGTTGAGGATCGCGGCGCCCGCCCGGCCGCGCATCGCGGGCACCGCCGCCTGCACGCAGTTGAAGACGCCCGTGACGTTCACCGCGACCAGGCGGTCCCAGTCCTCCCCGCTCGTCTGCTCGAAGGGCCCGCTTGCGAGCAGCCCAGCGTTGTTCACCAGGACGTCCAGGCCGCCTTTTTCTTTTTCTATCGTTTCAATCGCTTCCTGAACTCTTTCTCGGTTCGTTACATCCATCGTCAGGTTCGTGCCTGACAGGTCGGCGCGATAAACAACGAAGCCGTCCTCCTCGAAAGCGGCGGCGATGCTTCCGCCGAGGCCGCGCCCGGCTCCGGTGACGAGCGCGACCCTCCTGCTCATGAAGAAAAGGTCATCTCGGTTCCGGCAAAGCGGATGTGCGCGTACTCGATGTCGCGCCGCTGCGCGAGCCAGCCGGCGAGCTCGGCGAGCGGCGTCGTGCGCCAAGCGTACTCCGGCTGCGGCTTCTTCAGGGGCTCGAGCAGCCTGCGGTCGTAGAACGCGGCGAGCAGCAGCTCTTGGTCGCTCGCGCCCGGCAGCTCGCGCCGCAGCCGCGGCAGCCACGGTTTGATATGATCTTCCGGCCGCTCGGTGACAAAGTCTTTGTCCTTTGCGTTCAAGCGCTCCAGGAACTCGGGCGCAAGCGGCGCCGCGACCTTCCCGTAATACCCGACGGCGTACTTCCTGATCTCGTCCGGGATCGTCTTGTAGCGCTCGCCCTGCACGACGTTCAGCACGGACTGCGTGACCACATATTGCGCGAACGGGCTCACCACGATCGGGTAGCCGAGGTCCTTGCGCACGCGCGGCACCTCCTCGAGGATCTCGGGCAGGCGGTGCTCGATTTTCATCGTCTGCAGCTGGTAGCGCAGGTTCGAGATCATGCCGCCGGGAATCTGGTGCTCGTAGAGCGCCGGATCGTACTTCGCAACCACACCCGCGGGCTTATTCTCGCGAATGCACAGCCAACGGAAATAATCCGCCACCGCCTTCAGGGCTTTTCTATCCAGAGAGAGTTTGTAGCCCAGACGACGCGCGCGGTCGGCGATTTCCTCGGTCGCAGGCAACGATGCGCCATTCGCAAGCGGCTCGCTGGCGGTATAGCCGTGCGTAAAGCCGCTTTGCATCGCGATCTGGTAGACCTCCGGCGCGAGGCCGGACTGGCAGTGCGAGTGCAACTGCACCGGCGTCTTGCCGGCCGCCTTGACCAGCGCCGGGAAGAGCGTGCGACCGCGCTCGGGCGTCAGCAGCCCGGTCGGGTCCTTGACGCACAGGAGGTCAGCCTTGAGCTTCACCAGCTCCTTCGCTCGCGCCACGTAGTAGGCGTCAGTGTGCACCGGCGAAAGCGTGTACGTCATCCAGCCGTTGATCTTCATCCCCGCCTCGCGGCCGGCCTTGATCGAGGACTCGAGGTTGCGGTTGTCGTTCAGCGCGTCGTAGACGGTGAAGACCTTGACCCCGAGCTTCGCCAGCACCTTCGCGTTCAGCTCGACCACATCGTCGGGGAAGAGCTCGAAAGTGTAGAGGCTCTGGCCGCGGGTGAGCGCGTCGGTGGGTGTACGAAGGTGCTCGCAGAGCAGTTTCACGCGCGCGTACGGGTCCTCGTGCAGGTAACGCACACAGACATCGAACACCGCGCCGCCGAGGATGTTGATGGTGTCGTAGCCGCAGCGGTCGATGTCGGCGAGGATCGGCGTCATCATCGCCGTGGTCATGCGCGTGCCCCACAGGCACTGGTGCGCGTCGCGCAGCGTCACATCGACGAAGCCGAAACGCTTCATCTCGGGTCGATCAGCATGAGCGGCTGGCCGTGCTCGACCGCCTCCGCGTTGCCGACCAGTACTTCCTTCACCGTACCGCGCACGCCGGCCTCGATCTGGTTCATCAGCTTCATCACCTCGATGATGCCGACCACGGTGTCGGGCTTGACCTTGCTGCCCGCTTCTACGAAGGGCGGCGCGCCCGGCGACGGCGCGCGATAGAAGGTGCCGACCATCGGCGCGCGCACCGCCGGCGCGCTCCCGGGAATTTCAGCTTTCGACAAAACCCTGTCCTCCGGCGCTCCCTCCGGGGGCGCGGCGAGCGGCTCGGCCTGCGCGAGCGCCGGGGCGGCGCCATTGCTGCGGCGCACGCTCACTTCGATATCGCCGACCTTGAGGCGGAATTCGCTGAAGTGCGAGGCGGTGCGGATCACCTCGGCGATCTTCAGCAGGTCTTCATAGGTCAGCTCGCGGCTGCGCATTGGCGGCATAATATTTGACCATGAGCCAACCCGTCATCATCACGGTCGCGATCACCGGCGCGGTGCCGAAGAAGAAGGACAACCCCGCGGTCCCGGTGGTGCCCGCCGAGCAGGTCGAGTCCACGCACGAAGCCTTCGAGGCCGGCGCCTCGCTCGTGCACATCCACGTGCGCAACCCGGACGAGTCACCCGGTTCCGATCCAGAGCTCTACGGGCGCGTGCAGGAGGGCGTGCGCAAGCACTGCCCGGGCATGATCGTGCAGTTCTCCACCGGCGGCCGCGGCCGCGAGCAGGCCAAGCGCGGCGCGATGCTGTACCTGAAGCCCGACATGGCCTCGCTCGCCACCGGCTCGGTCAACTTCCCCACCAACATCTACGAGAACCCGCCCGACTTCGTCGAGGGCCTGGCAAAGGCCATGCTCGAGAATGACGTCAAGCCCGAGGTCGAGGTGTTCGACCTGGCGATGCTCTACAACGCGGCGAACCTGGTGAAGAAGGGCCTGCTCAAGGACCCGCCGCACGTGCAGTTCGTCATGGGGATTCCCAACGCAATGCCTGCTCGCAGGTCGATCTTTGACTTTCTGAGAAAGGAATTGAAAGACATTCTCCCCAATGCCACCTGGGTCGCGGCCGGAGTGGCGCGTCACCAGTGGGAAGTGAACCAGTGGTGCATGGAGACCGGCGGTCATTGCCGCACCGGGCTGGAGGACAACCTGCGCATTGAGCCCGACCGGCTCGCGAAGAGCAACGCTGAGCTGGTCAGGAAGATCGTCGACAACTGCGCGAAGTTCGACCGCCGCCCGGCAACGCCGGCCGAAGCGCGCCAGATCCTGGGGCTGCGCGCGGCCTAGGCGGTGTTCGCGCGGATCAAGTCTGCCGCCTTCTCCGCAATCATCACTACCGGCGCGTGCGTGTTGCCCGACACGAGCGTCGGCATGATCGAGCAATCGACGACGCGCAGGTTCTGCACCCCATGCACCCGCAGCTGCGAATCGACGACGCTCATCGGGTCGTTCCCCATCTTGCAGGTGCCGGAGGGGTGGAAGATGGTCGCGCCGTAGTTGCGGGCGAACTCGAGAAGGTCCTGGTCCGTTGTCGTCTTTTCGCCTGGTTTGTATTCCGATTCAACATAAGTCCGAAGCGAACTGGTCGCAGCGAGGGACCTCGCAAGCTTGATTCCGGCCACTGCGCAGCGGCGATCCAGGTCGGTGGAGAGATAGTTCGGCTGCATCGCGGGCGGCTCGAGCGGATCGGCCGAGCGGATGCGCACCGTGCCGCGCGACTCCGGGCGCAGCTGGCAGACCGAGAGCGTGAAGCCCGGCCACGGATGCGGTGTCGCGCCGGCGAGCTCCGCCGAGAGCGTCGCCACGTGAAACTGCACGTCCGGCGTCTTCGACTCCGGCAGCGCGCGCGTGAACAGCGCGCCTTGATTGATCCCGATGGCCAATGGACCCTGCCTGTGCAAAAGCCACTGCAGCCCGATGCGAAGCTTCCCCTGGAGATTCCGCAGGTCGTCGTTGGTCGTGATCGGCTTCGTGCACTTGTACATGACACGAAGCTGCAGGTGGTCCTGCAGGTTCTCGCCGACGCCGGGCAGGTCGTGCAATACCGGGATGCCGAATTTCTTCAGAAGAGCCGCAGGCCCGATGCCGGAAAGCTGCAACAGTTGCGGGCTCTGGATTGCGCCGGCGCACAGGATGACTTCACGTCTTGCCTTGAACTGCCTGTCGCCGACCTGCAGGCCGACTGCCCGTTTCCCCTCAAAAAGAATCCTTGTTGCCTGGCAATCGGTCTCGACCCGCACGTTCTCGCGTCGCTCGGCTAGGCGCAGGTAGGCGGTGGCGCTGCTCGAGCGCAGGCCGTTGCGGGTGAAGAGCTTGTAGTAGCCGGCGCCCTCCTGGTGCCCGCTGTTGAAGTCGTCGCTCCGCGGAACGCCCAGTTCGCCCGCGGCGGCGATGAATGCTTCGACCAGCTCGTGCTTGGCGCCGATCGCGGAAACCGACATGCGGCTCTTCTCGAAGTACGGCAGCACGTCCTGCCAGCCCCAGCCGGCGTTGCCGGCGGCGGCCCACGCGTCGTAATCCTCGGGCTGGCCGCGCACGTAGATGAGGCCGTTGATCGAGGAAGACCCGCCCAGGCCGCGCCCGCGCGGCCAGTACACGCGCCGGCCATTCATGTGCGGCTCAGGTTCGGTATGGAAACCCCAGTTGTAAACCGGGTGGAACATGGTCTTGCCGTAGCCGATCGGCAGGTGGATCCAGAGCGAGCGGTCCCTGGGACCTGCTTCCAGAAGCACCACCCGGTGGCGGCCGTCGGCGGACAAGCGGTGCGCGAGCACGCAGCCCGCCGAACCCGCGCCTATGACGACATAGTCCGCCTCGATCACCGTGGCACGGGGCCGGTGCTTGCGCGCACGATCAGGTCCGCGACCAGTTCTTCCACCTGCGCGACCGGGCCACCGGCAAAACGCGCCAGCATGCGTGCAGCCGCGCGACGCCCCATCTCCGCCGCCGGCACCCGGATGGTGGTGAGCGCGGGGGTGACGCCCGCGGCCATGTCGACGTCGTCGAAGCCGACGACGGAGAGCGTGTCCGGAACGGCGATTCCGCGCCGCGCGCATTCGGCGAGGGTGCCGATGGCGAGGACGTCGTTGCCGCAGACGAGCGCCGTGAAACCGGGCGCGCGCTCGAGCAGCGCGCCGAAGGCCACGCGCGCCTGCGGGACGAGGAAGTCGGCCTCCACCACGCGCTCGGGCCGCAGCTCGATCGCGCGCGCCGCGAGCGCCTCGCGCACCCCGGCCAGCCGCTCGCGCGCGCGGTCGTTGTGCGCCGTGCGGCCCGCGATCACCGCGAACTCGCGGTGGCCGAGCTCCAGCAGGTGCTGCGTGACACGCACGGAGGCCATCCGGTGCGCCACGCCCACGCAAGGGTGGAAGCGCGCCGGATCCAGTGACCACATCAGATCGTAAGGCACGCCGGCCTGCGCCAGCAGCGCGAACAGCCCTGGGTCATGGTCCATGCCGACGAACACCAGACCGTCCACGCCCCGCTCCAACAGCGCGCGCGTGACCGCGAGCTCGGCCGACGGGTCGTATTCGTGGGCGGCCAACAACAGCGTGTAGCCCGCCGTCGCCAACTCGTGCGCCAGCGCCTGCGTAGCCGCCGCGAATATCGGGTTGTCGACCGGCGGGAACACCGCGCCGACGGTGCGCGACCGGCGCGTCGCCAGTGCGCGCGCCGCGCCGTGCGGTACATAGCCGAGCATGCTGGCGGCTTCGCGCACACGCTCGCGCGTCTTCGCGCGCACGAGGCCCAGGTCGGCCAGCGCGCGCGAAGCGGTCGCGAGCGACACACCCGCGGTGCGCGCCACGTCCGCAAGTTTTGCGTTGGGCCGTCGAGCCATGGATCGGGACTCTAGCACCGCAATGAAAACGTTTGCATTTGTTTTCTGTTGCGGCGCAGCTTGACGAGGCAAAAATCCAAAAATAATCCCTGGAAGCGGTTTCATTTCGCAGCCACGGGCGGTCGGTCAAGTCAAGGCAAGGATTCCGGCATGAAGGAACTGGACGAATTGGTCAGAGTGCGCGAGCAAATCATTCCGCGCGCGCAATTGAAGCGGCTGGCGAAGCGCAACAACCATGCTGGGCTCGGGTTCCTCGCCTTTCATTTCTCCCTGATTGCCGGAACGGGCTGGTGCGTCCACCTGGCGCTCGGAACCTGGTGGATCGTTCCTGCCGTCTTCCTGCATGGGGTGACCCTGGCCACCCTGTTCGCTCCGCTGCATGAAACCAGTCATGGCACAGCATTCAGGACAGTCTGGCTGAACGAGGCCGTCTTGTGGCTTTGCGGACTGATCTACATCTTTCCGCCGCGCTGGTTCAGGTACCACCACGCGTTCCATCACACCTACACGCAGATACGGCGCCGCGACTCGGCCATGGTCCTCCCCAAGCCCATCACCCTCGGGCAGTACCTGTTCTACGTGTCAGCGGTGCCTGTCTGGCGCCGCAACCTTTCGTACCTGTTCAACCACGCCATGGGCTCGCTCGCTCCCGCCGAGCACGAGTATGCGCCCGCCGACCAGCGTCCGGCGCTGATACGCGAAGCTCGCGTGATGGTGGCGATCTACGCCGGCATCGCCGCCGTAGCGGTTGCCTACGGGTTGTGGGCGCCGGTGATCTACTGGCTGCTGCCGCGCATCGTCGGTGAATCCTACGCGCGCTGGATCCGGGTGGCGGAACATACCGGTTGCGCCGAAGGCTCCGACCCCCAGGCCAACACCCGCACAACGCTGACCAACCCGTTCATCAGAATTCTGTGGTGGAACATGCCCTATCACGCCGAGCATCATCTGTGCGCGTTCGTGCCGTTCCACGCCCTGGGCAGGTTCCATGAGCAGGTTCACGACAAGCTCTTGGTCGCCAATGGCGGCTACTTCAAGGTGCACTTGGACCTGTTCCGGCGCTTCATTCGCCTCAAACATGGCGCACACGCGAGCTAGGATCAGGCGACCGCAGATCGGAAGGGCATGCGTTCATGGAACAACCAGGCAAGTGGCATCGCGCCCTCCCGTTTGCTGACATCGAGGACGATGACGTCGTAGGAGTCACCCTTGGCGACCAGGGCGAGCACGAGGTAGCCGTGTATAAGCTGGGCGGAAAGTGCTACGCGACGGCCGACCGGTGCACGCACCAGAGTGCGAAACTCTCGGACGGGCTGGTCATCGACGATTTCATCGAATGTCCGCTGCACCAGGGGCGTTTTCACATTCCTACAGGAAAGGCGCGGAGCGCGCCGGTGAGCATTCCCCTCCAGACCTATCCCACCAAAGTGGAGGACGGGGTGGTCCACGTATTGGTCGAAGACATCCGGTTCGACTGACGGGATGAAGAGAATCGGCTTTATCGGCGTCGGCGCGGTCAAACTCTGAATGAAAACGTTTCCAGTTATTTTCTGTTGCGCCGCAGCTTGACTAACGGCAGACTGCAAAAATAGGCTCTGCAAGCGTTTTCACTTTTTCACCATCCAATCAAGGGGGACAACATGGATCGGTTCACAAGCTGGATGCGACGCACGGTCGCGCTTGCGCTCCTGGCGGCGCTGTTGCCGGGGCTTGCGCAGGCGCAGACCCAACGCATGCGGCTGCAGTCGGCGATACCTTCGTCGGGGGAAGATTTCAAGATGCTGGTGCGGCTCTCCCAGCGCGTGGATGCCATGACCAACGGGCGCCTGAAGATCGAGGTGCTGCCCGATGGCGCGGTCGTCGGCGCGACCGAGATCCTCGACGCGGTGGACAAGAACCTCGTCGAAGCGGGTTTCGCGTGGACGCACTACTGGAGCGGCAAGCATCCGGCGGCAGCGCTCTTCGGCTCGCCGTCGGCGGGTGCCGGCGTTGGCATGGACCAGATGGCCTGGCTGTCGTGGTTTTACCAAGGCGGCGGCAAGGACCTGTACCGCGAGATGTGGGACCAGCACATGAAAATGAACGTGGTCGGTTTCGTGGTGCAGTCCGCAGGCCCCGAGGCGCTCGGCTGGTTCAAGGAGCCGATCAAGAGCGTCGAGGACCTGAAGAAGCGCCGCTTCCGCACCCCGCCCGGCATCCCCGGCGCGATCTACAAGGAGATGGGCGTGCCTGCGGTGTTCATGCCCGGCGGCGAGATCATTCCCGCGGCCGAGCGCGGTGTGCTGGACGGCGCCGAATGGTGCTGCCCGGTGACCGACATCGCATTCGGCTTCCAGCGCGCGTTCAAGCACTACTACCTGCAGGGCCTGCACCAGAACATCGTCAACGGCGACATCTACATCAACAAGACCTTCTGGAACAAGCTGCCGAAAGACGTACAGGCGATCTTTGAGACTGCGGCGACGGCGTCCATCATGGAGGACATCGCGTTCCGCATCCGGGCCAACACCCTGATGCTCGCCGAACTGAAATCGAAGCACGGCGTGCAGACCCATGACACGCCCCAGGACTACTTCCCGGCGTACACCGCGGCGGCGAAGAAGGTCTACGCCGAGACCGCGGCCAAGAACCCTTTCTTCAAGAAGGTACTCGATTCGCAGGCCGAATTCGCCAAGGACACGGTGCCCTACTGGGTCACCATCCAGAAGGCGAATACGTCGGTTGCGGAGTCGCACCTGAAGGGCGGCAAGTAGCCCGCCGACAGCGGGCCGGCGCGGGCGGCCGCCCCAGGCCGCCCGTTTTTTGGGGGGATGAGCATGGGAACCGAATCGGGCGCGCTCGTCCGGGTGATCCGCGGCATTGACGCGATCAGCGAATGGTCAGGGCGCATCGTCGCCTGGCTCGTGCTGCCGCTTGTAGGCGTGATGACCTGGGAGATCTGCGTGCGCTACGTCGCGCAGCCCACGCATTGGGCCTTTGAATTGAGCTACATGATCTACGGCGCCATGTTCATGCTGGGCGCCGCTTATACGCTGTACCGCGGCTCGCACATCCGCACCGACTTCCTCTACCAGACTTGGTCGGTGCGCACGCAGGCCGGGGTGGACGCACTGTGCTACCTGTTGCTGTTTTTCCCCGGTATGGCGATTTTCCTGTGGATCGGTTCGGAGTTCGCCTGGCAATCCTGGGTGCGCGAGGAACGGTCAGCCAGCAGCTCCTGGATGCCGGTGATCTATCCGCTCAAGACCATGCTGCCAATCGCGACCGCGATGCTGCTGCTGCAGGGCGTCGGTGAATTCCTGAAATGCCTGCATGCGCTGCGCACTGGCCAGTGGCTGGTCAAGCACCGATCCATCGAAGAAGTGATCAGCGAGGAACTGCCGCAAGAGGTGACCCTCAAATGAGCCCCGAAGCCATCGGCGGCTGGATGCTCGGGGCGCTGCTCATCGCGATCTTCGTCGGTTTTCCCATCGCCTTCACGCTGATCCTGCTCGGCATCGTCTTCGGCTACTGGGGCTTCGGCGACACCGTGTTCCACCTGATGGTGTTCCAGTTTTTCGCGACGATGAAGGAGCAGACGCTCGCGCAGGTGCCGCTGTTCGTCTTCATGGGCCTGCTGCTGGAGCGTGCCGGGCTGATGGAACGATTGTTCTACGTCACGCAACTGGCGCTCGCGCGGGTGCACGGCTCGCTCTACCTGTCGGCGATGTTCGTGGCAACTCTGTTCGGCGCTGCGAGCGGCATCGTCGGCGCCTCGGTGACGCTGCTCGGCATCATGGCGGCCAAGGCGATGGACAAGTCGAAGTACGACGTACAGATGTCGGCGGGCATTATCACTGCGGGCGGGACGCTGGGCATCCTGATCCCGCCCAGCGTCATGCTGGTCGTCATGGGCCCGGTCATCGGCGTTCCCGTGTCCGACCTCTATGCGGGAGCACTGATTCCAGGCGTGATGCTGGCCGGCATATACGCGCTGTATGCGCTGATCCGCTGCTATATCAATCCGACACTGGGCCCCGCGCTGGCGATCGAGGACCACGCGAGATCCAAACTCTCGCTGCTCTTCGAATTCCTGAAGGGCATGGTGCCGATTACTGTGCTGTTGCTCGCCTCGCTGGGCACGATCATGGCCGGCATCGCCACGCCGACAGAGGGAGCGGCGCTGGGCGCGGCTGGTGCGTTGCTGCTCACCATCGTGTACCGCAAGCTCACCTGGAGCCTGCTGTACAACGCGTTGCTCAAGACACTGGAAATCTCCTGCATGATCCTGTTCCTGGTCGCCGCGTCGAACTTCTTCGGCGGCGTGTTTTCGCGGCTGGGAACGCCCGAGGTGATAAGCAATGCGCTGCTCAGCCTCGAGCTGCCTAAGTTCGTGATCCTGGCCATCATCATGCTGGTAATCTTCCTGCTCGCCTGGCCGCTCGAGTGGGTGCCGATCGTACTTATCTTCGTGCCGATCGTACTGCCAATGGTGAAGCAACTGGGCTTCGACATTACCTGGTTCGCAATTCTTGTCGCCGTCAACCTGCAGACCGCCTGGCTGTCGCCGCCAGTGGCGCTGTCGGCCTACTTCCTCAAGGGCGTGGCGCCCCAGTGGGCGCTTTCCGACATCTACAAGGGCATGGTGCAATTCATGGTGCTGCAGGTCGTCGGGCTCGCCCTGGTCATGGCGTTCCCGCAGATCGCCCTGTGGCTGCCCAGCGTCCTTTACACGAGGTAGTGGAGGAACGATGGCTGAGTACCTGAAGAAGGCCGAGAAGACCCCCGAATCCGAATCCGGCAACGCCCGCAAGGTCGTCGACGAGATGCTGGAGGCGATCGGCAAGCGCGGCGAGGCCGCGGTGCGCGAGTACGCCGCCAAGCTGGACAAGTGGACGGGCGAGATCGTCGTCACGCCCGAGGAAGCGAAAAAGCGCACCGCGGCCCTACCCGCCGGCGTCAAGCGCGACATCGAGTTCGCCACCGAGCAGGTGCGCAATTTCGCGCTCGCCCAGCGCGCCTCGATGCAGGAGTTCACGCGCGAGATCCGTCCTGGCCTCACTGCGGGGCAGCGCCTGATCCCGTGCAATGTCGCCGGCTGCTACGTGCCGGCGGGGCGCTACGCGCACATCGCCTCGGCCTACATGGCGATCGCCACCGCCAAGGCGGCTGGCGTCCCGACCGTCGTCGCGGCCTCGACCCCCTTCCGCGGCGAAGGCATCCACCCGCAGATCCTCTACGCCATGCAGGTGTCGGGCGCCGACGTGATCCTGACGCTCGGCGGCGTGCAGGCGATCGCCTCGCTCGCCTACGGTCTCTTCTCGGGCAAGCCCGCCGACATCGTCGTCGGCCCCGGCAACAAATTCGTCGCCGAGGCGAAGCGCGCGCTCTTCGGCAAGGTCGGCATCGACGTCTTCGCCGGCCCGACCGAGATCGCGGTGATCGCGGACGACAGCGCCGACCCGCACCTCGTCGCGGTCGACCTCGTCGGCCAGGCCGAGCATGGCCACGAATCGCCTGCGTGGTTGATTTCTCTTTCCAGGGATCTGGCTTTAAAAGCGATGAAGGAAGTTCCCGGTCTGATCGAAAAGCTTCCTCCGACCGCGCGCGATGCGGCAGGCGCGGCCTGGCGCGACTACGGGGAAGTCGTCGTCTGCGATACCCGCGAGGAAGCGGTGCAAGTGTCCGATCGCTTCGCCGCGGAGCACCTGGAAGTGCACACGAAGGACCTCGACTGGTGGCTCGCCAACCTGACCTGCTACGGGTCGCTGTTCCTCGGCGAGGAGACCACCGTCGCGTACGGCGACAAGTCCTCGGGTCCGAACCACATCCTGCCCACCAAGGGCGCGGCGCGGTACTCGGGCGGCCTCTCGGTGCACAAGTTCATCAAGACGGTGACCTGGCAGCGGATGACGCGCGAGGCGAACCGCGACGTGGCGCAGGTCACCGCGCGCATCTCGCGGCTGGAAGGCATGGAAGCGCACGCGCGCACCGCGGACGAGCGGCTGCGGCGCTACTTCCCCGGCGAGCGCTTCGACGGCGGCGCGCCGGTCACGCAGTAACGGGAGGCGCCATGGCGGACGAAGCGCCCAGGATCGAGATCCGGCGCGGCCTGAAGGACGTCTACTTCGACCGCTCGCGCGTGTGCTTCATCGACGGCCGCGCGGGCGAGCTGCGCTACCGCGGCTACTCGATCCACGACCTCGCGCAGCATTCCACGTTCGAAGAGACTTGTTTTTTGCTTTTGAAAGGAGAACTTCCTTCAAAGGGAGACCTCGATGCATTCACAAACGAGATCAAGTCCGCCCGAAAACTCCCCCCGGAAATTCTCCGGATAGTAGAAACGATAAGAACAGCACACCCGATGGATGTGCTGCGCACGGCGGTGTCTGCCCTCGCCGCCTTCGACCCCGAGACCCACGACAAGTCCCCGCAAGCGACGCTGCGCAAGGGCCTGCGCCTCACCTCGCAGGTGCCGATGATCGTCGCCGCGCACGAGCACATCCGCAACGGGCGCGAGCCGGTCGCGCCCGATCCCGCGCTCGGCCACGCCGCGAACTTTCTCTGGATGCTGCAAGGCAAGAAGCCGAGCGTCGATGCGGCGAAGCTGATGGACACCGACATGATCCTGCATGCCGAGCACGGATCGAACGCCTCGTCGTTCACCGCGCGCGTGGTCGCCGGCACCGAGGCGAATCTTCACGCCGCGGTGACGGCGGCGATCGGCGCGCTCTCCGGGCCGGCGCACGGCGGCGCCGCGGAGAACGTGATGCACATGGCGAGCGAAATCGGCGACGCCGCGCGCGCCGCCGAGTACGTGAAGAGAAAGCGCGCCGCCAGGGAGCCAGTCATGGGTTTCGGCCACCGCGTCTACCGCGCCGAGGACCCGCGCGCGCGGCACATGCGTGCGGGGGTCGAGAAACTCTCGCGCGAGATGGGCCAGCCGAAGTGGTTCCAGATTCTCGAGGCGCTGGTCGAGGCGATGAAGCCCTATTCGCGCCACGGTGTAAACGTAAACGTTGACTTTTACGCCGGAGTCGTCTACTACCTGAATGGCATTTCGGCCGATCAGTTCGTGCCGATCTTCGCCGCCGGCCGCCTGCCGGGCTGGGCGGTGTCGGTGATGGAACAGATGGAAAACAACATCCTCATCCGGCCGCTCACGGCCTACAATGGGCCGGAGCCGCGCGCGTACCTGCCGATCGCCGAGCGGGCCTAGACCAGAGCCAAGGAGAGCTTTCATGTCCGCACTTCTCAAGTCACCCGCCAGCGCCAGCGCCGCCGCACCCGCGATGGAGGCGCACTGGCTGCCGTTCACGCCCAACCGCGAGTTCAAGCAGGAACCCAAGCTCGTCGTGCGCGCCGAGGGGATGTACTACTGGACGCCGGAAGGCCGCAAGGTGATCGACGGTTCCTCGGGTCTCTTCACCTGCGCGGCGGGCCACGCGCGGCGCGAGATCGCCGAGGCCGTGCACCGCCAGTTGCTGGAGCTCGACTACACGCCGAATTTCCTGAGGAGCCATCCCAAGGCGTTCGAACTGGCCAACCGCATTGCCGGCATCCTGCCCGCGGGCATCGACAGCGTGTTCTTCGTCAACTCCGGCTCGGAAGCGGTCGATACGGCGATGAAGCTCGCGCTGGCCTACCACCGCGCGAAGAAGGAAGGCACGCGCCAGATGTTCGTCTCGCGCGAGCGCGCCTACCACGGCGTCAATTTCGGCGGCATCGCGCTCTCCGGCATGGTCAACAACCGGCGCACCTTCGCCGGCATGCCCGGCAGCGTCGCGCACATGCGCCACACCTGGCTGCCGGAGAACCGCTTCGAGCGCGGGCGGCCGTCGCGCGGCGCCGAGCTTGCCGAGGATCTCGCGCGCCTGGTGCAGCTGCACGGCGCGGAAAACATCGCCGCCTGCGTGGTCGAGCCGATCGCCGGCTCCACCGGCGTGCTGGTGCCGCCGCGCGGTTACCTCGAGCGCCTGCGCGAGATCTGCGACATGCACGGCATCCTGCTCATTTTCGACGAGGTGATCTGCGGCTTCGGCCGCACCGGCGCGGCATTCGCGGCGCAGAGCTTTGGCGTGACGCCGGACATCGTCACCCTGGCCAAGGCCATCACCAACGGCGCAGTGCCGATGGCGGCGGTCGCCGCGAAACGCGAGATCCACGATGCGCTGATGGCCGCCGCTCCCGATGGCGCGATCGAGTTTTTCCACGGCTACACCTGGTCGGCGCACCCGGTGGCCTGCGCGGCGGCGCTCGCCGCGCAGGACATCTATCGCGACGAGCGGCTCTTCGAGCGCGCCGCGGAGCTCTCGACCTATTTTCTCGACGCCATCTGGTCGCTGCGCGACCTGGCGGTGGTCACCGACATCCGTGGCTGCGGTTTCCTTGCCGGCATCGAAGTCGCGCCCGACGGCGCTCCGGGCAGGCGCGGGCACCAGTGGCAGAAGCGGCTGTTCGATGCCGGCATGCACATCAAGACCACCGGCGACGCGGGCATCATCGCCCCGCCGCTCATCGCGGAAAAATCGCACATCGACGAGATGACCGAGAAACTTCGCGCCGTGCTAAAGGCGCTGTAGTCCAAACCAGGAGGAGAGAAACATGAAACTGAAACTCGCGGCACTGGCCCTCGCGTTTGCCGGCAGCGCGCTGGCGCAGAAGGAAGTCACGATCGGCTACCAGGACATGCTGGTGCCCTACCGCGTGGCGCAGGAGTCCAAGGAGATCGAGAAGGCGACGGGTTACAAGATCAACTGGAAGCAGTTCGGCGGCGGCGGCGAAGTCATCAAGGCGATGGCCTCCGGCCAAGTGCAGGTCGGGGAACTCGGCTCCGCGCCGCTCGCTTCCGGCATCTCGCGCGGGCTGCCGCTCGAGCTGTTCTGGATCCTCGACGACATCGGCGACGCCGAAGCCCTGGTGGCGCGCAACGGCTCGGGCATCAACAAGGTCGAGGATCTGAAGGGCAAGCGCGTGGCGACGCCGTTCGCCTCTACCGGGCATTTCCACGCCATGGTGGCGATCGAGATGGCCAAGCTCAAGGCTGCCGACGTCAAGTTCCTCAACATGCGCCCGCCGGAGATCGCCGCCGCCTGGGACCGCGGTGACGTCGACGCCACCTATATCTGGGACCCGGTGCTCGCCAAGGTCAAGGGCAACGGCAAGGTGGTGATCACTTCCGGCCAAATCACCGCCAAGACCGGCAAAGCCACCTTCGATGCCTATGCAGTAAACAAGGACTGGGCCAAGGGCCACCAGGACTTCATCGTCGCGCTGGTGAAGATCATGGCCGCGCACGACGAGTCCTATCGCAAGAACAAGGCCAAGTGGACCAAGGACTCGGCTGAAGTCAAGGCGGTGGCCAAGTGGAGCGGCGCAAAACCCGAGGACACGCCCGCCGGCATGGCGCTCTACGCCTACGTGCCGATCAAGGAGCAGGCCGACAAGTGGCTGGGCGGCGGCAAGAACAGCATCGCCGCGAAAGCCTTCGCGGCCACGGCGCAGTTCCTCGTCGAGCAAAAGCAGCTAGAAAAAGCGTTGCCCGACTACTCGGTCGGTGTCAACGCGAGCTACATTCAGCGCGCGATGAAGTAGCGCGTTGGCGCAGCTCGAAGTCCGCGACGTCAGCGTGAACTATGCCGGCCGCGACGGCCGGCATACGCTCGCGCTCTCCAGCGTGTCGCTCGAGATGAACGCGGGCGACTTCGTCGTCGCCCTCGGCGCCTCGGGCTGCGGCAAGACCACGCTGCTCAATTGCATCGCCGGCTTTCTCGATCCCTCCGCGGGCGAGGTGCGGCTCGATGGGCGAACCGTCACCGGGCCGGGGCGCGAGCGCGGCGTGGTATTCCAGAAGCACGCGCTCATGCCCTGGCTGTCGGTGCGCGGCAACGTCGAATTCGCCCTGCGCATGCGTGCGCTGCCGCGCGACGAGCGCCGCCGCATCGCGATGGAAAAGCTCGGGCAGGTCGGCTTGGCGGATTTCGCCGAGCACCCGATCTACCAGATCTCCGGCGGCATGCAGCAACGGGTCGGCATCGCGCGCGCGCTGGCGAGCGACCCCGAGGTCATGTTGATGGACGAGCCGATGGGGGCGCTCGATGCCTTCACGCGCGAGTCGGTGCAGGAGCTGATCCTCGAGCTCTGGCACTCCACGCGCAAGATCTTCTTCTTCATCACCCATAGCGTGGAAGAGGCGCTATTCCTCGCCACGCGGCTCATTGTCATGACGCCGGGCCCCGGCCGCATCGCGCACACCTATGACGTCGATTTCTCGCGCCGCTATGTCGAGTGCCGCGACGCGCGGCGCGTGAAGTCCGACCCCGATTTCATCCGCCTGCGCGAAGAGGTGCTCGCGCGCGTGCATCGCGCTGCGCCGTGAGCGAACCCAGGCCGGTTTCCGGTTTCCGCATGCCGGGCGAAGGCCCGAGCACGGCGATCAGCGCCTTCACCGTCGCCGCGCTGCTCGCGTTGTGGTGGCTGGCGACCCATCTCGGCTGGATCGCGCCGCTGTACCTGCCGGCGCCGGAGGCGATTCTCAAGGCGTTTCTGGATGCCAACCGCGGCGAGATCCAGGGCGGCGAGCCTCTGGTGAAGCACTTCGGCTGGAGCCTGTGGCGCGTGCTGGCGGCCTTCGTCGCCGCCTGCGCCACCGCGATCCCGATCGGCATCGCCATGGGCGTCTCGCGCATCGCGCGCGGCGCCTTCGACCCGCCGATCGAGTTCTACCGTCCGCTGCCGCCGCTTTCCTACCTGCCGCTGATCGTCATCTGGTTCGGCATCGACGAGACCGCGAAGATCATCCTCATCTACCTCGCCTGCTTCGCGCCGTTGGCGATGGCGGCGCGCGCCGGCGTGCGCTCGGTGTCGATCGAGCAAATCCACGCGGCCTACTCGATGGGCGCGAGCTTCCTGCAGGTCGTGCGCCACGTGGTGATCCCGGCGGCGCTGCCCGAGATCCTCACCGGCATGCGCATCGCGGTGGGCTTCGGCTGGACGACGCTGGTGGCGGCCGAAATGGTCGCCGCCACCGCCGGGCTCGGCCAGATGGTGCTCAACGCCTCCAATTTCCTGCGCACCGACATCGTGATCATGGGCATCGTCGTGATCGGCGTGGTCGCCTACGCCTTCGACCTCGCCATGCGCGCCGTCGAGGCCAAGCTCTTGCCCTGGCGCGGGAAAGCCTGAATCCAGCGGTACGATGCCGGTTCCTACTCGGGAGGTTCTGCCATGAGAATTCTTCTCCTGCTCGTTGCGGCTGGCTTTGCCGCCGTCGCCAATGCGCAAAGCGTCCTCGTCTGGGGCACGACCCAGGTGCCGCGGCACTTCAACCCCGCGGTGCAGTCGGGCATCGCCACGATGATGCCCGGAGCGCAGATCTTCGCCAGTCCCCTGCGCTTTGACGAGAAGTGGCAGCCCCAACCGTACCTTGCCGACAGCTGGAGCTTCCAGGACGACGGCAAGTCGCTGCTCCTGAAGCTCGTGCCGAACGCGAAGTTCCACGACGGCAAGCCGGTCACTGCCGAGGACGTGGCGTTCTCGATCATGACGGCGAAGGCGAATCACCCCTTCCAGTCGATGCTGGCGGCGGTGGAGCGGGTCGAAACTCCCTCCGAGCGCATCGCGGTCGTGCGGATGTCGCAGCCCCACCCGGCGATCCTGCTCGCGCTGACGCCGCCCTTTCTCCCGGTGCTGCCCAAGCACATCTACGGCGACGGCGCCGATCCGCGCAATCACGCGCGTAACACCAACCCGGTGGGCTCGGGCGCGTATCGCTTTGCCGAGTACAAGCCCGGCGAGCACCTGATCCTCGAGAAGAACAAGGATTACTTCATCCCGGGCCGGCCGCATTTCGACCGCATCATCTTCAAGTACTTCAAGGACGCCAACGCCCTTTCGCTCGCCATCGAGCGCAAGGAGATTCATTTCACGCCGTTCTGGGGGGAACTGGCGATGATCCCGCGCTTCGAGAAGACACCGGGTATCGCCGTGACGCAGAAGGGCGGCGAGGCGATCGGGCCGATCAATTGGCTGGCCATCAACACGAAGAAAAAACCCTTCGATGACGTGCGCGTGAGGAAGGCCATTGCCTACGCCATAGACCGCGACTTCATCGTGAAGAAGCTGCACGGCGGACGCACCCAGGCCGCGATCGGGCCGATCGCACCCGCTTCGCCGTTCTACAACCCGGCGGTGGAGGCCTACAAAGTGGACATTGCGAGGGCGAACAAGTTGCTCGACGAAGCCGGATTGAAGCCCGGTGCCGGCGGCGTACGCCACGCGCTCACCGTGGATTTCATCCCCGGCAACCGCGAAATGCACCAGAACATCGCGGAATATCTCAAGCCGCAGCTGAAGAAAATCGGCTTCGAGGTCACCGTGCGGGCTGCGCCGGATTTCCCGACCTGGGCTAAGCGCGTCGGCGGCCACGAGTTCGACCTCACCACAGACTCGGTGTTCAACTGGGGCGACCCGGTGATCGGCGTGCACCGCACCTATCTCAGTTCGAACATCCGCCAGGGCGTGATCTGGTCCAACACGCAGAGCTATGCCAACCCGAAGGTCGACGAGCTGCTCTCCAGGGCGGGCATCGAGCGCGACGCGGACAAACGCAAGGCGCTCTACCAGGATTTTCAGAAGATCGTGGTCGACGAGGTGCCGATCGTCTACCTGAACCTGCTGCCCTACTACACGATCCACGACGCGACGCTGAAGAACCTGCCGCAGACCATCTGGGGCGCCTGCGCGCCGGTGGACGAGATGCGCCGCTAGCGGCATGGCGTACCTGGCGATCGTCCTGCGCCGCCTCGCGCAGGCCGCTGGCCTGCTCGTGGCGGTGACGGTCCTCAACTTCACGCTGATCCACCTCGCCCCGGGCGACATCGTCTCCACCATCGTGGGCGAGATGGGCGGCGCCTCGGAGGAGACGATCGCGGAGCTGAGGCGCGCCTACGGCGTGGACCGCGGCTACCTCGAGCAGCTTGCCATCTACCTCGGGCGCGTGGCGGGCGGGGATCTGGGCACCTCGATCTACTACAACAAGGCGGTCTTCAGCCTGATCCTCGACCGCATCCCGGCGACGGTGCTGCTGGTGCTCACGGCGCTCGTGATCGCGCTCGTCGTGGGCACCACGCTGGGGGTGCTCGCCGCTCGGTATCCGGGCGGCTGGTTCGCCGCGTGCGTGAACCTGGTGTCCCTCTTCGGGTTCTCGGCGCCCGTGTTCTGGAGCGGGCTGATGCTGCTTCTGCTCCTCGCCTCGGCCATCCCCATCCTGCCTCCCGGCGGTTTCTACGATGTGGTGGCGGGCGCCCAGGGCTTGGCCAAGGCTCTGGACATCGCGCACCACCTGGTGCTGCCCGCGACGACGCTCGCGCTCATTTTCCTTGCGCTCTACAGCCGCCTTGCGCGCGCGAGCATGCTCGAGGTGCTGGGTTCGGACTATGTGCGCACGGCGCGCGCGAAAGGTGTTCCGGAGCGCGTGGTGGTCGTCAAGCACGCGCTGCGCAATGCCCTGCTTCCGGTCGTCACCGTGGCCGGGCTTCAGTTCTCCGCCATGCTCGCCGGCGCGGTGCTGGTGGAGACGGTGTTCACCTGGCCGGGGCTGGGCCAGCTCGCCTTCGAATCGATCCTCAGGCGCGACAACCAGCTGATCCTCGGCATCCTGCTCCTGTCGGCGGTGCTGGTGACCTTGGGCAACCTGATCACCGACATCCTCTATCGGATCGTCGATCCGCGCATCAAGACCGATGGCTGAAGCCGGCCGAAGCCCCTGGCAGGAAGCGTGGGCCGTGTTCCGACGCAACCGCGCCGCGCTGATCGGCCTGTCGCTTCTGGGCGCGATGGCGGTGGTGCTCGTGCTCGGCCCCCTGCTCTACCCGGTCGACCCGTTCGACATCGTCGGTGCGCCGATGACGCCTCCGGGGGACGCGGAGGCGCCGCTCGGCACGGACTACCTGGGCCGCGACATCCTCGCCGGTCTGGTGCGAGGCGGGCGACCGACCGTGCTGGTCGGTTTCTGCGCCGCGATGATCACCACCGTCATCGGCATCACCATCGGCTCGCTCTCGGGCTACTACGGCCGCGCCACCGACCGCGTGCTCGGGCGCGTGGTGGAGTTTTTCCAGGTGCTGCCGGCGCTGCTCTTCGCGATGGTGCTGATCACGCTGTTCGCGCCCTCGCTCGTCACCGTGATCGTGGCGATCGGGGTGGTCGCCTGGCCGGGCATGGCGCGCCTCACGCGCGCGGAGTTCCTGCGCATCCGGCAACTCGACTTCGTGCGCTCGGCGCGCGCGGTCGGCGCCTCCGACGCCCGCATCATCCTCGCCACCATCCTGCCCAACGCGCTGCCGCCGATCATCGTCTCGGCCACGCTCGCCACCGGCACCGCGATCCTCTTCGAGGCAGGCCTGTCGTTCCTCGGCCTCACCGACCCAAACGTCATGAGCTGGGGCCTGATGATCGGGTCCTCGCGCAACTACCTGCGCGAGGCGTGGTGGGCGGTGACCTTCCCTGGGTTCTGCATCTTTCTCACGGTGCTGGGCATCAGCCTGGTGGGCGACGGCCTGAACGACGCCTTCAACCCTCGGCTGCGGCAGCGATGAGCGCGGGCGCGAACCTTACCAGCGCGGGCGCGATCCCTGCCGGCGGCCTGCTCGAGGTCGAGAACCTGCAGGTCGAGTTCGACACCTGGGACGGCCGCGTGCGCGTGATCGAGTCGCTCGATTTTTCGCTTGCCGCCGGCGAGATGCTGTGCTTCGTCGGCGAGTCCGGCTGCGGCAAGAGCATGACCGCGCTCGCCGTGATGGGCCTGGTGCCGCAGCCGACCGGCCACATTACCGCGGGCAGCGTCCGGTTCCTGGGCGAGGACCTCGTGCGCGCGGGTGCCGCGCGCCTGCAGCAGGTGCGCGGCAACGAGATTTCCATGATCTTCCAGGAGCCGATGACCTCGCTCAACCCGGTGTACACCGTGGGCGAGCAGATCGCCGAGGCGCTGCGGCTGCACAAGGGTCTCGCACGCGCGGCCGCCCGCGAGCGCGCCGTGGAGATGCTGCGCGCGGTGCACATCCCGGAACCGGAGCGGCGCGTGGAGGAGTATCCCCACCAGTTCTCCGGCGGCATGCGCCAGCGCGTGATGATCGCGATTGCGCTTGCCTGCGAGCCCCGGATCCTGATCGCCGACGAGCCCACCACCGCGCTCGATGTCACCGTGCAGGCGCAGATCTTCGACCTGCTCGAGGAACTGCGCGAGACGCGCGGCACCGCCATCGTCCTCATCACCCACGACATGGGCGCGGTGGCCGAGATGGCCGACCGGGTGATCGTCATGTATGCCGGGCGCAAGGTGGAGGAAGGCGGCGTCCAGGACATCCTTGAGCGGCCCGCGCACCCCTATACGCATGGGCTGCTCGCCTGCCGGCCCACGCTGGTGCTGGGCGACCTTGGCGCGCGGGGCGAGCTTGCGGAGATTCCCGGCGTGGTGCCGCCGCTGCATCAAATGGGCGCAGGCTGCGCGTTCGCGCCGCGCTGCGGCCGCGTTCTGCCGCGGTGCCATGCGAACGCGCCGCCGCGGACTGCGCTCGCCGCCGGCCACGCCGCAGCCTGCTGGCTGCTCGAACGCTCGAGGCCGTGACCGCATGAGCGCCCTGCTCGAAGTCTCCGGCCTGCGCGTGCATTTTCCGCTGCCGCGCAAGCTGCCGTGGCGGCCGCGCCGGAAGGTGCACGCCGTCGACGGCGTCGACTTCACGCTCGCCGCCGGACGCACGCTGGGGATCGTCGGCGAGTCGGGCTCCGGAAAGACCACCGCGGCGCTCGCCGTCATGCGCCTGGTGGAGATCACCGGCGGTACGGTGCGCCTGAAGGGCAGCGACGTCACGCGGCTGGCGGGCGAAGCCCTGCGGCTGCAGCGCCGGCACGTGCAGATGATCTTCCAGGACCCCTACTCCTCGCTCAATCCGCGCACGCGCGCCGGCACCATCGTCGAGGAACCGATGGCGCGCATGGGCATCGGCAGCCCGGCGGAGCGCCGCTCGCGGGTCCGGGAGTTGTTCGAGCAGGTCGGCCTGCGCCCGGATCAACTTGCGCTGTTTCCGCACCAGTTCTCCGGCGGCCAGCGCCAGCGCATCGGCATCGCGCGCGCGCTCGCCACAAGGCCGGAGCTGATCGTCTGCGACGAGCCGGTGTCCGCGCTCGACGTCGCCATCCAGGCGCAGATCCTCAACCTGCTCGCGCGCCTGCAGCGCGAGCACGGCCTGTCCTACCTCTTCATCTCGCACGACCTGGGCGTGGTGCAGAACCTGTGCGACGACATTGCGGTGATGTACCTCGGACGCATCGTCGAGCAGGCGCCGCGCGCGCGGCTCTTCGCCAATCCACTGCATCCCTACACCTGGGCGCTGTTTTCGGCGGTACCGCGCATCGGCCGGCGCCGCGGCAAGGGCTTCGCGCGCCTGCGCCTGGAGGGCGACCCTCCCAGCCCGATCGAGCTGCCGCGCGGCTGCCGCTTCGCGGGGCGCTGCCCTTTCGCCGAGGCCCGCTGCCGGGAGGAGGAACCCGCATTGCGCGCCATGGGCGAAGGCCAGCACGTCGCCTGCCATCTCGTGCGCGAGGACGGCGGGGTGCCGCACCGTCCCCTTGCACTCTGAACACCGGCGATCAAGAGCCCTTGCGGCTCACCGTGTCGAAGGGCACCGTCACGCCCCAGATGCCCTGCGGGAGGTTCTCCACGTCATCGCGCACGGCGTAGCGCCTCGCCCAGATGTGCGTGAACACGACCGGCACGTCTTCCGCGAGGAGCTTCTGGAAGTCCGCATACTGCGCCTTGCGGCGCTCCAGGTTCCGTTCGGCCCCTGCGCGCGCGAGCAGTTCGTCCACCTTCGAGCTCGAGTAGCCCTGCGTGTTGGAGAAGATCACGCCTTGGCGGATGTTGCTCGAGACCCAGGTCCGGTGCACGCCAATCACCAGGTCGCCCCACATGAAGGAGCCGCTCATGGTCGCGTCGTGCTCCCAGTTCGACACCCGCTTCGCCCAGGTGGGAAAATCCGGCGAGACGCGGATCGTGACGTCGATCCCGGCTTTCTTGAGCTGCGGCCGCAGGTACTCCGCGATCAACTGGTAGTTGTCCGGAATGCCCGGCTGGTAGTCGAGCGTCATCGCGAAACGCACGCCCTGGGCGTTGCGCGCGAGACCTGCCTCGTCCAGCAGCCGGTTCGCCTTCGCAAGGTCGTGCTTGTACGCCTCCACCTTCCCGAAATGAAAGGGCGATCCCGGCGCGATCGGCCCAGTGGCCGCTTGGGTTGCGCCCCGGTGCAGGGTGCGCACGATGAAATCCTTGTCGATGGCATAGGCGATCGCCCGGCGCACGCGCGGGTCATCGTAAGGCTTGCGCCGCAGATTCATTTCCAGCCAGCCGACCGGGCCGATGGCCTCGCCGCCGCGCGCGACGATGCTCACCTTCGGCGACTTGGCAAGCTGGCCTGCCTGCGACACAGTAACCGGCCCAACCAGCATCTGCACGTCCCCCTTCTCGATCTCGAGCACCTGCACCGAGGGATCAGGGATGACCCGGTAGATGAGCCGGTCCAGTCGCAGCCTGTCCTTGAGGAAGAAACCCCGATGGCGCTCGAGCGTCACGTGGCGCCCAGGCTCGAACGCGGTGACGCGGAACGGTCCCGAGCCCACCGGGTCGGCATTGCGCGGGTGCGAGCGCAACTCCTGGCCTTCGCCGTACACGTGCTTCGGCATGATCGGGCAGAGTGCAGGCGCGAGCGCGAGCAGCAGCGCCGGATGCTCCTGCCGCAGCCGGATGATCGCGAGCTGCGGCGAAGGCGTGTCCACGCGCTCCACGGGCGCCAGCATCGTGTTGAACGGGTGGCTCGCCTTCACCGCCATGATGGAGAAGGCGACGTCCTCGGAAGTGATCGGCCGCCCGTCGTGGAACGTCGCCCCCTTCACTAGGCGCACGAGAAGCGACTTGCCGTCGTCCTGCCAGGTCCAGCTCTCGGCGAGGTAGGGCTGCGGTTCCCAGCCGGAGTCGAATCGCACCAGTCCTGCGAATATCTGCACGCCGACGGTGTTCACCGGTGCCGCTTGCACAGCCGGGTTGAGATGGCGCACGACGCTGCCCATGCCCACGACGAGCGTACGCCGAGGCTCGGCCTGACCCCACGCAGGCGCGGATACGAGCAGCATTGCAAAGGCAATGACCCGCAAACAGGTGCATTTCATGAGGTCACTCTTTTCGGGTACTGACCCAGCAGCGCCTGCCGCGCCCAGTGTGCAAATTCGCGGATCACGTCGCAATGGTCTCCGGCCGTCGCGCAGCAGGCCGGGTCCACAGGGCGGTATGCGAGCGCCGAGCGGGCCATGGCGCGCGCGGCGTGTACGCTGGTCGCGGGGTTCGGCAGCAGGCGCAGCTCACCGTCGAACACCGTGCCGAGAATCGGAATGTCCTTCAGGCGTTCCGGGCCAGCGTCGCGGGGATTTTCCCCCAGCACGGTGAAGTCCGCCCTCTTGCCCGCGGCGATGCTGCCAATCTCGTGGTCTATGAAGAGCGCGTGCGCCGCATCGATGGTGATGCCGCGCAGCGCCTGCTCGAGAGTCAGGCGCTCCGTGGGCGCGGCGACGCGGCCACTGCGCGTGCGGCGCGTCGCCGCGCACCAAGCCAGAAAGAGCGGCTCGGTCGGCGCCATCGGGTAGTCGGAATGGAAGGACACCGGCACCCCGGCGCGCACGAGCGACCCGGCGCGCACGATCTGCGAGGCCCGGTCCGACCCCAGGCCGAGCACCGAATAGGCGTCGCCGAGCGCGTGCAGGTAGTACGGATTCACGCTCGCCACCGCTCCCAGGGCGGCCAGCCGGCGCGATTGCGCCGCGGCGTGGAAGCCCAGGTGGTGCACGGTGAAACGATGGTCCAAGCGCGGCACCTCGCGCTGCGCTGCTTCCAGCGCCGAGAGCACCGCATCCATGCCCGCATCGCCATTCACGTGCACGTGGATCTGGAAACCCGCTCTCCAGAACGTGCGCACGCCTGCGGCGAGCACCTCGGGCGACATCAGCCACTCGCCGTGATGGCCGTCGGCGTAGCCGGGGCTGCCGAGTTGCATCAACTGCGAGAACATCGCGCCGTCGGCAAACAGCTTCACTGCGCGCGCGAACTTCACTTGCCGCGTGCCGCGCGCGAGCATGCGCTCCATGACGGCGAGGCCTTTCTCGAAGTCGATCGGCTGGTCTGGCGGACCGACTTTCACGCCCGCGGCCCGGTTGCCGAAGTTGCGGGCGTCGAGAACGTTCACGACGCGCAGCGGCAAGCGCTTCGATTCGATCTCGGCGTCGATCGCCGCCAGTTCGTATTCCGGGTCCACCGCGCCAAACAGCTGGTCGCCGATCGTCGTCAGCCCGCCCTGCATGCAGAGTTGCGCCAGCATCCCCAGTCCGCGGTGGTACCACTCCTTGCGCATCTGCCATGGCATCAGTCGGTGCATGGCCAGCCAGCGCCCGGTCTCGAAGAAGTGGCCGTCCTCCCAGTTCACCTGTGGGTGCCCGGCGACCATGTCGCGCCTGACGCCGAGCTTCTCCATCGCCCTGGTATTGACGAACACCTCGTGAAACGAGCGCTGCTGCAGGAGGAGCGGTGCGTCCGGGCAGAGGGCGTCGAGGTCGCGGCGCGTCAGCTTGCCGTGCACCGGGGGCTGGTAGCCCCAGGAAATCAGCCACTCGTCCTTGCCCGCCCGGTCGGCGATCCAGGCTTTCAGTCGCTCGAGGTACTCGCGGGGATTGTTCGCCGCGCGTGCAACTCCACCATCCGGGCGGCGCCAGTCCTCCGGCGCGATGATCTCGGTGGGCAGGAGGAGCGCCCCGAGGAACGGATGCACATGATTGTCGATGAAGCCGGGCAGGAGCACGCGATCCTTCAATCGGTCATCCACCGTAACCTTGCGGCCTTCGCGCCATGCCTGCATACCGTCGGCATCGCCCACGCACACGATCCGGTCCCCGATCACGCCGATCGCGGTCGCCTCCGGCAACGACTCGTCCATCGTGACCACGCGCCGGGCCGTGTAGATGGTGAGCGGCGCTCGCTCAGGCTGCGCTGCGGAGGGGCTCATGGACGTCCTTTACGCGGAGCGATCGCGGATCGTAAAACGCGGCGAGCTGCGCGCGCGCCCGAATGCGGCGCGCAGCGACTTCGATTTCGAAAGCACATGCGTGCAGCAGCTCGTCGCTCACCGGCTCATCGAGCCGCACGTAGCCCATGCCGAGCGAAGCCCCCACCCGGTGACCGTACATTCCCGAAGTGATCGAGCCGACAATGCGCTGCCCGAGCCACACCGGTTCCTCGTGCAGCAGCAGCGCGTGCGGATCCGCCAGCATGAACTGCACCAGGCGCTTTTTCGGCGCGCCGCGCTCGCGCTGGGAGAGCAGCGCCTCGCGGCCGATGAACCCTCCGGGTTTGCGCCAGGCTATGGTGAAGCCAAGGCCCGCCTCGAGCGGCGTGTCCTCGATGCCGATGTCGTGGCCCCAATGGCGGTAGCCCTTCTCCACGCGGCAGGCGTTCATCGCGTACATGCCGGCGAGCACAAGGCCGTGCTCACGGCCCGCGTCCAGGACTTGTTCGAGCACGTGCAACGCGAAATCGGACGGAATGCAGAGTTCCCAGCCGAGCTCGCCGACGTAGGTGATGCGGCTCGCCCGCACGATCGCGTAACCAATTTCGATCTCGCGCGAGGTGCCGAAGGAAAAGCTCCCGTTCGCGAGGTCTTCCCCCGAGAGCTTCTCCAGGATCGCGCGCGAGGCAGGCCCCATCAGGCCGAGCATCGGCAGGCCGGGTGTCACGTCGGTGACCGTGCAGTGCGCCTCCGCCGGCACGTGCTCGCGCAGCCAGGCGAGATCCCGCTGGTGGCTGCCCGCCGACGTGACGACCAGGAACTCGGTTTCCGAGGTGCGCGTGACCGTGAGGTCGGCTTCGATCCCGCCCCGCTCATTCAGCCACTGCGTGTAGACAATGCGCCCCGGCGGCACGTCCAACTCTGCGCAGGCGATGCGGTTCAGCACGCGGCAGGCGTCGCGCCCCTGCACCAGGAACTTGGCGAACGAGGATTGGTCGTAGAGCGCCGCCGCATCGCGCGTGGCGCGGCATTCGGCGGCGCAATGGACGTGCCAGTTCTGCGGCCCGTAGCTGTACTCGTAGCGCGGCTCGACGCCGGCCGGCGCGTACCAGTTCGGCCGCTCCCAGCCCGCGAACTCCCCCATACAGGCGCCCGCGGCCGCGAGCCGGTCGTGCCAGGGCGAGCGCCGCGCGCCGCGCGCGGTCTCGTACTGGCGGAACGGCCAGTGCATCGCGTAGAGCAGCCCGAGGCTCTCGACGGTGCGGTCGCGCAGGTAGGCGCGCGTTCCCTGGAACGGTTGCATGCGGCGCACCTCGACGTCGGCAAGGTCCATGGGCGCGCGCCGGTCGCGGATCCACTCCGCGAGCACCTTGCCGGCGCCGCCCGAGCTCTGGATGCCGATCGAGTTGAAACCGCAGGCGACGAACAGGTCCCGCACCTCCGCGCTCTCGCCGAGCAGGTAGCGGTCGTCCGGCGTGAAGCCCTCCGGGCCGTTGAACCAGGTCTGGATGCCGGTGTGCGCGAGCAGCGGCACGCGTGCGATCGCCTTCTCCAGCACGGGCGTGAAGTGCTCGACGTCGTCGGGCAGACTGTCAAAACAGAAATCCCGGGGGATGCCATCGAGCGCCCAGGGCTTGGCGACCGGCTCGAACGCGCCCACGAGAAGCTTGCCGGCGTCCTCCTTGTAGTAAGCCCATTCGTCCGGCACCCGCAGCACCGGCAGATGCCGCGGCAGTCCGGGGATCGCCTCGGTAACGACGTAGAAGTGCTCGGCGGCCTGCAGCGGCAGGCGCAGGCCGATGCGGCGCCCGAGCGCGTGCGACCACATGCCGGCGGCAAGCACCACCGTCGCCGCGCGTACCTCGCCCTGCGCCGTGCGCACGCCGTACGCGCGCCCGTTGCGCACGAGGATCTCCTCCACCTCGACGTTTTCCAGGACCTTGACGCCGCGTTGGCGCGCCCCCTTGGCGAAAGCGAGCGTGGTGTCCACGGGGTTGGTCTGCCCATCCCCTGGCAGCCAGACTCCGCCCGCCACGTCCGCCGTGTCCAGCAGCGGATAGTGCGCCTTGATCTCGCCGGGCCCGAGGAGCTCCACTTCCAGGCCGAAATTACGCGCCATCGAGGCGCCGCGCTTCAGCTCCTCGAGCCGCGCTGCGGTGAGCGCCACCGCGATCGAGCCATCCTGCCGGAAGCCGGTGGCCTGCCCGGTCTCCGCTTCGAGCGTCCTCAGCAGCTCGGCCGTGTACTTGGCCAGTTCGGTGAGATTGCGCGTGGCGCGCAGCTGTCCGACGAGGCCCGCCGCGTGCCAGGTCGTTCCGCAGGTGAGCTGCCGCCGCTCGAGCAGCACCACATCGGTGATGCCGATCCTGGCAAGGTGATACGCGACCGAGCAGCCGACGATGCCGCCCCCCACGATGACGACGTCGGTCCGCTGGGGAAGCCCAGTGCTCATCCAGGTACGCCCGGCACGCTGCCCAAGCGCTTGCCGCGCGCTACCTGGCCCGCTCGATTTCGTCGAACGGCGTCAGCGTATGCCAGATGGTGACCGGCAGGTTCTTCAGCGATTTGGCGGCAACCATGTTGATGAGTTGCACGTGCGTATAGGCCACCGGGACATCGGCGGAGATCACCCGTTGAAACTCGTGGTACAGCGCCTTGCGCTTGTCGGCATCTTTCTCCACGGTCGCCCGTGCCATGAGGTCGTCGGCCTTTTCGCTCCGGTAGTTCTGCGTATTGGACCAGATGACGCCCTTGCGGATATTGGACGACAGATAGGTCCTGTGTACTCCGATGACCGGATCGCCGTAGTTGAACGACGCATCGACCGTCGCATCGAAGTCCCAGGTGCCGACGCGCTTGGCCCAGGTCGGGAAATCGGGCGCCGCGCGCACCGTCACATTGATGCCGATTTTCTTCAGCTGCGGACGCAGATACTCGGCGATGTTGAGGTAGTTGTCGGCCTGGCCGGGAATGTAGTCGAGCGTCATCGAGAAACGCACGCCGTCGGCGCCAGCTTTCAGGCCGGCTTCGTCAAGCAGGCGCGCCGCCTTCTTCAAATCGACGGGATAGCGCTCGACCTTGTCCGTGTAGAAAGGCGTTCCCGGCGCGATGGGGCCGGTCGCCGGCCGCGTCATGCCTCGGTGCAACTTCTTGGTGATGAACTCCTGGTCGATCGCATGCGCGATCGCCTTGCGCACGCGTACGTCGTCGAAAGGTTTCTTTGTCTGATTGAACGCCACCCAGTTGAGCGGACCGATCGCCTGCCCGCCTTGCGCGTTCACCTGGACCTCCGGCAGCTTGCGCAACCGATCGGTCTCGGCGATCAGCCCGAACCAGGGCAGAAAATCGATCTCGCCGCGTTCCATCGCCACCACCAGCGCGCTCGGGTCCTTGAAGATGCGCATGACCTGACGCTTGAACTTGGGCCTGCCCGGAAGGAAGAACTGCTCGAACCGCTCCAGCACGAGGTACTCGCCGGCCTTGTACTCGACGAACTTGTACGGCCCAGAACCCACCGGATTCGCGTTACGCGGATGGACCTTCGGGTCCGTGCCGTCACCGTAGATGTGCTTGGGAACGACCGGGCAGAATGCCGGCGAGAGCGCGAACAGGATCGCCGGATGCGGCGCTTTCAGGCGAATGACCGCGATCCGGGGATCCGGGGTGTCCACCCGCTCCACCGGCTCGAACATCGACTGGAAAGGATGGTTCGCCTTCACCATCATGATCGAGAAGGCGACGTCCTCCGATGTAACGGGCCGGCCGTCATGGAACTTGGCGTTCGGCACAAATTTGAGCAACAGCGACTTGCCGTCGTCCTGAAAGCTCCAGCTCTCGGCGAGGTAGGGCTGCGGCTCCCAGCCGGCGCCGTAGCGTAACGGGCTCGCGAATAGCTGCGCGCCCGGCGTCATCGTCGCCACTCCGGACTGCACCCCCTGGTTGAAATGCCGCGGCACCTGCGTCGTCGCCCACACCAGGGTCTCCGCGCGGTCCTGTGCCAACGCGTGCGACGCCACACCCGCGAGTATCGCGAGCGCGGTGATCCTCAGCCGGCGTGCAAATGTCATGGCATCCCTCCTCCGGTAGATGGCCTCGTGCAGCATAGCCCTCCGGAAGCGGCCCGGATTGCCAGAAACCGACGCAGCCTTGCCTATTTGCGACCTCCGTCGCGGTCCATCGCGCCGCGATCCATGATCAGCCGCGACGCCGGCGCGTCGGCGCGGCGGACCGCGCCCGGGGACTCGCCCCACTCGCGGCGGAAATCGCGCGAGAACTGCGCCGCGGAGCCGTAGCCGCAGGCCTCGCCCACCCGGACCACCGGCAGGTCGGTCTGGCGCAGGAGGGCCCGGGCGCGCTCCAGTCTCAAGCGCCTGTGATAGCGCTGCGGGGTATCTCCGAGATGCGTACGGAAGAGGCGCTGGAGGTGCCGTGCAGAGATGCCCAGCTCCCCGGCGAGCGGGCCGGCCGACAGCGGCGCCGCAGCCCCCTCCTCCAGCCTCTGCAGCGCCTTCACGAGCAACGGATGATGCGCACCCGAGCGCATCGGCAGCGCCATGCGCTGCAGGCTCGCGCCGCTGCGGATTCGCTCGTGCAGGCAGTGCTCGGCCACGCGGTGCGCGATCGCCGGACCGTGATCCAGGGCAATGGCGTTCAGCATCATGTCGAGCACGGCGGTGCCGCCGGCGCACGACAGCCGCCGGCTGCCGATCTCGAAGAGCGTCGGGTGCACATCCACATCCGGAAAGCGCTCGCGGAACGCATCGATGACCTCCCAGTGCAGCGTGACCCGGCAGCCCTTGAGCAGTCCGGCGCGAGCGAGCAGGAAGCACCCCGTGTCGAGCCCCCCGAGAGTCGCGCCCGCGGCATCGAGCCGGCGCAGCCAGCGTCCCAGGCGCGCGTCATAGAAGCGCTCCGGCCGGATGTCGGCGCAGACGATCAGGGTGCCCGGGAAGACCTCCGCGTCCGCGCGGGCGTCGGGCTGGATGAGGATGCCGTTGTCGTCCGGCACCGCGCGCCCGTCCAGAGACAGCAGCCGCCACTCGTACTTGCGCGCGACGTACCGGTTCGCGATGCGCAGGGGTTCGATCGCCGAGGAAAGCACGATCACCGTGAACTGCGGGACCAGCAGGAAGGCGATCGGGCTGCGAAGGATCGGGGCGACGCTCATGCGCGGATTCTAGGCCGCCGCCCGTGTGCTACCTTTCTCGCGTGAAACTCGGGAATGTCGCTGCATGAACGTCATCTACGCCGCCCGCCGCATCCTCACCATGAACCCGGCGCGTCCTGAGGCGACGCACGTCGCGGTGCGCGACGGGCGCATCGTCGGGGCAGGGTCCCTGAAGGAACTCGCCGGCTGGGGAAAACACGAGCTGGATGAGCGCTTCGCCGACAAGGTTCTCATGCCCGGGCTCGTGGAAGGCCACAGCCATGCCATGGAGGGCACCTTCTGGCGCTACGCGTACGTGGGTTACTTCGATCGCATGGACCCGTCCGGCAAGGTCTGGCCGGGCGCGAAGTCCATCGACGAGGTGATCGCTCGCCTGCGCGAGGCAGCCGCGGGGCTCGCGGACCCGGCGACGCCGCTTTCGGCCTGGTCGCTCGACCCGATCTACTTCGGGGAGCGGCGCGTGTCGCGCGAGGACCTGGATCGCGCCGGCCGCGAGCGCGCGATCGGCGTGCTGCACGCGAGCGGTCACATCCTCAACGTGAATACCAAGGCGCTGGAACTGGCGGGGCTTCTGAGAAAGGGCGTGAGCCACCCCGGCATCCCGCTCGGCGCCGACGGCCTGCCCACCGGGGAACTCAAGGGCCCGGACCCGATGATGATGGCCAGTGCCCACGTGGGGTTCGACCGCGAGGTGCTTGCGGCCGACGAGCTCGGCCTGCGCTATTTCGGCAAGCTGTGCGTGCGCAAGGGCGTCACCACCGCGGCGGACCTCGCCAACCTGCTGCCCGACGATGCAGTGGCGATGATGCTTCGGGTGGCGAGCGAGGATTCCTATCCGGCTCGCATCGTGTCTTTGCTCCGGCTCCAGCTTCTCTCCGGCCAGGCGCTCGTCGACCGCGCGCTGGCGCTGCGCGCCAAGAGCACCGATCGCCTGCGCCTCGGTATCGTGAAGCTCGTGGCCGACGGCTCCATCCAGGGGTTTTCGGCGAGGCTGCGCTTTCCCGGCTACTACAACGGGTCGCCCAACGGCCTTTGGTACATCCCGCCGGAGACGCTGCGCGAGGCCTATCGCCTGGCGCTGGCGCACGGCGTGCAGGTGCACACCCACACCAACGGCGACGAGGCCACCGAACTGGTGCTGGATTGCGTGGAAGAGGCGCTGCGCGCGCACCCCTGGCCCGACCATCGCTTCACCTTCCAGCACTGCCAGCTCGCGGACGCGGCACAGTTCCGCCGCATGAAGGCGCTCGGCATGTGCGTCAACCTCTTCCCCAACCACCACTACTACTGGGGCGACCAGCACTACGCCATGACGGTGGGCCCGGAGCGGGCCGAGCGCATGAACCCCTGCGCCACCGCGCTTGCCGCCGGCGTGCCTTTTGCGATCCATTCGGATGCGCCGGTGACGCCGCTCGGGCCGCTGTTCACCGCCTGGTGCGCCATCAACCGCCGCACCGCGAGCGGCCGCGTGCTGGGCGAGGCAGAGAAGATCGACGTGGCCACGGCGCTACGCACGATCACGCTGGGCGCGGCCTACACGCTGAAGCTGGACGGCGAGGTGGGCTCCATCGAATGCGGCAAGCGCGCGGACTTCGCCGTGCTGGAAGACGATCCGCTGCAGATCGGCCCCGAGCGCCTGAAGGACGTGCGCGTCTGGGGCACCGTGCAGGGCGCGCGGATTTTTCCCGCGAACGGGGCATGAGCCGAGGGATCCCGGTCACGGTCATCGGCGGCTACCTCGGCGCCGGCAAGACGACGCTGGTGAACCACCTGCTGCGCGAGTCGCGCGGGCGACGCCTCGCGGTGCTGGTGAACGACTTCGGCGCCCTGCCGATCGACGCCGACCTGATCGAGGGCCGGGAAGGCGACACGCTCGCGATTGCCGGCGGCTGCGTGTGCTGCAGCTTCGGCAGCGACCTCGTCGCCGCGCTGCGCCAGATCGCCGGGCGCGATCCGGCTCCCGACCACCTTCTCATCGAAGCCAGCGGCGTCGCCCTTCCCGCCGCGGTCGCCGCCGCCGCGACGCTCGTTCCGGGCTTCGCGAACGACGGCATCGTCGTCCTTGCCGACGCCGAAACCGTGCGCGGCCGCGCCGCCGACCGCTACCTCGGCGACACGATCGAGCGCCAGTTGCGGGACGCGGGCCTCATCCTCCTCACCAAGCCCGACCTTGTGGACACCTCCGAGCGCGCGGCGACGCGCGGCTGTCTGGAGCAATTCGCGCCTGTGCTCGATGCGGAACGCGGCGACGTCCCCCTGGACGTTCTCCTCGGCCCGGGCAGCGGCAGATCGCGCCACGCGTTTGCCGGGCCGACCGAGCATCCGGACTATGAAACCGCGCTCTTCGAGAATCTCCCCGGCGTCGACGTCGAGCGGCTTGCCCTCGCCCTGACCGACCCCGCGCTGGGTATCCTCCGGGCCAAGGGGATCCTCCACGAGCGCTCCGGCGCCGCGCGCGTGCTGCAGGTCGTAGGGCGCCGCAGCGAAGTCACGGACGCTTCCAGCGGCGCGGCCGGACGCCTCGTCTGCATCGGGCTGCGCGGGACGCTGAGGCGTGAAGACATCGGGAGCCTCATCGCGTGACGTAGATTACGTCGCCCTCGACCTCGACCCGGTGCATCTGCAGCCCCTTCTCGGCGAGACCCTGCGGGCTGCCGCCCTCCCCAAGGTTCCACTGCCAGAGATGCTCGAGGCAGATCAGCGTCTCCCCCTCCAGCGCGCCCTCGCATAGCGCCACCCCCTGGTGCGGGCAGTAGGCTTGGCAGGCGAAAAAGCGCCCGCCCGTGTTGACGACGCAGACCTTGTCGAACTGCCGGATGCTATTCGGCGGGACTTCACTCGTCTTGCAGACCGCGGTGCGCGCCATCCTGGGCGTCTCAAGGGTGACGTTTCATTGTACGGGGTACGCCTTGCCGGGCACTGTCCACTTCTTGACAGACCAGAAGGCGCATCGGCGCGCTCGCTTCGCCGCGTATCATTCCTGTCGCGATGAAGCGCCCCGACCTTCCGGACCTGACGCTGATCTGGATCGTCGGCATCGCTGCGCTAGCAGCAATGGCGTGGTTCCTTCTGGTACGGCAGACTCTGCCCGTCGCCTGGCGTACGCCGGGAAGTCCCGAGCTCTACTTCACGGGCGTCGCAGGCGCCCTGCTGCTGCTCGTCTCGATGGTCTTCGTGGTGGTGAAGCGCTCCGGGCGCGGGGAGCTCGCGCCCGCGTGGTTCGTTGCCCATGTCGTGTGCAGCACGCTCGGCACGGTGCTCGTCCTCGTCCACTCCGCGGGCTACCTGCGCCGGCCGCCGGCGCTGCTGCTCGTTGCCCTCCTCGGCCTGATCGTGCTCGGCGTGTGGGCGCGGGTGCGATTGTCCAGCCGCATGGCCGCCACCTTCGCGACCAAGCAGCGCGCCTTCGTACCGGCCGGTAGCGAGAACCGCGCGGCGCTCGCTTCGGTCATCGAGCGCAAGCGCGCCCTGCTCGCCTCGCTCGATCCGGCGGCGCAGGAGGCGACGTTCTCGCCCGCGCTCGCGCACTGGCTGCGTGCGCCGCGCGCGACGCTTGGCTATCTGCGCCTCGTGCGCGAGGAGAACGGCCTCGTCGGCACGCGCGCTTCGGTCGGCATGGAGCAGGCCTGGTGGCGGCCCCTGCACCTCGCGCTGGCGTATCTCTTCGTGCTCGGCCTCGTGATCCACGTCATCACCGTCACCTTTTTCGCGGGCTATGTCGCCGACGGCGGGCCGATCATCTGGTGGCACCTGACTGCGTGGTGAGCATGGAACGGCTTGCGCTGATGATCGATCTGGAACGCTGCATCGGCTGCAAGAGCTGCGAGGCCGCGTGCAAGCAGGAGCATGGCCTCGGGCCGGGCGAGTACCGCAACAAGGTCGTGTGGCTGGGCGACGCGACCGGTGCGGCTCTCGATTTCCTTACCGTGACCTGCCAGCATTGCGAACGGCCGGCCTGCCTGCGCGCCTGTCCCGTAAATCCGAAAGCGATCGTCAAGGATCCCGTGACCGGCGTGGTGAGCGTCGCGGAAGACCGCTGCACCGGCTGCGGCGAGTGTGTGGTGGCCTGCCCCTACGGCGCGATGGGCTACGACCGCCACGATCACCACGCGGTGAAATGCGACCTGTGCGCCGACCGTCGCGCCGCAGGCGGGACCCCGGCCTGCGCGAGCGTATGTCCGGGGCACGCCATTGCCTTTGGAACTCAAAAAGAGCATTTGGCAAAAGCAAAAGAGGAAGGTCGTCGCGTTCGCGACCACGATCATTTCCTGATGGGTCCGGCAACTGTCTATTTGGATCGGATCGACCGCGAGGACGACGCAGTGCGGGGTCGCGAACGACCCGCAATCATGAGAAAGACTCTCGAGGCGACCCCAGACTCCCCCTACCGACAACCCCGCGCGGACCGCAAGGCCGATCGCGTGCAGCCCGGCGGCTGCAACATCTGCTTCAACTCGTGCTCCACCAAGTACCACTTCCAGGGCGATCGGCTGGTGCAGGTCACCGGCAACGAAGAAGACCCGGTGCTGAAGGGCAAGATCTGCCCCAAGTCCCAGCTCGCGCTCCAGCTGCACAACAACCCGAAGCGCCTGATGCGGCCGCTGAAGCGCGCCGGCGAGCGCGGCGAGGGCCGCTTCGAGCCGATCTCGTGGACCCAGGCGCTGGACGAAATCGCCGCGAAGCTGAAGGCAGTGCGCGAGCTGCAGGGGCCGGAGGCGCTCGCCATCTTTGCCGGCACGCGCACCGGAACGATCAGCAAGAACGGCATCATCCGGATCTGGGCGCAGATGTGGGGTACGCCGAACATCGAGGGCACGGACCCCTTCTGCGCCGCAGCGAAGCACGCTGCCTACGAGCTCACGCAGGGCGCCGGCGCTGCGCCGAACAGCTACACCGCGAGCGACCTGGGTAGCGCACAGATGTACGTCTACTTCGGCGAGAATCAGGCCGAGGCGCGGCCGGTGTACTTCGGCATGATCAACGACTGGCGCCTGAAGAACCGCGCGCGCATGGTGGTGATAGACCCGCGCTATACCGTCACCGCGAGCAAGGCCGACCGGTGGCTGCCGATCCGCAGCGGCACCGACCTCGCGCTGGCGCTCGCGCTCGCGCACCACATCCTGAGCGGGAACCTGCACGACCGCGAGTTCTGCGAGCGCCACGTGGAAGGCTGGGAGGCCTGGCGCGACTTCATCTTCGAGCGCGGCTACACCCCGGAATGGGCAGCCCCGCTCACTGCGATTCCTGCTGAAGAAATCCGAAAACTGGGGACGGAAATTGCGAAGGCCGACGGCTGTGTTCTCCTCGCGAGCCGCGGCATCAACCAGCACACCAACGCGGTGCAGACCAACCGCGCGCTCATGTTCCTCGCCGCGATCACCGGCAACTGGGGCCGCCGCGGCGGCGCGTTCCTGAACCTGTCGATCGGCGCGCCGATCTCGGCCAGCGCGCCCGCGCACCGGCAGCGCAAGCCGGAGCGGCCCATGGTGCGGCGCAGCCCCGCCGGCTGGATCGACGCGATGCGAAAGGGCCTGCCCTACCCGATCAAGGCGCTCGTCTGCTGCAACAACCCGCTCTCCAACTGGCCGGGCCAGGAAGCGGCGCGCGAGGCCTTCCGCGCGCTCGAGCTGCTCGTGCACGTGGATCTGTTCGAGAACGAGACCTCCGCCTTCGCCGACTACGTGCTGCCGTGCGCCACCGGCATCGAGAAAGGCGACATCGGCCGCTCTACCGACGACCGGCGCGTGGTCTGGATCGACAAGATGATCGAGCCGCCGGGCGAGGCGAAATCGGACGACTGGATCTGGGTCGAGCTGGGCAAGCGCTTCGGCTTCGACGACGTGTTGCAGGAGAAGTACAAGGACCCGGCCGTGTTCTGGGACGAGATGTGCATCGGCAACGACCAGCTGCGCGGCATCACGCAAAAGCGCCTGCATTCGGTGCCGCACCGCTGGGTGCGCTTCCCGGTCGCCGCCGAGGACACGCCCGAACAGGAGACCCTGTTCCTCGACCGGCGCTTTCCCACGCCGAGCGGCAAGCTCGAGTTCTTCACTCCGGCGATGGAGGAGAAGTTCCGCGTCATCGGCCTCTCGGCGCTGCCCGAGTTCTACAGCGAGCGCGAGCAGCTGCTCGACATGCCCTACCTCGAGTACGCGAACGGCGACGACGTGCAGGGCGTGCTTACGCCCTTCACCAAAGGCCGCACCGGTGTGTCGCCGGTGACGATCCGCCAGCCGGGCCATGATTCGCCGGGCGCGCGGCTGCGCGGCCAGGGCTTCGACCTCGAGCTCGTCACCGGCCGCCCGCCCGCGCCGCATTTCCACAGCTGGACGCACTACGCCTGGCAGGCGCAGGAGATGTGGGGCGACCTGTACGTCCAGATGCACCCGAAGACGGCGGCGCGCGCCGGCCTTGCCGACGGCGAGCGCGCTCGCGTCGAGACCGCACACGGCGCGATCGAGGCGGTCGCCTGGGTCACGCCGAACATCCGCGAGACGACGGTGTTCGTGCCGATCGGCTGGGGCGAGCGCCAGCCGTTCCATCCCTGGCGCTCGGTCAACTTCCTCACCGACCGGAGCCAGCGCGACCCGGTCTCCGACCAGACCAACCTGAAGACGCTGCTTTGCCGCATCGGCAAGGCGGCCTAGCACTGTCAAGTAGATGACAGCATCCGTCCCCCGCCGCTTGCTATCGTTCGCACCATGAAGAAACCCGGCTTCAAGTTCCATGTCTTCGTCTGCCTGAACGAGCGCGCCGCGGACCATCCGCGCGGCTGCTGCAAGGCCCGCGGCTCGGAAGAGGTCTTCAAGACGCTGAAGGCAGGCGCGAAGAAAGCCGGCTTGAGCGACGAAGACATCCGGATCAACCGCGCGGGCTGCATGGAGCATTGCGAGTACGGCCCGAGCGTCGTCATCTATCCGGAAGCAGTGTGGTACCACGTGCCGACGGTCGAGGACGCGGAGGAAGTCCTGCGCGAGCACATCGTCGGCGGCAAAGTGGTCGATCGCCTGCTGATGGAACACCTCATGTAATCGCCACGAAGGAACCCGCATGGCACAGGCCCTGAAGAAGGAGAAACCCGCCGCCGTCGATAAGTACAAAGCCGTCGAGGACGCGTACCGCTCGACCACCAAGAAACTCGGTCAGGAGTATTTCGTCATCGACTGCGACCGGCACATCATCGAGCCGCCCGAGGCGTTCACGAAGTACCTCGACAAGGAGTGGCAGCCGATGGCGCCGAAGCCCGTCACCGACAACCGCGGCGCGCCGCGGCTGCTGATCGAGGGGCGCGTCTACCAGAAGATGACGGGCTGGGACCGGGCCGTACCGAGGGCTGCGGCGACCAGCGGCCGCGCGGCGAAGGCCTCTCCTACCAGCACGCGCACGAGCACTGCTACAAGTACCGCGACATCGACATGGACATGTCCGGGATCGACTGTGCGGTCTGGTTTCCGACGCTCGGCCTTTTCACCTCGGACATCCAGAACTGGGACTTCCAGTACGCGGTGATGCGCGCGCTGAACGACTGGACCTCGAAGGACTTCGCCACCGGCAAACGCCACTTCTGGTGCGCCTCCATCCCGCTCAACCCGAAGTGGGCGGTCGAGGAAATCAAGCGCTGCCGCAAGATGGGCGCGACCGCGGTCTGGATGCGCCCGAACGTGATGCAGGGCGTGCGCTACTGGAACGAGGACTGGGACATCGTGTGGAAGACCATGACCGACCTCGGCATGGCGCTCCTCTTCCACGAGGCGACCGGGACCTACAACGCCACCTACAGCACCGACTACAAGTACGACCGCTACTGGATCGCGCACGCGATGTCGCACCCGCTCGAGATGGCGGCCTCGATCGCCGGGCTGCTCGGTTACGGCGTGCTCGAGCGCCATCCGAAGCTCAATGTCCTCTTTGCCGAGGCCGGCGCGACCTGGGTGCCCTACCTGCTCTTCCGCCTCGACAACCACTACACCGCGCGCCCGAAGGAGATGATCGGCCTCGCCATGCCGCCCTCCGAGTACTTCAAGCGCCAGTGCGTGATCTGCTCCTTCGAGCCCGAGGAGGCGCTGCTCGCCGAGACCATGAAGTGGTTCGGCGGCATGAACATGGCCTGCACCAGCGACTACCCGCACTGGGACTCGAGCGGCGTTTCCGGAGTGGTGCGCTACCTGAAGAATTACCTCGATCTCGACGAACAGACGCGCATAAACTTCTTCTCGCGCTCGGCGATCGATGCGCTGAATTTGAAGGGTTGATTCCGTAGCTTTCTGAGGAGGGAGCTATGAATATACGGCTGGTTGCCGGCATCACTCTGCTAACGGTCGGGGCGGCAGCGTTCGCCCAAGGCGCCAAGTTCCCCTCGCGCCCGATCGACATGATCGTCAACTTCGGCCCGGGGGGCGGCGCCGACGGCCTGGGCCGCAGCGTGGCCAAGCTGATGGAGCCCATCGTGGGCGTGCCCGTGCCGGTCGCCAACGTCGGCGGCGCCTCGGGCAACGCGGGCCTCTCGAAGGTGCTCTCCAGTACGCCAGACGGCTACACCATCGGCACGATGACCGGGCTCACCATCGCGACCTGGATCAGCGGCCTGGGCAACATGAAGGTGGCCGATTTCTCCGTGATCTCGGTGTCGCAATCCTCGCCCTCGATGCTGTTCGCGCCTCAGGGCGGCAAGATCACGAGCTACAAGCACCTGCTCGAGATGGCCTTGGCGGCGCCGAACAAGATCCGCGTCGCCACCGCCGGGTACGGCACGCTGGACGACGTTGCGATCAAGTACCTCGCCACCAAGGGCGCACCGATGACCAACGTACCATTCGCCGTGCCGGGGGAGCGCTACGCCTCGCCGCTCGGCGGTCACAGCGAGCTGCTCTTCGAGGAGCCGGGCGACATCGTGAGCTTCCTCGAGTCCAAGCAGTACGTCCCGCTGGTGGTCTTCGGCGTCAAGCGCCATCCGAACTTCCCGAACGTGCCCGCCTCGATGGAGTTCGGCCACGGGATCGACCTGCCGAACTGGCGCGGCATCGTCGCCTCGGCCAAGGTCCCGGCGCCGATCGTCGTGCAGCTCGATCAGGCGGTGCAGAAGGCGCTCGAGAGCGCCGAGTGGAAGGCGTTCTGCGCGCAGACCTACTCCTGCGTGGACCTGATCGACCACAAGCAAAGCCAGGCCTTCGTGGAGAAGAACTTCCGCGAGGTGCAGGCGTTCATGAAGCAGTTCGGTCTGCTCAAGTAGCGTGCGCGACGTTCTCGGCGTGGCGCTGCCGCTCGCAGTGGTGGCCGTCCTCGCCGCGACCGCGCTTCTCTGGATCGCGCCCGGCGTCGACGTCGCCGCGATGTCGCGCGGCGCGATCGGGCCCACCACCTGGCCGAAGGCAATGCTGCTCGCCGCCGCGGCCTGCGCGGCTTTTCTCGCCCTGGAAAGAGTACTTTTCGGACGCAAGGCGGAAAGCCCGCCCTCGGCCGTGGACTACCATGAAGGACGATCGGCGGGAGCGATCGCGCTGGTCATCGCCTACGGCGTCGCCATCCCCGTCATCGGCATCGCCTGGTCGACGCCGCTCTTCATCGCCGGCTGGCTCCTGCTCGGCGGGCTGCGCGCGCCGCTCACCGTGGCGCTCGTCTCGGTCCTGGGTACCGTCGGCCTGCTCTACTTCTTCGTCAAGCTGTCGCTGATGCCGCTCGACCGCGGCAAGGGCGTGTTCGAGCAGGCCACGGTAGTGCTCTACCGCCTGCTCGGCATCTACTAGCCCGGTGGACGCCCTCGCCGCTTTCGCCAACGGGCTCCTGGTCGCGGTGCAGCCGCTGCACCTGGGCGTGATGGTGGTCGGGGTGCTGGTCGGCGTGATCGCCGGAGCCCTCCCCGGCATTTCCTTCGTCAACGCGATGGCGATCGCGCTGCCCTTCACCTACCTGATGTCGCCGCTGGTGGCGATGATGTTCCTCGGTGGCATCTATGTCGGCGGCGTCTTCGGCGGCTCGATCTCCTCGCTCCTGCTCAACATTCCCGGCGACCCGGACTCGCTGCCGGGCTGCTGGGACGGCTACCCGATCTCGCAGCGTGACGGCCCGCAGCGCGCGCTCTCGATCGCGATCACGGCGAGCGCCGTCGGCGGGCTGGTCAGCGCCTTCCTGCTCGCCTTCGCCTCGCCGCCCTTCGCGCGCTTCGCGCTCACCTTCGACCAGCCCGAGTTCTTCGCCGCCACGGTGCTCGGGCTGGTGAGTGTGCTCGCCATCGCCCGGAGCCAGCTGCTGGCGTCGCTCCTCTCGCTCTTCCTCGGCTGCGCGATCGGCGCCATCGGCACCGACCCCCTTTACGGCGTGCAGCGCCTCACCTTCGGCTTCGACCTGCTCGCCAACGGCATCGAGTTCACCGTGGTCATGATCGGCCTGTTCGCGCTCGGCGAGGTGCTCGACTACGCCTCGCAACGCGTGCGCCCGGATTTCGGCGTGCGCCAGAAGGCCCGCATGGGGATTCTCCGGCTGAGCGATCTCTGGGCGCTGGGCGCCTCGATCGGCCGCGGCACCGGCATCGGCAGCGTGATCGGCATCGTGCCGGGCGCCGGCGCTGCGGTGGGGGCGCTCGTCGCCTACGGCATCGAGCGCCAGGTCAACAAGCGCCGCGACGAGTTCGGCACCGGCGTCGAGGACGGGCTGGCCGCGCCCGAGGCGTCGAAGAACGCCACCACCGGCACCGCGCTCATCCCCCTGCTGACCCTCGGCATCCCGGGCAGCGCCGGTGCGGCGATCATGCTCGCCGCCCTCATGCTGCACGGCGTGCAGCCCGGCCCGAACCTGTACACCAAGGATCCGGGCATGCTGTACGCGATCTTCGCCAGCTTCACGCTCGCCAACATCTTCATGGTGATCATCTCGGTGGGGGTGACGCGCTTCTTCGGCACGCTGATGCGCGCCGACCCCGCGATCATCTGTGCGTTCATTGTCATCTTCAGCCTGGTCGGCGCCTTCGGCGTGCGCAACAACCTCGCCGACGTTTTCATCTGCCTCGCCTTCGGCGTGCTTGGCTTCTTCATGCGGCGCTTTGGCTTCCCCACCGCGCCGATGGTGCTCGGCGTCATCCTCGGGCCGCTCGCCGAGGGCTACTTCATGACCTCGATGGCGAACTACAGCGACGACTGGACGGTGTTCTTCACGCGGCCGAAGAGCGCGGTGCTGTTCGCGCTCGCCGGCGGCTTCGTGGTCTGGGCGCTGCTGCCCGAGCTGCGCCGCCTGCTGGGACGGGATGGACGGTAGCTTCAATCCCTGGCTGGCGTTCGGCTGGTGCGTGCTGTGCGGGTTCCTGATGTCGATGGGCGCCGGCGGCGGCGGCATCCTCGCGGGCATCGGCCACCTCTCGATCCTCGGCGTCGCCGACGCCAACATGATCAAGGTGGCGAACCAGATCCTCGAGTTCACGAGCCGCCTCGTTTCCGTGCCGCTCTACTACCGCCAGCGGCGCCTCGTCTGGCGTCTCGCGCTGTGGTTCGGCGCTGGCGCGGCCTTAGGCGCGATCGCTGGCTCGTGGGTCTCGAAGACCTGGCTCTCGGACATGAGCGCGTATCGCGTGGTCTTCGGCCTGCTCGTGGTCGGGGTCGCCGCGCGCGTGCTGTGGGAAGGCTGGATGAAGAAAGGCCCTTCCGGCGCAGCGGGCAGCGAGGCGCCCGACTTCAACCGCGGCCTTACCGCGCTCGGCGGCTTCTGCATTTCCTTCGTCGGCGCGCTGATCGGCGTGGGCGGCGGCTTCCTGGTAACGCCGTTCCTCGCGGTCGTGCTGCTCTTTCCGATGGCGCTCGCGGTCGGCACCGGCCTGCTCGCGCTGATGATCCCGCTCACCGTGAGCGTGCTCACCTACCTCGCCCTGCACGTCGCCGTCGACTGGGCCCTGGTGGCGATCGAGGTGCCGGGCATCCTCGCCGGTTCGTTCCTCGGGCCGATGCTCAGCCGCTACATGAACGAGAAGGCGCTCAAGACCTTCGTCGCCGTGGTGCTGCTCGCGATCGGCGTCTATTACGTCGTTTTCTGACCCCTATAATGGGTCATGCAGAAGAGCCATAAGGTCGCGCAGCCGGACGGCCACTTGGACGTGCTCGGCTCGATCCCGCCGGCCTATCGCAGCGCGGTGCTGGAGATGTGCGAGCGCCGCAGCCTCGCCAAGGGCGACCTGATCTGGAAGCAGGGCGAGCCCGCCGGCTACGTCGCGTTCATCGTCTCGGGCAAGGCGATGTCCTCCTACCAGAGCCGCAACGGCAAGACCGGCACCACCGGATTCTGGTGCGCGGGCGACCTGCTCGGCGCGGCCGACCTCGGCGGCTCGAGCACGCGCCAGCAAACGGTGCGCTGCCTGGACGCCTGCGTCATCTCTACTCTCACCTTCGAGCGCTTCGACGACCTGGTGCGGCGCTTCCCGGAGCTCGCGCTCGCCATCATCCGCGCGCTGTCGGTGCGGCTGCGCTGGGTCGCGCAGCTCGCGGTCACGCTCGAGACGCAGTCGGCGCCCGAGCGCATCTGCGCGGTGCTGCTCGCGCTCTCGGAGCGCTTCGGCGCCGAGTGCGACGAGGGGACGCTCATCGACCTGAGCCTCACTAACGAGAGGCTGGCGGCGATCGCCGGCGTCTCGCGCCAGTTCGCCAACACCACGCTGCGCGACCTGCGCCGCCGCGGGCTGGTGCTGAGCCGCCGCCGCCACCTGATCGTCAGCGACGCCGGCGCGCTGGAACAGCTCGCGCACTGATCTGATAGTCTCGACGCCAATGAAGAACTTCCTGATTTTTCTTGTCTCTCTTGTCCTCGGGTTCGCCCAGGGCGCATTCGCGCAGCCGTTCCCGAACAAGCCCGTCCGGCTCATCGTGCCCTTCCCCGCGGGCGGCGGCTCGGACGTGGTCGGCCGCATCCTCGCGCTGAAGCTCTCGGAGAATCTCGGCCAGCAGGTGATCGTCGACAACCGTCCGGGCGCGGGCGGCTCGATCGGCACCGAGGCCGCGGTGCGCGCCGCGCCCGACGGCTACACGATGGTGCTCGCGAGCACCTCCGAGATCGCGGTCAATCCGGTGATCTACACCAAGCTCGCCTACGACACGCTCAAGGACCTCACGCCCGTGACGCTGGTCGGCACCACGCCGATGGTTCTCGTCGTCAATCCGTCGCTGCCGGTGAAAACGGTCGCCGACTTCGTCGCGCTGGCCAAAGCGAAGCCCGGCGACCTGAACGTCGCCTCCGCGGGCAACGGCAGCTTCACGCATCTCGCCGGGGAGTTCTTCCGCGCCACCGCCGGCCTCACCTGGACGCACGTCCCCTACAAGGGCGCGCCGCCGGCGCTTACCGACGTCGTCGCGGGCCGGGCGCAGGCGATGTTCTCCACCCTGCCCGCCGCGATGTCCTTCATCCGCTCGAACCAGGTGAAGCCGGTCGCCGTGTCGGCGCGCTCGCGCGCGGCGACGCTGCCCAACATTCCCACCGTCATCGAGTCCGGCGTCGCCGGCTACGAGGCCGAGTACTGGTACGGCATCTTCGTGCCCTCGGCGACGCCGAAGGACATCGTAGCGCGCCTAGCGCAGGCGATCGGCCAGTCGCTCGAATCGAAAGACACAACCGACAGCCTCGTTAACCAGGGCGCCGCGGCCGGCCGTCTGACCACGGCGCAATTCGAAGCCTATGTCAGGGCGGAAGCCTCCAAGTGGGGCAAGGTCGCACGCGACTCGGGCGCCCGGGTCGACTGAAACGGAGAAGCGCATGAGCCAGGCACTGAAAAGTCCCATAGAACCGGTCCAGACGGATCATTTCGGCAATGCTTTTGACCCCATCGTGCGCTATGCCCGGGGCAGTATCCTCAAGAGCACCGATGAAGAGATCGCGCGCATGCTCCGCGCGCGCCGCATCGTGGGCGATCGCGTGCGCAAGGGCGGCAAGGACAGCGTCTTTGATCTGTCCGGCATGAACCGCGGCAGCGGCATCACCGCCGCGGACGTCCCGCACCTCTCCAGCCATGTGCCCTTCTTCGAGCACTTCGAGGGCAGCACCGAGCCGTTGGCCCTGGCGCACATGGGCGCCGACCCGGCGCTGCACTCGGCGCTCATTCTGAACCGCGTGTCGGCGGCGAACTTCATCGCGCTGACGACGCTGCTCAAGCCCGGCGACCGCGTCTATGCGTTCGCGCCCGCGGGCGGCAGCTCGCACCCGTCCACGGTGCGGCCGATCGCGATGGCGGGCGCCGTGCTCACCGAGGTCCACAGCTACGCCGACCTGCGCAAGGCCTGGGACGCGGGCGCGCCGCGGCTCCTGCTCATCACGCCGATCAGCGCCTCCAAGCGCCACATCCCGTTCGACGAATTCAAGCAGGCGCTCGCGCTGCCGCGAGCCGCGCATACCCTCGCCTATGTCGACGACGCCCACATGGCCTCACGCGTCGCGTTCTTCGACGAACCGCGCACGTTCCAGGTCGGCCGGTGGACATCGCGGTGTGCTCCGCCGACAAGCATGTCGCCGGCCCGCGCGCCGGCGTTCTCGTCGGGCGCAAGGAGCTCGTCACCGAGATCGGCTCCCCCGCCTACGAGCTGGGGCTCGAAGCGCAGGCCGGCCAGTACGTCGGCGTCGGCAACGCGCTGCGCGATTTCGAACCGGCCACGGTCAAGGCGGCGGGCGAAGTCGCCAAGCGCCTCGTCCTCGTGCTCGCGGAAAAATACGGCGCGACGCGCGCCTATCTCGGCGGCCCGGGCGTCTCGATCGGCGGCGACGATGTGATCGATATTGCGCTCGAGCGCGCGGGCAGCAAGTCGAAACCGAAGCTCGTCGCCGTCGAGGCGGCGGGCCTGGTCGCGATGGAAATGCTGGCGAAGGACGGCATCCTCACCATCGGCGCCGTCGCCATGCCCGGCAGCGCGCCGGTCGTGCGCCTCATGATGTACCCCGACGGCCCGCGCCTCGGCATCGAGAAGATCGCTTCGTCGCTCGATCGCGCCATCGACCGGCTCGCCCAGGTCGTCGTCGACCCGGAGGCCGCGAGGAAGCAGCTGCTCGGCTAGGCGCTCCCATGCCGATGCGCCTCGAAGGCTCGTGCCGCTGCGGCGCGATCCGCTTCAGCGTCGACAGCCACACGCCCTACCCCTACCAGCGTTGCTATTGCTCGATCTGCCGCAAGAGCGCCGGCGGCGGCGGATACGCGATCAACATCATGGGCGTCGCGAAGACGCTCAAGATCAAAGGCAAGCGCGCGCTCGGCGTGTGGAACGCGCCGATCGACGGCGAGACCGGCTCGGCCGACCGCCACTACTGCAAGCGCTGCGGCACTCCGCTCTGGGTCAGCGACGACCAATGGCCCGAGCTTGTCCACCCTTTCGCCTCGGCGATCGACACCGAGCTGCCGAAGCCGCCTTTTAGAGTGCACCTGCTATTGCGCGATAAGGCGAGCTGGGTCAAGCCGCAGATCGGCCCCAGGGACGACGCCTTCGACGGCTATCCCGAGCTCTCGATCGAAGACTGGCACAAGAAGCACAAGCTCTGGATCAAGTAAGCAGCAGCCGCGCCGTGGCGACGATGTCGTCGACGGTCGCGCCGCGCGAAAGATCGGAAATCGGCTTCGCGAAGCCCTGCAGCACTGGGCCGATGGCCTGCGCACCTGCGAGGTGCTGCGTCAGCTTGTAGGCGATGTTCCCGGAGTCGAGATCGGGGAAGACGAGCACGTTGGCGCGACCAGCGACTGTGCTTTCGTCCTTGACCTTCTTTCTTGCTATTGAATCTACAAGGGCTGCGTCCGCTTGAAGCTCGCCGTCGATGGCGAGGTTGGGTTCCCGGCGTCGACAGATTTCCAATGCCTTCAAAACCTTATCGACGCGAGCGTGCTTGGCACTGCCTTTGGTCGAGAAGGACAGGAGCGCCACGCGCGGCTCCTCCTTGAGCACGCGCCGGCAGCTCTCGGCCGAGGCGAGCGCGATGTCGGCAAGCTGCTGCGCGGTCGGGTCTGCATTCACGGCGCAATCGGCGTAGATCAGGGAACGGCTGGAAAGCTTCATGAGAAAAAAGCTTGAAGGTGTCTGGATTCCGTCGGCAAGGCCGATGGTCATCATTCCTGCCTCGAGGATGCGCGCGGTCGGATGCGCGACGCCGGCGAGCATCGCGTCGGCGTCGCCCGCCTTCACCATCATGCCTGCGTAGTAGAGCGGCTTCGCCATGAGGCGCCGCGCGACCTTGGCGCCGGCGTCCGGCCGGCCGGCGAGATAGAGCCCGGCGTAGTGCTCGACGCGATCTTCCGGCGCTTTTTCGAACGTTATTGCTTTCGAAAGGCCTTCAGCCTCGATGCGGAGCGCGGCGTGCCGGATACGCTCATCGCCGCCTTCTGGCAAAACGAGGCGCTTCAAGCCGCTGCGACCGCCAATGCCTCCGGTCGTCCGGCCTTCGCCTCCTGGATCGCCTGCCAGACGCGCTGCTGGCTTGCCGGCATGTCGAAGCGTTTGACACCGGCGGCGCGCAGCGCGTCGATCACCGCGTTCATGACGCAGGGCATCGAGCCGGTGACGCCGGCTTCGCCGACGCCCTTCGCGCCGAGCGGGTTGGTCGCGGTCGGCACCGGGAAATCCGTGATCTTCAGGCCGCCGACGAGGCCCGCGCGCGGCATCGGGTAGTCCATGAAGGAGCCCGAGAGCAGCTGGCCCTGCTCGTCGTACACCGCCAGCTCGCGGAGGATGTGGCCTGCGCCCTGCGTGATTCCGCCCTGCATCTGTCCCTCGACGATCTGGTGGTTGATGATCGTGCCGGCGTCGTCGCAGGCCACGTAGGCGAGGATCTCGGTCTCCCCGGTCTCCGGGTCGACCTCGACCTCGCAGATGTGGCAGCCGTTCGGATAGGTCGACGGCACTTTGGGGCGATCCTTGTAATCGAGATCGAGCTTGCCTTTGAATTTCTTTGCCAGTTCTTCTATTTTTACTTTTTTGTCGGTGCCTTTGATTCTGTAGGTTCCCGAAGAAAATTCAACATCACCCGCGGAAGCCTCGAGGACTTCTGCTGCAAGAGGCATGCCGTTCTTCACGATCTCCTGCGAGGCGAGCAGCATCGCGCTGCCCAGGCCGAGCGCGGTGCGCGAGCCGCCGGTCGGGTTGGCGGTCATGTGGTGCTCGAGCTCGGAGGTCCGCAGGCGGATCTTCTCCATCGGGATGCCGAGCACGCTCGACACCACCTGCGCGAGCGTGGTCTCGTGGCCCTGGCCGTGGTTGTGCGACGCAGTGCGCAGCGTCAGACCGCCGTCGTCGTCCCAGGTGATATGCGCCTGGTCGAAGGGGGCGAAGCCGCCCGAGGCCGTCGCCTCGATATAGGTGGACATGCCCCGGCCGCGCAGTTTTCCTTTCCGTTCGGATTCTTTTTTTCTCGCAGGAAAGCCGTTCCAATCGGAAACAGCGAGAGCTTTCGAAAGTACACCCTCAAAATCACCACAGTCGTACTCGAAGCCGGTGACGGTCTTGTAGGGAAACTTGGCCTTCGGCACGAGATTGCGGCGGCGGAATTCCGCTGCGTCCACGCCAATCGCATGCGCGCACTCGTCGATCAGCCGCTCGAGCAGGTAGGAAGCGACCGGGCGGCCCGCCCCGCGGTAGGCTGCGGTCGGCACCGTGTTGGTGACCGCGAGCTTCGCGTTCACGAACACCGCCGGCACGTCGTAGACGCCGCTCACCACGTTGACGAGGTTGACGGTATTGATGAACGAGCCGGTAAAGGCGAGGTAGGCGCCGCAGTTGGCGAGGTAATCGAAGCGCATCGCGAGGATGCGGCCATCGGCATCTAGCGCGGCCTGCCCGGTGTGCAGGATGTCGCGCGCCTGCTCGTCCGCCACGAACACTTCCGAGCGTGTGCTCACCCATTTCACCGGCCGCCCGAGCGTCTTCGCGGCAAGGAGCAGCACGCCGTACTCCGGATACGCGTTGAAGCGCACCCCGAACCCGCCGCCGACCTCCTCGGCGACGATGCGCACTTTCTCGGGCGGCGTGTCCAGCATCGCCGCGACCTGGTTGCGCATCGGTCCGGCCCCTTGGGTGGTCGCGTAGAGCTGGTACAGGCCGGCTTTCGCGTCATAAACGCCGGTTGCGGCCCGAGGCTCCATGGGATTGCCGATCACGCGGCTGTGATACGCGACGTACTTGACGACCTTTGCCGCCTTCGCGAACGCGGCCTTGGTCTTCTCCTCGTCACCACCGACGAAATCGAGGATGACGTTGCCCGGCACGCTGTCGTGCAGCAGCACGGCGCCCGGAGCGACCGCATCGCTCGCCTTCACCAGCACCGGCAATTCGCGGTACTCGATCGCGATCGCCTCGGCCGCGTCCTGCGCCTGGGCCGCGGTCTCGGCCACAACCAGCGCGACCGGCTCGCCGACGTAGCGCACGCGCTTCTGCGGCAGCGCAAATCGCGGCGGCACGATCTGGTCGGCGCAGCCCCTGCCCTTCATCGGCGCAGCCGCCGGCATCGGCTTCTGGCCCGCCGCCGCGACGTCGTCCCCGGTCAGCACCGCGATCACGCCCGGCATCGAGCGCGCTGCGCTTGTGTCCAGCGACACGATCTCCGCATGCGCGCGATCGGAGCGCAGGAAGTGGCCGCGCGCTTCTTTCGGGAATGTCCAGTCGGAGACGTAGCGCCCGCGCCCAGTGAGCATCCGGGCGTCTTCCAGCCTGCCTTTGATTCCACTCCCGCCGAATGAGGTCATGGCGGGATTCTATAAACAATTTTCAGGTTCGGGAGGGCGCGATCAATATGCTGCACGGGGCGTAGTCGAGCAGCGCCGAGCCGACCGAGCCCTTCCACCAGCGCGCCGCCCACGAGGTCTTCTGGTTGTGCCCGAGCACAATCAGGTCGGCGCCTACCTCCTTGGCGATGCGGCAGATCTCCTCGACCGGCTCGCCTACCGCGAGGTGGCCGATCGCCTTGAAGCCCCTGTCGGTCAGCGTCTTGATCCCTTCGTCGAGCACCGTTTTCGTGCGCTTCTTCTCCTCCTCCAGCAGCTCCTCGGGCACGAAGCCCTCGGTGAGGAAGAGGCTGGGCGGCATGCTCGCGACCGCAAGCAGGTGCATTTCCGCGTTCAGGAACCCCGCCAAGTCGGCGGTCTCGAACAGCGCCCGCTTGCCCTCGGCAGAGCCGTTGTAGGCGAGAAGAATTTTGCTGTATTTCATTCGCGCCTCCTTGTCCGGTCTATTGCATTAGCATCCCGGCGCGCTCGACCGTGGCGCGCTCGGACTTGAGCATCTCGACCCCCCAGCGCGCGTAGTCCTCGGACGACTTGTACCAGTGGACCATGTCGAGCTGATGCAGGATCTTGTGATTCTCGGGATCGTCGCTCGCCTTCTTGAACGCGTCGTGCAGCGCCTTGACCACCGGCGCCGTCATCCCCTTGGGGCCGACCAGGCCGTAGGGCGAGACCGACACCGTATCGATGCCGAGCTCGCGCATGGTCGGCACGTTCCAGCGAGTGCGCTTGTCACCGAGCGTGGCGAGGAGCCGCAGCGTGCCTGCATCCACCAGACGCGCCCAGCCGGTCGAATCGATCTGCATCATCACGTGCCCGCCCATGAGCGCCGTCGCGCCGTCGGCGTAGCCCTTGAACGGCACATGCAGGAACTGCACGCCGGTCCTTGCCTCGATCTCCGCCATCGCGAAGTGCAGCGAGGTGCCCTGGCCGGGCGTCGCGTAGGAGAGCTTGCCGGGATTGGCCTTGGCCCAGGCGATCGCGTCCTTGAACGACTTGAACGGCGAGTCCGCCTTCACGACCACGCCGAAGGTGTAGCCGGCGAGACCCAGGATGTAGGTGAAGTCGCCGATCGGGTCCCAATCGACCTTCTGCATGTGCGGCATGCGGAAGGCGGTGATGACGAGCTGCGAGATCGTGTACCCGTCGGGCCGCGCGTTCTTGGCCATGGCCACCGGGGCGTTCATGCCGCTGCCGCCGGGCCGGTTCTCGATCAGCACGTTCTGGCCGAGGCTCTTCGAGGCGATCTCGGCGAGCCTGCGCAGGTGCAGGTCGGTCGAGCCGCCCGCGGGCCAAGGGCAGATCAGCGTGATCGGCTTGTTGGGAAAGGCCTGTGCCCGGGCAACGACGGGCAGGGCCAGCACGAAAGCGCACGCGGCGATGAACGCCCTTCTAAGCGCGGTCCTCATTTCAGAAACCCTCCTCCGCGTTTGACGGGGCATTATATCCTCTAGAATCGCCTCTCCTACCGGAGTTCCCCATGCTCGACGCCTATATCTACGACGGCATCCGCTCTCCCATCGGCCGGCACGCGGGCAAGCTTGCCGGCATGCGCCCCGACGACCTCGCCGGCGAGGTGATCGCCGAAGTGGTCAAGCGCAGCGCGGTCAAGCCCGAGGAGATCAGCGACGTGATCCTCGGCTGCGTGACGCAGGCGGGCGAGGACTGCCGCAACATCGCGCGCTTCGCGACCCTGGTCGCCGGGCTGCCGCCCTCGACCCCCGCGGTCACCGTCAACCGCCTGTGCGCCTCGGGCCTGCAGGCGGTGACCGATGCGGCGCGCGCCATCACGGCGGGCGAAGGCGACCTGTACATCGCCGGCGGCGTCGAGAGCATGTCGCGCGCGCCCTACGTCATCGCCAAGTCGGAGTCGCCCTACTCGCGCGAAGTCAAGATGTACGACACCACGATCGGCTCCCGATTCACCAACCCGCGCGTCAAGAAGCAGTACGGCGACCACCAGATGCCGGAGACCGGCGACAACGTGGCGAAGGAATTCGGCGTCTCGCGCGAGCAGGCCGACGAGTTCGCGCTCGGCTCGCAGAAGAAATACGCGAAGGCCGAAGCGGAAGGGTTTTACAAGGGAGAGATCTTTCCCGTGAGTCTCCCCCAAAAGAAAAAAGATGCACCTCCTGTGACAGTCGCTCAAGACGAACATCCGAGGCGCGACTCGACGATGGAGTCGCTCGCCAAGCTGAAGCCCCTCTATGAAGGCGGCGTCGTGACCGCCGGCAACGCTTCTGGCGTGAACGATGGAGCTGCTGCTTTGGTTATCGGGTCTCTTGCCTGGGGAAAACGCAATGGAAAAAAGCCCATTGCAAGAATACTTTCGGCCGCCTCTGCCGCCGTCGAGCCGCGCATCATGGGCGTAGGCCCCGCCTACGCGATCCCGAAGGCGCTCGAGCGCGCGAAGCTCTCGCTGAAGGACATGGAGATCATCGAGATCAACGAGGCGTTCGCGAGCCAGGTGCTCGGCTGCCTGAAGCTCATGAACGTCGACTTCAAGGACCCTCGCGTCAACCCGAACGGCGGCGCGATCGCGATCGGCCATCCGCTCGGCGCCTCGGGCGCGCGCCTCGCGCTGACGGTGGCGCGCGAGCTGCAGCAGCGCGGCGCGAAGTACGCAGCCGTGTCGCTCTGCATTGGGGTAGGCCAGGGCCTGGCGGTGATCCTGGAGCGCGCCTAGTTATTCTGGTTTGAGTTGTGCAAGCCTGACGAGCCGTGCGTACTTTGCGATCTCGTCGTTGATGTACTGCGAGAATTGCTCCGGCGTGCCCGCGCTCGCCTCCAGTCCTTCGCGCACAAGCCGGTCGCCGAGCTCGCGGCCGGCGAGGATCCTGCCGACTTCGACGTTCAGCCGCGCAACGATCTCGCGCGGCGTGCGCGCTGGCGCCATTAGGCCGAACCAGGTCGTCGACTCGTAGCCGCGCAGTCCCTGCTCGTCGAACGTCGGCACGTCGGGGATCGCCGGGAAGCGCCGCAGGCTGCCGATGGCGAGCGCGCGCAGGCGGCCGCTCTGCAGGTGCGGCGGCAGCGCGGGCACGCCGCTGAACACCATCTCGACCTGGCCGCCCAGCGCGTCGGCGACCGCCGGCGCGTTGCCCTTGTAGGGCACGTGCACGATGTCGATGCCGGCCATTTGCTTCAGCAGCTCGCCCGCCATGTGGGTCGAGCTCCCCGGGCCGGTGGAGGCGAAGTTGAGCTTGCCCGGGAGGGAGCGCGCGAGCACGATGAACTCCGCGAGCGTCTTCGGCAGCGACGGCTGCACCGCGAGAACGCTCGCGCCCTTCACGCACAGCACGATCGGCGCGAAATCCTTCACCGTGTCGTACGGCAGGTCGCGGTACAGGGTCATATTGATCGCGTTCGAGGCGCCGCCCATCAGCAGCGTGTGGCCGTCGGCGGGCGCGCGCGCCACCAGCTCGCTGCCGATGTTGGTGCCGCCGCCCGGCCGGTTCTCGACGATGACCTGCTGGCCGAGCACCTCTCCCAGCCGGCCGGAGATCAGGCGCGCCGTCAGGTCGGTGTTGCCGCCGGCGGCGTAGGGAACGACGATGCGGATGACGCGCGTCGGATAGCCCTGCGCGTGCGCCGTGCCGAGGACGAACGCCAGCGCAAGCGCGAGCAGCGTCTTCACGAATCCATCCTACTTCGCGCCCCGCGGCGGGCGCTAGAATGCGGGCATGAACGCACCCGAAAAACCGAAATCCAAGGCGAAATTCGTCTGGGAAGACCCGCTGCTGCTCGACCAGCAGCTCACCGAAGACGAGCGCATGGTGCGCGACGCGGCGAGAAAGTACTGCCAGGAAAAGCTTGCGCCGAGAGTCCTGCAAGCCTTCAGGTCCGAGACCACGGAAGTCGGGATTTTCCGCGAGATGGGCGCGCTCGGGCTGCTCGGGCCGACGATCCCCGAGGCGTACGGCGGGCCGGGCCTGAACTACGTGTCCTACGGCCTGATCGCGCGCGAGGTCGAGCGCATCGATTCGGGCTACCGCTCGATGATGAGCGTCCAGTCTTCGCTGGTGATGGTGCCGATCTTCGAGTTCGGCTCCTCCGCCACAAAGCAGAAATATCTTCCCAAGCTCGCCACCGGCGAATGGATCGGCTGCTTCGGCCTGACCGAGCCGAACCACGGCTCCGATCCTGGCTCGATGGTGACGCGCGCGAAGGAAACCAAGGGCGGCTACAGCCTGACGGGCTCGAAGATGTGGATCTCCAACTCGCCGATCGCCGACGTCTTCCTCGTCTGGGCGAAGGATGACGAAGGGGCCATTCGCGGTTTCGTGCTGGACAAGGGCTCAAAGGGCCTCTCCGCCCCCGCGATCCACGGCAAGGTGGGCCTGCGCGCGTCGATCACGGGCGAGATCGTGATGGACGGCGTGTTCTGCCCCGAGGAGAACGCATTCCCTGAGGTGCGCGGGCTGAAGGGCCCATTCACCTGCCTGAACTCGGCGCGCTACGGCATCGCCTGGGGCGCGCTCGGAGCGGCAGAAGACTGCTGGTTCAGAGCCAGAAACTATGTCCTGGACCGCAAGCAATTCGGGCGCCCCCTCGCCGCCAACCAGCTCATCCAGAAGAAGCTCGCCGACATGCAGACCGAGATCACGCTCGGGCTGCAGGGCTGTCTGCGCCTCGGACGCATGAAGGACGATGGCACCGCGTCGGTCGAGATCACGTCGATCCTGAAGAGGAATTCCTGCGGGAAGGCGCTCGACATCGCGCGCATGGCACGCGACATGATG
>Ga0233425_10000772_pt1 | contig 79025 bp, 70 predicted proteins | sample Watercolumn_Towu_2_FD_181712 | JGI IMG/M metagenome (GOLD analysis project Ga0233425, IMG submission 181712) | Freshwater microbial communities from Lake Towuti, South Sulawesi, Indonesia - Watercolumn_Towuti2014_140_MG | ecosystem: Environmental > Aquatic > Freshwater > Lake | place...
TACTAGCGGAAGGAGGAAAAACTGCTTATTACGGACCAGCATATCCCGAGATGCTTGATTATTATAAAGTAAATGACCCTAAACAAATTTTCCATTCTCTTGAAGCAAAATCAAAAAAAGCAGACCCTCTTACGGAATACAGAAAAAGCAGATATTTTAAAGAATATGTGAATGACAGGATTCTTTCGCAGGAGGAAATATACAGAAAACAACAAAATCCTGGAGCAGAGAAAAATATTAATAATGTATCCGCATTCAAACAGTTGTTCATATTTTTGAGCAGATTGACTAAAATAAAAATTTCGGATAAGGAAAATACACTTATTTTACTATTACAGGCGCCTATACTTGCACTTTTAATCGGATTTACATTACAGATTTCAAGTGATTATAAAGGAACCTTTGATTTTATGCATGCATTAAATGTAATGGTAATTACTGCAATATTCTTTGGAATAATTAACACTTCAAGAGAAATAGTCGCTGAAAAGGCAATATATTTGAGAGAAAGAAAAATATTTCTGAAAGTACCACCGTATTTGTTTTCAAAATTTTCATTATTAACTATTATTTCTTTCTTTCAATCATTTTCGCTTGTATTTATTATTCATCTGATGTGCGGTTTGAAGTATAGTGTGATAAGTATGACTTTAATAGTGTTTCTAACATCAGTGTCCAGTATGTGTCTTGGTCTTTTGATTTCATCCATTGCAAAATCTGCGGATTCATCCATTTCACTTTCTATATTTGCATTAATTCCTCAAATAATTTATGCAGGCGCAATTGTACCACTAAAGCATATGTGGGAGCCGGTAAAAATAATTTCATATTTTTGTTTATCCAGATGGTCATATGAATCATTACTAATGAAAGAAGCCGGAACAATTTCAACTTTTACAATAAAAGTACCTCAACCAGACGGTACTAAGATAGATTCTGTCGTAAATATGGTCAGTCATTTAAGCTCTGATAAAGCAGGGGTTATTTCAAATCCGAATAATTTTACAGGAAATCTTGTTATCTTAGCGATGTGGGGTATAGTATATTTAGTAATTGTTGTTTATATTTTAAAAATGCGAGATAAAATAAAATAATAAATTAAATATTCAAAATATGTCAGACTCAACACTTTTAAATTACAAAATCATCACCCAAATCGGTGAAGGCGGAATGGGAAAAGTTTATCTTGCAGAAGATACTATGCTTGATAAAAAAGTAGCAATCAAAATATTGAATGCAGAACTTACTAAAGATTCTCTATTTCTGGAAAGATTTAAGCAGGAAGCAAAGATTCAATCAAAGTTACTTCATCCGTGTATAGTGACAGTACATAATTTATTAACTGACGGGCAGATTTATTTTATTGTAATGGAATATGCCGAAGGGATTACACTTAAAGAAATGATTATGCGTCTCAGTAAACTCGATGATGTACGTGCCTTAAAAATATTCGGGAAAATTCTTGATGGAGTTTACTATGCACACAGCAAAGGAATTATTCACAGAGATATAAAACCAAGTAATATAATTGTTGATATGAATGACGATGTAAAAATCATGGATTTTGGAATTGCAAAAATACTCGGAGAAAGAGGATTTACAAGAACGGGCTCAAAGGTTGGAACACTATATTATATGTCTCCCGAACAAATTGACAAACCGAAAGATGTAGATAACAGGACTGATTTATATTCACTTGGCGTTGTATTATATGAAATGATAACAGGAAAACTTCCCTATTCGGTTGATACTGACAGTGATTTTAAAATAATGTCAGAAATAATTTACAAACAGATTCCCGACCCAAGAATAGAATTACCGAATATTTCTGAAAAGACAGCACAGTTAATCAGCATACTAACACAAAAAGATAAGGAAAAAAGGTTTAAGAATTGTGAAGAGTGCATAGAATTTATAAAAAAACAGGACACTGTAAAACAACAGTCACAGTATGTAGACAAAACTCAAGTAATAACAGGGAAAGCTGAAATAACAATGGAGCAAAAACCTAAACCCATGCCTGTTGCTGAAGTACCAATAGTGACAACTGTTGCAACTGAAATTCCGGAATCAAAACCTGTCGAACTACCCAAAGAACCCGAAAAAGTAATTCAAAAACAACCTGTCGATTATATACCCCAGCCAAGACAACAAAGTAATAAAAAATTAATATTTGTACCGATTGCATTAATAATTTTATTATTTATTATCGGATACTTTGGATACAAATACATAATTGCACCAGATAAAAAGATTAAATCGGATGTTACAAATGTGGAAAATCTTTTCAATACAGAAGATAAAATTAAATCATCTCTCGATAATTACCTGTCCGGTTTATATTCGAAAGCAGGAAAGTCAGATACTAACGTAATAAAATCTGCTGGATTCAGTTTCAAATTAAATCCTGAAAATTCCGATTTCCCAACAGAAAAATATAATCCCTTTACCGGGAAATATACTTCGTCAGATGAAGTCATACTTGATTATTCTTCTTTAAATATTACTAATTATTCAAATGCAAATTTTTCAGGGAAATATAAGACATCTGATAATAACTGGGAAATTGATGTTATTCTTACTGGCAAAATTGATAACAATAAAATTGTACTTGAAAACATCAACTATGCAGTTACATCAAAAACTAAAACAGAAGAAATTAATGAACCTGAAAATACAACAGAAAAAATAAATAAGAAACCGGAAAAAAATAACACTAAACTGCCCGAAAAGAAAGAAGTAAAAAAGGAAACAAAAACCGATGACAGAGGTGGTAAAACGGGAACAGATAAAACCAATAAAAGAAATACAGGAACGTTACCTGACCCGAGCGGACCGAAATAATTGTCAAATAATTTTTTCAAAATTATAGAATTAATTTACTTACTTTTTATTTTTTTATAATATATATTTATAAGATAAGTAAAATTGTTTTATATTAAAAAATATAGTTTATATATATTTATTATAGTAGTTATTATATTTTCCTCCTGTGAGAAGAAAGATGATACGGTAATTGACCCTACTTATTATTCTCCACTGATTTCAAATCCTTATTTGTCGAAAGATACGGTTTTTACCAGTTCATTTAATCCAAAAATCAATTTTAATGTTTCCGTGTTTGTAAATACAAATGGAGGTGGTACAATCAAATCTGTAAAATGTAAATTGTACGACCCGGGTAATCGGCTTCTCGCCACGATTGAATTAAACGACAACGGAATTCCACCGGACAGCATTTCAAATGACAGCAGGTACTCCGGAATATTTAATATTTCGGGAATATCCTGCGAGGTATTTGGAATTCACAATGTGCAGTTTATTGCAGAAAATAACTCGGGGTTGTTCAGTAACCTGATAAGTTTAAATCTTCCTGTTTTAAATACTTCAAATTTTCCTACAAGAATTTTCGGGCTTATTTCACCGGACAGTATTATTGTTCCCACATCAGGTTCAGCATTTCATACTCTTGCAGTTTCAGCAACTGACACAAACGGATATTGCGATATTAAACAAGTTTATTTTAAATCATACAGACCTGACGGGACACCGACAAATAATGGAAATCCTTATCCGATGTTTGATGATGGAAATTTAAATGAACACGGAGATACTACTTTGGGTGACGGAAGATTTTCATTAATAATAAGAATTGATAATACTCAAAGCATTTTTGGCTACTATAAATTTATATATCAGGCACAGGATAATTCAAATTCATTAAGTAATCAGATAATTGACAGTATAAAAATTGTTCCACCTGTAAAAAAATAGATGAAAATTAAATTATTAATATTATTATATATATTTTTTTCAATAATTAGTATTGGAAATTCGCAGTTTGTTATGCAGGAAAAAAATTATAAACTGTCTGATTTTTTAAAACCAAAAATTCATTTTAACTTTACGTCACCGGGGAGTATAAAAATACTTGCAAATCCCACAAGAGGAAAATTTCCAGTAAGCAATTTTATTACAGATATATTTTTTCAAGGTGATACAATCTGGTTTGGCACAGGCAACGGGATAATGCGAACAACAGATTATTTCAATTCATTTGATATTTATTTTGGAACACAGCCATTCGGAACGGATGATGTAGCAGGATTTTATATTAATAGTAATGTATTCGCTGTTGCAACAGCAATTTCACAGGAAATTAGCGGTGACCATATTCCCGTTGGAACAGGTGTAAAAGTCTCAACTGATTACGGAGTAAACTGGAATAGTTTTCCACAGCCGATGGACGGGAGATATGATACAACACTGATATACGGAAGTAATACAATTTACTGTCTTCCGGTTGTAGTTCCGCAGGAAAATTTGTCATACGATATTACAATCACAAAAACAAAAAATTCGCCCGGAAATTACACAATTTGGACATGCTCTAAAGCAGGGGGACTGAGAAAGACAACAAATTACGGAGTAAACTGGCAAAGAGTACTACTGCCTCCTGATAATCTTGACAGTATATATATCGGAGGAACAGGATATACTTTTTCATTAAATCCGAATCCGAATTTAAATCACAGAGTTTTCTCGATATTAGCACTTAATGATTCGACACTATTTGTCGGAACAGCAAACGGGATTAACAGGTCAAACGACTGGGGGGTAAGCTGGAGGAAATATAATTTTCAGAATTCGGGAAGCGGAACACACAGAGTTGGCGGAGATTTTGTAGTAAAATTCAATTTGCAGGAATACGGAAATAATAAAATAATCTGGGCAGCTACAAGAAAGGCAGAAGATATAAACGAAGTGAATTCTATAAGTTACTCAACCGATTTCGGATATACCTGGGCATATACATTAAAAGATTATGCGCCTAATAATGTGAGTTCAAAAGATTCGATAGTGTATGCTCATACCGATGACGGAGTATGGAGAAGTAACTTTGGAAATTTCAACTGGTCGAAACCGGGTTTGATATATGATGAAGTTTCAAGAGATAAAATTTACACGACATATTTTTATGTAGGAAATCACAAGGGCGACACAATTTTAATCGGCTGCGGAGACGGTCTACTTAAGACTGTAGAATACGGGCAACCATGGATTGGAAAATGGAAAATTTACAGGGCTATTCAACCGATAGATTTAAATTCAGATATAAAAACGTATTCTGCACCTAATCCTTTTTCCCCGGGATATGAAGTAACAAGATTATTTTTTAAATCTGGAAAAACATCTTCAAAAGTAACTATAAAGATATTTGATTTTGGTATGAACCTTACACGTACAGTCATACAGAATGCAACGCGAAACAGTCCTGATGAAATGTTTGCAATATGGGACGGAAAAAATGATAATGGTTTTCAGGTTGCAAATGGAGTATATTTTTACAGGATACAGATTGATGATGATAAAGATGTTTGGGGAAAAATTATCGTATTACAATAATTCTATAACTGATTGAAAAAAACATATAAAATATTAATAATTTTGATACTGACAACTTCGACTTTATCAGCACAGTCGGGCAGTTATCCCGGAAGTTTTGCAAGACTTGGTTTCGGAGCAAGAGGACTTTCGATGGGTAATGCAATGGTATCAAATATATTCACGGATGTTTCTGGTAATTACAATCCTGCACTTGCCTGTTTTCAGGAACAAGGAATTGTTGATGTTGGATATACATTTATGTCGCTCGACAGAAAACTCAATTTCCTCGGATTTGCAAAAAAATTTATGATTCCGGGACAGAAAAGTTCTGGTGCAGGAATAACATTAGGCTGGATTAATTCAGGAGTTGGTAATATTGACGGAAGAGATAATGACTCAAGAGAATTAGGTATACTATCAACTTTTGAAAATCAGTTCGATCTTGCGACATCATTTTTACTTTCGGATCAGGTTGCTATAGGAATTGGATTTAAATTATATTATGCAAAATTATATGACAAGGTCACAACAAACTCCATTGCATTTGACCTTGGAACTATTTATAAAGCGACAGATGAACTTGCATTTGGATTAAGTATAAGAGATATTTCAGCAAAATATAAATGGGAAACATCTGTTATTTACGGGAGTTTAGGAACAACGACAATAAATAAATTTCCAACACTCTGGGATTTCGGTGCTTCTTATAAATTACCAAAAAATTCAGGTTCAGTATCATTACAATTCGAATATCAGGTGAACCCAATAATTGAAGATAAGATAAATGGTTTATCTTCAAAAAGAGATAATACTGTAATTGTTAAAATCGGCGGTGAATATTTTCTAAATGAACATTTATTAATTAGGGCTGGTATTGACAGAATTAATTTGAAAAGTAAAGATTTTATGGGTAATCTAAAACCGGGACTGGGAATAAAATTTGGAAAATCTTTTACAAAAGACATAATATTAGCACTTGAATATTCATTTCAATTTGAACCTTATACCAAATCCCCTATTCAGAACATAGGTGTAAATTTTAAATTCAAGTAAAATTTTAATTCGATGCAAAAAATATCCATAATCATAATAATTTTTATTGCAGGAACAATTAGTATCTATGCTCAAAATGACGGACCTGCAAATACAGGTTTTGCTTTTCTTAAATTAGGTGTCGGCTCAAGAGCGATTTCAATGGGTGAAGCATATTGCACAATATCAAACGATGCAACATCAGTTATTTACAATCCGGCAAGATTAGTATTCTGTGAAGGGAATAATGTAGTTGTAATGCACAGTTCATCTGCAGCAGATTTAACACAGGACTTCGTAGGCGGGAAATATTCATTTGGAAAGTTTGCTTTGGGGCTGGGGTTTTACAAAACTAGTGTTGACGGAATTGAGCTTAGATATATTCCGGGATCCGCTATCGATAAATTCCAATCACAGAATATATCAATGGGTGTTACATTTTCATACAAAATTAATGAATATCTCTCATTCGGAATGACGCCAAAATTTTTATATGAAAAGATATTTACAGATGAAGCATCGGGTTATGGAATTGATTTCGGGACAAATTATTACAAAGATAATTACAGTTTTGCGTTTGTTCTATCAAACATAGGGTCGGTCAATGAACTTAGAACAGAAAGTACTAAACTCCCTGCATCCGTAAGATTCGGTGCTGGATATACTTACCCATATAGGAATTTTAATTTTATTTTTGCAGTCGATGGATACAAAGTCCTTAACGGAGGAAATATGCATATAAATCTGGGAGGTGAAGCTGCATATAAGGATTTATTTTTTGTAAGATTAGGATATCAGACCAATTACGATTCAAAAAGTTTTACAACAGGAATAGGATTGAAATATAAAAATATATATTTCGATTATGCTTTTGTACCTTATAAATACTCATTCAGCAACAGCAATACGTTTACACTCGGATTGAATTTCTGATAGCTATGTTTCACATAAACAAAGCATTTTTTTCAGATAACTACTGGAAAGTACTTATCCTCATTTTACTATTTCTTGCTATTGTAAAACTTCCATCAATTCTTACGACGGACATACAACCATGGGATGAGGGTTTATATGCAACAAGAGTCTCAGCAATATTTTATAATGGAAATTTTTTCGACCAGTCACAAGAAAGTGTTGGAAAGTTTTATTCCGGTTCTCATCCGCCATTACTAATCTGGATAGGATATATTGCTTCACTTATATTTGGATTAAATGCTGTAACACTCAAACTGACAGTATTTATTATTGGATTGCTCACTGTTCTGACCATATCACAATTAGGGAGACTATTATTTAATTCAGAAACGGGATTACTAAGTGCAATAATATTTTCTAGTAATATAATTTTTAATATTTTTTCTAAACGATTTCAATTCGATATTCCGTTTATATTTTTTGTATTAAGTTGCTTCTATTTTGTATTTTTGTATTTAAAAACAGATAAAAAAAAATACTTTTATTTAAGTGCTGTATTATTCGGGTTGTCATTAATGATAAAGATATTGGTAGGTGTATTAATACCAATAATTTTATTTGTTTTTGTACTTTTTGAAAAAAAATTAAAAAATAAAGATTACTTAAATTATTTAGCAATAGGAATTATAATATCATTACCCTGGCATATTTTTATGTTGACCAGATATGGCGGTGAATTTTTGGATTATTTTTTCGGATTTCATATATATCAAAGGGCTTTGTTTGGTGTAGAACATAACATCAAACAATCCGGATTTTTATATTATATCAATTATCTGTTTACAATTATTCCATTCTGCGTTTTATCATTTTTTATTGCAGGAAAAAATCTTCTTAAATTAAAGATTCTTGATTCTGAATCCAGATTTATAACTTTATGGTATATAATTTCTTTTTCCATAATAACTTTTTTCAAAACAAAGCTTGAATCATATTCTATGCTTGTTATTCCATCTCTTAGTATATTAACGGCTGCATTAATTATAAATAATGAAATTAAAACACAGAGACAAAAGATACTAATTATTATTTTGCTTTTAATAAACATAATATGGTTCATATTTAATAATTTCAGGAATGAAATCATTGAAATGTCCGATAAAAATATTCCGTTTTATATCTATGTTATAATTTTTTCTGCTGTCTTTATGACAATAACAATTTGCTATTTATTGTATAGAAAAATAAATCTGTCAAAATTCTTAACTATTGGTATTTCAATATATTTTATCGTAATTAATCTGTATTTTGCATTTAAAATTCCGAACTGGGAAAATACTTATGAAATTAGTTCAGTTAAATCGTACATTGAAAATCACGACAGAAAAAATATTATTTATATTGGTACAAATTACAGGTATAATCCCCAGTTTAGTTATTATTTTAATGGACTTAATCTGGGATGGAAGAACCAAAAATATAATTTTGAATTACTTGATACAAAAACCGGCATTGATTATATAAAAGATAAACTCAGACATCTTGAAAAAGAAAAATATTTTATTATTTTTGAAAAAGACAACATTAACCGAAGTGAATATACCAATGCGTCAGAAATTGCTGTTGAAAATTTATTATATATTTTGACAACCAGAGGTTATATCCTATATAAAAATTGATATATGATTGTCAGTAAAGCAGACATACTTACAAATAAAAACTGGAATCAGCTTTTAAAACTGAAACCTCATTTGTTTTATGACAACAGGTTTTTATCGTATCATGATGTATTTGAAAAAAAAATCAAATGGCATCATTTAATTTTCATGGATGATGCAAAAATAAAAACTATTGCTATACTCAACGGTGTTGAATTATCTGAAAATAATAAAAAAGTACATATATCCTGCGAAGGAGTAAGTTTTGGCGGGTTTCATTTTGCCCGTGCACAAAAGATTTCAGAATATATGGAATTGCTTGAGTCCTATATTGAATATTTGAAAGCAAATAATTTTAAAAAATGTATTATGAAACTTCCTCCTGCGATATATTATGAGAACTCCAGTGAAGAATATGAATATGCACATCTTCACACAGGTTTTAAACTTGCGAAATATTCTATTACAAATATTGTTGATTTAGAATATTTTAATTTTGATAAATTGCCAAATCCTCTGAAACGGTCAATACATAAATCCAATGTATCCGGAGAAATAAAAATCTTTGAAAATCCTGATGATGAACAAATTAAAAAAATATATGATATATTATTCCTTGACCGTTCAAATAAAAATGTAAACGTAACACATACTTTTGAAGAACTAAAATATTTAAACAATAATATAAGTGAAAAAATGGTTTTTTTCGGGGCTTACTTTGAAAAAAAACTTATTGGTATTTGTCTTCTGTTCATAGTTAAACCGGATATTATCTTGAATTTTTATATGGCAGCAAATCCACTCTACATAAAATCAAGGATATCGGATTTAATATTATACAGAACTATTGAATGGTCTAAAATAAACAAATTCAGAATTTATGATATCGGAACTTCAAATATTGATAATAATTTTCTCAAAGGATTATTTAATTTTAAAAAGAAATTTCTGGCAGACGGATATCTAAGGAAAACATATTTACTTGAATTATAAAAAATTATAAAATAAATGAAATTAGAAAATAAAAGGATATTTCTTACGGGTGGAGCAGGGTTTATAGGAAGTATATTATCCGAAAAACTATCCGGGAAAAATGAAATCATCGTTTATGATATATTTAAACGCGATTCTTTAAAATACAAAAATATCAATAAAAAAAACACTGTAGTGATTAACGGAAGTATACTTGACTACATCAAACTTAAAAAAACCTGCGAAAAATACAAACCTGAAATTGTAATACATCTTGCCGCAATTGCCGGAGTAGATACAGTAATTAAAAACCCCGTCAATACTATGAAAACCAATATGATAGGTACTTACTATCTTCTCGAAGCCATCAGGAAATATTCAAATAGGTTAATTAGGGTTGCAAATTTCTCGACAAGCGAGGTTCTTGGAGCCTATTCATATAAAAAATCAGAGAAATCCGATACAAATCTGGCACCTGTCGGGGAAGCAAGATGGACTTATTCAATAAGTAAAGTTTCTGGTGAACATTTAATGCATAGTTACTTCAAGGAATTCAGTTATCCTGTTGTAACAATAAGACCGTTCAATATATATGGACCCGGACAAATTGGGGAAGGTGCAATTCAAATATTCATAAAGAATGCTGTAAAAAACAAAACAATTGAAATTCACGGTGATGGTGACCAGATACGCTCATGGTGTTATATAGACGATATGCTTGACGGAATAATGCTTTGCCTCACAAAAAAGCAGGCGGTTGGAGAAATATTCAACATCGGAAATCCAAAAGGAACTATAACAATTAGTTCCCTTGCGGAAAAAATAATAACTTTATGTAACACAAAATCAAAAATAAAATACGTTCCTAAAAATTATGTTGATGTAGAATTAAGAATTCCGAGCATTGAAAAAGCAGAAACAATACTTGGATATCATCCGAAGGTTAATTTAAATGAAGGGATAGTTAAGACTTTTGACTGGTACAAAAAATATTTATTATGAAGTTTTTTATACTTGCACATAACGTATTAGCTTTCAAATGCCTTAAGGGTTTGTATGAAAATAATATTTTTCCAGATTTTGTAATTATTCACAAAAACTTTGAAAGGGAAAAACTGATTGATAATTTTTTTATCCCGATAACTGATATTTGTAAAAAATACGGTATAAAATTATACTCTTCAGAAAAGATATCCGAACATAAATCTCAGATTGCAGAAGAAGATTTTGGTATTTGTCTTGGTTTTATGGAAATCCTTAAACCTGAAATATTTGAAATACCTAAATTAGGAATATATAATTTACATTGCGGAAAACTCCCTGAATACAGAGGAAGAGCACCAATTTCAAGAAGTTTAATAAACGGAGAAAAATATTTAAACATTACTATTCATAAAATAGATTCCGGTGTTGATTCCGGAGATATAATATATGAACATCCTATGCTAATTAACGATGATGACGATGCAGTGACATTATATAATAAATGCTGTGACTTATCCCCTGAAGCAGTTTCAAGAACTATAAAATTGATTGTAAGCAAAAATTTTGAATTAAAAAAACAAAATATTCAAAATAAACCTAACAAAGTTCTCAGTGACGATGAAAGAAAAATAAAGTGGGATAAATGCGGGAAAGATATACATAATTTAATTAGAGCACTTCCATATCCATACCCAAACCCTTTTACATATCATAAGGGTAATAAATATTATTTTGAAAAATCCGAAATTTACGGTAAAATGATTTCTGAAAAAGCAGTGGGAGAAATAGTGGAAATATCGGATTCTTACATAATCGTCAACACTAAAGATTTGAGTTTGAAAATTCATAAAATCAAAAACAGTGAATTCAAATTAATAAATCATACAAAATTTTTCAATAAAGGAGATAAATTTGAAAATAATTGATGGACATATACATATAGGCAAGTGGAGCAGATTCTATGCTGGTTATAAAAGTTCTGTAAAAGAAGCCGTCAGGGTTTTAAAGAAATTTAACATCAGCGAAGCAGTTTGTATGCCTGCGGATGAAGAACCAAATCAAAGATTACTGTTAAACATTAAAAAGGAAAAAGATATTAAATTTCATTTCTGTGCCTGGATTGACCCATCGGATAAAAATTTAGATGAATTTATTGATAAAGAAATTAATAATATAAAATTTTTTAAAATCCATCCATCATTTTTGCGAAAAAGAGTCACTGATGCATCTTTGACAAAATATCTTGATATAGCACTTGATAATAGAATTCCAGTAATTGTTCATTGTGGTAGATGGCAGGAAATAGCAAGTTTCGAATATCCTCTGGAAATTGCAAAAAAATACAAAAAGCTGCAGATAATTCTAGCACATCTTGGTGGGGATGTTCCATTGATTTGTCTTGAATGTGCATCCAAAATAAAACTTGGGAAATATAAAAACATATATCTCGGAACTGAATCAGTGCGTGAATACTATTTTGTAAAAAAAGTAATAGATGCTGTTGGTGCAGATAAGATTATTTTCGGGAGCGACTATAACTTATGCTTTCCCGGAACATTTATTACAATAATTGAAAACCTTAATATTTCAAAGGAAGAAAAAGAACTGATTTTTTATAAAAACATAACACGTCTTATCAAAAAGGATTTTTGATAATTTTTTGAAGGATATAAAAATCTTACATATTGCACCGCAGAATTTTGCAGGAATTCCATTGGATTTTGTCAAAATGCACAGAAAATACGGGATTGAATCAAGACTAATTACTATTTACAAAAATACATTGCAATTTGATGAAGATATAACTTTAGATTTCACAATTCCAAAAGGAAAACTATCCAGGAAATGGAGAGATAAAAAGGCATTATCGGACACTGAACTCAAATTTAAATATATTAAACCTCAGAATATATTAGAAAATGTTTATTTCAAATTAAGAGATTTTTCACATTCGAAAAAAATTGAGAACGCAATAATTGAACATGATTTATATAATTATGATATATATCACTTCGATGGAGGAATGGACTTTTACAGGGATTGCAGATTCATTAAAAAGTTAAAAAAACATGGTAAGAAAATTGTATGCTGTTATTTCGGAAGTGATTTAAGAACAAGAGGCATATTTAAAAAAATTGAAGACTTAAGCGATTTAAATTTAACAATAGAATTTGACCATTTGAAATTGTATAAAAATCTTAAATATATTTATTTTCCATTTGAATACACTAATACATTTTTACCAAAAAAAATAAATGATAAAATAAAAATTATTCATTCACCGACAAACAGATTATTTAAAGGAACATACAAGATTTTGAAAGTAATTGAAAATTTGAAAAAAACAGTTGATTTTGAATTCATCTTAGCTGAAAATATGGTTAGAAATGAACTTTTAAAACTAAAAGCTCAATGTGATATTGCGATAGACCAGGTCGGAGGGGAATTCGGGGGCTCTGGCTATGGAAGAAATTCACTTGAAAATTTAGCAATTGGTTTGCCGACAATAACAGAATTTAATGATGAATATCATAAGTTCTTAGGTGATAATCCGTTTATAAATGCCAATATTAATGAGCTTTATAAAATATTATTACAATTAATTAAAGATAAAAGCATATTGAAAGGATATGATATGAAAGGAAAAAAATGGTTAGAAAAAACACATTCATACGAGGCAGTAAATAAAAGTTTAATGAAAATATATTCTGAAAATAATATTATATGATGGAGCAGGTTGAAAATAAATCTTATATAAAGGAACTATTTTCGTTAACTTCAATTTACGGAATAAGTCTTTTCTTAAATAAGATAGTTTCATTTTTCTTATTACCAATTTACACAAATTATTTCCAGCCTGAAGAACTTGGTTTATATAATCTTATACAATCGTTCTGGTTGTTTATTATAATTTTCTATGTTTATGGATTGGAAACATCTTTTCTGAAATTTTTTATAGACGGAAAAGCTGATGAAGAAAAAACGAAAATATATTCCACAACATTAATATTAATAACAACAACTTCCCTGATTTTTTCATTGATATTATACAATTTTAGCGGATACATTGCACAATTGTTTTCTTTTAATAATACCGAAAAAGGTATTCATTTAATAAAACTTATTTCAATATTATTATTTTTTGACGCAATTTCAAGATTCCCGTTATTATTATTGAGAGCAGAGTTAAAAGCTAAAATTTATCTCTTCCTAACAATATTAACTCTTTTCTTAAATATAGTATGTAATATTGTTTTTATAATGTTATTACATTATAACATTGAATCTATCTTTATAAGTTATATTATTTCTTCACTAATACCTTTTATTATTGGACTAATATTCACTAAAAAATATCTTAGTTTTATAATAGAAACGGATGTAATAAAATCACTCTTAAAATTCGGAAATAAATTCATTTATGTCGGGATTTTCATTCTTATAATTGATGTATCTGATAGATTTTTCCTGAAATATTTTTGGGATGAAAGAGTTGTAGGGGTTTATAGTACGAGTTATAAACTTGCTTCCGTAATGAACCTTATAATTTCTGCTTTTAAATTTACCTGGACACCTTATTTTCTCCATATTAGTGAAAATCCTGAAAATAAAAGGATAATTTCAAATATTTTTACATATTTTATTTTTGCAGGTTCATTTTTATTTCTTTTCTTCAGTTTCTTTATAGATTCAATTGTGAAAACTGAAATATTTGGTATTAGCTTTATTACTGAAAGCTACCGGTCTGGATTAAGTATACTACCGATTATATTATTATCCTATTTTTTCTCGGGATTATTTGCAAATTTAAATGCAGCACCATTTTTTACAGATAAAACAAAATATATTTTCTGGGTTTGTTTCATTGGTTTTATTATAAATATTTTACTGAATACTATACTTATACCGCTTTTTAAAATGTATGGTGCAGCATACGCTACACTCGGTGCATATTTTTCAATGTTTTTAATGATTTTTTTAGTATCTCAAAAAATTTACCATATCGAATATGAATGGACCAAATTAATAAAAATAGTTATTGTCGTTGCGATGACTTATGCAGCAGAATATGCATATGAAGTATATTCCGGTTCCCGCCCTTTATACAGATTGTTAATAAAATTGTCTTTATTTTCACTTTCCTTGATAATAATTTCACAACTGAAGGTAGTAGCTTTTAGCAAGATAAATATACTATTTAAAAGAAAAAACTAAAGCAAAACTTTAAAATTTTTCCTCTTGACATTTAAAAATATAGTAGTTATATTTGCATTAAATGAAAAAGATGAAGAACATAATGATAGTGCTTACCATAGTAGTTTTTTTCACTTCTTTTAATACTTATTGTCAGGTAACTTCAAAAACGGAAAATGTAAGATATGAAATTGATATTGAAGAATTTATGGGATACTTTGATAATATATTAACTGATGACTTAATAGATGAGATGACATATAACTTACCGGAATATCTTACAATTATAAATTTCGGTATCGGAGATTTCTCAGGAGACGGACTATTAGACCTTGCAATTTCTTATAAAGATAATACTTGTAGTTCAAAATCTTATAAAGTCGTATTATTACTTAATGTTAGGAATGAAACATTTGAAAAAATATTTGAAACAGAGTTAAAATGGCGAGATACACCCTTTGATATCGGGTTTTCATTTAAAGGTAATGTAGTAAGCATTACAAGCAGAAAAAACAAAAACTGGATTTTATCAGCATATACATATGTAAATAATGAGTTGAAGTTAGTTAGAAACGAACTTTTCTGAGTCCCCCTTTACCCTTTCTTAACCTGCTTTATCCAGTCAACTCCCAAATTGACTGGATTTTTTTTTGCCTATAGCGAAATATTTTTCTTACAATAGAATTATTATTCTGTAAAATTGAATAATTATTCCAATATGTGAAGAAAAAGCATTAATTCTACTCTGGCATAGAACTTGTATTATATATGGCAAAGAATAAAAATTTAAAAAATAAGGAGAAAAATATAATGAGACATTTAATAAAATTCAACAAAGAGAATGATATCTGGGATGATACATTCAGAAACATCTTTCACAGCCCCTTTTTTAATTTAACAGATAAAGTATTTGATAGCACTTCGTATATTCCGAGGGTAAGAATAAGTGACGATAAAGACAATTTTTATATAAATCTTGAAATTCCGGGTGTAAGCAAGGATGATGTAAAAATCAGTCTTGAGAACAATGTTTTGAATGTTTCTGCCAATAAAAAGCAGAGCAAAAAAACAGAAGAATCAAATCTGATTATGAATGAAATTTATTACGGTGAATTCAGCAGAAGCTTTACGTTAAGCGATGATATAAAAAAGGATTCGATTGAAGCAGAATTTAAAGACGGTGTTTTGAATATCACTCTTCCTAAAGTTGAGGAAGTGAAGCCGGTTGTAAAAGAAATTAATATCAAGTAATCTGATAATAAAAAAGGAAAGGAAACAATTTAACAGGGCAGATGTATGTTATCTGCCTTGTTATATTATTAATTTTAAAAAATTGAAAGGAAACAAGCTATGGGCAAAATTATAGGAATTGATTTAGGAACTACAAACTCCTGCGTAGCAGTGATGGAAGGAAATGACCCTGTTGTAATACAAAACTCGGAAGGTGGGAGAACAACTCCTTCAGTAGTCGGATTCACTAAAACCGGTGAAAGGATTGTGGGGGATGCTGCAAAAAGACAAGCAGTTACAAATCCGAAAAATACTGTTTTTTCCATAAAGAGATTTATGGGAAGAAGGTATGACGAAGTTTCGACTGAAATTTCAGAAGTGCCTTATAAAGTCATCAGAGGCGATAATGATGTAGCAAGAGTGGAGGTGGAGGATAAAGCTGTAAATCAGACGAAAATATATTCTCCTCCTGAAATTTCTGCAATGATTATTCAGAAAATGAAAAAAACTGCAGAAGATTATCTTGGTCAGACAGTTACTGAAGCAGTAATCACTGTTCCTGCCTATTTTAACGATTCACAAAGACAGGCAACAAAAGATGCAGGAAAGATTGCAGGACTTGATGTAAAAAGGATAATAAATGAGCCCACTGCTGCAGCCCTTGCCTATGGACTTGATAAAAAGAAAAAGAATGAAAAAGTGGCAGTTTATGATTTAGGCGGTGGTACTTTTGATATTTCCATCCTGGAACTCGGAGACGGAGTGTTTGAAGTGAAATCAACTAACGGTGACGGTCATCTCGGAGGTGATGATTTTGACCAGAGGTTAATAGATTATCTTGCAGACGAATTTCAGAAAAAGGAAGGAATTGATTTAAGAAAAGACCCGATGGCTTTACAGAGACTAAAAGAAGCTGCAGAAAACGCAAAGAAAGCACTTTCATCAAGTTCACAAACAGAAGTGAATCTTCCATATATTACAGCTACTGCTGATGGTCCTAAATTTTTACTTGAAACTATAACAAAAGCAAAATTTGAATCATTAATTAAAGATTTAGTTGACAGAACAATAGGGCCTTGTGAAAAAGCATTATCTGATTCCGGATTTTCAAAAAGCGAAATAAATGAAGTTATTTTAGTAGGCGGTTCAACCCGTATTCCGATGGTTCAGGAAACAGTAAAGCAGTTATTCGGAAAAGAACCTCATAAAGGAGTCAATCCCGATGAAGTTGTGGCAATCGGTGCCGCAATTCAGGGTGGTGTACTTGCAGGTGATGTACACGATGTTCTTCTGCTTGATGTAACTCCATTATCACTTGGTATTGAAACACTCGGAAGTGTAATGACGAAATTAATAGACGCAAACACAACAATTCCGATTAAAAAATCACAGGTATTTTCTACAGCGGCAGATAGTCAACCATCTGTAGAAATCCATGTATTACAGGGCGAAAGGCCGATGGCTATGGATAACAGAACCCTTGGGAAATTCCATCTCGATGGCATTCCACCTGCTCCGAGGGGTATACCGCAGATTGAAGTTACTTTTGACATAGATGCCAACGGGATATTAAATGTTCAAGCTAAAGACTTAGGTACAGGGAAGCAACAGGAAATCAGGATAACACATTCATCGGGATTAACTGATAGTGAAATAGAAAAAATGAAAAAAGATGCAAAGGAACACGAAGCTGATGATAAAAAGAGAAGAGAAGAAATTGACACCAAAAATCAGGCGGATTCAATGATATTCCAGGGTGAAAAACAATTGAAAGAATTTGAATCAAAACTTAATCCTGAAACGAGGTCAAAAATACAAGCGGCAATTGACAGATTGAAAGAAGCTAATAAAGGTACCAATATGAGTGAAATAAAATCAGCAATGGATGGATTCAATGCAGCATGGAATGAAGCATCATCACAAATGTATTCACAGGCAACCGGAAGTCAGCAGCAGGGTGCACCAGGAGGACAGGAACAACAAAAACAAGAACCTTCAGGACAAAAGAAAAAAGATGATGGAAATGTGGAAAATGCCGATTTTGAAGTAGTGGACGATAAGAAATAAATAATTTAAAAAAAATAGGAACGACTAAATAAAAGCCGTGGATGATAATTCACGGCTTTTTTATCATGATTTTCTCCCTTCTTGTTTTGGGAGGTTCTTTTTTTTATTTCTGTAAAAAATTAATTACTTCATTGAAACTGATTTCTTCGCTTATTTCTTTGTATTTATATTTGCCATAATTAACAGCGAGCCAGTTGGATATTACTTTGATTTCATCTATTTCTGTTTTATTATATCTTTCTTTAAAATTAAATTCAGATGCAATAAAAAGTGATGTTACATCATCATAAATTTCCTGTAAAATATTTAAATCTTCAACTGAAGTATCATTATTAGACATATAACTTTTCAATAATTTTCCCTGATTAATGTAATGATATTCATAGGATAATCTATTCCGGAACTTTATTAGTATTTTATTCCCGTTCAGAAGAGAATTAATGACATTCTGATATTTGTGTACTCTTTGCAAATCATACAGAACTTCTTTTAACTCAGAAGCTGTTTCAAATTCAAGTTTTGCTGAATGCTCATACATTATTTTTGTTAGATAATATATCAGATTATCATCTCCATCATTTCCGCTCAGAAAATCCTTCACATTTTCCATAAGTTTATTATAATCTTTCTGGTTAATTTTTCCACTGCACGGAGAATAACATTGATTCATTTCATAATAAATACATCCCTTCGACTTTTTGAACTGAACTTCATCGCACTTGCGAAGTCTGTATTTTTCTTTTATCAACTCAAGTATAAAATTCACAGTAAATCCGCTGCTGAAGGGTCCAAGATAAAATGAATCATCTTTGTAAATATCATATGCTTTATGAATTACAGGAAAATTATTAGATGAGTTTATTTTAATAAATGAATGCAAAGTATGTCTTTTTATCGCTTTGTTATATCTCGGTTTGTGCTCCTTAATAAGTCTCGATTCAAGAATGAGTGCAGACAATTCAGATTGAGTTTCAAAATATTCGACTTCATTAATACTTTTTAACAGATTTCTGTTTTTATCGATTTCATACGAATTCATCCTAAAATATGAAGATACCCTATCTCTAAGGTTTTTAGATTTTCCTATATAAATTATTTTTCCGTTCCTGTTTTTCATCAGGTAAACACCGGGTGTCCGCGGTATTTCATTTATATCAAGCCTTATTTTTTTCAACTTTGCCTTCAGTTTATCTGAATCCAGTTTTGCATTTTGAAGCGATAGCAGTTCATCTATGTATTCAATTCCATATTCATTCTGAAGGATTTCTAACATTTTCAAAAGGATTTTTGCGGTTGCAAATGCATCCCCTTTCGCTCTGTGTTTTGAAAGATTAATTATTTTCAAAAAATCTGATACACTTGAAAGCGATTTACTTTTTAGATTATGGAATAGTCTCCTCGATAATTTACAGGTGCATAGAGATTTGAAATTAAAATCATAGTCACATCTCCGGAATGATTCTAATAAAAATGAATAATCAAACTTAGCATTATGTCCGACAAATACAATTTCGGAACTATTCTTTCCATTAAAAAATCCGTAAATAATATCTGAAACTTCTTTAAAAGTTGGTTTTCCTAATACGTTGTAATCTGAAATACCTGTCATTTGTGTAATGAAAGCAGGGATGTGTGTTTGCGGGTTAATCAGAGTATGAAAGCATTCTTTTACCTGATAATTTTTAATATGATATATTGCAATTTCGATTATGGAGTTTTTCTGTGCGGATAAACCAGTTGTTTCGATGTCGCAGACAAAAAAATCAGTATCCTGTATTTTAATTCTTTCTTTAATGGTAAAACCTTTCAGAAAAATAAAAATTCTTAAAGCAAATTGCTTGCGAGTTCTGCAAGTTCCGAGCGCTCACCTTTAATGAGATTAATATGTGCATATAGTTTCTGTCCTTTGAAATTATCAATAAGATAAGAAAGACCATTAGATTGTGAGTCGAGGTACGGGTGGTCAATCTGGTAAATATCACCCGTAAATACAATTTTTGAACCTTCCCCTGCACGTGTAATGATTGTTTTAATTTCGTGCGGTGTCAGGTTTTGTGCTTCATCAACAATAAAAAATATTCTTTGAAGGCTTCTACCGCGTATATAACTCAACGGTTCAACAACAAGTTTCTGTTCTTTGAGCATTGTATCTATCTGCTGATGCTGTTTATCGGTTTCCTGAAACTGGTCTTGAATCACTTTTATATTATCCCAGAGCGGCTGCATATACGGAGCAAGTTTGCTTTCAACATCTCCGGGAAGATAACCTATATCTTTATTGCTCAGCGGAACAACAGGACGTGCAACATAAATCTGCCGATAATTTCTTTTAATATAGAGTGCAGAGGCAAGTGCAAGGAGCGTTTTTCCAGTTCCTGCTTTTCCTGTCATCGAAACAAGCGGAATATTCTGATTGATAAGAGCATTTACTGCAAAAGTCTGTTCTGCATTCCGGGGTTTTATTCCATAAACCGGTATCTTATCAATTTTCGACATTACATTTTTTGCAGTATCATAAAATGCAAGTAAAGAACGCTCAGAATTTCTCATTATAAAAAATTTATTCGGAATTTTTTCCGCTTTTATTTTTTTAAATGCTTCAATTTCGGGTACTTCATAAGGTATTTGAAATAATTTCTGGAGTAAAGAGTCACTTGCATTTTCAATCAATTCCATTCCGCTGTACAGTTCTTCTATACTTGAAGTTCTATCAGAAGTATAATCATCAGCAAGAATACCAACTGCTTTTGCCTTCATTCTCAAATTAACATCCTTTGTAACAAGAATCACAGTTCTTTCTTTACCAATATTTTTATTCACTTCGTAGGCAGCGCTGAGGATTCTATGGTCGGGTGTATCGTCTTTGAAAATATCCCTTATTTCGTTATTCAGACCTTTAGTAATATGAATTTTTACTTTTCCTCTTTTCTTACCGAGACTGATTCCTCCGTCGAATAAAGCAGAACCTGTCAATTCATCAAGTGTACGTGCGAATTCACGGGCATTAAAGTTAATTACCTGAGTACCTCTTTTAAACTGGTCAAGTTCTTCAAGCACCGCAAGAGGAACAACGACGTCATGTTCCTGAAACCTCATAATACAGGTTGAATCATGAAGTATTACGTTAGTATCAAGTACAAATGTTTTCAGACCTTTCTTTGTCATTATTTGTTTTTCATTTATTAAAAACTCAAAATAAATATAAAAGAAATTTTAAACAATTAAGTTATAAAGTTCATATTCATTTACATATATATTTTATGTTTCAATTATTATTTTAATTCTAAAATAATATCATTTGAAGTCATATTTCATAAAGAGGATTCTGTTAATATTTCCCACATTCATTGGAATAACATTCATTACTTTCTTGATAATACAGTGCATTCCGGGGGGACCGATTGAAGAGGAATTACTCAAAATGCGTTATGGAAAAACGGAAGGAGTTGAATCAGGAGCACTTAAAAGTAATATATACGGAAAGCAAATTATTTCCGAATCTGCAATGCAGGAGATTAAAAAATATTACGGATTCGATAAACCATTTTTTGAAAGATATTATTTGTGGTTGAAAAATATTCTCGTTTTTGATTTTGGGAAATCATACGTTTTCGATGAACCTGTGATGGATGTAATTATTTCACGGCTTCCTGTCTCGCTTTATTTCGGATTTATTGGGTTTTTGCTGAGTTATATTATTTGTGTCCCGCTTGGGATAATGAAAGCTGTTAAAAACGGTTCTAAATTCGATATCCTTTCATCATTTTTCATCATCATTGGATATTCCTGTCCCGGTTGGGCTTTGGGCTCGTTATTACTAATGATTTCAGGAGGCAAAATATTTCCTCTCGGGGATTTCCGTTCTGCTGAATTTATCGGTAAAGGTTTTTTCTTTGATATTTTTCCTTCATCTTTTCCTATGCTTATAGACCAGCTTCATCATACATTACTTCCGATAACAGCATATTTAATCGGAAGTTTTGCAACTCTTACTATACTTACAAAAAGTTCTGTACTTGAAAATATTAAAAAGGAATATGTTACAACTGCATATGCAAAAGGACTTGATAAAAAAAGTGTGCTTTATAAACATGTCTTGAGAAATTCGATGATACCGCTTGCAACAGGACTCGGTCATTTTCTTTCATTAATATTTGCGGGAAGTTTTCTGATTGAAAAAGTTTTTAACATCAACGGAATGGGATTACTCGGATATACAGCATTAATAAAAAAAGACTATACATTGACCCTTGGAATACTTGTCATATCAAGTTTTCTTTTGCTGATTGGAAACATAATTTCAGATTTCCTTTATAAATTAATTGACCCGCGAATTGAATTTAATTAATGATGCGAATATTCAATTTAAACTCAAATAAAAATTCCTTATTCCGTCAGAACTGGAATAAATTTAAATCATATAAAAAAGGATATTATTCATTAATTATACTTATAACACTTTTTATACTTTCATATTTTGCGCCTGTTTTTATAGGCAACAGAGCATTGATTGTCCGGTATAACGGTGAATATTATTTCCCTATATTTAAAAATTATCCGGCAGAAATCTTCAATCAGTATAAAATTTCCAAAGCAGGAAATAATAAAGAACCTTTATACGGAGATGCAAATTATAGATTATTAAAAAGACAATTTTCTGAATCAAAATCGGATAACTGGTTACTGCTTCCATTATATCCGTACGGTGCTGAAGAAACCCTGCTCGAAGAAATAAATGAAAATCCTCCATCAAATCCTGAAAAGGAGCACATCTTTGGTATTGATTATTCAGGAAGGGACGTATTTTCGAGAGTCATATATGGATTCAGAATTTCAATCAGTTTTGCACTAATTGTATTTATTATATCATTTGCAATAGGAATTTTCATTGGTTTGATTATTGGTTACTACGGAGGATATATGGATATTATAGGGTACAGATTAATTGAGGTATGGATGACTCTTCCTTTTTTATACATCGTAATGATTATAAGTTCAATTATTGTTCCAAATTTTTTAATACTTGTAATTATTATTTCTATATTCAGTTGGATTACAATTTCATTATACATCCGCGGGGAAGTTTACAGGGAAAAAGAGAAAGATTACGTAATAGCAGCTAAAGCTATCGGTCTTCCCGGAAGAAAAATTCTATTCCATCATATTTTTCCGAATTCGCTGAATCCAGTATTTTCACTTGCACCATTCGCGATTATTGCACATATAGGTTCTCTTGTTGCCCTTGATTTTCTTGGATTCGGACTCCCTTCACCTACTCCAAGCTGGGGACAGTTGTTACGGGAAGGAATGAATAATCTCGATAAGTGGTGGCTGATAGTCTTTCCGATACTTGCTATTACGATAACTTTGACAATGGTAGTTTTAATAGCAGAAGCAATGAGAGATTCCTTCAACCCGAAGAATTAATTCTTTTGACGCAGATTTATATGAATAATATGATTTTGTAAGATTTTATAAAAATATTTTTTTTTGCAATGCAGCAAGCTTCCTTGTTTAACTTCAAAATTTTAGCCCCTAACTTTTTTAAAAATCTGCGTTTATCATAATAATCTGCGAAATCAGCGTCCGATAAAAAATTACCAGTATTTTTCCAGATGAATTTGTCCGGGAGATTGTTTTGAATGCTCCTTGAAGTCAGCTTTTTCAAGTGTGTAAATCATACCTTTTATCATTTCCGGATGACCGCAAAGAAAAATGTGAGTATTATCTTTCGTTACTTTAAATCCCCATTTATTCTGAATTACCTCACTGTTCCATAAATCTTCAACAAGACCAACATATCCGTTCCAGCTCGATAATTCATTATCCTTTTCACTTATAGTATTCAAATAAGTGAAATTATGACAAAGTCTTTCGATAGTAAGAAGTTCTGAACGATAACCTAAATCCCATGAATTCCTTGCACCGTGGATTACAGCGTATTTACGGGGTTCATTGCATACAAGGTCGCTTCGAAGCATACTCATATAAGGAGCAAGGCCTGTTCCAGTCGCAATAAAAATCAGATTTTGGTCCCGAGGAATCTCATTCAGAGTGAACATACCGGTCATTTTAGGGGACATCCAGATTTTATCCCCGACATTCAAGGCAAACAACCGTGGAGTTAAATTTCCGGAATTCACGAGGCGGATATAAAATTCTATGTATTGTTTTTCCTTTGAACTTGATGCTACAGAATAAGCCCTTTTAATAAGTTTATCTGGAGGAGACGGTGGGTCTTCAATATCAGAAAAATCATATCTTTTAGCTGAACCGGGTAATGCAAGTACTGTAAATTGTCCAGCAATAAACTCGGGGAGCACCCATCCGACAGGAGACACTCTTAAAATAATCAATCCCGGTGCTACTTCAATTTTCTGCTGGACTTCGGCATTCAATTCAATCATAAAATCTTATGTAAATAATAGTTAAAATAATAGTTGGTAAAATTAGTTTAATTTAAAATAATCTTCAATTATCAAAATTGTAATAATTTTTATGAATACTGTAATAAATATTACTATATACAGTATATTTTGTTTTTCTCAATTTAAATTCAAAATTTGTGAATCAAAATGTATTTCAGGAACATTATATTTTCAAAAGAGTTTAAATAATAAAAAAAATAATCTATAAAATTAAAAAATAGTAAAAATGGAAAAACACTTTTATGTAATCAGAGAAAAGCAGAATAGTATAATTCCTTATAGAAAAGGAAATAAATTTGGTTATATTGATAAAAAAGGAAATGAGATAATACCTTTTATATACAATAATGCATGGGATTTCAGTGAAGGGCTTGCTATAGTAGAAATTAATGGCAAATGGGGATTTATAGATGAAACCGGTAAAGAAATTATACCCTTAAAATATGAAGATGCATGGCCATTTTCCGATGGATACGCAGAAGTCAAATTGAACGGAGAATGGATTGTAATTGATAAATCCGGACAGGAATTTCAAGTTCACGAATACGAAGCGGCATAGAGTTTATTGTTCGATTTGCATTAACAACTTGTATAAAAAAATACATAAAAGCAGGTTAACGCCTGCTTTTTTTTGTAGGATTAGTGTTAAATTTTGAAATTGAAATATAGTTATAATAGAATTATTATTGCATACAACTAATTAATTAGTTCATTAGATTTATCGGGGCTATAGCTCAGTTGGTAGAGCGTCTGAATGGCATTCAGAAGGTCTTCGGTTCGAACCCGTATAGCTCCACATTTAATTCAATATTTAAGGAATAGTCTCAAGGAGATCTTCGGTTCGAACCTTTATAGCTCCACAAAATATTTATAAATTACATTTTAAGAGGAATAAATTTATTGTAACTTGTTGCATTGTAAAAATGTATTTTTAAAAATGAAAAGTTTCAGTTTAATAATCTTCATATTGCCTTTCATTCTTATTTCCTGCAAAAATGATGAAAGCAAAATAATCGACCCGAATAGTAATGCTTATTACAATTATTATTTTACAAATGATACGATGCGGGTTACGTTTGAGATAGCAGGTTTTACGACATCACAGCCTAAATTATATTCAAATACCAATTTTACTTCAAATAATTTTTTTGTAAAGATGAATATACAAACAATTTCAAATGGGAATATGAAAGTTTTAATATATAAAAATGAGTACGATACGGTATTTAATAAAATATATTCTACAGTAGTCAATACAATTGATAGTGGAACCTGCATACCTGCATTAAATAAATTTGAAATGATACCGACAAATTTTACAGGAAAAGGAATACTTACAATTACGAAAAAATAAAATTCTTTTATACCCTTGTCCGATACAAAAATAAAATTCAGATTTCCGGGAATCTACTGGACTGCCAATACAGTAGAATTATTTGAGCGTGCTGCATACTATGGATTTTTTATAGCAGTCACTCTTTATCTGACCAACATAGTCGGATTCAATGATATATGGGCAGCATGGATAAGCGGAGTTTTTTCAGCAGGATTATATTTACTGCCTCCATTTACAGGTGCTTTTGCGGACAGAATCGGATTCAGGAAAGCTATTATTTTATCATTTGCTCTTCTCAGTACAGGTTACTTTTTTCTTGGAATTTTACCATACAAAGCAATTGTAATTCCTTCTTTACTGATAATAATGTTAGGCGGCTCGATGATGAAACCCGTGATTACAGGCACAATAGCAAAAGCAACAACAGAAGAATCAAGAGCAAAAGGTTATTCAATTTTTTACAGTGTTGTAAATATAGGAGCGTTCCTTGGAAAAACATTTGCTTATCCACTGAGAATACAACTCGGTCTTGAATATATAAATTTCTTTTCCGCTATAATGGCTTTTATTGCATTAGCTGTCGTATTTTTTATGTTTAAGAAAATCGACGAAAGTGTTGTCAAAAAAACTTTTAAAGAAGCTGTGCAGGGTTTTATCAGGGTTTTTACAAATCTGAGGCTGCTGACATTAATATTTATTGTCAGCGGTTTCTGGATTATTCAAGGGCAATTGTATGCAACAATGCCAAAGTATGTGACAAGAACCGTAGGCATTACTGCATCACCCGAATGGATTGCAAACGTAAACCCTTTTGTTGTGATGATTTCAGTTGTTTGGATTACCAATCTCACAAAAAAGATGAAAGCAATAAGTTCGATGAATCTCGGAATGTTTATTATGCCGTTATCCGCTTTACTGATGTCTTTGAGTCCGATACTTCAAAAATCCGCAGGTAACGAAATTTCCATACTTGGTTTCTTCAGTTTGCATCCTATTACCGTAATGCTGATAATCGGAATTATTTTTCAGGGATTTGCGGAATGTTTCATTTCGCCGAGATATCTTGAATACTTTTCACTTCAGGCACCTAAAGGACAGGAAGGATTATATATCGGATTCGGATATTTATATTCTTTTTTTGCAAATATTCTTGGCTTCGGGATATCCGGATATTTGCTCTCAGCATATTGTCCCGACCCGAAAACATTAACTCCTGCAGAAATGACTACCGCTTATAATAATGCACATTACATCTGGTATTATTTTGCAGTGATAGGGTTGACAGCGGGCATTGCTTTGATGATATACAGGAAAATTACAGACAGAAATAAAAATATAAAAAAAATAAATGAAATTACCACTTCATAATATTTATAAGGGAAGCGGTAATTTATCAGTGTAAAGGAAAAAATTCAAACAATTATTTAAACACTTTCTGGGGAAATTCTAAGGTTGTTGGTTTTTCGGAAATCGGTATTTAACTGATAAATACATTTATCCATATTGATGATTTGCCAGGAAAAATTTTCTATCAGAAAATTAATTACTTCAAATATTTCTGAAGGATTGAAGAGGAAATACAGGTTACCACTTTTTAATAAAGTAATATTGACGCATATTTTCTGCATACCGATTAATTTCTGAAGACTGCTGTTATTGCTCATATCCTGATATTTGACATCAATTTTTTTGACATTTTGCTTTTCCCGGGATAAATATTTAGTCATTTTCTTCCCGAAAAAATAACGAGTATAAAGTCCCTGTACAATAAAAAAAACACTTAAGAAAATTAGTAAAGAAGCAAAAATATAAAACGGGATGGGATTAATGAAATCATTGTTTTCGAAACTAAAAAACCTGTATACAAAAATTATTAAAAAAAGGAATGCTATACCGAATGTAATCTGTATATTCGATGTTTGTTTGTTATTTTTAATAAATATATTCATAAGTTTTATTACAAAGTTAAATTTGTTTTTTATTTATTATGTTAAAAAACAATTAAGAATCAGTTAATAAATTAAAACTGGGTATATGTTAAAAAAGTTTTTTGATTATAACTGATGATGATGAATGAATTTCTTTCGCCCCCGTCTTATTTAAAATATTTCCGAGATTTTCTTTTCTGATTTTTCCTCCCGGCATTATAATAATTTTGTTTCCTGCTATCCTAATAAAATTTTTTAAATTCAATATTCCTTCTTCTGCAGTCTGTTTGCAGCCTGAAGTGAGTATTCTGTCAAATCCGCATTTAATAATATCTTCAAGAGCTTTAATCGGGTTTTTAACAACATCAAATGCTTTATGGAATGTAGTCTGCATTGGTCTTGAGATATCAACAAGCTTTTTGCAATTAATTTTATCTATTTTGTTTTCTTTATCCAGTATACCAAATACTATTCCATCAATTTTATAATCTCTGCAAAATAAAATGTCATTTTCCATTTGTTTTAATTCATAATCATTATAAACAAAATTTCCCCCTCTTGGTCTGATTAATGCGTGTATTTTTATGTTAAGATTTTTTCTAACAGAGAGTATAAGGTTTTTAGATGGTGTAATTCCTCCGATAATCAATTCTTCGCATAATTCAATTCTATCCGCTCCCTTATTCTGTGCATCGAGTGCTTTATCGAGTGAATCGACGCAGATTTCGTATGTAATATTGTCCATATTATTAATGGATTCCAGCTTTCGCTGGAATGGAAAAATACTTATTTAATCTATTGCATATTTTGAATTCTTAAGGAGATTATTTTCCTCGTTTGAATAAACTGCATATTGAAAATCTTTACTTACTGAATAAGCACCGTATTCGCCGTTTTTATTAAGAGCAAGAAAAGCAACCTGAAATCCCGGGTCAATTTTATTTTTTTTGTTTTTAATAACTCTTTTTACTGCTGCTTCACAGGCTTCCTGAGGAGAAAGTCCTTGCCGCATCAATTCTACAACAAGATGGCTTCCGGAAATACGTATTACTTCTTCACCAATACCTGTTGAAGTTGCCGCACCGATTTCTCCATCTACATAAAGTCCCGCACCGATAATCGGCGAATCCCCTACCCTTCCGTGATATTTAAAACGCAAGCCGCTTGTAGTGCAGGCACCTGAGAGGTTCCCGTTTGAATCCAAAGCTATCATACCAATTGTATCATGATTATCTGTTTTTGGAACGGGTTTGTAATTGGAGGTTTTCAGCCATTCCTTCCACGCTTTTTCAGCATCGGGAGTGAGTAAATTTTCCTTATTAAATCCCTGTTCAAGAGCAAACTGCAATGCACCTTCACCTGCGAGCATAATATGCGGAGTTTTCTCCATAACCTTTCTTGCAACAGAAATTGGATGCATAATATGTTCAAGAAATGCAACCGAGCCGCAATTCATTCCTTCGTCCATAATACATGCATCAAGGGTAACGTGCCCGTCTCTGTCCGGAAGACCGCCATAACCAACTGACGTTACTTTCGGGTCGGCTTCAGGGATTTTCACCCCTGCTTCGACTGCATCAAGTGCTCTGCCTCCCGAATTCAATATTTTCCATGCTTCTGCATTTGCAGGAACACCAAAATGCCATGTGGACAGAACAATCGGTTTTGTCCCATATGATACATTTGTTTTGATTTTTTCGAGGGCTTTTATTTTGCTGAACGGTAATATTGCAGCAGCAAGTGATGTGATTTTTAGAAATTGTCTTCGAGTACTCATAATTATTAAATTAATTTATTTGGATTTCATCGACAAAGAGCCAGGCGTCGGTACCTTCACCGGGTTTGCCTTTTGGAATTTTTCCGAAATTTTTTGCAATTACTTTTATGTATCTTGCATTAATATTACTAAAATTAATCAATACATTTCTTTCGAATTTCTTTATTAAATCCCAATCAACTTTTTTAATTGAAGAAAAATTCACTCCATCATCAGAAACAAGGATTTCAATTTCCTTTGGAAGATAAATCCAGCTTATTTCAGCATTAAGAACATCGACAATAACCTGTGAAATTTCCTGTTCTTTTCCCAAATCAATAACAGCATTCAAATCATCACCAAGAAATCCAAGCCAGTCTCTGCCGCTCCATGGTAATACTCCTTCCACACCATCGACAAGTGAAAATGCGCCTCCGACACTGTATCTTTTAGCAGGTTGTTTCAGCAGAGTTATATCCTTTCCGGTTGCTTTGTTAATTTTAAATTCCTGTAAATATGTTTTTCCAATTTTAATTCCGTTTTCATAATTTGCAGCTTTCAATGTGCAGGATTTGTTCAGTATAATTTGAGCTGTATATTTTGTAGAATTAATGTCCGGTTCGGAATTATTTAAAGTATAATAGACTTCTGAATTTGAAAAAGGCGCAGTAATTTCGACTGCCAAACCAATTTTATTTTTTGACTGCTGATATTTTAATCTTAAATCATATATTGCTTTAGAATAACTAATTTTTAATTTATCGAGAAGACTAAAATGGTATCTGATTCTCTCTTTAAAATTTATGAAATTTCTTTTTTCTTTGGGAGTCCATAAAACTTCAGCAAGTGCACAAATTCTCGGAAACACCATATATTCTACTTTATCGGGAGTAATTATATATTCAGTCCATACATTTCCCTGTGCGCCAAGAATTAAATATTTTTGTTCACCTGTCAATTGTTCCGGAACAGGATTGAATGAATAAACTTTTTCCAAAGTTGTATATCCACCAATTGCAATTGGTTCATTTCTCGGGTCGCCCTGGTAATGGTCAAAATAGCAATAACTTCCCGGAGTCATAATTACTTTATGATTTTGTTTTGCTGCTTCCACACCACCCTCAAATCCACGCCAGGACATAACTATTGCATTCGGTGCCAGCCCTCCTTCAAGTATTTCATCCCAACCGATTATTGTTTTACCTTTTGAGTTTAAAAATTTTTCAACTCTTTTAATAAAATAACTTTGCAGTTCATTTTCATTTTTCAAGCCTTCTTTTTTTATTAACTCCCGGCAATGTTTACAGTTTTCCCATCTTGTTTTAGGTGCTTCATCTCCACCGATATGTATAAATCTTCCTGGAAAAAGTTCTATTACTTCACTTAAAACATCTTCAAGAAATTTAAAGGTTTCTTCTTTCGGACAATAAATATCGTCAAACACACCCCATTCCCTTTCAACTTCAAAAGGTCCACCTGTGCAGGAAAATTCGGGATAAGATGCCAGTGCAGCTACCGAATGACCTGGCATTTCAATTTCGGGAATTATTGTTATATGTCTTTCACCTGCATAAGCTACAATTTCCTTAATGTCATCCTGTGTGTAATACCCGCCATACCTTAGAGTATCATACTCCCGCGATTTATCTTTATATTTACCTGTTAATGTTCCTTTTCTGAATGCACCAATTTCAGTAAGTTTAGGATATTTTTTTATCTCTATTCTCCATCCCTGGTCGTCTGTCAAATGCCAGTGAAAATAATTCATTTTATACATCGCAATATAATCGATGTATTTTTTTATAAATTCTTTCGGGAAAAAATGCCTGCAAACATCAAGATGCATTCCCCGGTAATTAAACAAAGGATAATCCAAAATATACAGACAGGGAATTTTGTGAATTTTTATATTCTCAAATGATAATAATTGTTTTAACGTTTGCAATCCATTATACACGCACATTCCTGAAATTCTTATATCAAATTTTCCGATAATCATTTCATAACTATCCGGAGGAATATCTGCTCTTATGATTTTCTCAAGAATAATTACATTATTTTCAATAGCCGAAAGCATTTCTATTTTGAGTTCAAGTCCATATAAATTCTTCAAATAATCATTAAAGATTAAAGCATCATTATAAGTTTCCTTGCTGTTCGGTGCAAGTATAGTTCTTTCATTTAATTCAAAATACCCGTCTTTTATTTCGATTTTGACCGGTTGGGGAATAATATTCTGAGAATAAACATTATTACTGCTAAGTTGTATGATGGCAGTAAATAGTAAAAATGCAAACTTATAAACTATAAATATCTTTTTTATCATAACTACTAAATTTTCTCTTTAATAACAAAATATTTATTTTAAGTCATTCCATATTAAAGCACTTGCCCCAAGCACTGCAGCGTTTTTTCCGGAGATTTGTGAAGGAAGAAGTTTCACTTTATTTTTAAAAATATTAAGCATATACTTCTCCATATATTCTGATGCCGGCTTGAAGATAAAATCGCCGGCGTTTGCAAGACCTCCGAATAAAATAATTGCTTCAGGACTTGTTATAGCAACTGTATTTGCAAGTGCGAAGCCGAGAACTTTTCCTGTATATCTGAATGCTTCAAGTGCAAGTTCATCTCCTGATTTTGCTGCAGTATAAATACCTTTTGATGTAATTTCCTCCATACTAATACTTCTCATTACTGATTTCTGGTCGCTTATTTCAAGTAATTCTTTCATTGTAATTACAATTCCATTTGCTGACGCATACTGTTCAAGACATCCCTGTCTTCCGCATCCGCATATTCTGCCGTCGGGAAAAATAATTGTATGACCGAGTTCGCCAGCAAATCCGTCATTTCCATATAGCAGTTCGCCATTGGCAACAAAACCGCTTCCAAGACCTGTTCCAAGTGTAACTACAACAAAATTTTTCATTCCTTTTGCTGCACCATAAATCATTTCTCCAATTGCTGCTGCATTTGCATCGTTGGTGAGTATAACAGGGTAATCAAGATGCTCTTTAAATAATTCAGCGAAATTAATAATTCCCTTCCATCTCAGATTCGGAGCAAAATCGACCGTCCCTTTGAAATAATTTCCGTTCGGTGCACCAATTCCAATACCTTTAACAGATATAATTTTTTTATCGGAAATTATTTTTTTTATTTCAACCGATAATTCTTTTACAAAATCTTTTACATTTTCATATATATCTGTTCTGATAGAATTTTCTGCAATTGAACTTCCGTTTCTATCAACAATTCCAAAGACTGTATTTGTGCCTCCGATATCGATTCCTATTGCGTATTCCGTCATATCAAAAATTTCTTTCTTTTAATTTATATCCTGAAATACCATAAAATATTAAATACAAATATGCTAAGAACGGAACGAATAAAGAATAATGTACATTTGTAGCATCCGCAAGTGCACCCTGAAGCAATGGCAGAATAGCTCCTCCGACAATCATCATCACAAGTAATGAAGAGCCCTGAGAGGTATACTGCCCGAGTTTATCTATAGCAAGAGTAAAAATATTTGACCACATAATAGAATTGAATAAACCGATAGAAAGCATTGACCACATTGCAAAAGTTCCGTTTGCAAAAATTCCTATAAGCAGGAGCAACATCACAAATAAAGCAAATATCGTCATAGTTCTTGCCGGCATTGACTTTCCTAACATAAAGGCAAAATAGTTAATCAAAAGATAAATCAGGAAATACCATATTTTCAAAAATTCAGAATAGAAATAATTGACTAATAAACTAAATTTATCAGCAGTTTCTCCTTTGAAAATCTGCCGGAATTCGGTATTTGTAATTATTGAAAAGAGAAAAACAACAATAAATAAAATTACAGCAACACCCGCCATTGACACATATTTTTTATATCCTTTTGCGCCACTTAACGAAATTGAGCCCATAAATCTTGCAATCATAGCACCTCCCCAGTAAAAAGCCAGAAATTTACTTGCATCTGCTTCAGTAAGATTTGCAACATCATCGAGTTTTAAATATGCAACCATATTGCTGCCAATAGAAACCTCAGCCCCGACATAGAAAAAGATTGCAAATATCCCAAAAAGCAGGTTACGGTGTTGAAGTGCAACGGGCTTTTTTTCAATCTTTTCCCCGCCCGTAAAATCCGGCAGATGTGCAAAATAAATTAACACTGCAAGTAAAATAAACATCCCTCCGAAAATCAGGTAAGGAATTTTTACAGATTGTGCGCCGGGATTATTTGTAGTGAAGAAAAATTTAAAAATCAGGAATCCTCCTATTACAGGGGCAATTGTATGTCCGAAAGAATTGAATCCCTGTGCAAGATTCAGTCTACTTGAGGCGGTTTCTGGTCTTCCAAGCAAAGCCACATAGGGATTTGCAGCAATCTGTAGAATTGTAAGTCCGAAACTTATACAAGCTAAAGCACCAAGAAAAAATCCGAAAGACTGGTAAATTGCTGAAGGATAAAATAAAAAGCAACCTATCGAGGACAAAAGTAATCCGAGTATAATTCCGTTTTTGTACGTTATTTTTGATATTGGGTCGCCAATTGTAACAGACATAATGAAATATATCAATGACCCGATAAAATACGCACCGAAAAACGAAAACTGAACAAGATTTGCCTGAAAATGAGACAACTGAAAAACACTTTTTAAGAATGGAGTTAAAACATCATTGAGACTCGTTATAAAACCCCACATAAAAAAAAGAGATACCATAACAATAAGCGACGAAGAATATTGCTTTACTTTATTAAGCATCTAAATCTATTAAATTTATTGGAATAAATTTTATTTTTGAATATTCGGTAATTCGAGTCCGTAACCTTTTTTCTTATCCTCGATTTTCAATAGAAATGCAAATAACAAACCGAGCAAACCAAAAATCATAAATAAAATCATTGGTAATGTATAATTATAAACCGAACCTTCAGCCGTTTTTCCGACAACACAATATGTATCGAGCACCCAGCCAATCAAAGCGGGAACACACATCAGAGCGATAATATTTTGAACATAAAAAATCAAAGCATACGCAGAGCCGAGTTGCTTTTGAGGAATAATTTTCGGTACTGATGGCCACATCGCTGACGGGACAAGGGAAAAACCGATTCCAAGTATTATCATCAATATTATTGCTACAACAAAATGATTCAAAATCGGAACAGCAAATAACAGATGAACAAAAATGATTAACAAAGAGCCGAAAATCATAATTGAAGCGCCTTTGCCCTTCCTGTCATACATATTCCCGAACACGGGAGTAAGCAGAATTGTTCCAAAAGGTAATAGTGCAGGAATAGTTCCGGCAAGATTTTCTGAAACACCGAATTTATTTATCATCAATGCAGTTGCATATTTCAAAAAAGGAAAGACTGCAGAATAAAATAATGCACAAAGAATCGATATATACCACCAACCCTTATTTTTCAGAATAAATCCTAAATCCCTGATTTTGAATTCTTCATCCGAATCATTTGTTTTCCCGGAATCAACTTTTGCTTCTGATATAGATTTATCAAGTCGTTTATCATTAAATGTATAAACAAAGTATGAAAGCAAACCAATGCAGAGCATAATCAGACAAATCAAAACAGGCATAGAGACAGTTCCTACGGCTCTTGCGATAGGTAGAGATGTAGAAAGTGCTAGAGCTGTCCCCAGACGTGCAATAGCAAGTTGTAGTCCCATTGCCAAAGCGAGTTCATGACCTGTAAACCATTTGACAATTACTTTAGAAACCGTGATACCTGCTACTTCAACACCAACACCAAAAATTGCATATCCAAAAGCTGCCATCCACACCTGTGCAGGAAAAGACCAGATAATTGTCCATGTTTTCCCGTCTAGAGTATTTGTAGTTATCGCCCAATATTTTATTCCCGCACCAACAACCATAACAAGTGCAGCAGTAAGTCCTGTAAATCGAACACCCATTTTATCGAGTATAATGCCTCCAAAAATCAGAAAGAAAAGGAACACATTGAACCAGCCATAAGCACCTGTATACCATCCATAATCAGAGGCACTCCAGTGCAGTTGTTCTTCAAGCATTTGCTCAAGCGGAGACATCACATCAGCTAGGTAATAACCAGCAAACATCGTAAATGCAACTATTAACAAAGCCGTCCAACGAGCTGCTTTTGAATCGCTCAGAATTTTTTTGATTTGTTCAGTCATCTTTTGTATTTTGAATTTTGAATAAAAATATTCAGTAAAGTAGTTAAATCCTTATATATGTAAAATGAGAAAATAAATTTGCACAACCCTATTTTATATTCAATGACATGAAAACAATTGATAATATAAAATGGATAATTGATAATAAAAGATTGTAATTTAATTATTAATCTTTTCTGAATGGATCCCTTGCCAGCATCAGGCAGGCAACCTTCGCTGGAATGACAATTTTTTAGTAATCACCTTTCTCTATGAGGTCATCGGGGACGGTTTCCCAGCGCTTGATTTCCTTGCCAACATTTTCTATGAATTTGTTCGATAAATCTTTTTCATCGAATTTTGCATCAGGCATTTCTTTTCTGACTGTTTCAGCCAATGCTCTTTTTACCTCATAGCTGAGATGTTTTAATATTCCTTCAAGTTTTATTCTTGCCATATATTTTTATTTTACAAGGGGGTAAACCCCCTTGTCTATTTAAAAAAGTCGTTACTACGCTGAAGCGTAGTAACGAGAACTAAAATCATTATTTAAAACACCTGTAATGGTTGTAATACACAATTGTTTCATCCAATTTTGCAAGGGTGTAAGTCCCTTGTCCAATTTATTTATTAATTTATAAACTGTTGAGCATAAAATTTGGCAGTGAGTTTTTCACCTGTGGCTTTAAATATCATATCGTTCCAGAAAAATTTTGCACCTGGAGCAAAGACTTTATCTTTAAGAAAATTTCCTACTTCTGTTTTATTCGTGAAACTCTGATTTTTATAATCTTCAGATTTCATAACATTTTTCACTATAAAATAATACAACTGTGAAGCGAGAAGTTCTCCGAGAAGATAATTATGATAATAACAGGGAACGGTTGCAATATGAATTTTCGATGCCCAATCGGGTTCATTTCTACCCTCGGGTTTTTTTAGCAGTTGATATTTTTCCACAAGTGACCACCATAATGCATTCAAATCCTGTTCGGGGTTTTCGTACATATTTTTTTCAAATCTATACATTACCTGTGACCAGCGGCTGAAAACAATCTGCTGTAGTCTAAGGGATTTGAATCCGTCTTCGGAAATTTTCTTTGCATCATCATCTGAAATTTTCACATTATCTTTCAGCCATTGTGCATTTGTAGCAAACCTTCCGAAAAACTGTGCAATCGCTTCAGTAGTAAAAGTCTGTGCAGCATCTTTAAGAAAGAAAGGTAAAGTTCTTTCAATATTCTTGGCATAAATCGCATGTCCGAATTCATGCAGCATTGTATTCATCCATTTTTCATTGGAAACGATATTGCATAATACCCTGACATCACCATTTTTATCCATATCATTGCAGAAAGCATGTTGATTTTTCCCCTGTTTTTCATAAAGGTCGCTGTTTTTTATTATATCATCAACCGGAAGATTAATACCTTTATAATAAGTTTCAACTAAGTTTTCAAGTTTTTGATTTTTATAATAAGTATCAAAATCCACTTTATAAATTTTCGGTGCTTCCTGGAAAAACCTGTTCTGGTAATGCCAAGGCATCAGTTCTTCTTTCTTGATTTTATATCTGTTTATAAAATAATCATCCATTGATGATTTTTCTTTTGCAAATGCATCTTTCGTCAGTAAATCAAGTTCGTCAAATATTTTAAGAATCTCTTCAGGGTCTTCCTCGCTTAATTTCAAACTCATTTCGTGGAAATTTTTATAACCGAGTTCTTTTGCAATTTCATTACGCATTTTTACAAGTTTTTTCAAATCATCTGCCACAATTGTACCGATTTTTTTCTGTGCAGTCCATACATCTTTCAATTCTTTTGAATCAACTGAAGAAGTTAAAACTTTTTCAACTTCATTATCGGTTAGTTTTTTTCCGCCTGCTTCAGCCCTGAAGTTTCCGAATTTCTGTTCAATTTCATTCTGAAGTTTAATTATTGCATTCAGTTTTGCAGTATCCACCTGACTGCCGACATAGGCATTATAAATGATAGTCAACTGCCTTGCAAGAAGTTCGTCTTTGACCCCGGATTCTTCAATTTTTTTAAGTTTTGCAAATTCTTCTTTATTTGCAAATATTGCAGTCCATTTCTGCTGATACCCTGCAACTTTATCAAAATCTTCCTTCTTTCCTGAGATTGCCGCATTCCAATATGCAAGATTCATTTCTTTGTAGAGTGAAATTGTTTTTGACTCAAGATTTTTTACAAATTCTTTTAATTCATTATCCATCGAAGTTGTGCTTACTTTTTTTTCTCCGCAGGAATTAAAAGCGGCGATAAAAATACAAATTAAAAATAAAGAAATTAATTGTTTCATATTATTATTTTAAATTTTTTAAAGTTAAATAATAAGGGGGCTTAAACACAGCCCCCCAATTTATTAAAGAATTTTTTCAAAATTATTTCTTCGGAATATTTTTCAGTGTTTCAAGTATAAAAGACCAGAATCTTTCAACTGTTTCGATTTTCACTTTTTCATCAGGAGAATGAGGATTTTTAATCGTCGGTCCAAAGGAAATCATATCAAGATTCGGATAAATTCCGCCAATCAAACCGCATTCGAGTCCGGCGTGAATTGCTTTGATTTCGGGTTTTTTGCCAAACAGTTTTTCGTGAAGGTCATACATTACAGTTAATATCGGTGATTTCGGATTTGGCTTCCATCCCGGATATTTACCATCGAATATTACAGAAGCACCTGCAAGTTCAAATACGGATTCAACCGCCTGTTCAAGATATTCCTTTGCAGAATCAACAGAACTTCTAAGCAGGCATCGGACCTCAACAGTATTTGTTTTACTATTAGATTTTACTATTGCAAGATTTGTTGATGTTTCGACAAGACCCGGCATATCATTGCTCATTCTTATAACTTCATTCGGACAGGCAATAATTGCGTTAATCAGATTTTTCTGTGTATTTTTATCGATTAAGTTTTTCGGTGCTTTTGCTTTTTCAACCGACATTTCAAAATCAGGTTCTACAGTTGACAATTCTCTTTCAACAATATCTTCAAATACATTCACATAACTTTCAAAATTTTTTGCAAGATTTCTAGGCACCATTACAACTGCATAAGCTTCTCTGGGAATAGCATTCCTGAGATTTCCGCCTTCAACAGCGGCAAGTCTTAAAGAAAATTCCTTCTCGGCAACTCTGAGAAATCTGAAAAGAATTTTATTTGAATTTCCTCTTCCGAGGTGAATATCACAGCCTGAATGTCCACCTTTCAATCCTTTAACAGTGATTTTGAAAGCGGAATAATTTTTTGGAACAACACTTTTCTTGAATTTGAATAATGCATTCGCATTAGTTCCTCCAGCACAACCGATGAACAATTCTCCGTCATCTTCAGAATCGAGATTTAAAAGAATATCTCCTTTTAAATACCCGGGTTTCAGACCAAAAGCACCTGTCATACCTGTTTCTTCATCGATTGTATATAACGCTTCAATCGGTCCGTGCTGAATATCATGTGCTTCGAGGATTGCAAGAGTAGTAGAGACTCCCATACCGTTATCAGCTCCGAGGGTTGTTCCGGTTGCTTTCACCCATTCTCCGTCTATTCTCGGTTTAATCGGGTCTTTTGTAAAGTCGTGTTTTACGTCTGAATTTGCCTGTGGAACCATATCGAGATGTCCCTGCATTACAACAGTTTTGCAGTTTTCCATTCCGGGAGTCGCAGGTTTTCTGATTAAAACATTGCCGACTTCATCCAATTCATACTCAAGGTTATGTTTTTTTGCGAAATTAATAACATATTCTCTCATTGCTTGTTCATGTTTTGAAGGGTGCGGGATAGCACACATTTCTTCAAAATGTCTCCATAAAGGTTCAGGTTTTAAATTACCAAGTATATTTCCCATAATTTATTTTAGTTTTACTTTTAATTTATTAAATATTATTGTATTGTGTTATTTTTAAATATTACGAATTTATGATGAAAAAGTTGTGTAAGAAATTTAGTAACTCTTTCTTCTGCCTGTTGAATTTTTTCTTCGTGTAGCTCATTAAGTTTTTCAATTATATCAAGTACTTTATTATTTCCGTCTATAAGATTCCAAACTTCTGAACCAAGTTCGTCCAGACTAATTTTAATATTCTGAGATTTTTTTTTTGGGATTAGAGATTTCAGAAAATTATTTTTAAATTTCGGAACTAAAAGAACAATTTTTCCATCCATTATCTCATATTCCTTAGTCCTTTCAGGAATAAGTTCAAGATAATTTATTTTACTTTCTTTCTTCTTTAACATTTATTATTCAGTAAAAGGTCAGAGAAATATTCTCTGACCTTCGAAAATTATTTTTACATTCCTGCTGACGGAGGTGCAGGTTCATCTGCAGAGCCTGCGTTTTTCATCGGTACATAAATCAGAATTAATGCAATTATAAGCAGTATTGCAAATCCGATGAATAGCGGCGGGTCTGTGAAAATAGATGGAATATTCATTTCAGCTATCCTGAACGGTGCAAATCCAAGTCCCGTAATTGCTTCGCCAGCAATGAATCCCGAAGCAAGTAAAATTCCGATATTTTCAATCCTGACTTTCTGAGCATCGTTATAACCGCGTTTTTCACTAATCATATCCATAATACCTTTAATAAGACCACCGATAAATATTGCGAAAGTTGTTTCAAGAGGCAGATACATACCTACAGCCACGAGCATAGGGCTTTTTACCTGCATCAATACAAAAGCAAGACCCATAAGCAACCCGACAATAATAAGAGGCCAAGCCATTTCCCCACCGACGATGCCTCTCGAGAGCATTGCCATTAAACCTGCCTGTGGTGCGGAAAGTGTTTTACTTCCGAATCCACCTACATAATTATTCTGCTGACCCTGAACGACGTCTGCCTGATTAAGTAAATTCAAAACGAAAAACATCACAAGACCTGATACAATCACACCGATAATATCACCAACCTGCATTTTCCAGGGAGTACCACCGAGAATATGCCCAGCCTTCAAGTCCTGAAGCATTTCACCTGCAACAGCGGCAGCCACACAAACTATTGCCGCAACGCCAAGAACTGCGGCAACACCACCGTGATGTGCATCCACTCCGATTAATACAAGAATTAATGCAGTTGTAATTAATGCTGTAAGAGTAAGTCCGCTGATTGGGTTATTGCTTGACCCGATAATACCTACAAGATAACCTGAAATAGCGGCGAAGAAAAATGCAAGAATTATTAAAATTGTCGCGGCAACAATTGCAGGAACTATTCCTGTACCAAATACAAAATATGTTATTATAAATGTAGCAACTGCAACTAATAAAATTCCCATTATAATATATGTGAATGGAAGGTCTTTTTCAGTTCTCACGACATTTTCATGTCCGCCTGATGCGGCTTTTTTCACATCCCCGATTGACCTTTTTAAACCTGTAAAAAGAGATTTTCTCATTTTAAAGAGTGTGAATCCTGCTCCCATTAACATTCCTCCGATTGCAATAGGTCTTACAATAAATCTCCAGATTTGGTTAATTTGGAAGCCGGGGTCAGATACTTTTTGCAATGTTTGCTTTGAAACATCCGCCCATTGCTGCAGAAAAGCAGCATCAGCAAAAAACGGATATAAGAAATAATAAATAATAGGTGTAAGCAAACCCCATGCAATTAAACCTCCGCTGAAGTTAAGCGATGCGTATTTTGGTCCGATAATATACCCAACACCAACATATGCGGGACTAATTCCCGGAGAACTTAAAAGCATTCCTCCTTCTGCCTTGATAGCAGTTCCCGGAATTAAAGTCTTTTTAAAGAATGCATAAAATTTTTCCCAGCTTTGAGCGAAGAAATTCAACTGTCCGAGAAACTGAATGAGTGCACCGAGACCCATTGCACTGAATAAAAACTTCGAGCCGCCTCCGCCCTTTTGTCCGGATTTATGAATTTCTGCAGCGGCAGTCGATTCGGGGAATAATAAATCCACGTCTTCCACCATCACTCTTCTGAGAAGTGCAACAAACATAATCCCGAGAATACCTCCACAAATAAGTATTATTGAAGCGATTATATAGGTTGTTGTTGTAAAGAAAGGATTCCAAATTCCTGAGATGTAAAATGCGGGTAGTGTGAAGATAGCACCTGCGGCTACGGATTCACCGATTGAGCCGACAGTTCTGACGAAATTTTCCTCAAGAATATTACCTTTCATTAATTTTAAAACAGCCATACCAAGAACAGCAGCAGGATATGTTGCCGCAATGGTCATACCTGCTTTTAATCCAAGATATGCATTTGCAGCACCTAACACAACTGCAAGAATCAGCCCGATAATTAAACCTCTTATTGTAAATTCAAGTAGGTTTGTTTCGGGTGAAATAAACGGTACAAATTTTTTTTCGTTTTCGTTCATATACTGTTTTTTTAGTTAAACAGGAAGGTTAATTACATAAAATTTTTAATATAAATTATTTAAAAATAAAGAGGTTTTCAAGTTAAATAGGAAAAGATTAGTATAAAGGATTTAGGATTCAGTATTAAGAAAAAACTTATAGAAGTTAGAATCTGGAATTTAGCATAGAATTTTTATTTTTGTGTTGTCGGAAGTTTCCTCCTGACAGCACAAGTGTAAAATAGTACACAGAATATATAGAAACTATGGAATATCAAAGATTATTCTCGTTCCAATTTCAGCGTTGGAACGTATAGGAATTTAATGATAAGTTGTTACTACGCCTGCCTTCAGCAGGCAGGCTGGAGCGTAGTAACAAGAACTTATTTTGCGTTCTTTGTGGTTAAAAATCCTATTGCATTATGTATGATTTACGGAAGGTTTTGATTGTGCCTTTTGTGTTTACCGTTATTACAAGTGTAACGGTTGTTCCTTTCGGAGGAAGTTTTTCTTTATCCCATTCTATACTGATATTATACGATTTATATATCTGATTTTGTATTATTTCGTAATATTTTGAAAGTGTTGTTGAATCCTGATTATAAAAATAATAGCCGCCTGTTTCATCAGCGAGTTCGAATAAATCGTTTTCCGCTTTGCTGTTAAGTCCGGGGGGATATGAATGTTTGTCGAAATCCATAAGCCCGATGCAGTAAACCCTGATTAAGTTCTCACGTGCAACTGAAATAATATCTTTCACAGATATGAAATCAGAATTGTTGTCTTCCCCGTCACTACAAACAATTATGTACTTGACAACAAGCGGGTCATTCTTATATTCGTTAATATTCGTAGCATGCAAAACTGCTTTTAACATCGATGTCTTGTCCCTGTATTGTGAATTATTATTGACCGCTTTTAATAACAAAGTTTTATTGTTCGTATAATTTTGAATGACATCAATCGATGAGCCGAATTTAATTATTCTGATATAAGTATTATCGTTCATTGAATTGATAAACGATTTTACAGCGTTTTCCATCAGTGAAATCCCCGGTACGTCATTATTGATAAACATACTTCCGGAATAATCCATTAGTATAGAAATAATGAACTGAAGTTTCGGATTAAATGGTATCAACTTCAGATTAGTATTTGTAATTTTATTATTTCCCCATTGGAGTTCGCTTTGAATACTTTCCGGACTGATTTCAACTGCCGCACCGCTTGTATCGAGGTTAGAGATAAATCCTGTCCACTGATTATCTTTAATATCTCCGATTGCGTTCACACCGGGCAGAAATTCCTGATTACTTGTATTATGCCATTTGAATTCAACGCGTCGGTTTCTTGCCCTGCCTTCATCTGTAAGATTAGTTGCAACTGAATCGCTTTTACCCATTCCTTTAGAAGTAATGTTGCTTCTTTTCATTCCTTTTGAAATTAAATATTCAGCAACAGTGTTTGCACGTCTTTCGGACAATTTCAAATTGTAATCATAAGAACCTATTGCATCAGCGTGACCGATTACTTCAAGAGTTGCATCAGGATATTCCGCAAAAACTTTCAAAACTCTTTCAAGAATAGGATATGCTTCTGGTTTTAAATCATACCTGTTAAAATCGAAATAAACTACTTCGTTTGTATCATTAACATTAATATCAAAATTATATGAGTAAGAAATATCAGCAATAAGAATAAATGCTAAAAGTAATATTATTTTATGCAATTTCATAAAATATTTACAGAAAATTCAACTTATTTTTTGATAAATTCAAGTTGTAAAGATATGCCTACATTATTTCTTTTATCTTTTTTTCGATTTTGAATATATTTATTTTGGTAGAAATGAAGAATATCCCGATTATGAATGAAGTTATTGATTTTATATAGTTTATATGTTTACAGTGAAGAAAAATGAAAAATTAATTAATATTATTATTGAAAGTTACAAGGTTAGAATCAAGAAATCAAAGAAGCAAAACGTACTTGATACTTTGATTGCGACAAAACTTTCACAAAATTCAACGGATAAAACCGCCATTATTGCATATAATAATCTTAAAAGAAAATACAAGAATTGGGAAAAATTAATTAATGCTCCAATGAGTGAAATTGAGAACGAAATTAAAGTTTGCGGGATGCATAAAACTAAAAGCAGGGATATTAAAAATTTATTATCAGAAATAAAAAATAAATACGGAAAAACTGATTTAGAGCATTTTGGAAAATTAAACAAAGATGAAATTTACAAAGAATTAACATCATATAAAGGTATAGGGTATAAAACCGCATCCTGTGTTCTTGGGTTTGCACTTGGAAGAAATGTTTTTCCTGTGGATACTCACATTCATAGAATACTTAACAGAACAGGGATTGTAAAAACAAAAAATCCGGATGAAACATTTCAAAAAGCATCGATTTTAATTCCCGATAATGAAAAAATAAAATTTCATAAATCACTGATTTTATTCGGGAGAGAAATCTGCAAAGCAATAAAACCATTGTGTTATAAATGCAATATTGAGAAATATTGTATATACAGATTTAAAAATTTCAACTCAGCAAGATTAAGTAAAAACAAGGCAAACGATTTACTAATTCTTGATTCGATATGACGATAGAAAAAGAGAAAATAAAGCGAATACTATTAATAAAATTCGGCGGGATAGGCGATGTGATATTATTCACACCTGTTTTGTACAACATCCGCGAGTATTTTCCGAACAGCGAAATTACGGTCTTTATTGAAAAGAAAGCTTATGAAGTAATTAAAGATAATCCTTATATCGATAAGTATATCACAGTAAAATTCAATGGAAAGATTTCTCCGTCAATTTATAAAGAAATAAAAAAGAAAAAATACGATTTGGTTCTGGATTTTTACGGCAATCCGAGAACGGCATTAATAACATATTTCAGCAAGGCAAAATACAGGGCGGGATTTAATTTCAGAATAAGAAAATTCGCTTACAATATTGTTACTAAAATAGAAAGCAGTAAATTGCATAATCTGGAGTTTAATCTGAAACTGCTTGAAGAATTAAATATTCCCATCAAATCAAAAGAAATATATATTCATACTGACGAGATACATCGCAAGACCGCAGAAAACTGGTTTAACAGTAACATTTTAAACAAAAAAAATATTATTGGTATTGTAATATCCGGTGGCTGGAATTCGAAAATATATCCCGAAAAAGATTATATTGAATTACTAAATCTGATAAATAAAAAATATATTGTTGAATTTGTTTTTTTCTGGGGTAATGAAGAAGAAATGCAAAGAAGCAGGTTGATTAAAAACGGATTGAATGAAAATTGTCATATTGCACCTGAATTGAATCTAAAAACACTTGCGGAATTTTATAAATATTGCACATTATTAATAGGAAATGATTCGGGTCCCCTTCATCTGGCAGTAACTTCAAAGAATCCCGTACTTGAAATCAGCGGTCCGATAAATCCGCTTCTGCAGGGACCATACGGTGAACAGAATGAATATGTTTATCTTGAAGGACTTGATTGTTTATTTTGCAACTTGCTGGAATGTCCAATCGGAAACAAGTGTATGAAAGATTTACCTAAGAATAAAATAATTGAAAAATTTGAAAAATTATTATCGAAGAATAATATAAAATTGGATTTGAGATGAGCAAAAGGATTCTTGTTGTGAGAACGGACAGGGCGGGAGATGTGGTAATGATAACTCCGATGTTAAGGGAAATAAAGAAAAAATATCCGGACTGTTTCCTGGCAACTCTTACACAAAAACACACTTCACAAATATTACAGAATAATCCTTATGTGGATAAAATGATTATCGATGATTTAAGATTGAGAACATTCTGGAAAGTTATAAAAGAAATCAAACAATATATGTTTACAGATGCTCTGCTTGTACTTCCGACAGAAAGAGCGGCATACCAGTTATTTATTGCAGGAATAAAAAACAGAATTGGGGTTGGGCATAAGATATATGAAATAATTACATTTATGAAAAGCGTATCGAGAAATAAATACATACCTCTGAGGCATGAAGCGGATTATTGTATGGATATGGCAAGAAGAATTGGAGTAGAAACGAATAATTTATCACCTGAAATTTTTCTGACATATGAAGAAATTGATAAGGGGAAAAATTTATTATCAGAGTTGTGCGGCGGAGATAATTTATATAAAATAATTGTACACACTGGAAGCGGAAAATCTGCACCGAACTGGAGCGAAGATAAATATTTCGAATTGATTAAAAAAATATTGGAAAGGTTCAAAGATAAGAAGTTCACGATATTTCTCACAGCGAATGAAATGTCGGATGAATTTCTGGAGAAAATATCAAGCCTTAAAAGTAATAAAATTATTAACACTACGAACCGGATTAAATCATTAAGAGAATTGATAATTTTTATTAATTCAGTGGATTTAGTGATAGTTTCATCAACAGCCCCTGCACACATTTCGGATTCTCTGAAAAAAAGTGCTATTGTGATTCACTGCCACAGGAGTATGAGCTGTGCAAAATACTGGGGGACATTAAATAAAAAAACAATAGATTTGGAAGTTTCGGAAGAATTTTGCAATTTGCATTGCAGTAAAGACAAAGAAATCTGTAAAATTGAAGATGGAATATCGACAGATGAAGTTTTAAAAAACATTAATTTTTAGTAAATGAATATAGAAGAATTAAAAATTCCCGAATGCAAGAAATTCAGCGGATACAAGCCCTGCGAGTCGTATAAAAACTGTCTTGAAAACGGGTGTCAGAAAGATGATGATAATAATAAAATGGGTGTAAAAATATTAATAATATCTCTTGATGCACTTGGTAATGTAATAGATAATACTCCAATTCTTCCCGCTTTAAAGAGGAAACATCCCATAAGTACAATTTACTGGCTTACAATGCCGAATGCAGAGAAAATATTATTTAATTCTAAATATATCGATAAATTATACCTATGGACTGATGAAAGCAGAATGATATTACGGAATATGAATTTCGATTTTCTTTTAAACGGCGATAAATCGGTTTATGCCTGTGCATTTGCTAGTGAAATTAAGGCAAATAAAAAATACGGTTTTCTTCTTAACAGTGACGGAAAAATAATTCCGGCGAATCAGAATGCAATGTACTGTTATTTATTGGGGAATAATGACGAACTGAAATTCAGAAAAAATAAAAGAACAGGGATAGAGATACTTCACGAAGTATTTGACTTAAAATATGAGAGAGATGAATGTGAATATAATTTTACAGAAGAAGAAAGAACATTTATCGAAGGATACAAAAAAAATATCGGCTATAAGAATAACAAATATTATATTGGGTTAAATACAGGATGTTCCGATCTTTTCCCAAATAAAAAGATGACTGTAGAGCAACATATTTTATTAATAAAAAAATTACTGAAAAAGAAAGATATAATTATTGTATTACTTGGCGGCAGAGAGGATACGGAAAGGAATAAAAAAATTTACAGTACATTTACAGGAGAAAAGAAGAAAAGAATTATAAATACTCCAACTACAGAAGGCATACGAAGAGGTGCGTGTTATATGGAAATACCGGATGTTGTAATATCGGGAGACAGTTTCGGGCTTCATCTTGCAATTGCACTGAAGAAATTTGTGATTTCCTGGTATGGACTTTCCTGCTGGACGGAAATAGAAGATTATGGACGAGGAGTAAAGCTGATACCCGAAGGACTTGAATGTGCACCATGCTGGAAGAGAGTTTGTCCGTATGATTTGGAATGTATAAAAATGATTAACCTCGATATGATGGTTGATGAAGTAAATAATTATATAAACAAAAACCAAAAATAAACCAATGCAGAGCAAATTTAAAATACCGATTTATCAACCTCGGCTTGACGGAAATGAGAAAAAGTATGTGAATGAATGTCTTGACACAAACTGGATATCGTCACGCGGGGATTTCATTCAGAAATTTGAAAATGCTTTTTCAAAATATATCGGAGTAAATCATTCGACTGCAGTTTGTAACGGAACAGTAGCACTGCATCTTGGACTTGTAACTCTGGGAATAGGTCCGGGTGATGAGGTGATTGTACCTTCTTTTACATACATTGCATCGGTAAGTTCGATAATATATACAGGAGCAAAACCTGTATTTGTAGATTCGCTTGAAACAACGTGGCAGATGGATGCGAAAGATGTAAAACGAAAAATTACCGAAAAGACAAAGGCAATAATGGCAGTGCATATATACGGTCATCCCTGTGAAATGGATGAAATTAAAAAGATTGCAAAAGAAAGAAATTTATTTCTGATAGAAGATTGTGCTGAATCGGTCGGGGCAAAATACAAAGGAAAAAATACGGGAACATTCGGTGATATTTCCTGTTTCAGTTTTTACGGAAATAAAACAATTACGACAGGAGAAGGCGGAATGCTTTGCACAAATGATGAAACACTTTATGATAGGGCTTATCATTTCAAGATGCACGGACTTGCTAAATACAGGGAATACTGGCACGATGTGATTGGATATAATTACAGAATGACAAATATCTGTGCGGCAATAGGTCTTGGACAGCTTGAAACGGTTGAAAAAAGAATTGTGGAAAAACGGGACATAGCAAAAAGATATATTGAAAGATTAAAAAATGTTCCAGTCGAGGTGCATAAAGAAGGTGAGAATGTGATGCATGGATACTGGATGTTTTCGATTCTTGCGGAAAATCCTACAGTGAGAGAGAAATTAAGATATCATTTGTCAAATGACGGGATAGAGACAAGACCAACATTTTACCCTGTGCATACGATGCCGATGTTTTCGAATAAATTTCAGAAACTACCTATTGCAGAGAAAATAGGATGGAATGGGATAAATCTTCCAAGTTACCCCGGATTAACTGATGAAGAGATTGAATATAATTGCAATTCGATAAAAGAATTTTTCAATATATAAATTGAAAATAGTATCATAATTTTATAATTTGAATTACAAATTATCTTAATAAAATGAGCAACTTAAAAATTTTTTCAGGAAGAAGTTCATCATACTTTTACAAAAACGTAATAAAACATTTAAAATTCAAACCCGGTAAATGTGTATTCAGAACATTTTCTGACGGGGAAATCTGGATGCGGTATAATGAAAACATCAGGGGCTCTGATGTTTTTATAATACAATCTACGAATGCACCTGCAGAAAATTTTATGGAGTTACTGATTATGATTGATGCAGCAAAGAGAGCATCAGCAAAAAGAGTAAATGCCGTAATCCCCTATTTCGGATATGCAAGGCAGGACAGAAAAGACCAGCCGAGAGTTTCAATCACTGCTAAACTTATGGCGAATCTTCTTCAAAAAGCAGGGGCAGATAGAGTAATTACAATGGATTTGCACGCACCTCAGATACAGGGATTTTTTGATATTCCTGTAGACCACCTTTATGCTTCAGGGGTATTTCTGAAATATTTCAGAAAACTAAAAATCAAAAATCTTGCAATTGTAACCCCGGATGTAGGAGGAATTAAAATGGCAAGAGCATATGCAAGAAAACTTCACGCAGATTTAATTGTTATAGATAAAAGAAGACCGAAACAAAATGTTGCAGAAGTGATGAACATTATCGGAGAGGTAAAAGATAAAAATATTTTGATAGTCGATGACCTGATAGATACAGGAGGAACATTTGTAAATGCTGTTGAGGCACTTAAAGCAAACGGAGCAAAAGATATTTATGGTGCCTGCACACACCCGATATTATCCGGAAGTGCAGTTGAACGGATTAATAAATCAAGTTTAAAAAAATTAATAGTATCAGACAGCATTCCACTTCATCATAAATCAAAAAAAATTGAAGTATTATCTGTAACTGATTTATTTGCAAAAGCAATTATCAGGACAAATAAAAACCAGTCAATAACTTCGTTATTTGATGTAAGTTGATTATAATTAGTAATTAATAATAAAAAAAATAAGATTCTTATATAAATATATTACAAATTAAAATATAAAAAGAATTTTAATAGTATTTTATTTGTTTCAATATAAACGAGTATAAAACAGGAGTTTAAATATGTTAGTAGAAGTAGTAATGCCTAAAATGGGCGAATCGATAATGGAAGGTACAATTCTTAAATGGTATAAGAAAGCAGGAGATAAAGTAGAAAGAGATGAAACTCTTTTAGAAATATCGACTGACAAAGTAGATACAGAAGTACCATCGCCTGAAGAGGGTATTATTTTTGAAATTCTATATGAAGTAAACCAGACAGTAGAAGTTGGGAAAGTGATTGCAAAGATAGAAACGGATGTGAATGCCGAAGTCAGTAAAAAAGAAGACATCCCTCAACTAATAATCGAAGAAAAAAAGGAAGTACAAATTCCTGAAAATATTATAAATAAAAAATCTGAAGAATTTGTCAAGTCTGAACCTAACAGGTTCTACTCACCCTTGGTATTAAATATTGCAGGTAAAGAAGGAATAGGTTTTGAAGAATTAAATGGCATTAAAGGAACAGGACTTGAAGGCAGGGTCACAAAAAAAGATTTACTGAATTATATAGAATTTAAAAAATCAAACGAAACAATAGAGCCGGCAGTACAGAAAACAACCGAAACATTTGAAAAAGTCGAAACCAGAACCAAAACAGAAACTCAATCAATTCCTGTACACAAACCGGAATCAATAATATATTCTGAGGATAATTCTACAATTTTCGAATTCGATAATATACGGCAAAAAATGGCAGAGCATATGATTGCATCGATTACTAAATCACCTCATGTGAATACTGTGGCAGAAGTAGATTTATCAAATGTAGAAAAAATCCGAAAAGAACTGATGCCGGAGTTTGAAAGAAAAGAGGGATTCAAATTGACATATATGCCTTTTATTTGTTCAGCGGTTGTTAAAGCATTAAAAGATTTTCCGTTGATTAATTCCGTTATTGATGATTCAAATATTCCGTTTAAAGCAGTTATAAATAACAGAATCAACATTGGAATTGCTGTTGCAATGGATAACGGCGGGTTGATTGTTCCAGTGATAAAAGATGCAGACAATCTGAATCTGACTGGAATTGCACGTGCTATGAATGACCTTGGAAAGAGAGCAAAAATAAAAAAACTGACTCTCGATGAGATACAAGGAGGAACATTCACAATATCAAATTACGGAGTGTTTGGAAACATAATAGGCACTATGATAATAAATCAACCTCAAATTGGAATTCTTGGTGTCGGTGCTGTGAAAAAGAGACCAGTTGTACTTGAAACTAAGGAAGGAGATTTTGTAGTCATAAAACCGATAATGTATCTTACTCTTTCTTTTGACCATAGATTAATTGATGGTGCACTTGGCGGAAGTTTCGTAATGCGAATTGCAAAATATCTTGAAGAATTTAAACTCTAACTAATCAAAATACAAATGAGATTCAAACACCTGTTAACAGCTTTTTTATTTTTTATTATTTCAGTAAATCTTTTTTCCGATAATATTAACAGTTCCGGTTCAGTAAAATACTGGATTATATTTAAGGACAAAGGTATATATAAGCCTTCGGATAAAATTACCAAAGGTTCAGAAACATATATTCTTGCGATGAATACTTTAAAAGAAAAAGCAATAAAAAGAAGATTAAAAGTACTAACTGAAGAAAACCTTGTAGATTTTCAGGATTTACCTGTCTATGAAGATTATATTACTGATGTAAAAAATCTTGAAATAAAAATAATTGCAAAATCGAAATGGCTTAATGGTATCAGTGCGTATCTTACGGAAAATGATTTAAAAAAAGTTCTCGAATTAAAATGTGTCTCTAATCTGAAAATTCTCGACAAATCAATCAAGCAGGAATTCGAAAGCATCTCACCCGTTTTACCTGAATATAGATTTCCAACTTTAATACTATACAACGACACAATTACATATAAATTTAATTACGGAAAATCGTTGCCGCAGTTAAATCAAATCAATGTTCCACTTTTGCACAATATGAATATTACGGGAAAAGGAGTTTTAATAGCAAGTCTTGATGATGGTTTCGAATGGAAAAAACATGAAGCATTGAAAAATCTTAATGTACTTGATGAATATGATTTCATAAACAATGATAAGAATACTGAAATTGAAGAAAATTCAAAATACCCGGATATACAATCGCAGGGCGGGCACGGGACAGCGACTCTTTCGAGTGCCTGCGGCTTTAAAGAAGGAAAACTTCTTGGACCTGCTTTCGGTTCAGATATCATACTTGCGAAAACGGAATACGTTGCATCTGAGACACCGATGGAAGAAGATTTCTGGCTTGAAGCGGCAGAGTGGGCTGAAGCATACGGTGCAGATATCATTACAAGTTCCCTGATATACAAAGCATTCGACAATCCATATGAAATGAATTCTTATGAATATAAAAATTACGATGGAAAAACAGCAATTACAACTTTAGCAGCGGCGAGAGCATCATATCTTGGAATTGTTGTCTGCAATGCAGTCGGTAATTACTTTCAGTTAAAGGTTCCAACGCTCGGTTCTCCCTCAGACGGAGATTCGATAATTTCAGTTGGTGCGGTGAATAACAAAGGAGATTTGGCATTTTTCAGTTCTAATGGTCCAACCAGTGACGGAAGAATTAAACCTGATGTTTGCGCACAGGGAGTTTCAGTATTTGTTGCAGTAAAAAAATCTACATCAAACAATGAATCAACCTATGAATATTCAGACGGAACATCATTTTCAACACCAATTACAGCCGGTTCATGTGCATTAATACTTTCTGCACATCCAGAACTTACTCCATTGCAGGTACGTGAATGTTTAAGGAATACGGCTTCGAATTCTCAGAATCCGGATAACCTTTTTGGCTGGGGAATAATAAATGTGTTTAAAGCAATTACTTATTGGGGAATAACTTTTAGTAACTTACCGGAATTTGTTGAAAACGATGATAACGTAATGATTTCTATCTGGGTGGCATCGAATAAAAAGATTGATAAAAATTCTGTAAAGTTATACTACAATTCAAACGGAAATAAATTTAATACATATCAATTAGAACCGGAAAAAATAATTGATGAAAATAATTCGGGAAGATACATAATTAAATTTAAAAGTACTGAATTCTCAAAAACAAATAAACTATTTTTCAGTGCAAAAGATTCGGGTGGAATTGAGAAATTTTATCCTGGGGATTTGAGGTAGGAATCTGTCTGAACTGTGATTTAACTGATTTTACTAATTATGCTGATTGATATAAAGAGTAATATATTATTTAGTATATAGTTCTCTTTCCACGATTTCAACCAAAATATGTCCAATAGTGATATGAGATTCCTGGATACGCTGGACGTTTGATGATGGTACACATATTGAACATTCAGCATCTGTAATTAATTTTCCTCCATTACCGCCTAGAAATGCTACCTTTGTGATTTCCAATTCCGATGCTTTTTTGAAGGCATTAATAATATTCATCGAGTTTCCGCTCGTGGAAATTCCGATAAGTACATCTCCCGGTTTTCCGATTGCTTCTACATTCCTTGAAAAAATATTTTCAAATCCAATATCGTTACCTCCTGCCGTGAGGTTTGAGGAATCTGTTGAAAGTGCGATTGCAGCAATCGGAGGTCGTTTAATATCGTGAGAAAGTCTTACTACAAATTCAGTTGCAATGTGCTGTGAATCCGCGGCACTTCCACCGTTTCCGCAAAACATAAGTTTATATCCTTTTTTTAGTGCATTAATAAAAATATCCGCAGTCTTTGAAATATCATCGCTACACATCCTTAACACTTCAAGTTTAGTTTTAGAACTTTCAGTTAATGATTCTTCAATAAAATTTTTTCTGTTAAACATAATTTATTAATTTTATATGTTTTCAACAATATTTTTTGCTACACCATAAGTATTATCAAATACCTTCATACAGTTATTACTATAATTATTACGGGTTTCAGGATTTGTTAATAATTCCTTAAAATCACTGTAAAATTTTTTCTTATCTTCTGTAATTATACCGCATTTGAATTTAATTATCAGTTCATCTTCATCTGAATTTTTACATTTATTACTGAAAAATACAGGAACGTTAAATGCAACCGGTTCCAGAATATTATGCAGTCCCGTCCTGAAACCTCCACCAACATAACTAAAATATGAAATAGAATAAAATGCCATTAATTTTCCAACCGAATCAACAATAATCAAATTTTCACCATTATATTTTTCTATTTCAGAATATCTGATTGTTTTAATATTTCTGTATTCGTTATAAATATTTTTTTCAATTGCTTTTATTTTTGTTTCTTTCGGTTCATGTGGAACCAAAACAGTCAATAAATCAGTTCTTTCTTCGATAATTTTATTGATAACCGGAAGAACAAAATCCTCATCATCCTTCCATGAACTGCCTATAACAAATACTTTTTTTTCTTTTATGATATTTTCGGGTAAAATATTTTTTATTTCAATATTTTTTGAAAACTGCTGAACTCTTTCGAATTTTGAATCTCCCAGTTTAACTATTTCAGTTTTTGATTTATCAAGCATTTCTTTATAATTGATTTCATCAAATTCATTTATCACAAAAATATTATCGATAAAAGAATGAATTATTTTTTTAAAAGACCTTGTGAATGGAAGTTTCCAGAAGATATCATTTTTATCAAACCTTGCATTTGCAAGAATGACTTTTATCTTTTTTTTCCGTGCAGCATAAAGGAAATTGAACCATAAATCGTATCTTATAAGAATTATTATTGCAGGTTTAATATAATCAAGGAATTTATTTACATTTCTCAGAAAATCAAACGGAAGATAAAATTTCTGAATTCCAGAATCGTAAATTTTTGCATTATTATAACCTGAAGGTGAAAAAAAAGTCAGAATAACGTTTTTGTTTTGTTTTCTGAGTTCTTCAATTATCGGAATTGCCTGCTGGTACTCACCAAATGAAGAGGAATGAATAATAACAGGGTTTTCGGGAATTTTCACATTTTTGAGAGAAACTTTTCTGCCATGAATACCCTGTCTTACTTTGAAATTAAATATTGAAAGGAATTGAAAATACAGCCATAAAAATGGCAAAAGCATGTTATATATAATCAGCCAAAAGGTAATCATTTGAATTCTCCGGAAATTACGGATTAAACTTCCATAATTTCTTTTTCTTTTTTGCTCAGGGTATCGTCTATTTCTTTAATGTATTTATCAGTTAGTTTCTGAATTTCAGTTTCGGCATGTTTTCTATCATCTTCGGAGACATGTTCGGCTTTTTCAGTTTTTTTAAGGTGTTCGATACTCTCTCTTCTGATGTTCCGTACAGCAACTCTTCCCTCTTCGGCTTTATGCTTTACCATTTTAACAATTTCTTTTCTTCTTTCTTCATTCAAAGGAGGTACAGGAATTCTAATGATATTTCCATCGCTTTGAGGATTGAGTCCGAGATTGGAATTAAGAATTGCTTTTTCTATTAACTGTATAATATTTTTATCCCAGGGCTGAATTGAGATTGTATGAAAATCGGGAGTTGCCATATTTCCAACCTGATTTAATGGTGTAGGAGTACCATAATAGTCAATCTTAATACCATCAAGCAATCCTATGGAAGCTTTTCCTGTTCTTATTTTAATATATTCCGTCTTCAGATGTTCGACTGTTTTAGCCATTTTATCCGAAGCTGATTTGATAATATCTTTTATCATAAAAAATTTAATTAATTAATGTTCCGATATTTTTACCGGTTACCAGATTTTTCAGATTATCTTTTATATTCATATTAAAAACGGAAATCGGTAGTTTATTTTGCTGGCAAAGGGTAATGGCAGTTAAATCCATAATCTTTAAATCTTTCTCAAGTACATCATAATATGTCAACTTTTTAAACATTCTTGCATTTTTGAATTTAAGAGGGTCTTTATCATATACTCCATTCACCCGTGTTCCTTTTAAAATGATATTTGCTTTAATTTCGATTGCTCTAAGAGCTGCAGCAGTATCGGTTGTAAAATACGGACTACCCGTTCCGGCTGAGAAAATAACCACACGTTTTTTTTCGAGATGTCTTACAGCCCTTCTGATGATTAGCGGTTCGGCAACTTCGTCCATTTTTATTGCTGACTGAACTCTTGTATAAATTCCCCTTTGTTCAAGTGAATTCTGAAGTGCAAGGGAATTGATTATAGTAGCAAGCATTCCCATAGTATCTCCTGTTAACCTGTCAACTCCCTGCTGTGATGCAGAAAGTCCGCGGTAAATATTCCCTCCACCTATAACAATACCTATTTCAACTTTAAGTTTTACAATTTTAGAAACTTCATCTGCAATATGATTCAGAAAATCAGTGTCAATACCGAACCCTTTTGTACCCATTAAAGATTCACCACTTAGCTTAAGCAACAACCTATTATAAATCGCAGCCATAATTTATTTTTTAGTTTTTAAAAAATTATGAACCAAGTTGATAGCGAATGAATTCAACTATCTCGATATTGTTTCCATTACTTTTATTAAACTCTTCGATAATTTTTTGTATACTTTTTCCTGACTCCTGTATAAATTCCTGCTCGAGAAGGCAATTTTCCTGAAAGAATTTTTCAAGTTTATTGTTTACAATTTTCTCTATAATATTTTCCGGTTTTTTGTCATTTCTTGCCTGTACAAAATAAATATCTTTTTCCCTTTCAATAATTTCATTGCTGATACCTTTTCTGTCGAGTGAAAGAGGGTTCATTGCAACAATCTGCATTGATATTTTATTTCCTAAATCAAGTGCTTCCGGGGTTTTGTTTCCTTTCATTTTAATGATTGAACCTAACTTACTTCCAAAGTGTATATAACCATTAATAAATCCATCATCGCCCGATTTCATCAATTTCACTCTTTTAATTTCAATCTTTTCGCCCAGTTTACCCATTAAAGCATCAAGTTCATCCTGAACGGTTAACTCATTTATTTTTAAAGTAAATAACTGTTGAATACTATCAACTCCATTTAATGCTACAACTTTTGCTATATTATCTGAAAATTTCTGAAAATCTTCACCTTTGGCGACAAAGTCTGTTTCGCAGTTTACTTCGATAATTGAACCTACAGAATTAGAATCATTAAAAAATGATTTCACAGCACCTTCTTTTACAATTTTATCTGCTCTTTTTGCTGCAGTGGCAGCACCTTTCTTTCTCAAATATTCAATTGCTTTTTGTATATCTCCGTTTGACTCAACAAGTGCTTTTTTGCAATCAGCCATTCCTGCTCCGGACTTTTCTCTTAATTCTTTTACTAATTCTAAACTAACTTCCATTTTAAATTTAAGGTTTATTTTTACAATTAAATTTGTTCTGATTTTTCTTTCATTTCTTCGGATTCATCCATTTCCTTCGTTTTTGCTTCCTGTGTACCTTCTATATATGCTTCAGATATTGCTTTCGTAATTATTTCAATTGATTTCACGGCATCATCATTAGCAGGGATGGGATAATCAATCAAATCGGGATCACAATTCGTATCAATTATTGCATAAATCGGAATATTCAATTTTCTTGCTTCATCTATTGCAATGTGTTCTTTCTTAATATCGACAATAAACAATGCACCGGGCAATTTTGTCATATCAACAATACCGTTCAATACTTTTTCAAGTTTTTCCTTTTCGCGGGTCATAATCAATCTTTCTTTTTTCACAAACTTGTCAATTGTGCCGTCAACTTCAATTTTCTGAAGATTTGTAAGTTTCTTTATACTTTTTCTTACGGTATTAAAATTTGTAAGCATTCCGCCAAGCCATCTTTCACAGACATAAAATGCATCGCATCTTTCTGCCTGTTCTTTAATAATTGCTTTAGCCTGTTTTTTAGTACCGACGAAAAGAAGCTTTTTTCTTTCGGATGCAATTTTTGCAACTGAATTACAGGCATCTTCAAGCAGGTTAAGAGATTTTTTTAAGTCTATAATATGGATGCCGTTGCGTTCCATAAATATATACTTTTTCATTTTCGGATTCCATCTGCGGGTTAAATGCCCGAAATGAGAACCGGCAAGTAATAAATCTTCAATTTGTACTTTTATCATATTTTTTCCTTTTTAATATGCATAATAAGGAATATCAGACAGGAAATATCTCATAAGATATATAGAACTATTTTTGTTATTCCTCTATTTCCATCAACTTTTATTTTTCATCCCCGAAAGGACACGTGAAAAATAAAATCCGGAAATATGCGTTTTTTAATATTTATAAAAAAATTATCTCTTTGAGAATTGGAATCTCTTCCTAGCTTTCGGATGACCGTATTTTTTGCGTTCCACCATTCTCGGGTCGCGCGTAAGTAAACCGTTAGCTCTCAAAATACTTCTTAATTCTTCATTATTTCGTACGAGTGCCCTTGCAATAGCAAGTTTCACAGCACCGGTCTGACCGCTTAAACCGCCGCCAGCAACATTTATATGAATATCGAAAGTTCCAATAGTATCTGTGATTTGAAGCGGAGAAACAACTTCTCTGATATATGAATCATTTTTAAAATAATCTTTGTATTCCTTTTTATTTACTGTAATTTTCCCTGAACCAGGATTTAAATAAGCTCTTGCAACAGCTGTTTTTCTGCGTCCTACTTTTATAATTGGTTTATTATGCATTAAAATAATATTAAATATTTAATTCTGCAGGTTTCTGAGCAATATGCGGATGCTCACTTCCTTTGTAAACTTTTAATTTATGAACAAGCCTGTTACCAAGTTTTGTTTTTGGCAGCATTCTCTTGACAGCAAGTGTGATAATTTTTTCGGGATTAGAAATTTTCAGTTCTTTAAACGACTTTATTTTTTGTCCTCCGGGATACCTTGAGTGAGTTTTATATACCTTTAGCTCTTCACGTTTTCCGGTCATTTTGATTTTTTCTGCATTAATTACAACAATATTGTCACCTGAATCTGTATACGGAGTATAGCGGGGAGATGTTTTACCCATTATTCTTTTTGCAATCTGGCTTGCAAGTCTTCCTAAAATTTTACCATCGGCATCAATTAAATACCATTTCTGTGGATTTTCTTCCCGTTTAGTAAAATTTGTCGTTCTTATACTTTTTCTAATCGCGTTTTTCATTATATCAAAAAATTTTAATATTAAATGTACAATAATTATATATTAAAATCAATGTAACTTCATTTACCAATACAGAACTTACTGAAGATGTTATTTAATATATCTTCATTGGTCACATCTCCTGTTATTTCCCCTAAAAATTGTAAAGCATTGCGTAAATCAATTGAGATGAATTCTTCACTTTGATTTGATTCAATGCTTTTTACTGCATTTTTAAGTGAAACTACTACTTTTTTCAGACATTGTTCATGCCTGTGATTTGTAACTATAATTTCTCCATAAACAGATTTATTTTCAATCAAACCGAGTTTATCGAGAATTGCTTTTTCGAGTAATTTAATTGACAAATCATCATATATAGATATATAAAATTGTCCTGAAATTCGTTTCTTCAAAAGGTCAGATTTTGAAAATACAAGTATTGATTTTTTTACTTCAAAATTTTTATTAAATAATTCGAATTCTTTTTCAAATCTACTTTCCTCTTCAGATATATCTGCTAAATATAAATTAATATCCGAATTCAGTAATTTTTGATTTGTTTTTTTAATTCCTTCAGATTCAATTATATCTTCAGTATCTCTCAGTCCTGCGGTATCTGTAATATTAAAGATATACCCGCCGATAATTATTTTTTCTTCGATATAATCACGGGTTGTTCCTTTAATTTCACTGACAATTGCCCGTTCGGTTTTCAACAGATAATTAAACAGAGAAGATTTTCCACTGTTTGGCTTACCTGAAATAACAAGGTTTACTCCGTCTTTAATAATTTTTCCTGACAAATAAGTCATTATCAGATTTTCAAGATTTAATACCGTTTGAGAAATTTTATTTTTGAGTTCATCTTTTTTAATGAACTCAATATTTTCTTCAGAAAAATCGAGTTCAACTTCAAGTAACGAAACAAAATCAATAATTTCCCGTCTGATTTTATTAATATATTCGGAATAAACACCAGTCAGTTGATTAATAGAAGTTTTATGTGCCGATTCAGTTTCCGAATAAATCAAATCTGCAACTGCTTCTGCCTGAGAGAGGTCAAGTTTTCCATTTAAAAAAGCTCTCTTCGTGAACTCACCGGGTAAAGCATTTCTTGCACCTGATTTAATAATTACATCGATAATTTTTTTTGCAATGAACATTCCCCCGTGAGTGGAAATTTCAATTATATCTTCTCCTGTATATGAATTTGGATTAATGTAAATAAACATTAATACCTCGTCAATTATCATCTCTTCGTCAAATAAATACCCGTGATGTATAGTGTGTGAAATCTGATTTGATATAATTATAGGGAAAAAACTCTTTGAATTTTTCGAAAATAATTTTTCAATAATACTAAAACTTTCGACACCTGAAATTCTTATCATTGCAACTCCTCCTTTTCCGGGAGGTGAAACCAAAGAAACAATTGTGTCCTGATTCATATATTTTTCGATTTTAAGATTAGCCAAACAAAAACCGGTGCGCCAATAAACGCAGTAACAATACCCACAGGTAATTCTGACGGTGAAATCACCGTGCGGGCAATCAAATCCGATATTATCATAAAAACAGGTCCTAACAGTACAGCCCCTGCAAAATTAAATTTTAAATCCGAACCTAAAATTAATCTGATGATATTCGGGATTATTAATCCAATAAATGAAATAATTCCTGCTACAGCCACTGCTGAAGAAGCAAGCAGCGAGCATGCAATGACAGCAAGAATTTGAGTAACTTTCAGATTAATACCAAGTGATGAAGCAATTTCATCACCAATATTAATAATTTTCAGATTTTTCAGAATAAGCAAAGATATAGTAAGACCGATTATTACAAATACTATTACATTTTTAAATTCTTCCCATCCTCTACCATTCAAACCACCGTTCATCCAGTAAATTATCTGCGTCAAATCATTGCCCGCAACAATGAGTAAAAGTGCATTAACTGCAGATAAAAGAGCATTGATGGCAATTCCCGATAAAATAATCTTATTGACTGAAAAATAGGTTTCATATTTTCTATTTAACCCTTTTGCAATAAAAAATATCAATAAAGTTGTGGAAAAAGCAAAAGTAAAAGAAATAAGATTCAGGAAAGAAATGGAAATGGATGTTGTAAGTATAAATACAATAATTGCTCCAAGTCCGGCACCGGCAGAAATACCGAGTATACCCGTTTCTGCAAGATTATTCCTTAAAAATGTCTGTAAAATTAAACCCGATACTGACAATGAGATTCCGACAAGAAATGCATTGAGTAATCTCGGAAGTCTGATATCGAGAATTATTTTTCTGAATGTATTATTTTCATTTGAAAAAACATTTATTATCTCTATAATTGATATATTAATATTTCCAATGCATAATGACATTATCATTGCAAAAATAAGCAGTATAAAAAAAATCAGTAATATTAAATATTTTTTCCTCAAAACAACATTATTTTTTTTGTAATTTAATTTGTTGAAATTAATTATTTAATGAATAAATTTGGTTCCCTAAATATTAAAATTGCCCTCCTGTTGTCCGGGGTAATAATTGTATTTTTAATTTTATATTACACACAGGTACTAGTTGACCAGATACAGCAAAGGGAAAAGCAGATTGCGGATTTATATGCTAAATCTCTGGAATATATGGCAAACGATACGATAGCCGGAGAATACAGCTTTGTCTTTACACAAATACTTACAAAGATTGATTTTCCCATTATTGCTACAGACAAGGACTATAAATCTGCAGATTTCTATATAAACATAGATTTAGATACTATAAAAATGTCGAAAAAGGAAATTAATGATTACCTGCTGAAAGAAGCAAAAAAAATGACAGAAATTAATCCTCCATTTAAGGTATCAGTCAAAGATACATTGATATTAAAATATGTCAATTATGGACAGTCAAGCCTTGTAACTAAATTAAAATATTTTCCCGTTGTCGCATTAATTGTAGGAGCAATATTTATTTTACTTGGCTACACGGGTTTTTCGTACATCAAGAAAAACGAGCAGAGCAGCATCTGGGTTGGACTTTCAAGGGAGACTGCACATCAACTTGGCACACCTCTTTCTTCTTTGTTCGGCTGGGTTGAAATTCTAAAAACCCTGGAAAACAATTCACAACAACTCGATGAAATTACAGACGATATTGAAAAGGATGTAGATAAACTTAAGATGATAGCGGGAAGGTTTTCGAAAATAGGTTCAAAACCTGAATTAAAAAAAGAAAACCTATTTGAAGTTATAGACAGTGTAAGTCATTATTTCGAAAAAAGAATTCCAACATTAACTAGTATTGACGGTCAGAAAACCAAAAAAATTAACATTGAAATAAACTGCGATAAAAATATTTATGTAAAAATCAACAGGGATTTATTTGAATGGGTAATTGAAAATCTGTTAAAAAATTCATTCGATGCAATAGATAAAAATAATGGAAAAATAGATTTCAATGTAACTGAACGAGAAAAGGAATTTAGCATCGACGTGACAGATAACGGAAGAGGTATTGATAAAAAAGTCAGAAAGGATATATTCAGACCGGGATATTCCACAAAAAAGAGAGGGTGGGGGCTTGGATTGAGCCTTTCAAAGAGGATTATAGAGGATTACCATAAAGGGAAATTAAATTTAATTGATTCAAATACGGAAGAAGGAACGGTTTTCAGAATCAAACTGAATAAAAATATCACAGAAGTTGAAAAATAATTTAAAAGAAAAATTATACTTCTATGCAAATTATTTTTACAATAATAATCTTATTTTAATATTATTTTTAGTTTTCCTGAAGCTTTTTTTTCAGGTAATAATTATAAATTCAGGTTATAAATGGCTTTCCGCAGATGATTATTGCAGGACTGTGAAATCATTTGAATGGCTTCAGCATCCGGTTATTAATTCAGGAGTATGGTTAACTCCGCATTTTTGGCTAAACGGCTTCTTTATGCTCTTTATCAAAGATCTTGTAAAGGCAGCTGCCTTTGTTAATGTATTTTTCTCCACAATCTGCCTGATATATTTTTATAAATTATCCGAAAAGTGTTTTAATAAGCAGATTGCTTTAGTATCATCGCTGATTTTCATTTTTTTCCCGTTTCAGGTATGGCTTGGCATATCCGGTTTACCGGAATCGATATTCGGATTTTTCATTACTACCGGAATTTACTATTATATATTATTCAAGCAAATGAATAAAAGAAAATATCTAGTATATGCGGCAATAAGTTTTATGCTTTCCAATTTGTTCAGGTATGAAGGATGGTTATTTTCAATTATTTTTGTTCTTTTGCCAGTTATCGACATACTTAGAAACAAAAAAATAAACAGAAAACTTGTAATTAACTTCCTGGTTACTCTTATTTCTTTTATCTCTATATTGTGGTGGCTGGCGCAGAACTATATAGATTACAGGGATATTTTCTTTTTTGCAAAAGAGACTACAAAAATATATGACCAGTTCAGCACAGCAAAAATATTTCAAAGATTTATTCAATATCCGGTATTTATATTTTATATTGCCCCTATTACAACAATCTTAGCGCTTAAATCTTTTTATGATATAATCCGGTGCAAAAACGGAAAACTTTCGAGAATATTTTTATTTTTTGTTCTTGGACAGCTACTGTTCTTAATGATACACGGACTTTCGGGAACAGGCGGGACAAATATGATTTCGCGGTATATTGTAATAAATGCAGTTTTGATAATTCCATTTTCAGTTTATCAGATATTCAAATTCAAAAAAATAATCGGGTTCGGGACAATTTTAATAATTATTTTAATAAACATAATATGGAGTTTCTTTTACCCGAGTCCTTACAGGGAAGATACATTTGAGGTAGGAGTATTTACAAAAAATCAGCTTAAATTCCAGAAATTCAAACCAGATGAGAAAATTTATTTTGAAGAACTCGAAGGGCAGTATGATATATTCGGAGTACAGGCAATTTCAAACAATCCTTCGGTATTCATTTCAGGGAATTTTCCCGTATTAAAAGTTCAGGAAGACGATACGAAAAAGAAAAAAAGGAAAAACAGCCCGACTGAGGAAGAAATAAATATTCTTGATATAAAAAATTATCTTGAAAAAAATAAAGTAAATATTGCTATTGTCAAGAGCGACGGCTATGCAGATAAACTGAAAAAAATTAATTTTAAGAATGAAGAAATCGGCGATTATAAAATTTTTTATATTAAAGACAGGGAAACAAATCTTAGCGATTCCACAATAGATTTATTTTCAAATAATATTTCAACTCTTGACGATAAATCCGAAACTTTCAATTTCGGTAGACTGCTTGCAATCAGAAATTTTAAAATTGATAATACTAATTTCGGATTAAATCCGCAGACAATTACAATCGACTGGTATTCGGTCAGCAAAGATATCTTCGACAGTCTTGATTATGAAAATTATGATTTTGACAGGTTCACATCGGTTGTCGAGATAAAAAATAATGAAACGGATTCTACTGTTCATATAGAAACCAAGAAAATATTTTCAGAGAGAAGCGTAGAAGATTTAGTAGCGGAGAATTCAGTTAAATCCATTATTGTAATAAGACCATTTGCATTGTTATATTATTCTGTAAAATTTACAACCGCCCCTTTTGAAAGCGGTGCTTATGAATTGATATTAAAAGTACGAGATAATAAATACAACAGAGACCTTCCTTTATATAAGGGTAATAAGTTATATAAACCGGATACTTTACAAATGCAGGATACATCAAAAACAAAAAGGAATGCAGATACATTGAAGACAAAAACCAAACCTGTCCAGTTAAAAAATAAAATCACAGATAAAGACAGTTTGTTTTATGAATATGATATGGGTCAGATAATTGCAATGTTTCCGAATACAAACTATGAAAAATTATTAACAAAAAGCGGTGTTGATGTTTACAGGTACATTGTAAAAAATGCAATTCAGATTTTCTTTTCGCAGAGATACCAGGGAGACCATTTCCTGAACTGGGTTTTTACGAATTTTTAAGATTGATTATTTTTCTTTAAGCAATTTATCTTTATATTCTTTAAAAATATTCAAATCGTTTTTTGAAATACGAGGATACTCTAATTTCAGGTTTACCATTGTATCGACAATTATTTTTGATATTAAATATCTTGAATACCATTTAGCATCAGACGGAATAATATACCACGGGGAATATTTAGTAGATGTTGCAGATATTGCCTCCTCATAGCATTTTTGATAGTCCTGCCAATATTCACGTTCCTTATAATCTGCTATTGAAAATTTCCAGTTTTTTTCCGGTTCTTCGAGTCTTTTAAGAAATCTTTTTTTTTGCTCTTCCTTTGAAATGTGAAGATAAAATTTCAAAATCACATAACCGTTTTTAAAAAGATAATTTTCGAATGCCCTTATTTGACTGAATCTATCCTGCCATATATTTTTATTTATTAATTCACCTGGGATATTCTGTTTATAAATAAGATTGTGAACACGCACAACCAGTACTTCTTCAAAATGAGACCTGTTAAAAACTCCAATTTTTCCTCTTTCCGGTAATGACTTACTGATTCTCCACAGGTAGCCATGTTTAAGTTCTTCAACAGAGGGTTGTTTAAAATTATACACTTGTGTACCTTGTGGATTAAGTCCGTTCATCACGTGTTTGATAGCTCCGTCCTTTCCTGCTGCATCCATTGCCTGAAAAATAATTAAAATGGAATATTTACTACCAGCATACAGTTTATCCTGAAGTTCATTCATCTTTGCAAGATTTTCTTCTATTAAACTTTTTACATCTTCCTTAGAAGAATATTTTCCTGTGTCATCGGTCTTAAAGTTTTTTATTATTATTTTTTCGTTATGCTTTATTTTATATTTTTTTATATCCATATAATTTAAATTTTATTCACTGCACCTTCAAGTTTCAGATTTTTAATCAAATTTTCTTCTATTGTAAAATTTACTTTTAGGACATCTTTTGAACGGGTTATAAATTCGACAGGTATTTCAATTTTACGGGTTATATTTGCTATGATAGCTGATGATATTATTCCAGTTCCGCAGGAAAGAGTTTCTCCTTCCACTCCCCTTTCATAACTTCGGATTTCAAGTAAACTTTTTTTTTCGTCTATGATTCTGACAAAATTCACATTTGCACCTTCAGGTATTAAGTCTCTATGCATACGGATATTTCTCCCCCATTCGGTAATATTTATTTCATCAAGAGTATTAATTTGTGGTTTTTGTATATCATTTATAAAGACAACTATATGCGGCGAACCAACTTCAACAAAAGAAACATTCAACGGCTGCCACCATTCAGTGAAATTAACATTCAGTATAAAATTTGTTTTGATAATTTTTGGAGGAGGAAAACTAACACTGATATAATTTTCACTTTTTATTTCGCAATAGAATAATTTATCGACTGCTTCGATTACAATATTTTTTTTATCAATAATTTTATTATCCATTAAATATTTTGCAGTGCATCTTAATCCGTTCCCGCACAAGGCATGACCTGTTCCGTCTTTGTTGTAATAATTCATTTTGTAATCGGCGATTCCAGAATTCTCTACGAATATCACACCATCGAAAAATTTATAATTTTCCTGTTGCATTAATTCCCTGACAGTTTCATTCCATTTGCTGTTATATTTGCCGTCAAGATTATTTAACATCAGAAAATTGTTGCCGGTACCGGAATATTTTTGAATCATATAATATTAAATTTATATTTTGACACAGCAATGAACAAAAAATAGATTTTTATGATATTAATAAATTTTATGAATGGATTCCAGCTTTCGCTGGAATGACAAGTTCTGGTCGGATTTCCAGCCACTACGGGCAAGCATCTTAAGTTTATCCAAATAAATACGGGACTGGAATGACAAGCTTGTGTATTAGAATGTACCATAGTTGCCTAAGTTACTTGTTTGTTTTGTGACTTTGATATCCTGAAGTTCCGGTGCTTTTATTTTTATTTCAAGTTTAAAACCCCTGTAAATGCCTGTAGGATACCAGTTAAAATTAATTTCCCAGGATTTTAAATCTCTGTAAGCGGTGAAGTATGGTGCAGCTACCTGTTTGTTCACGAGGTCATAGCTTGCCGAAAATGTAAATTTCCATTTATCTGTGGGGGAAAATGCAATATTTCCGCTGATATTCGAATACCTGAAAATATTAGAGGGGGTTGGTCTCGACTCGGAATAATTGTAGCTTATACTACCGCTGAAAGGCATACTGTACATTACTTTATTCGAATCTAATTGTGATTTCATTTTGGTTTTTGAAGTGTCCTGAGGATTTCTTTCAAAATTCGATATTGTAAAGCTGTATCCTGTTGATAGATTGATATTGAAACTTGTCAGGTCGGCAAACTTTCCATCGGAAGACAGCAGGAATTTATTTATTCTTGTATTGGCTGAATTATCGAATTTATAAAAATTGAATGATGCCCCGCCTCCGATATTTAACAAACTGCCAATATTTGTTCTGAAATCTGTACGAAGTTCTGAAAGTTTCAGCGAATCAGCAGCAAAATTATATGCGACTCCTGCATTGATATTGAATAACTGAAATTTATTTTCAGTTGTGTCATTTTGTTTTACTTTCATTTCAAACAGATTGCTCACATTAAAATTCAATGCCTGCATTTCGCCCATTGGTGCACCTCCGAAAATATTTCTTTCAAAGAAAGAGTATTTGTTTACCCTTCCGGTTGCATCTGTATAACTCCCGTAATAACTAAACTTTTCTGTAGAAAAATCGGGTGAATAAATATAAGTTACAGAGGGAGTAATTGTATGCCTGATTCCGGTTACATTAAATATTTTGGGATTAACAACTCCAACGAATTTTGTGTTTAACGATACACCCGTTTGAAAATATCTTACAGCCTTAAATCTCTTTACTTCGTTCACAGATAATGTACTGTCAGAAATATTATAGTTTTTTGTAATATACTTATCATACCAGATTTCGACATAATTAAAATAAGGTCTGATATTGAAGTTTTTCATTACAGGTGTAAAATTTAAATTCAGATTATGAATAGCACCGATTTTATTATCGCGTGAAATACTATCAAGACCGTTACTAAGTACAAATTTTTGTTTAATTCTGTCATATCGGAAATTACCGCTGTAGGAATAAGAAATATATTCGTATAATGGTCCTTCTCCGGCATTAGAATAATCTGATTTGAAAGGATATGATTCGGATTTAGAAAATGAAATAGACGGCATTCTTTCGTAAATATCTCCTGTCTGTAAATTCTGGTCACGGTAGTAATTCATCGAAAAAGAAAGAGGTGTACCTTCCCATGTCTTTGAATAAGTAAGATTCGAGATAACATTTTGCCTTAACAACTGATTCAAATTATTAGTTGAATTATCATAGTAACTTTTCCCACTGACAAAAGAAAGGTTTCCGTCAATGCTTGAAGATGGAGTCAATTTCTGATTATGCCTTAAATTCAAAACCCAAGCATCCGAGGAATATTTATCCAGGTCAGAATTTTCACCTAACCGGATTCTTGAATACCCACCTTCAAATTCACCTGTGAAATTATATTTCAAAGCATAACGTAATTTAGTATTAAAATCAATTCGCCCTTTTGAAAACCAGCTCGCAGTTGCTGAGATATCCATATAATCATTTGTTGCCCAGAAATATCCGAATTTTGAAAAATAGATTCCATAGGTAGCATCGGTTCCGTAAGTAGGAGCAATTATGCCCGATGTTCTTCCGCTTTTATTTGGAAGGACTACAAACGGAATCCAGAAAACAGGAACACCTTCTATGTAAAGAAAAACAGACTGAGCAATCACTTTATCTTTTGGAATAATTTTCATTTTCGGAGAAAAGAAATAATATTCAGGGTCAACTTTATCTGTAGATGTGGTATACAATCCATTTTCGATGAAATATACTTTAGGAGTAACTCTTTTCACTTTTTCTCCATAGTAATATCCGACATCAGCATCGGAATAAGCCATTGATATATTCCCCTGCTGGGTTTTGAAATTGTAAGTAATTGAAGAACCTTCATATTTATCACTTCCCTGATACATCAAAGGAGTCTGAACTATTTTTTTATCTGCAGTCGTATCCTGTATTCCGTTTGCTTCGAGAGTTTGAGTTTCCTGGTCAACAATAATTATTCCCGAATTTAATTTCAGTTCTTTATAAATCAGCTGACTTTTATTATACAAATAAATTTTTTTCTCGACCAAATTGAACACAGCAGAATCCGCCGAATTATAAAATATAATTGCATCAATATCCGACTGAAATTGTTTTGAAGTATCAATTTGAATTGTTGTAGAATCTTTCAAATGAAGTGAATCAACAGGATTGACCTGTGAATATAAAAGCATTGGGAATAAAATAATTATTAATATGTAATAATACTTAATCAAAATTAAATTTATTCAATTACAATGTCATCGTTTAATTCATTCGGTGTATTACCATCTTGCGAATGATATTCTGACAATATATTTTTTAAATCATCAATTATGTGAATAAAACCATTTTTAAATTTCCCATCCCTAAAATACTGTTTAAATTTTTCAGAATATTCTTTCCATTTTGTGTCAGGAATAATATCCTTAAAACCTATATCGGGTAATATATCAAATTTCCTTTCATACATTAGAAGATAAATCAAAATTCCTTTTCTGCTTTTTGTTTTATACACTCCGAGTTTACGAAATTCCTTTACAGAAAGTTCCCTTAAAGTAAATTTTTTCTGATGGATTCCTCTTTTATACCTGATACATATCTTGAGTTCGCATCCTGTTTTGGATTCAAAAATTTGAATTTCTTTCTTTAAATCACTCAAATCGTCTTTGCTTATTATATTATAAACAGGATTTTTAAACATTATTTATAATTATAAGATATTAATAAGAGATTTCCAAATAACAAAGATCTTATCAAAACAACAAAAAATAAACTCTGTTTTTCTTCTGGATTCCAGCCTTCGCTGGAATGACAATTTGTGGTTTTATTGTTTTTCAGATGTATCTAATTATTAATTTTAAATTATTAATTTACCAGTCACCGCTTGCACCTCCGCCGCCAAAATCACCTCCGCCGCCACTTAAATCACCGAATGAACTGCTGTCGCTGCTACTTCCACTTGAAAAATTATCTGAACCACCTCCGCCTCCAAAAAAGAAAAATCCACCACCTCCTGTTCCTCCCGAACCAGTGTAAGTTCTATTACCGAATCCGAATATACTTCTGATGATACTAATTATTATTAAGATAAAAATTACGGCAAATAAAATTATTACAAATATTGGTAAACCAAATGTCCATTTCGGATTTTTATCAGAATTATTTTTTTCAGCCTGATATTCATCTTTTGTGGCTGAAATTATAGCATCTATTCCTTTATTGATACCTTCATTGTAATTCCCCTTTTTAAATAAAGGAATTATTTCCTTATCTATTATCGTTCTGCATAAAGCATCCGGTAAAGCACCCTCGAGACCGTATCCGACTTCAATTCTGATTTTCCTGTCATTTTTTACAATGAGCAGCAGAATTCCGTTGTTTTTATCTTTCTTACCAATTTTATTCTCTATTGCAATTCTAATTGATATATCTTCAAGTGATTCAGAGCCAAGTGTTGGAATTAAGTATACCACTATCTGATTTGAAGTTTGTTTTTCGAAATCAATTAGTTTTGTTATTAATGAATTGATTTCAGTCTGAGTTAAAGTTGATGTATTATCGACCACATATTTTTTTACGATGAGTGGTATGTTTTGGTTAGAAGAATCGGTTTGGGAATAAAGAAATAATGGAAGACATAGAAATAGAAATAATAATATGGATTCCAGCTTTCGCTGGAATGACAAGTCATGTGTGGATTCCAGCTGAAGTTTATCCCGATGAAATCGGGACTGGAATGTCAAATCTCGTTTTGTTTGCTTTACCAAACTGGAGTCTGGAAACGTGAAAGAAGATTGAACAAGGGGGCAAGCCCCCTTGTCTGCTGCTCTATTCGTTACAAAGGTTGGTACTCTAAGATGTTTTTTTGACCTATGTAACAAGATAATTGTTAAGTCTATGTCTTTATTTATTGAAGAAATATAATTTATTTTTATTTATTTCAAAAATAGTAAAAAAAAAAGCGTTTCGATATGAATTACCGAAACGCTTTATTCAAGAAAAATTAATTTTATTGTGGATTTTTCTTTGCTTCTTCTATTTTTTTCAAATCGTCTTCTTCCATTTTCAAAAATGCATATTTCTTATCAATACTTGCCAGATTAATTTCATCGAGAATACCAATCATTGTTTTATATTTCATCCTCCTGTCGAACTTCAATAGGACAAGAAAATCAAGATTATTAGCTTTATTTTTGGAAGCCTGACTCTCGAGTTTCGCTTTCAATCCTTTAAGTTCGACTTTTTCGCCAGGTCCTTCAGTTCCTTCAGATTTACCCATAAATGAATACATTGCACCAGTACTATCTACTCTCAGGAACATAACCGTACCCATATCGACTTTCAGTTTATCTTTTTCTTCACCTTTAGGAAGATTTATTTTTAAAACCTGAGGTTTTGCAAGAGTTGTAGTCAACATAAAAAATGTTAAAAGTAACATAATTACGTCAACCATAGGTGTCATATCAATTCTAACACCTGCTCTTATAACTTTTTTATGTTGTTTACCCCGCTGTTGTCCTTCATCAGGGGAGTCAAAGCCACCACCGGCCATATAATTATACTCCTATTTTGTTAATTAATAAAAACATTAAATTATTCCTGTTCACGTTTCAACTGAGTTAACATATGAAAAATAGTATTTCTTGTTTCTTTCAGAGAAGCCATCAAATCTTCCATAACTCCGAAGTCTGTATCCTGGTCACCTTTAACTATAACCTTTAAAGCGGAATTACCTTTATCATCTTTCGGACCCTTTGATTTAATATCAGTTAAAATTTTCTCAAACTGAGCTTTGTTTTTAATTTCAAAAACAGGTCTTCTGAATTCCTGGTCAGATTTACCAACTTTTCCTCCTGTTTTGGAATATTCACTCTGGGAAGTTGAATCCGGATGATAAATACCAATGCCAAATTCGTTTCCAAAAATTTCATTTCTTAATACCGGACTGTCAACATCGACAAAAATATCGTCTCCCTTAGTAAGTGTCATAGTAATGACTCTCACATCGGGTGATTTTGTTGTGTCCGCATCAGAGGAATAAGGGAGATTTACTTCAACAGCTTCGGATTCCATAATTCTGAAAGTTGCAGTCAGCATAAAAAACGTAAGCAAGAGCATAATAACATCGACCATAGGTGTCATATCAATTCTGATATCGGATTTTCTTATATCTCTAACTTTCTTCATGGTCTTTTCTATAATTTATTTAAGAAAAAAATTACCTAATGATTATGATTTAGATTTAATAGCTAAAATTGAGATGAGATTATAAGTTGCCTCATCAATCATATAGGTAATGCTTCCAACTTTTGTAAGGAAGAAATTATACGAAATTGAACCAATAATTGCTCCGCCAAGTCCAAATGCAGTATTAATGAGTGCTTCAGAAATACCCATTGAAAGTTTCGTAGCGTCAGGACTGCCTGCTTTTGCAAGAGCAGCGAATGAACGAATCATTCCGAGTACCGTTCCGAATAAACCGAACAGCACTGATACAGATGCGATGGTTGCAAGTGCTGAAAGATTTCTGTTCAAGAGCGGAAGTTCAAGTCCCATTGCTTCTTCAATAGCATTTTTCACTTCTTCAAGTTTGGTTTCGGCATCCATTGCTTTATCAAGAGACAGTGTTTGATATGTTTCCAGACCCTGTTTCAGAATATTAGCAATTGAGCCTTTTTGACTGTCGCAAAGTGCTATAGAGCCTTCAATATCTCCTTCTCTAAGTCTCAATTGAATATTTTTAAGAAACACTTCGATAGCACCTTTTCCTTTTGCTCTACTCAAAGATAAAATTCTTTCAATAGTATAAGTGCTTACCATAATGAGAAGGCAAAGAAGCGGAATAACCACAAATCCGCCAAGATAAACAATCCCGAAATAATTTCCTTCCTTCGCAATAGTTTTTTCCGGGTTAGCAAAGTTATTTGGATTTCCCAAAACAAAATAATAAACAACGACTGCAGCAACCATAGCAACGATAATCAGTATTGCGCTAAACATTCCCGATTTTTTCATATATTACATCCTCCGATTAATTAATTAATTTTAAATGTTTATAATAATTTTTTAAGGTCAAAAACTTGCAAATGCTTCTTCAATAGTTGGAGTTGAATCAAAAATAAGAGATAATTTTGTAATAACGAAAAGATTTTCAAGGTTTTTGCTCAACTGGCAGAGAACAACCTTTCCTTCTCTTTTTGTATAATTAGTATGAGCAGATATCAATACACCGAGTGCAGTACTATTAAGATATAAAACATCACCTAAATCAATTACGAGTTTTTTATTATCGGTATCTGAATATTTTTTTATAGAATCTCTCAGTTCATCAGTTTCATCACCGCCAACAAAATTACCTTTTGGTTGGATAAGGATAATACCTTTATCGCTGTATTCTGTAACTTTTATTTTCGAAGCCATAAAGTTAAAATTTTAATCAATAAAAATATATTTTTATATATTAAATTGCAATTTATTAATTGTTAGAATTGTAATTTAATTAATTTTTAATATTCGGGCAATCTTTTCATTAACCTCTTCAATTGAATCTAAACCGTCAATTTCTAAAATTGTATATTTATCTTTGAAAAAATCAAGAACCGGTTTTGTCTGGTCTGAATATACTAAAAGTCTTTTCTTTATTGTATCTTCATTATCATCACTTCTTCCTCTATTCAGAAGTCTTCTGACTATTTCTTCATTATCAGCAATTAAATGCAATATTATTATACCTTTAATATTTAATCCATTAAAAATCTCATATAACGCAACAGCCTGGTGATATGTGCGCGGAAATCCATCAAGTATAAATCCATTTTCTTTTTTATTGTGTTCGAGTGCTTCTTTTACAATTCCAATCATAATATCATCAGGTACAAGTTCACCTCTTTGAGTTATTTCATTTGCTTTGATTCCTAATTCGGTTCCATTCTCAAATGCCTGTCTTAAAACCTCTCCTGTGGAAAGATGAAATAAACCAAGTTCGGACGACAATAATTCTGCCTGAGTACCCTTACCAACTCCTGGAGGTCCGAAAATAATAAGATAATATTTATTCATTTGAATTTTGTGTTAATGAATTTACTGCAAGTTGTCCGCAAGCGGCATTTATATCCACTCCACTACTGTTTCTTAAATTCACGACAACTTTATAGTTTCTTAATTTTTCAATAAAGTTATTTAAGTCGTCATATAAAAGTGATTTTTTTATACCCATTTTCTTCCTGATAATATCAAGAGGCTCAATCAAAGCACCATTTACAGGATGAAAATTAATAACATTAAAATTACAAGGAATCATTTTTGAGAGTTTTACAATCCTTTTAATATCATTTTCTGTGTCATTAAATCTATTAAAGTAAATATATTCATAGGTAATTTTATTTTTCGTTTTCCTGTATAAATAAATCAGGTCATCATAAACATTTTTAAGATTATATTTTTTCGATAAAGGAATTATTTTCTCCCGAATTCCATTATTTGTGGAATGAAGCGAGATGGCAAGCTTTGTATTAGACAAATTTTCATCATCATTATTCATAATATCATCTGCAAATTTTTTGAGCATTCCTTTAATTCCGATTGTTGAAATTGTAATTTTAGAAGAAGGGATTCCGAATCCATTTTTATTTGTCAAAATTTTCAGAGCTCTGATAAAGTTTTTATAATTCAGAAACGGTTCACCCATCCCCATAAACACAATATTCGTTGGTTTTATACTACATATTTTGGAAATATTGTAAATCTGCATTACGATTTCACTGGATTTTAAATTCCTTACAAATCCCATTTTTCCTGTAGCACAGAATTCACATCCCGCATTGCATCCTGCCTGAGTAGAAACACAAATTGTATTTCTGGCTTTATCTGAAATAAGAACAGATTCAATAATGGTAATAACATTTTTATGTTCGCCAACTGAAAAAAGGAATTTCAGGGTTTTGTCAATTTCCGATTCAATTTTTTTTATCATTGTAGATTCAGGAATGAAAAATTTACTTTCCAGAGTAGTAGCAATTTCTTTTGATATACCCTTAATTTCATAAAATTTATTGTTGTTATACTTATGCAAACCTGCAAATATCTGCTTTACCCTGAATACTGGTAAATTCAGTTTTTGAATTTCACATTCGAGTTCTGAAAATGTTAAATCTAATATGTCTTTTTTCATATTTATTCAACATAACAGATAAAATTTAAAAACTAAAGTAATTTTTTCAAATATTTTTGTTTAATGTATTTGAATTTTTATTTATCTTGTTTCGAATTTTATGAAGAAATCCGATACATTTTAAATGTCCATAGAACTGACATCATTAAATCCTGAACAAAAAAAAGCAGTTGAGGAAATCAATGGACCCTGTATGATTATTGCAGGTGCAGGAAGCGGAAAAACAAGGGTTCTGACTTATAAGATTGCATACCTGATTGACAAAGGGATTAATCCTGTTAATATACTCGCACTAACATTTACAAATAAAGCGGCGGATGAGATGAAGGAAAGAGTGATTCAATTATGTTCGAATTCCGTAAATCATCTCTGGATAGGGACATTTCATTCGATGTTTGCAAGGATTTTGAGAAATGAAGGTGAATATATCGGATTCAGCAGGTATTTCAGCATATATGATACAACGGATTCCACGAATTTCATAAAAGCGATAATGGATTCCCATAATATATCAACAGAGAAGTTTAATCCAAAAAGCATACAGGGAACTATAAGTAATCTAAAGAACAAATTAATATATCCGGAAATTTTTTCAACAATGGCTCAGACTTTTTATGAGAAAAAAGTTGATGCTGTTTACAGGGATTACCAGGCCGGATTATTGAAAAACAATTCGATGGATTTCGATGATTTATTATTAAAACCGATTGAACTATTCGGAAAATTTCCTGAAATACTTGATAAATACCAGGAAAGATTCAAATATATACTTGTAGATGAATATCAGGATACTAACAGAGCGCAATATGAAGTTTTAAGAATGCTTGCTTTGAAATATAAAAACATTTCTGTAGTAGGTGATGATGCACAGTCAATATATAAATGGAGAGGAGCGGAGATACAAAATATTTTTGATTTCGAAACAGAATATAAAGATGTAAAAATTTTCCGTTTGGAACAGAATTACAGGTCAACAAAAAAAATTTTAAACTTAGCTGATGATGTAATAAAAAATAATAAAAGACGGATAGAAAAAAAATTATGGACTGATAATATTAAAGGAGAAGATATTATTCTGATTGAAAATTCCACAGACCGGGAAGAATCAGACAGAATTGCAAAATATATTCAGAATGAAATACATAATAAGAAAATAAATTTTAAGGATTTTGCAATATTATACAGGACTAATGCACAATCGAGGACGATTGAAGATTCGATGAGACAATACAATTTACCCTGTATAATTATCGGAGGTATCAGGTTTTATCAGCGCAAGGAAATTAAAGACATACTTGCATATCTTAAAATAATCATTAATGAATCCGATAATGAATCGATGATGAGGATTTTATTATTATGTGAAGGAATAGGCAAAACAACAATTGATAAACTCCTGAATAAATCGGAAAAGGAAAATAAAAGTATATTTGATTGCCTGAAGTTACTCGATAAAACTGATGATTTCAGTCAAAGGATTAGAAATAAATTAATTGAACTTTTAAATTTCATTTTTAAATATAAATATCTTAAAGATGAAATGTCAGTATCGGAGCTGGTAAGAGGGGTAATTGATGAAATAGGAATTATTAAAAATCTTAAGCAAGATGAAACGGTTGAATCTGAAGAAAGAATAAATAATATAAACGAATTACTTTCTGCTGTTGCAGAATATGATGATACAAATGACAAATCAAATTTAACGGGTTTTCTTGAAAAAGTTTCTCTTGTTTCTGATATAGACGAACTCGATAACAAAAAAAATGCTGTAACGCTAATGACTCTTCACTCTGCAAAAGGACTGGAATTTCCGGTAGTTTTTATTACCGGTATGGAAGAGGGTTTATTTCCTGTTTCAGTAAGCCTGGATAAAGAAGATGACATTGAAGAAGAAAGAAGATTATTTTACGTTGGAATAACAAGGTCGATAAAAAAACTATACATCACATTTTCAAATCTCAGGTACAGATTCGGCAACCCGTCATACCAGATGAAATCAAGATTTATTAAAGAAATTTCACCTGATGTATTTTCGGAAAATATTAAATTTCATATTTATGACAAATTCAAAGGGCATGAGAAAAAAGACATAATTCTGGGTATGTATGGAAAACAAAAATCAATAAAAAAATTTTCAAAAAAACGGGAAATTGAAGATGAAGGTATAATAGATGACAAATTTCCTGAAATCAGAAAAGGGGTGAATATTTTTCATAATACATTTGGAAACGGGAAAGTGATTTCAACCTCGGGTAAAGGACTTGAAAAAAAAGCGGAGATATATTTTGATGAAGTGGGTATGAAAAAAATAATTTTAAGATTTGCAAAATTCAGAGTAGTTTGAATAAAAAAATTAACTAAAACATTATCAACTTGGAAATTATTAAATATATAACATCACCGGAATTTATAAGAGATATAATATCATGGGGCGGATATCTTGGACTTTTTATTGTAATATTTTCAGAGACCGGACTATTAGTAGGATTCTTTCTTCCCGGGGATTCCTTGTTAGTAACTGCGGGGTTATTTGCAGCTACACCAATTAATTCAGATTCACCGGATGTTACATATCTGAAAATAGGATATCTGCTGATTACATTGATACCCGCTGCATTATTAGGTAATTCTACAGGATACCTTATAGGGCGTAAGGCAGGTCCGAAATTATTTACAAAGGAAAAATCCCTTCTTTTCAGGAAAGATTATTTATTAAAAACGAAGACATTCTATGAAAAATACGGAGGGAGTGCAATTATTATCGGACAGTTTATGCCAATAATCAGAACATTCGCAGCAGTTGTGGCAGGGATTGGACAGTTAAAATATTCCAAATTCATAAGATATAATATGATTGGTGCATTCACCTGGATTCCAAGTATGACATTACTCGGATATTTTTTGGGCAGAAGCATTCCTAATATTGAAAAGCACATTGAAAAAGTAATAATCGTAATTGTTATACTTTCGATTTCGCCGATAATTTATAAATTTATCAAACACAAATTAATCAAAAGGAAAAAATAAAAGGGATTACACACTTTAGACTTTATAAAGATAATAATAGTTTATAATTTACGGTTTGTTTTTAGAGAGTTGCTCGAGTGGTTGAAGAGGCACGCCTGGAGAGCGTGTGTGCGTGAAAGCGTACCAAGGGTTCGAATCCCTTACTCTCTGCATTTTTTTTGTTTACTCATTTATTATGATTTTTGAATT
>Ga0233425_10000773_pt1 | contig 78861 bp, 76 predicted proteins | sample Watercolumn_Towu_2_FD_181712 | JGI IMG/M metagenome (GOLD analysis project Ga0233425, IMG submission 181712) | Freshwater microbial communities from Lake Towuti, South Sulawesi, Indonesia - Watercolumn_Towuti2014_140_MG | ecosystem: Environmental > Aquatic > Freshwater > Lake | place...
CATTTTGATGCGGGTAATTGGCTCAATTTGTAAGGTTCGGTGCTCCCGGAGATCCATTCCGGTAGTTTTGTTGGGCTTCTACATCAGCCCGGCGCATTTTGCTCTCTTCTGTTAGCGGAAAGTAAAGATTTACGATTGATGATTTACGATTGATGATTGAGGATTGATGATTGAGGATTGAGAATTGAGAATTGACGGGTCATGTTTTTCATTATATGCTGATATGAAAATATACATTGACGGAGTCCAACGTCTCCAGACGTTGGCGTGCATCTTCCGAAGTCTGGCTCTTTCAGGATGCTTCGCGAAGACTTCGGACTCCATTTTCATATAAAACTTAAGCTCGATACTCCGCGGCCTCTTCCCGCACCGCCACGTAGTTCATGCCTCCGGCCTGGCGAACCAAGCCTTTAAGCTCCATCATTACCAGCGTCGCTGAGACGCGCTCAATGGGCAGGCCGGTCTGGTTGCGGATCTCATCCACATGGCGCGGCTCGTGGGTCAGAACTGCCAATATCTGCGCTTCCAGAGCGTCGCCGGGCAGAGCTTGGCGCACCACGCGCTGCTCGCCGAGGCGCGTCAGGTTGAGGGTATCGAGCAGATCGCGGGCAGAGAGCAATGGATGCGCGCCTTGCTGGATCAGGCGATTGGTCCCTTTGCTCTGTAGTGCGAGGATGTTACCCGGCACGGCAAAGACTTCGCGTCCCTGATCCACGGCAAACTGGGCTGTAATCAGCGCACCGCTGGTTTCGCCAGCCTCGACCACCACCACTGCCAACGACAGGCCGGAGATGATGCGGTTGCGCGGCGGGAAGTTGGCGCCTTCAGGCGGCGTACCGGGAGCGTAATCGCTGAGCAACGCGCCGCTCGCCAGCATTTGCTCGGCCAGGAGGCGATGCTCGGGGGGATAGATGCGATCCACGCCACTGCCAAGCACAGCCAGCGTGCGCCCGCCGGCCTTCAACGCGGCCTGGTGGGCGATCGCGTCCACACCGCGCGCCAACCCGCTAACCACGGTCACTCCGTTTTGCGCCAGGTAGGAAGCCAACTCTTCTGTAACCTGGCGACCATAAGCCGTGACGCGGCGCGTGCCGACCACCGCCACGGCCCAAGCGTCCTCGCTAGTCAATTCGCCGCGCACGTAAAGGACCGGCGGCGGCTGGTCAATATCCTTCAAGTGGGAGGGATAAGCCTCGTCATCCCACGTCAGCACCTGGATGCCCTGCGTGGCGATCCGAGCCATGTAGCGATCCAGGTCCACGCTGGCGCGCACTTGGAGAACGCGCTCGGCGAGCCTAGCGCTCAAGCCGGCAGCTTGCAAGGCGTCCGCCGGCGCCTGCCAGGCCAGCGCCAGGTCGCCGAAGTGCGCTTGCAAGGCTCGCAACCGCACCGCGCCGATGCCCTTGACCAGGTTGAAGGCGATCCAGTAGCGCTTATCCATTTTCGATTTACGATTGACGATTTACGATTTACGATTGACGATTGACGATTGACGATTGACGATTGACGACCGATGGTTTAGATTTTCATCTCTTCACTCGCCACCCGTCACTTGTCACCCGTCACTCGTCAAGCCTGGAAGGAGGTGAACGCGCATCGTTTTGCGCGGCAGGTCAATCTCCAGAACAACTTCGGAGATGGCCGGAAGAAGTAACTCGTGGTTATTGTCATCCGTCACAACATAGACATCATTCGCGCCGGTTTCGAGGATTTCGGTTACTGCGCCCAAGTCTTGCCCGGTCTCGTCCACCACCCGCAGGCCAAGGATTTGATGATGATAGTACTCCCCTTCCGGCAAGGATGGGCGATCCGCTGCCGTGATGTAGAGTAACTGGTTTCGCAGCAAGCCCACCTGCTCTGGTGTGCCAATTCCTTCGAAGGCGAGCAACAGGCCATCCTTGTGCAAGCGAGCTGAACAGACGGTCAGTGGGCGGCGCGCATCACCAGCGAAGAGGCGTGTTTTGGGTTTCAGGCGTTCGGGAAAATCGGTGTGAACTTCCACCAACGCCTCGCCGTTTACACCGTGCGGACGGCGCAGCTTCCCAACCGCTAATAGGGCAGGCTCGCCAGCAGTTGGCGAGCCTGCCGGATTCTCACTGGCAGAGGACATGCGGAAGGCTAGGGTTCGACGACATCCAGCGTGACCTGCAGGCCTTCACGGTCGGCAGCCACACGCAGCAGGTTGCGGATGGCGTTTGCGACGCGGCCACCTTTGCCGATCACGCGGCCCATGTCATCTTTGGCGACTTGCAGCTCCAATGTGACGTGACCGCCGCGCCGGTATTCGCGCACATCCACCTCATCGGGATGCTCGACCAGGGATCGAGCGATGTATTCCGTCAGCTCTTTCATGCCATTCCTGGGATTCTAGCGGCGTGTTTTGGAACTGACGAAGCGGGCGGCGTGGGCTTTTTCGGCCTCTTCGAGCAGCACTTCGATCTTCTCGCCGCTCTTGAAGCGCTCGAAGCGCTCCAAAACGCCAGCGGTCTTGAAGATCTGCGCCACCGAGTCGCTTGGCTGCGCGCCTTTGGCCATCCATTCATAGGCGCGGTCTTCTTTCAGGTTCAGGGTAGCCGGCTCAGTGCGCGGGTTGTAATCGCCCAAGATTTCGAGAAAACGACCATCGCGCGGGCTTTCCTTGTCCGCCACGATAATGCGGTAGCTGGGCTGGCTGCGCAGGCCGGTACGGCGTAAACGAATTCGAACCATCGAAAAATTCTCCTTTTTTTAATCTGCCTATCCGAACAAGCGGGACAAGTCGCGGCCGGCATTGAGCCTGCCGAAACGCCCGCCAGTTTTCTGTAAGGTTTTAAAGAGACGCTGCATCTCACGGAACTGCTTCATCAGGCGGTTCACTTCCTGGACCTGAGTGCCCGATCCGCTGGCGATGCGCCGGCGACGACCGGCGTTCAAGATCTCAGGGTCGCGCCGCTCTGCAAGCGTCATTGAGCTGATGATCGCCTCTGTCGTCTTGAACTGACGCTCCACATCCTGTGGCGAGAGGTTGCGCGCCGCCTGTCCCATGTTGCCAGGCAGCATCTCCAACATCTGGCTCATCGGACCCATCTTCTTCGACGAGCGCAGCATCTCAGCAAGGTCTTCGAGGGTGAATTCACCCGAAGAGAGCCGCTGCGCCTGCTCCAAGGCGGCTTTCTCGTCGAAAGCGGCTTCGGCTTTTTCGATCAAGCCGAGTACATCGCCCATGCCCAGGATACGGGAGGCCAAACGCTCTGGATTATACACCTCCAGCGCGTCCAGTTTCTCGCCGGTGCCGAGAAACTTGATCGGCACGCCGGTGACCGCGCGGATCGAGATGGCCGCGCCGCCGCGCGCGTCGCCGTCCATTTTGGCCAGCACCAAGCCGGTCAGTGAGACGGCGCTGCGGAAGCCTTCGGCCACGTGCAGGGCTTCCTGGCCGATCATTGCGTCCACCACGAGCAGCGTCTCGACCGGCGGGACGAGGGCGACGATGGCGCGCAGCTCGTTCATCAGCGCGTCATCCAACTGGGAACGGCCGGCCGTATCGACAATGACAACACCGAAACCGCCGTTCTGCGCCCTGGCCATGGCACGCAAGGCTAACTCAGGCGGCTTGACGCCGCTCTCGGTGTAGACGGGTACATCCAGCCGCTGGCCGAGAGTCTGCAACTGGGTAATAGCCGCGGGCCGGTAGGGATCGCCGGCGACGAGCATCACCCGCTCGCCACGCGCCCGAAGCAACTGCGCCAGCTTGCCAGCGGCGGTCGTCTTGCCCGAGCCTTGCAGGCCTACCAGCAGGATCAGGCGCGGGCGCGGCCCACTCAGGTTGAGCGGCGCGGCCGGACCGAGGGCAGCGACCAGTTCCTCATTGACGATCTTGATGACCTGCTGGCCCGGATTGAGCGCCTTCGAGACCTCCGCCCCAACCGCCCGCTCGCGTACACGTGCAATGAAATCCTTGACGACGCTATAATGGACATCGGCTTCCAAGAGCGCCAGGCGAACCTCGCGCATCGCCGCGTCCACATCCGCGGCGGAAAGCTTGCCGCGTTTGCGCAGTTGGGCAAATACCTGGTTCAGTCGTCCGGTGAGTGTCTCGAACACGTGCTTTCTTCATTATAAGAGGGTAATGTTCACCAAAGCCGCCAGATTTTAGCTTAGAAAGGGACATTGGTCAAGCAAAACGATGCGCGACTTTTCCTGCACGGGTGGGTTGTGTATGTAGAGAATATTCTCACATGTAAGGAGGAGTCATGTCCAAAGTTGCTGTTGTAACCGATAGCACTGCCTACATCCCAAACGACCTGCTCGTCAAGCACAACATCACCGTCGCGCCGCAGGTTCTAATCTGGGGAGACGAAACGTTAAAGGACGGCGTAGACATCATGCCCGACGAGTTCTACCGCCGCCTCTCCACAGCCAAGGTGATGCCGAGCACCTCGCAGGTATCGCCGGCGACGTTGAAGACCATCTTCGAGAAGGTGCTGGAAGAGGGCTTTGACGTGTTGGGCGTGTTCATCTCGTCCAAGCTTTCAGGCACCATGTCATCGGCGATGCAAGCCATTGAGATGCTTCCCAAAGCCAAAGACAAGATCGCCGTGGTCGACTCGAACTCCACCGCGATGGCAATGGGCTTTATGGCGCTGGCAGCGGCGCGCGCCGCCCAAGCAGGCGAGAATCTTGCCGAGTGCGCCAAGCTGGCCGAGGCAGCTTATGCCCATACCGGCGTCTTCTTTGTAGTGGAGACGCTTGAATTCCTGCGTCGCGGCGGACGTATCGGCGGCGCGCAAGCTCTGCTCGGCACGGCGCTGAATATCAAGCCTGTGTTGGAACTGCGCGATGGACGGATCGAGTCCATCGAGAAGGTGCGCACCAAGGGCAAGGCGCTGGATCGGGTTGTCGAACTGGTTGTCGAAAAGGTGGCCGGGCGGTCACCTGTTCGGCTGGCGACGCTCCATGCCAATGCCGAGAGCGAAGCCAGGTCCACATTGGAGAAGACCAGCGCGCTGTTGAAGCCGGTGGAAAGCGTCTTTGCTGGCGTCAGCCCGGTGATCGGCACCCACGCCGGGCCGGGGACAGTCGGCCTGGCGTTTATGGCGGGCATGTAATTCTCCCAAAGAAGCTCATAAGAGGATGGGTTCAGTACACACTGAACCCATTTTCATTCTAGCCACCTTAGCGGATATTTTTACCGCGAATGACACGAATTTACGAATTTCGCGAATGTCTTTAGATTCGATTTGACGCATTCACCCTAAGCAGGTATAATCGGCCTTCGGCATTATCCAAGACTAAATGAAGTAAACTCTCAATATGCTGGGGGATGGGATATATCCCTTTTTATTGAGAGCATACTACTGGAGATAGAAATATGGAAACAGTCACAGACGCCGCGCCGGCAAGCGCGGTCGAACCGAAGGCGCATTTTGTTGGCAAGGTCACAAAGACAACGCTGGCGGGAGCAATCATTGACATCGGTCAGAAAGTCCCAGGCGTAGTACACATCTCACAATTGCGCGCCGAACCCGTTAACCGGGTTGAGGATGTGGTCCAGGTAGGGCAGGAAGTGAACGTTTGGGTGCGGCGGGTGCGCGATGACCGCATCGAGCTGACCATGGTCGAGCCGCTAGCGCTGGAATGGCGCGAGATCAAGCCGGATATGATCGTCAAGGGCAAGGTGGCGCGGCTGGAATCCTACGGCGCGTTCGTGGATTTCGGCGCAGAGCGCCCCGGGCTGGTCCACGTCAGCGAGATCGCGCACGGCTTCCTTAAGACGCCGAGCGAGAAGCTGCACGAGGGCGACGAGGTGGAGGCCAAGGTGCTGGAAGTCAACCGGCGCAAGAAGCAGATCCGCCTAAGCATCAAGGCGGCGTTGCCCGAGCCGGAGGAGGCGCCGGTCGAGGTCAAACCCGAACCGCGCCGCAAGGGCGGTAAAGGCGAGAAACGCGGCAAGGAGCGCAAGGAAGATGATTTCGTCGAAGAGCAGGAACCACACGAGCCCGAGCTGACCGCTTTCCAGATCGCCTTCCAGAAGGCGGAGGAACGCTCGGGGAAGAGCATCGTGACGAGTAAAAAGAAGAAGTCCCGCCGCCGCGGCGCTTCGAGAGAGCACGAGGATATCTTCGACCGGACGTTGAAAAACCGGATCACGGAAAAATAAAGATCTTCACCACAAAGGACACGAAGGTCACTAAGGAAAACCAAAAGACGAGCCGCCCCGGGAATGGTGGGGGCGGTTTTTCATCATGAGTATAAACAGGAGAAAACCAATGGTAGAAGATATAGAAAGAAAAGCAAATGCGATCTGGCACGGAAGTCTTAAGGCAGGCAACGGGAAGATCACAGTAGACAGCGGAATCCTAAGAGACACTCCCTACACCTGGGCATCCCGCTTTGCTACAGATAAAGGAACCAACCCAGAAGAGCTGCTCGGCGCGGCGCACGCGGCGTGTTATGCCATGAGCCTCTCCAGCTTGCTCTCGCAGAAAGAATACGCCATTCATCACATCAATGTGCAGGCAAAGGTGTATATCACCGCCACCGCTCCACGCTCGATCACTCACATTAAACTGACCGTGCGCGCCAAGGTGGACGACCTGAAACCCGAACTGTTCCAGACCCAGGCCGAGGAAGCCAAGAAGAGCTGCCCGCTTTCCAAGGCGCTGGCGGCGGTTCCGATTGAGTTGGAGGCGATCCTGGAATAAAGCAGTTTTATGGTTCATCCACATATCACTGTCAACGTCGCGACGAGCGCAGACGGCAAGATCGATAGCGTCTTGCGGCGAGGGGCGACGATTTCATCACCTACCGATAAAGCGCGCGTGGATGCTCTGCGCGCCACAGTGGATGCCATCCTGGTCGGCGGGCACACATTACTAGCTGAGGACCCTAAACTTACAGTCAGGTCCGCGGTGTTGCGGGCAGAGCGTCTGGCTCGAGGGGAACCAGCCAACCCGGCCAAGGTCGGCATCGTTTCTGAGGCGACATTGCGGCTGGATGGCGAATTTATGACAGCCGGTCCTGCCCGTCGGCTCATCTATACTACTCCTCTTACCACATCGGAACAACTCGCCCTTCTGCAAGCGGCCGGCGCCGAGACTTTCATTGTGGGCGAGAGCCGGGTAGATTTGTCCGCCGCGTTGGATTCGCTCAGCCAATTGGGTTTTCGCCGGCTACTCGTGGAAGGCGGTGGCACGCTGCTCTTCGAATTATTCCGGCTGAAGGCGGTGGATGAATTATTCTTCTATCTCGCGCCGAAGATCTTTGGCGGAGCTTCTGCACCCACCTTGGCTGACGGTCCAGGTTTCCTGCCCGAGCAGACGCCGCGCTTGCGGTTGATCTCGGTCCAAGAATTGGATGAAGCCGGAGGGGTGCTTTTACATTACACAATGGAACCACAGGAGTAATTTATGGATTTGACACACATGCAAATCCGCGAATTGCTCGATGAGAATCGGGCGCATGAATGTGACGGCTATGGCCCCGACAAGGTCTGCGTGCGCATTGCTGCAATTGCCGAATTGCCCAGTCGTTTCGGGCAATTCCATATCGTCGCCTTCTACAATAACAAAGATCAGAAAGAACATATCGCGCTGGTGCACGGCGACGTTGAGGGCGCCAAGGATGTACCGTTGCGGATCCATTCGGAATGCCTGACCGGCGATGTCCTCGGTTCATTGCGCTGCGATTGCCGCGACCAATTGGAAAGCGCACTAAGAATGATAGGTCAAATGGACAAGGGCATACTGCTCTACATGCGCCAGGAAGGCCGGGGCATTGGACTGATCAACAAGATCCGGGCTTATGGCTTGCAGGAGCACGGCTATGACACGGTGGAAGCCAACCTGGCGCTGGGGTTCCGGGATGATGAGCGTGATTACAGCGTGGCGGCCCACATGCTGAGTTCACTGCATGTCAAATCGGTGCGGCTGATTACCAACAACCCCAAGAAGATCCAAGCGCTGGTCCAGTATGGCATCAAAGTCACGGCACGCATCCCGCACATCATACCGAGCAATGAATACAACCGCTTTTACCTGGAAACCAAGGCGATCAAATCGGGTCACCTCATTGATCTGCAAGGAAAAGAACGCCTGGCTGAGCAGGCAGATCCCCCGGTGGTGGAGGGCATGCAGGCGGACGTCCTGGATGCCGTTCATAAGCTATATGACATCTAAAGAGGTTACAATGTCACTCGAAAATCGCGTCGCGGTTATCACCGGCGCGAGCGGCGGCTTGGGGTCGCTGCTTGCACAGGAATTGGCAGCGCAAGGCGTCAAGCTGGCACTGCTGGAGCGCGAGCCGGCAAAGCTGAGCGCATTGCTGCAAAGCCTGGGTCGCCAGAACGGTAATGTGCTTGTGCGGGTGGTCAACTTGCTGGATGCTGCCGAAACGCAAGAGGCTGCACAGGCAGTCGTCGCCCAGTTTGGGCAGGTGGATATTCTGTTGCATGTGGTGGGTGGATGGGTAGGTGGCAAAACCTTGGTCGAGTCGCCTCGCGCTGACCTGGAATTCATGCTCAACCAACATATCTGGACTTCGTTTAATGTAGCCCAGGCGTTTGTACCCCTGCTCATCCAAAATCGCTGGGGACGGATCATAATGGTGAGCTCGCCCCTGGCAGCCCAGCCCATTGCCAAAAGCGGCCCGTATGCCATCGGCAAAGCCGGGCAAGAGGCTTTGATTTTGACGTTGGCACAAGAACTCAAGGGCAGCGGGGTGACCGCCAATTTGGTGTTAGTCAGAACCATCGACACCCAACGAGCTAAGGTTTCAACACCCACGGCTGAAAATATGAACTGGACCACACCTGAGGAAATCGCTGCAGCGGTCATGTATTTGCTCTCCAAGGAAGCGGGGACGGTTAATGGGGCGCGGATGCCGTTATATTGATGTTGGGGTTAGAACACCTGCCCGGTTTGCGCCATCTCCTTCAAAAACTTCTCGCGGTTGGCGGAGCGCGCCGTCTTGCCGCTGGAGGTCTTGACCAGCCAGTGCTTGTCCACAATATGCACGTAGCGTAGCGCAACCGCCGAACCGCGCGTCACCACAGCACGCATCTGGTCGGCGATGCGCTGGCGGTCATCCTCCCCATCCTCATCCACTTCGGCCACCATCACCACGTCTTCGGTGCCGCTGGTCTCGTTGAAGATGCCAAAGGCAGCCACACGCCCCGCATGGACGCCCGGCACGTCCATTGCCAACTGCTCCAAGTCCTGGGGATAGATGTTCTTGCCGCCGACGATGATCAGGTCCTTTTTGCGGCCGGTCACATATACTTCACCACCGGCAAGGTAACCAAAATCGCCGGTGAGATACCAGCCATCGTGGAAGGCCTTCTTGGTGGCATCCGGTCGGTGGTAGTATTCGGTGAGCATAGAGTCGCTTTTCAAGGCAACCTCGCCAATGTGGCGCTCGGGCGCGTCGTGGCCGTGTCCATCCAGCACGCGGACGGCTACGTTGCGGATCGGCCTGCCTGCCGAGAGCATCTTGATGGTCGCTTTACCGGCAATTGGCGGGCGGGCGATGCGGTCTATCTGTAAGCTGTCTCGATCCACTTCGTCCACAACGACAGGCCCAGCGATGCCGCCCTGGGTGACAGCGAAGACATTCTCGGCCATGGCATAGCAAGTGACCAGGGTCTCATAGCGCAGGCCCAATCCCCGGAAGCGCTCGTAGAAAGCCTGGTGACTCTCCCAGCGCATCGGCTCGGAGCAATTGCTGATGAGGCGCCAGGAAGATAGGTCCACCCCTTCCAGATCGCGGTCGCGGATCTTTTGGGCGCAGAAGTTATAGGCAAAGTTCGGCAGCCAGGAGAGCGTCCCCTTGTAGCGCGAGACCGCCTGGAGCAGGCGGTAGGGGGCGCGCACCCAGTCGAAGGGCGACATCAGTACAAGGGGATAACCGAGCAAGATGGGCATGAGGTAACAGGCGATGAGACCCATGTCATGGTAGAGCGGCAGCCAGGAGACGAAAACATCATCTTGGCGCATGTGCAGGGCGAGGCGGTAGCTTTCGAGCTGATTGAAGACCGCCTGGTGAGAAAGCGCCACGCCTTTCTGCAGGCCGGTGGTGCCGGAGGAGTGCTGGAGCAGGGCAACATCTTCCGGCTTGCGCGTGCTGCCTCCGAGCGTTGGAAAATCCGGTTCAGAGGGCGGCTCGACCTGGCTCGCCAGGATCACAGCGCGCACCGGGTCGCCAGGCTTGAGAGCGGCGCGCACCTCCGGTTCGAAATCGGCGTAGGTGACGATGGCCGATGGCTGGGTGACGGAGACGAGGGAGGCCAGGTCGGCGCGGTAGCGCTCCGGCAGCAACTTTTCGGTCAGGAAAGGCATGATCGCCGGAATGGCGCCGTGCAATACAGCGCCAAAATAGGCGTAGAACAAGTCAACGCCGTGTTGGAGGATGAGGATGACCACCTCGCCGGGACGGATCCCCTGCGCGGCATAGCTGCGTGCATAACCCGCCGAACCCCACAACAATTGCCGGTAGGTCAATGGGAGATCGGGTTGCCCGGAATGGAGGATATAAACCACTACTTTGTCCGGCGTTTGCGCGTAGTGGTCTTTTAGCTGCTCAGTGAACGTTTGCATGTTAGATGCGGCGGGATTCGATCAGGGCAGCGAGCTGTTCGAGGGTGTCGAAGGTCTGGGCGTTCAGCTCGGCGTCGTCAATACGCACGCCAAAGGTATCCTCGACGAAGAGGGCCAAATCCACCAGGTTGAACGAGGCGATCAGCCCGCCGGAGATGAGCGGTTCATCGGGCTTCATGAGGCGCTTGGGCTGTTTGAGGATCTGGGTTTTAATGTAGTCTGCAAGGGGAGTAATGATATCGTCGCTCACAGGGGACTCCTAACTAGTTACCCGTCACGCCGCGCCAGACAGCATCCAGGGCTTGCAGCGCAGTCAGATTGCGCCAAGGCCAGGCGTATTGCATGATCTTCGGGCTGCTGAAATCGTTCCAAGAGTAGGTGAGGTGTTCAAAATCTGCCTGGAGGCCATGATCCGGCAAAGGCTGGATCGCCAGCCAAAAATTCCACAGCGGTATGTGGTACTCATCCGCCAGACGGACGATGATCCTGTTGATGCCATAGTCGAGTTCCAGGTTGTCAGCCTTGGTCGCCAGGATGGGGACGACCTTCGCATCCAGCAACCGCTGGATGATCGTGCGCAGCCCAGATTCGAAGATATCCGGCTCGAAACTCTGGTTCGTTCCCAGGGACACAAAGGCAAAGGATGGGTTGTTCAAGCGCAGCTCGCAATCCAGAGGCGTTTCACCGACAGCGCAAATGCCCTGGCGGGATTTAGCAGGATCGAGAATGATCTTGGTATTGAAACCGCTGCCAGCAGCCATGCTCTGACGCTGGTAAGAACCGGCGAATTGCTGAATGACTGCTTCCAGGTTGGTGTAAGGGCCTAGATCGTAGAAATACTGTTTCGAGCTATAATCGAAGCTGGTCAGGAACCAGGCCGAGGAGACCTCGCCATCGCCGATCTTCGAGAATGCGTTGGGGTTATGCCCCGCGGCGAGTCCCTGAAGATAAAGGGCAACCATCTCGGCGCTAATTGCCGGCACGACCGGCCGGCTCTGCCATTCCTGTCCCGGCGAGGTGGGTGTGACCGTCATGGTCGCTGCGAGAGTCGCTCCAGCAGTCGGTGTGGGAGGCGGAGGGATAATGATAAGAGACGAAGTAGGCGTCGCGGCAATGGTAACGGGCAGCGTCGGTGTGGCAGGAGGCACGATCGCCACCGGTACGCCTGCAAGGCCGCGCCAGATAGAATCAATTGACTCCAGGGCAGTCAGGTTACGCCACGGCCAGGCGAACTTCATGCGGTTCGGATCGTCGAAGAAATTGCGGGCAAAGGTCAGGTGAAAGCCATCACTGTATAGTCCATGCCCAGGAAGCGGTTGCGTGGCCGCCCAGAAATTCCACATGGGAACCTCGTAATCGTAGGCCACGCGGGCGATCGCGGCGTTGATGCTGTTATCGCCTTCCAGATTGTCGGCCTTGGTCGTCAGGATCGGGACGATATTCTTCGCCAGCACGGCCTCGACCAATTGGCGCATATATAGCTCGTATACCTTGGCGGGCTGCTCGCCCCACCACGTCTCCATGCTGATGATAACAATGCTGGGCTTGTTGAGGCGGATCTCACATGCCAACGGCGTCTCGCCCGATTGGCATTGTTTGGGGTCAGCCCAGATCGGTGAAAGCACCGAGGCTATATTCATGCCGGGGGCCACAGAGAGGCTGAGGCGCGACCAAGAACCAGAAAAATGGTCTATCGTGGTCTGGAGGTTCGCGTATTGCGTCCCCAGGCTGTAATCGTCTGGCCGATCGAACGTCGAGAGAAAATACGAAGCCACGTTCTGACAATCGCCGATTTTCGAAAAATGCGCCGGGTCGTTACCCTGGGCAATGCCCTGCTGGTAGATCTGGATCATATGCTGTGAGACGGTTGGCACGACCGGCCATTCCATCCATTGATCAGGGGGCAGACGGGGTTCGATGGTGGCAATCGCGACCTGGATCTGATCCGGCGTTGCGGTGGGCTGATCCGCCACACCCGGCTGCGTGTCCGCCGGGACGATGGCGAACAAGGTGGGCGAGGGAGTCGCGGTCAGCGTTGAAGGTGCAACCGGCGCCGCATTCACTGCAGGAGAGGAGGAACAAGCAGCCAGCAGGATCAGGGTCGAGAGGATGGTTACCGATAAAATGGAACGAGCAAGTGTCATAACGCGGCCTCCAGCAGCAACCGAAGTAGGTCGGACTGGCAGTCCGACCTACGATGAGTGCGTATCTGGTAATTCACGAGCGGTAATTCTATCACACGTCTCATTTGGAGCAGGTTCTTTCCTGGATAACGCCTGCCAGTTGCGCGGCAAAAATGGCTTCACCGGCCGGCGTCATGTGAATGGCGCTGTTGGTAAATTCGGATTCCGGGAGGACGTCCCACAGATCGAGATAGCTCCAGCCAGATCGCTGGCTTTGCTCACTCATCATCTGCCGGTAATGATCGTAGGCCCAGCGCGGGTAGAAGAAATTATAGCGAACGTCGCTGTTCTTTCCTGTGCTGACCAGCATCGGCTCGTTGACGATCAGGACAGGGGTTTCGCCTGCGAGGCGGACGCCGGCAGCAATTACCGCGAAGGCAAGCTTGGCCTCATCCAGGCTCGGCGGCTGCTGGTCATGGAAGCTCACGTCGTCCGCGGCAAAATCGATCTGGGCACGTGGATAATCTGCCGGGTAGACCTGATCCACACCGGTGGCTGCCCACAGCACACCATAAAGCTGTAGACGCGCCAAATCGGCCAGGTCACGTCGCTGGCCGATGATAGTTTTGTCCCAAAAGGAAGGCGTCCACAAAGCCGGGTCGTTCACATCAAAGGGGAGATTATAAGCGCGAATCAAGTCCCGGACACGCCCAGAATTGTGAGAGACTAGCGGCGAGGAGAGCTGTTTATCGGTCGGGAAAGCTTCGAGGGTCAGCGGCCAGACCACCAAGTCGGGTTGGTAGCGCATGGCCTCGGTCAGGATCATCAAGTCTTTGGTCAATGAGATGGTGGGATAGCCGAGATTGTAGACGCGTATCTGACGCCCGTCGCAGGCGGTGATGCTGGCGGCGTTGAGCAGACCGGCGAGTGTCTCTTCCGGCTTGAGCAGCGTCCCCCAGACGGAGGAATCCCCGATCAAGATGACGCGGTACTCGTCTGCCGGCTTGGGCGCGGCGGCGATGACGTGGGAGGCAAACATGGCGTCCAAGTCGAAGAGACTCAGGTTGTAAGCCTGGGTCGGATTCTCGCCGAAGGGGAAGCGCAGCCGCCCCGGAAAGAGGTGATTATAGGCCGAAACCTTGCCCAACCCGGCTGGATGCCAGGCAGCGAAGAGCAGGTCGCAGGCAAGGAACAAAACCGACCCTTTGAGAAGAACGTTACGAAGGAAGCGCCAAGTCATAATCAGGTCAGGCCAAACAGCTTGAAAAAGACATGCACAGACATAGCTACATCGGGCAGGGCAAACCAGACCCAACCAAGGGCGACGTACTGGAACGTCAACATGTTGGAAAGAACAGTGAGCGAAAGCTTTCCCCACTTACGATTTTCCACGCCGGCCAGGCGCGGGCGGATGAACTCAGACCAGCGGTTTTGCAGGAAAAGCCCAATGCCGTGCCACAGCCCCCATAGGATGAAATTCCAGGTGACGCCGTGCCAGAAGCCGATCAAGAGCATAGTGCCAAGCTGGGTGACGAAGATAACCGCGGCGATCGGCCAGCGGCGCTTGCCCGAACGCAGGGCGCGGGTAACCGGGTTAAAGAAATAGGCGCGGAACCACTGGGTAAGGGTCATGTGCCAACTGTTCCAGAACTGCGTCAGATTGGGCTTGAGATAGGGCGCGGCGAAGTTCTCCGGCAGGCGGAAGCCAAGGAAGCCACCGATGCCGATGGCGATATCCGTGTAACCGCTGAAGTCGAACAATATCTGGAAGGTATAGGCGTAGAGCAACAGCCACATCCAACCGGCCGTGCGCGTTTGCAACGCGTTGACGCTATTGAGCGCGATGAGCGCCAGGCTATCGGCTAGGACGAACTTCTTGAAGAGGCCGACCACCAGCCGTTTTCCAGCTAAAGTCAAATCCTCTGAAGAAAGCGCTATGGGGCGATGCAGGTCTTGTATGAAACGCTCAATGCGGTCGATCGGGCCGGCGGTAAGCGCCGGGAAGAAGATCACATAAGTGACGTATTCGGGCAACGTCACCTCCGGCAGGCGACCGGATTGCCGATCACGGATGGTATGGAGCAGGCGAAAGGCAATATAGGAAAAGCCCAGCCAACGCAGGTCGGTTGCGGCCGCGTTCACGCCGAGGCGCCCCGCAGCAAGGCGGATCAGCCCGCTGGTCGCGATCGCCAGGGATGGCACTTTCAGGAGAAGAAATATACCAATCAGCAGGAGGATGCCCGCAGTAAGGAGAAACTTGAGCGAAAGACGCTTGAAATAGGCAACCGCCCCCAGAACCAATGCAACAACCACGAGAAAGGCGAGCAACGTCTCGATCTTGGGAGGCAGCGTGGCCGAAAGCGTCCATTCCAGACCCAGATAACGGGTCAGGTTAGCGCACAGGACGATGCCAGTCAGGATCGCGAGCGCGACCAGGTTGCCGCGCTCGCGCAACTTGCCGGAGGAAGTCGTCAGCAGCCAGCCGAGAACCGTCAACAGAAGCGTGAGGGTGGAGAGCCAAAAGTCCAGGCTGCGAATCGGCAGGGCGGGTTGAAGCAGGAAAATCGCCAGGGCGCTGACCCCCATCAACCAGTAAACACGCCAACGGTTCCGCATCACCAGGCCGAGGAATAAAGCGATGGCGGTGAAGATGAGGATGTACGTCAGCGTCATCTAGAAGCCTTGATAAATCCAGATGGGCGCGCTGCTTGCGGTGAAGATCACCAGCGCGATAAGCATCAGGCACAAAAGCAACGCCCAAAGGTTTTCGCGCGAGAAAATGACTTTCATTGATACCCGCACACCAGGTATTCCCCGCCCTCCTGGACCACGTGATAGGTGCGGACGGAGAGGTCAAGCTCTTGATTCTCGTTATTGTACGTCAACACGATTTTGCCCTGGCACTTGACCTGCGTCACGCCGGTGTCCGTCCCGGAGGTTTGGCAGGCGAGGCCATCCAAACGCGCCTGCACTGCCTGGAACGAATCCATCTCCATCAGCGCGTTTGTCTCCCAAGTGGCACAGGAGAAGGAAGCGAGAAGGTTCGAGTCCTTACTCACCAGCGCGTTGAGGAAACTTTCCACGGCGCGGGCGGCGGGATCGCTGTTGCTCGCCGGCTTTCCACAGGCAGAAACCAGCACGGCGACCAACCCCAACCAAATCAGCGCAGAAACAAGCGTTCGTCGCATGTCACACTCCTAAAATCGAGATCACAATGGCAGGATTATATTCGGGCGGGAGGGAATTCGCAAGTGCGCATTATGGCGCGTTTTCGTTGACAAAACCAACTAATTCTGATAGGATGGGTCGAATTTAGCTTACAAACAGGAGTGCTTATGCTCAACCAGATCGAGACGGATACCGTCAACTTATCACCGACTGCCATCCAGGCCGTGCGCGACCTGATCGCTCAACGCAACCTCGACAACGCCTACGCCCTGCGCGTCTACGTGGCCGGGCGAAGCTGCTCCGGCCTGCAATACGGCATGTCGCTAGATAACGAGCCAGCCGAGACGGATGTCACCTTCGAGAACGAAGGCATCAAGGTGCTCGTGGATAACGTTTCCATCCAGTACATGCGCGGCGCGACGATCAACTTCATTGACGACGAACGCGGGAAAGGTTTCCTCGTCGAAAATCCGAATGCCCTGCCGGCTTGTGATTGCGGCAGCGGCGGAGGCAACGGCAGCGGTGGCTGCAATTGCTGACCAACCAAAAAGAGGCCGGAGCTTCTCCGGCCTCTTTTTTTTATTAACTGCAGATTACCTTCCTCGCAGGAAGGCAATAAAAGCGCCAAAGATGCCAATGAACGCCAGCCCGAAGATGATCAACCCCAGCGGTACGCTTGTCCCCCCGCTGCTGACCGGGGCGAAGGTCGGATAGACCAGTGGCGCAGGCGGGGTGAAAGTCGGCAGCCGCGTCGGCGTGGAGGGGATAGCAAAGGCTGTCGCCAGGGCGGGGTCGATCGTTGGCGTAGTGCGCGGCGTGGCGGTCGGCGGCGGCTCGATGATCGGCAGGAAACCCGGCGAGAGACCGACCAATGGGGCGTACACCCAACCCACACCGCCTGGCACGCCCGGATAGGCGATCTCGATCCAATCACCGCCAGCAGTGCGACCAAGAGCCGGCGCAGTCTGGCCGGGCAGCAGAACGCCGATGGCAAGATAATAGACCGAGTGCGGCCCGGCGCGGACGTTGATCTGCTCCGGGTAGGTGACCGTGACCATCGGCCCCTGCGGAGTCCCGGTCACGGTCGGCACGGAACCGGTCGGCTGCTGTGCGAAAGCAGGCGCGGGGTTCGATCCGATGAAAAACAAACCGGCAGCGCCGGCGGTAATCGTCAATCCCAAGAAGAATTTCATCCAAAAACGCATGATCGGAAACCTTCTGCTGTTATAATGCGTACATCCTATCGTAACTGTTCATCTCTGGCGTGTCACCCTGAGCGAGCGTTCTCCAGTGAGCGAAGGGCCTCCAGTCGTTTCGGAGATGCTTCGTCGCCCAGAACGCTCCTCAGCATGACAACAGAGCCGTTGCGCAAAATGATTATAATCTAAAAGCCTATGGAACAACTTGTTTTCCACGGAAATATCACGCCGACCGATGTTGCCCAAGCATTGTTGGCAGAATTCAACCAGGGCAACCTGCGCGCTCAGATTCTCGGTGAGAGCGACCATCTTACTGTACAGATCGCCACCAGCCAGTTCTCCCGCTCCGGCGGGCAGACCGCGCTGGCTGTCGACATCCAGAAGATCGAGGATGGCGTGATGGTACAGCTCGGCCAACAGCAATGGATGGGTCTGGCTGCCAGTCTGGGTCAAACGGCCATTTCCGCGCTCTTGAATCCGCTGAACCTGCTGGGACGTCTGGATGATATTGCCCAGGATGTCCAGAACCTGCAACTACACGCTAGGATATGGGAAGTCGCGTCCCGGGCAGCGCAAGCCAAGGGCGCCAGCCACCAGCTCTCCGAGCGCTTGAGCCGCCTCACCTGTACCTACTGCGGCGCGGCCAACCCGGTCGGCGAAGCGACCTGCGCGGCCTGCGGCGCGCCGATGGGAGATGTCCAACCACGCACCTGCGGCAAATGCGGCTATGTGCTGACACATGGGGAAAAGTTCTGCCCGAATTGCGGGCAGCAAGTGTGAACTTCAGGAACCCGTTTCCTTTGAGGAAACGGGTTCCTCATACACTTCCGGATTGACACAGTACGGCAATTTGCGCCCTTCCAGGCCGGCGAGCAGGTTCTCGCAGGCCATTTCAGCCATGCGGCGACGCGTGCCGCGCGTCGCTGAGCCGATGTGGGGGACGATCAGGCAATTCGGCAGCGAATAGAGGGGATGATCTGAGGGCAATGGCTCCGGGTCGGTGACATCCAGGGCGGCAGCGAAGAGGCGACCCTCGGCCAAGGCGCGCGTCAAAGCCGTGGTGTCCACCACCGGGCCGCGCGCGGCGTTGACCAGGATCGCGTCCGGCTTCATCTTTTCCAATGCGGACTCGTTGATCAGGCCGCGCGTCTCGACGGTCAACGGGCAGTGCAGGCTGACGAAATCGCTCTGGCGCAGCAGTTCATCGAACGATAACTGTTTTGCACCTTGAACCACCCCTGCATTTGGATCATAGAAGACGATCTTCATCCCAAAGCCGCGCGCCCGCTCGGCCACGGCGCGCCCGATCTTGCCCAGGCCCACTATGCCAAGTGTTGCACCTCGCAAATCCGCGCCGAGCCAGCCGGTCGGCGACCAGGTTTTCCAGCGTCCAAGGCGCGCATCGCCAGCAGATTCGGACAGACGGCGCGCCGCGGCAAGCAGGAGCGACATGGTCAGGTCAGCGGTGGCGTCAGTCAGCACACCGGGTGTGTTGCCCACCGGGATGCGGCGGCGGGTGCATTCGGTTACATCCACGTTGTCCACGCCGACGGCCATGTTGCTGACGACGCGCAGGCGTGGCATGCGGTCGAGCAGCTCCTTGCACACCGGGATGGTCAGCAGGCAAAAGAGGCCTTCAGCCTCGGCAAGATGGGCTTCCAGCTCAGGAGCGAGGGCAGTCGCATCCAATGGGCCGGTGATGGCATGAACGCGGCCTTCGAGCAAGGCGATCCAGTCCGATGGGAGGGTATGGGTGAGGAGAACGAAGGGGAGTGACATGTCGGTTCAGGGTTTTTCGCGCCCCTGCTGCACTGCATCCCACAACCGGCGATATTCCCCCCTCACGCTCGCATCCAAACGCTCCACCAGATTCAACGGTAAATCCAGGATCGAGATCAGGTCTTGCACATCCGCGAGATCGCGCAGGCGATGCGGAGCGGTCATGCCCGAGGCGAGTTTTAGCTCGATCAATTTTTCGAGTGCAATCACTTGATAGCCATCCCGCTCGATGCTTACAATTGCCGGGTCAGGAAAGGCAACAGACTTGGGTTTGCCATCGCCCGGGAATTCGCCACTGGTGAGCATTTCCACTTTAACGTGCGTCTGTGCATCCCTGAAACTTTTCAAGGCTCCAGCAAATGCCGGAACATACCCCCTTCCAACCAACCGCTCCCGGAATCGCTGCAACCCTTCCGGCGTCAGCAGGATGTCGATGTCCACCGTCTCGCGGGTGTACCCAAGCAAATTGAGCGCCATGCCTCCTATAATGGCATAGGGAATGGCCTCCTCTTTGAGCGCCCGGGCAAGATGCTTCAGGGTGAGGTAAACCTTGCCTTCTTGCATAAAGAACGCCTCCGACTCACGTAGAATCTCATCCACCGAGGGGAATTTCAAGTCAACGTGGAAGTCCTGTCTCACCGTGCTCATGCTTTTGATTATACCCCGGCTATAAAACTCCAAGAGCTTTATGCGCTCGGATGCTTATAGTACTACTGCTCAACATCTGCACAGTGTGCGCAAATGTAACGCAAGTCTGAGACTTGCTCTACATCGGTCGCGGCAAGAGGCCGAGTTATGCTATGCGGGTGGGAAAGTGAACAGGAAAGTCAAATCATTGACGTTCGTACCGGTTGGACCAGGCTTGAGCAAATCATCCAACGCAGCGAAGAAGGGATAGGAGTCGTTGCGGCGGAGGTGATCCAGCGGGTCGAGGCCGAGGGCATGGGCGCGGGCAAAGGTCTCGCCGGTGACAACCGCGCCAGCGGCGTCGGTGGGGCCATCTTCGCCATCGGTTGCCAGTGTGATGAGCATCACCTCAGGGAAGCCGGCTAATTCGCTGACTGCGGCCAGCGTCAGCTCGGTGTTTCGCCCGCCGCGGCCCGAATTCGAGCAAAGGGTGACAGTGGTTTCACCACCGGCAACGATGCAAGCCGGAGGCGGGGCAGGGTCGCCGGTCTGGTAAGCCCAGCGCAGTGTGCGGCAAAGTTCGGGAGCAGCATTACGTGCTTCACCTTGCAAGTCATTCCGCAACAGATAAGGGTGAAAACCCTCAGCTTCGGCCTGTTTCAACGCGGCCTGCGCAGCCAGCAAGTTGCTGCCGACCAGGATGTTATCCACTTTTTCGAAAACGTGATCGCCGGGTTTGAGGGTTTCGGGAGCAGCGCGCAATGCAGTTTCGATGCGAGAATGGGTAACAAGTAACTTGTAACGAGTAAGAAGCGCCAGCGCATCTTCGCGCCTTGACGGATCAGGCGCGGTCGGGCCGGATGCAATTGTCTCCAGCGGGTTGCCGACCACATCCGAGAGGATGAGCGAAACGAGGCGCGCCGGAGCAACCAGCCGCGCCAGCCCACCGCCTTTCAAACGGTCGAGGTGGCGGCGCAGGATGTTGATCTCGGCAATGCTCGCGCCGCAGGCGAGCAGCGCAGCGGTAAGGGCTTGCAAATCAGCGAGGGTCACGCCCTCTACCGGCGCGGACATGAGCGCCGAACCGCCGCCGGAAATGAGGCAGAAGACCAAGTCATCCGCTTGCAAGCCAGAGAGCAGCGAAAGCACAAGCGCACCGGCAGCCAGGCTGCGTTCGTCCGGGATGGGGTGGCCACCCTCAAGAACAGTGATCCGTGATTGGTGATCAGTGAGAACCGCCGAGGCATGTTTGGTGATTGCAACGCCGTTTGCGAGTCTCTGACCCAGAATTTCAATCAGCGCCTCGGTCATCGGCAGGCTGGCTTTTCCCAAAGCAATAATGAATGCGCGTCCAGCCTGTGAGAGAGGATAGGACCTGCTGCCCACATGCAGAAAATCGCCGTCACGGCGGACGAAGCGGCGTACCGCCTCACCCGGGTGGACGGCATCCAGCGCGGCAGCCAGGATGCGGCTGATGGCTTCACCATGTGACGAGTGCCTTAGTGAATGGGTAACGAGACGCTCCGAGGAGAACATACCCGCATGATAGCACCCTCCGCTTGAAAGGGCAACGGGCTTGCAGAAACTACTTCGACACTCTATAATGCTGGCATGAAGCTTGAAAAACTGGAAACACAACTGCAAACGTTGATCGAAGAACACCTGCTGAAGGCATTGCCCGGCGGCATTGAGGAAATCCAGGTCGCCAGGCAATTGGCCGCGGCGATGCACGGCAGCCTCAAGTCGGAGCCCGATGGGGAGGTGATGGCTGCAAATATATACGTGTTAATTGCCCATCCCACCAGCCTGGCGAAATGGCGCGGCGAGAAAGGATTGCTCGAGGCGCTGCTGAACGCGCTGCTTGCCGCAGGCAGCGAGGCTGGCGTACACTTTGCCAGCAGCCCCATGCTGACAACTGCTGCCGACCTTTCGATGAAACCGGGCAAGGCACGCGTGCTGGCCTCGTTCAGCGGTGAAAACCTGGCCGAGACACGAGGCATCCCCGTTATGAAAAGTGAACGAATCGAAGCCGGCACAATTCCCAGAAACGCCTTCCTGATTATCCAGGGGAAGACAATCTTCCCGCTCAGACAGTCGGTGGTCAACCTGGGGCGTAAATTGGACAATACGGTTGTGATTGACGACCCGCGCGTCTCGCGCAACCACGCCCAACTGCGCGTGGTACGCGGCCTTTACATGCTGTTCGACCTGAACTCGACCGGCGGGACCTATGTCAACAACGAACGCATCACTCAATCGGCCCTTAATCCTGGCGACGTGATCTCGCTGGCCGGTGTGACGTTGATCTACGGACAGGATGTTCCGCTGCGCCAGACTGAGACCAATATCGAAAAAGAAGTAGCAGCTCCTGTGGCCAGCGAGATTTCCAGGATTCTCGCGCCGAACGGAGAAGACAAATCCAAATGAGCGGGCCGCTGCTCCTTGTCTTGCGCCTTCTGCTGGCAATCATCCTCTACGCCTTCCTGGCATTGGCTTTCCTGAGCGTGTGGCGTGACGTCAACCAGCAGCGTTTATTGCTGACCTCCCGACGCGTGCCTCCCATCAGCCTGACCGTTGGAGGCACTGACCAGCTATTGCAGGTGAGGCATTTCAAGCATCCTGTGATCACCCTGGGACGCGATCCTGCCTGCGAATATCCACTGGATGGAGATACCGCCTCTGCCCGCCACGCCCGGCTGAGCTTTCACCACGGCCAATGGTGGCTGGAAGACCTAAATTCGACCAACGGCACGCTGCTGAACGGCGAGCGGCTGTCCACACCGACGGTGGTCATTTCCGGTGACGAGATCGGTTGCGGGGATACCCGATTGACAGTCGCAATAGCTGGCGAGGTTGCATTGCCAATGGAGAGCACGTAGATCTCTAACGCGAATGACGCAAATGAACAAATCCCGCGAATGTTCGTTTAGTAATCCATTCGTGCCATTCGCTGATTAGCGTAATTCGCGTTATAAAAATTCCAACGGAGAACGATATGACCAAGAAACTCACCCTTGCCATCATCGGCGGTTCCGGTTTATACAGTATGCCCGGCCTGGCCGATACCCAAGAGTTCGAGTTGGAAACCCCATTCGGCAAACCCAGCGCGCCCGTTGTGGTTGGCACGCTGGAGGGGCAGCGAGTTGCTTTCCTGGCGCGACATGGCATCGGCCACCACATCATGCCGAGCGAGGTCAATTTCCGCGCCAACATCTACGCCCTGAAAATGCTTGGGGCGGAGCGGGTAATTAGTATCAGCGCCTGCGGATCACTGCGCGAGGATTATGCACCCGGCCATATCGTCATTCCCGACCAGGTATTCGATAACACCAAAGGCCGCGCCCGAACGTTCTTTGGCGAGGGGTTGGTCGCCCACGTCGGGACGGCGGATCCTTTTTGCGCGCAGCTTTCAGCGCAACTAGAAGAAACTGTGGCGCAGACCGGCGCGACGGTTCACAGCGGGGGGACATTCATCACCGTCGAGGGGCCGCGCTTCTCGACCAAGGCTGAATCGAACACCTATCGCGCCTGGGGCATGTCCATCATCGGCATGACCGCCTCGCCGGAAGCCTTCCTGGCGCGCGAGGCCGAGATGTGCTACGCGGTGATGGCGCACGTCACCGATTACGATGTATGGCACGTCAGCGAGGCGCCAGTGACGGTGGAGATGGTCATCCAAATTTTGAACAAGAATACTGCCGTCGCCCAGCAGGCCATTCGCAATCTAGTGCATAGCTTGCCAAATGAACGCGCTTGCAAATGCGGAAGCGCCCTGGCGGATGCATTGATCACCAATCCGGCGGTCATTCCGGTGGGGACGCGTCAGAAGCTGGATTTACTTGTCCGGAAATATCTAAAATGATCGTTGCAGAAAGGTAAAGGCTGTATAATTCAGCCAGAAGGAGATCCACCATGAAAAAACAGACATTCACCGTGATCGTTGAACGCGATCCCGAATCGAATTGGCTGGTAGGAGAGGTCGCCGAGTTGCCTGGTTGCTACACCCAAGCGCCAGACTTACCGGCATTGGAAAAGAATATTCAGGAGGCCATCCGCGGTTATTTTCATGTTGCCAGCGACAACGAACCCTTCCCTGAATTTGTTGGCACGCTGCGCCTGGCTGTAGCAGTATGACTCGTCTGCAATTGGTTGCCTTCTCAGCGTTGGCGAAAGTCGCAGAAGCGAAGGGCTTCCATCGCGTTAGGCAAGAAGGAAGCCACGTCGTGTTTCGCAACGCTGAAGGAAAGATTGTGGTCATCCCAAACCACGGTTCGCAGGTTATTGTACGCCCGCTGCTTAGGAAAATTCTACGGGATATGGGGGTGCATCCAGATGAGTATGAACATATCCTGAAGGAACTCTGACAATTCCATATATACCTATCTTGCCACACCAACTACAATCCCGCCTGCTCAAGTTGGCGGCGGCCTTCCTTTTCCTCTATTCCATCATACTGACCCTCTCCCCCGCTGCGCGTGAGCGCACTTGGGCAGTGGAATACCGCTGGAGTCACTGGCTGGGCTTCGTCGTTTGGGCAGGTGTGGTCGCGCTCGCAAATTCCGAATTTCGCCGACGATTGCAAGATAGCGATCCATACTTGCTGCCGCTGGCGGCTCTGCTCAGCGGCTGGGGCTTGCTCACGGTCTGGAGGTTGGATGTCAGCCTCGGTCTACGCCAGACAATCTGGCTGGCTGTCAGCGGTGGGACACTCATCCTGGGGCTGCGCCTGCCCGCAGACCTGGGCTTCCTGCGCCGCTACAAGTACCTCTGGCTGACCTCCGGTCTGCTGCTAACCGCGCTGACTCTCATCTTTGGCACTAACCCGCTCGGTACCGGTCCGCGCTTGTGGCTGGGCTGCTGCGGCTTCTACTTCCAACCATCCGAACCGCTCAAGCTCCTGCTAATCGTCTACCTGGCTGCCTACTTTGCTGCCCTCCTGCCCCTCATCTCCCCTGCCTCTCCCCTTCCCCGTTCCCGTCCTTCCCAATTTTTGCGATCGTTTGCCCCTCTCATCCTTCCCACCCTCGCACTGACCGGCTTCGCATTGCTCCTGTTACTCGTCCAGCGCGATCTTGGCACCGCATCCATTTTCATCTTCCTTTACACCCTCATCTTCTATCTCGCTTCCGGGCGCAAACGCATCCTACTTCTCAGCCTGGTTGGCTTGTTTTTGGCTGGGTTGGCTGGATACTTTCTCTTCGACGTGGTCCGCCTGCGCGTGGACGCTTGGTTGAATCCCTGGCTCGACCCTTCCGGACGCTCTTACCAGATCGTTCAGTCGCTGATGGCGGTCGCCAACGGCGGACTCGGCGGGCGCGGCCCGGGGATGGGCAGCCCCAGCCTGGTGCCGGTGGCTGTCTCGGACTTCATTTTTTCAGCAATATCCGAAGAAGGAGGCATGGTTGGGACGATTGGGCTGTTCACGCTCATGGGTCTTTTCCTCGCCCGCGGCATGGTCATCGCCTTGCGCGCTCCCGATAGCTTCCGCCGCCTGCTCGCCGCCGGACTGACGGCTTACCTCGGCGCCCAAAGCATCCTGATCATCGGCGGTAACCTGCGCCTGCTGCCTTTAACTGGCGTTACGCTGCCATTCGTCTCTTACGGTGGCTCATCCCTTCTCACTTCTTACCTGGCTCTTTTGTTGCTCCTGCTCATCTCCAGCCAGCCGGAAGATGAACCAGCGCCATTATCCGCCCATTCGTCCTCTCCGTACCTGGTCGTGACAGGTCTGCTCGGCCTCGGCTTGACCGCTGCGGCGTTGACAAACGGCTGGTGGGCGGTTTGGCGCGGCCCAGACCTGCTGGCACGCACCGACAACGCCCGCCGCGCCATCTCGGATCGTTACGTGCAACGCGGGAGGCTGCTCGACCGCAACAATACATCGATCAACTTCACGCAAGGTCAATCGGGCAGCTTCAACCGAGTCTACGCATATCCCAATCTTGCCCCCATCACCGGCTACACGCATCCCACATTTGGTCAAGCTGGCCTGGAAGCCAGCCTGGATGACTACCTGCGTGGCTTGAAAGGCAACCCGTCCCTGCTCATCTGGTGGGATCACCTGCTCTACGGCCAACCACCTCCCGGCTTAGATGTGCGCCTGTCCATTGACCTCGACTTGCAGCGCGCCGCGGATTCTCTCTTAGGCGACCATGCTGGCGCGCTGGTACTGCTCAACGCGCAATCCGGTGAAATCCTGGTATTGGCATCCCATCCCAGCTACGACCCGAACTTGTTGGATACCATCGGCGCGGAACTGTCGCAGGATGCGCGCACCCCGCTTTTGGATCGCGCTGTGCAGGGGCTTTACCCCGCTGGAACATCTCTAGCGCCGTTCCTCTTCGCAGGTGGCTTGAGCGCGTCTGCAACGAAAGAGAGTCTCAATCCATTGTACGATGCGTTGGGGTTTCATTCCACACCACAGTTGCGATTACCGGTCGCAGCAGCCGTCACTGCCAGCGACGATTTGCGTATTAGCCCGTTGCAAATGGCGCTGGCCGCCGCGGCGATTAGTAATCAAGGCATCCGACCGGTTCCGCGCCTGACAATGGCCGTCAATACCCCGGCGCAAGGCTGGGTCATCTTGCCATCACTAGGCGAGTCAGCGCAGGCGTTCTCTCCCAACTCCACTGCTGCAACCGCTGAGTCCTTGAGTGTCAGTGGTCAACTCTTCTGGCAGTCGGGTGGGATAGGCATCGAAAAACAGAAGCTGCAGTTCATCACCTGGTACCTGGCCGGGACGCTGCCCGGCTGGCAAGGCACACCATTGGCGCTGGTGGTGGCATTGGAAGAGGAGAGTTCACCGCTGGCAGAATCCATCGGGCAGGCAATCATGAAAGAGGCTTTGCAGCCATAACTTCCCATTCGTATACTTTGGGAATTCCCCGGATGAATTCCTGAGCGAGTGCATAAGTGTAAGCTCCCTGGAAGGGCAACAGCACGACGTCTCCAATTTCAGCCCGGTTGCAATACAGATAATAACCCCAGATATCGTCAGGGGTGCAGAGCGAGCCATAAAGGATCAAAGGCGCTTCCCGTTCCAGACTGAGATGCGTCAGGTTGAATGTGGGCGCATAATTGAAATACTGGTATTTTTCATATCCGACCATGTTGTTCCCCCCATTCAAAATGACGGCATCGTTGTTCTTTCGGTCGGCGATCTGAAGCAGGATGTGCATACACCGGTGGGAAATGAACCTTCCTGGTTCTGCAAAAATGACCGCATTGGGAAAGAATGTCTGGATGCTCGTTTTGAATTCAGCGGATATCTCGCGTGCAAAAGTCTCGATTGGACAATAATTAATCCGTTCGAAGCGTGGGCTAAAAGCGTCGGCGAGTATCTGTGAAAAATGCTCTTTTGCAGGCCTGCCATAGTCACACGACAGGCCTTTATTCCAGGGATAAGTGCCTGCAAAAACTTTGGGATAGAACCCCCCTCCGATGTCAATAAAACGGATACCCAGAGCTTCCTCCGCTGTGATGTTTTCTTGCAGAATCCGGGAAATCTCACGCAACATATTTAGATACGGGCCTGGCTCTTCGTTGAAGCTGGAATGGAAATGGATGCCGCATAGGTTTACATGCTCATATTTCCTGGCCTCATCGATAAACTCTCCCAACCGTTGAAGGGGAATTCCAAACTTGGACCACCCTTGCTGGTCCCTGGTGCAGACCCGGATGCCGCACATGACTCTTGCCCCCTTCTCCCTGGCTACGTCGTTTGTTCTTCTAAGCTCCTCAAAGCTATCCAGGTTTATTGCGAATTCACCCGGGAAGTCGATTACCTTCCTGAGCGCATCTTCTGTCTTGGCAGGGCCGGTGTAAACGATTTTTTTTGCCCCCGCCGAGAGCGCCAGGTCCAATTCCCTCTCGCTGGATACGTCGAGTCCACAACCCTGGGCGACCAGCGTTCTAAGCAGCCCCGGATAGGGATTGCTTTTGACGGCATAGAACACAGATAGTTCCTGGCCCTCGGTTTTGAAGGAGTTCACCATGGAGGCATAGCTGGTCAGTGCTTCCTGGCCATCGAAAATATACAGAGGCGTACCTTCTCGCTGTGCGATCTCGAGGAAGCGTCCTTTATTCTCCAAGATCCATTTGCTTGTTTCAGCGTCCACCAGTGACATAGTTGAGCAGCCTTTTGCCAGTTTCATTAAGTTCATATTCGCTCGCAAAAAGAGGGAAATTCGCGGTGATGGACCCCACCTCATCGTTGTGAGCAGGGTCAACGAACCACCCGGTCAGCATGAGATCTTGCGGATGACCACCGAACTTGAGAATATCAGGCCCAAGATAATCGATCCCGGCGTGATCCAACCTGTAGATGCCGTTCGGAACCCCCGGCAAGTTCTCTTTTCTAAGCGTGATGTCACAACCTGCAAACGCGCAGTCCGGTATGCCTGTGAATTTCGCTTCAGATGCTCTTGGTTGGAAGAAACCTTCCACGAATAATGACAAGGTGTCGATGCCGCCGGTTACAAGAGGATTGGCGAACACATGGGCGGTTGACTGGGAAAAGCGAGGGTTGCATTCGATCAGGAACACCTGGTTGTCTTTAAGGATAAAGTCAAAGTTAGCAAACCCGAAATATCCGGACTGATGCAGGATATTGCCCAATCTGGAAAAAACATCATTGATTGCAGACATCGCGGCCGCGGGGATTTCACTGTCCCACTGCATGCCAGCGAAGATCCTTTGAGCGCCGGAAAGATCATAGAAGAGCTGTATCCTCGGTAAGGACAGCACAATCCTGCTCCTGCCGATCAGAAGAGTGATGCCATAGCATTTCCCTTCGACGAATTCTCTGACCAGGTACGGCGCATGCGCTTTCAGTTTCGAGGCCTGGAGGAGGTCGGCGAAGTCCTTATCGCAGGAGACAAAAAAGGTGCCCTCTGAGCCGGATGAAACGGGTTCCTGGATCACCAGCCGGCTTTTGATGTCTGCCAATTCCTCCAAATTGGATATGATCCAGCTTTTCGGCTTGGGCAGGTGATTCCGAGCAAGAAAATTGTCGAAGTTGATCTTATTACCCAGCAAGTCAACGAAAGCATAGTCCGGCGCGATCACCTTAATATTCCTCGCTCGAAACCAGTCGTCGATGAAGCGATCCATGCTCCACACGGTTGTAAAACCGATCCGCTTCTTCGCCATTTCTTCACCTAAAGAGCTATTCCGCAGTAAAGTCTCAAGGCTATTTTTCTGGCAACCGGCCTCCCGAACTTTATAAGTGACAAGTTTCTCTTTACTTAAAAAAGAACCCAGCCATTCATGCATGGCCGGGTTGTCGGGAATGAAGAAATATGAATCTTCGAAGAACCTGGATATGGCCAGATGTTCGTAGTCCGTTGGAAAAACAACCCCCAACCGTTGTTCTGTTTTCATAGTCTGGTTTCTTCAAAAGTCTGGCTGCATTTATTTTTCATGGATGGCTCGACTGAAAATACCCAATTTTGTCATGCTGAGCGAAGCGAAGCATCTCCTGTATATGAGGAGACTCTTCGCTGCGCTCACACCGTCCCGGTGTCCTTCGGGAGTGTGACATGCCTTTTTCAGTGGACTCACGGACGGTCACGGAGAGGAGGCAAGATCTCCCGAAACCGGGCTAGTTCTTGGGAAAAGATGGAGACCATTTTCGCTTTATGGGCATCTGGTAAATTCATATCAGGCTTGAGCGCAGTGAAATACTCCCAGTAATCACGCCAGGGCTTCAGATGCGGCAGCTTCTCACGCTCGAACAGCTCAAGCGCCGAGCCGGCAACGTGTCGTTTGTACAACACATAAAAAGCGAAATCGAGCTCGAATGAAAACCCGGTCTTGTAGACTGCGCCAAAATAATGTGAAAAGAGCTCTGGGCGGAGCAAGTCTTTTTTGAAGCCGATGGCGTTTGGATCGATGTCGCAGCACCTTGCGAAAAGATACATCCGGGCGCATTTGTAGCAAGCATGGCACCATTGGCTGTCCGCGTACAAAGGCTCTTCTGCGCTGCAGGAGAATTGGTAGCGGCCGATTTCGGGATAACGGCGATGCAGCAGGTTAAATATGGAAATTTCCTCCAGCGGCTCCAAACTGCTTTTAACCTGGACCTGCCCCCCCGAAAGGATGCGGATCATGTGGTTCTGTTGCTGCGCCCAGTAGCTGGTTTGATCGAACGAAGAGAAAGTTCTCCACCCCTGGCGAAACCCGGTTTCATTGTTGGCAAATTCGTTGCCAAATAAAATGTATTCTGCGTTGTAAGCCCGCGCAAACGGCAGTGCAAGCAGCGCCAGGAGGGTGGCCTGAGACCCCCAGCCGACTTCCGTAGCCGGCGTAAACCCGAACGCCTTCCCATAACGAAAAAGCCCCGGCGCGTTCCTGATGAAATGCGTTTCCACCCCAAACCGTCCCCCAAACTCGCGCAGTTTTTCGACCTTGTATGCTTCTTCGTAGGGCTGAACCGGTTCCTGGCAATAGACAAGCACCGGTCTGATCCCTATTTCCAGGCAAAGAGCGGTTGTGGCCAGGCTTTCCTTGCCGAATGAAAAAGGCAGGATGGCGGTAGGCGCATGTCTGTCAGGTTGAGGCCAATCTTTCGCATCTGGCAGCGCGCCTGCGCCGCGCTCGAACTCAAAGGAAAGATTGTAGAATGGGCGCAGGTAGGCAGTCGATTCCTGCTCGTCCGCTTTCTCAGTTGAGGTTAAATCGAAGAGCTGGTTTTTGAATAAGAAACTCTCCAGCAAAGGCAGGGGAAAATCGTAGTGTATTTGCTCCTGCCCCAGCATCAGCGGTAGAAAATGAGTATTGCCGAAAACCAGGTTTTCCAATAAGGCGCGTCTGAGGTCAGCCGGGGTAGCAGCCCAAATCTCAGGAGGAAATTCGACGGGAAATTCACGGTCTTCAACGATGACGACGAACCCGGTGGGAGTCTCTCGCGATTTGACCACCAATGTCCGTCCGGAGGAATCGCGTTTGCCCAGGTGGGTCATTTCTTCAGGAAGGGGCGCAATGTCTCGATCAAGCCTGCCGCTCCATCCAGCAGCACATCGAAGGTGGGAAGGCCGGTCACCTGCTTGATAGCCTGACACATCACCCGAACTTCCTCTTTGGACATGCCTTCATGGTTGAGGGTGATCGCCACTACCGGTTTGCCGGCAATAAACTCAATGGCTTGGATCTGTTTGGACAGCGGTTCGATGGGATACCCCGGAAAGCCGTCATAATCGATTCTGGATGGCGCGTGTTGCAGAATGACCAGGTCAGGCCGGGCCGCGGCCAGGAGTTCATAACCTCCCGGATAAGCCGGGTTCAGCAAGCTGCCTTGACCTTCGACCACGATGACCTGCGGGCTTTGTTCATTCCACGCGGACCAGACGGCATGTTCGATCTCGCCGGCCAGGAAATCGTTGACCGTCGTATCCAGGATCAGCCCGTACCTGGCACCCTGCATCCAGGCCGTCTGGCCTGTGCCTACCATCTCTGCGCTGATCTGGGCATCACGAAAACCATGAACCAGCAACCAGGCGGTGGTGCGTTTCCCCACGGCAGAATCGGTGCCCAGTACGGCGATCTTCAGGGCTTTTACAGCCTCGATCTTTCCGCTGAAAAAGTGAAGCGCCTCGATGGGTGGCGATTTGCGCACGTCGCGTAATTTAACATTGTTTTTAGCAGCCGCGGCTACCATCTCCGCATCTTCACTCAGGTAATCGTGCAAACCCGAATCCACGTTCAGCCCCAGGTAGATAGCGGTTAGCACAGCCTGCCGGGCGATGGGGGACAAATGCCCGCCATCTGGCGCCAGCCCAATCACCAGATGGGTGGCGGGGAACGCTCCTTTGCGCGCTGCCTCCACCGCCTCATTCACCGAGGCGAAGATTGGAATGTTCTTTGCTTTACCGTCCAGGATCATCCCGGCATCCTCTCCGGCGCAGTTGGAGTCGACCACTGCGAGCACCCGGTAGCGTTCGGTAAACCGCACCAGGCCATGGGCAGTTTTTCCATAGGTCGTGCGGAACGCGCCTTCGCAGTAAATCACGGCGTTGCCATCAAAAGATTTCATGAGTCCCTCCCGGTTAGAATAATGACATAGCGGTCGCTATCCAGATCTTCAGTTTTGTGTTTATCGATCAACGCAATCAAGCCGGCAGTGGCCGCGGGGAATATGCTCAACCCTTCTCTTTCGCGGAGCAATTTAGCGATATTGGTTAATTGCTTGTCGGAGGCGTAGGCGGCCCAGCCGCGGGTTTTGTGGATGGCATCCAGGGCATAATCTCCATCAATGGAATGCCAATTGATGAGCGCTTCGTTGATTTTTGTACCCCGAATCTTCCTGGGCTCAAGGTCAACACACTCCATATAACCATTGAGGTAGGCATAGACGATTGGGTTCTTTTTAAACGAAGAGCCTGCCACCATACGCGGCATTCGCGAGGTTTTTCCCCGCCGATACAAACTTAAAAAGCCTTTGTAGATCCCTGCCAGGGTTGTGCCATTGGAAACGGGCACTGCGACCACCGCCGGGGCGTCTCGTAATTCATCATAAATTTCATTAGCGATCTGTCCATATCCGTTGAGTTGGAGACTGATGTTCTCACTGCCCGGGTTGGCGTCGTAAACCTCTTCTTTTTCACAATACTCTTTTGAAACTACAACAGCCTGTTCGTAATCGCCCGGAACCCTGCGAATTTCTGCACCCAAATTGGTCATTTCTTGAACCCGATTGGAGTGATAGGCAGCAGGAATATAAACGACGCATTTCAGACCTGCCATGGAGGCTGCCAGAGAAGCGGCTACACCGTAACTGCCGCAGGTAGCCACGCTGATCGTATCGAAACCTCGCCGCATGGCATCCAAAACCTGGGCAAAGGCGATCCGGTCTTTTTGAGTGCCGCTCGGATTTCCGCCCTCGAATTTCAGATAGATCTGCCTTAACCCCACATCACGCTCAATGTTCCTCGCCCTGACCAGAGATGTATCGCCTATTTCCGAGTCAATGATATCCTCATAAGCAAGCAGTCTCTCCTCCAACGGCCGTCGCGTATTGGCTGCGATTTTGGCCTGGGAGTGGACAGCCCGCACCACCGTTTTGATCTCCTCTTTGTTCTCCACCCCCAAGTCGATCATCGCTTCAGGATTTGGATTATTACTGCTTTGACGTAATTGACGAGTCTGAGATGTAGTTGGCATGATACCTAAGGTAGGAGGCGTTTGCCCGGTTTTATGAATTTGCGGATTATACTATATTCGACCGGATAAATAAGGTTCGGGCGGTAATTGACCTGCCGCCCGAACCCTTTTCGCGCTAAGGCGCAACGATCATGGCCGGGTCACCCATCAGCGTCCAGCCCAACAACACATCCAACATCCAGCGGCATGCGCCGGCTTGGGTGTCGCCAACTTGGATTGGCCCTGTTTTTTCTTTAGCCAGGAGGCCAATGTCGGGCGGCTCACACCAAAGGTACATTGAATGGCGCGCATGCTGGAGCATTCAGTATAAGCTGACAGGATTTACTCCTTTTGGGCTTCAATGAGTTTGGCTTTCATACAGCGCACACTTTACCATACATTACTTCAATTCAAGCTACTTGATCCGCACGAACTTCCTCTTCCCCACCTGCAACACGCCGGCGTGCGGGAAGGACACCCCAGCCTCTGCCAACACCTCTCCATCCAAGCGGACACCTTTTTGTTCGATCAGCCGCCGCGCCTCACTCTTGCTGGGCGCCAGCCTGGCGGCCAGCAGCACGTCCAGCACCGTCTGACCAGGCTGGAGGGCGTATTCAGGCATCTCGTCCGGCGCCTGGCGGGATTGGAAGACGCGCTTGAACTGCTGCTCGGCTTCGAGCGCGTCATTCTCCGAATGAAAGATGCTGACGATCTCGCGCGCCAACTCCATTTTGATATCGCGCGGGTGGCGCGTCCCTTTTGTAAGCGCCGCCTCAACCGCCGCCACCTGCTGTGGCGTGTAACGCGTGGCCAATTTGAAATAGACTGGCATCACGTTATCGGGCAGGCTCATCACTTTGCCGTACATATCTTCCGGCGTCGCCAGGATCGGGATGTGGTTGCCCAGCGACTTGGACATGCGCACCACGCCATCCGTACCGGGCAGGATGCCGAGGATGATGCCCACCTGCGGTCTCTGCCCATACAGCTCTTGAAGCTTGCGCCCGGCGGTGATGATATTGAAAAGCTGGTCGCTGCCGCCCACCTGCACGTCGGTGTTCATTGCCACGGCATCATAACCCTGCATCAGGGCATAGAAGGTCTCGTGCAGGTAGACCGGCTCGCCTTTTTCCCAGCGCAGCTTGAAATTCTCGCGTTGGATGAACTGCTGGACGGTGAAGGCCGAGGCCAGCTTGATGAGGTCTGCCAGCTTCAGCTCGAGCAGCCACTCGTGGTTGAAGCGTACCTTCGTCTTGGCGCGGTCGAGGATGCGGTAAGCCTGCTCGGCGTAGGTGCGGGCGTTGTGCTCGGTTTGCTCCTTGGTCAACACAAGGCGTAGCTTGTTCTGATCGGAGGGATCGCCGACCATGCTGGTGCCGGTACCGACAAGGAAGGTCACCTCGTGGCCCAGATCCTGGAACTGGCGCAGCTTGCGCATGGTGATGGTATGACCCACATGCAGGTCGGAGGTGCGCGGGTCATAGCCGCAGTAGACGCGCAACGGGCGGCCTTCTTTCCCGACCTCGATCAAGCGCTGGCGCAATTCATTTGTCATTGCCTGTTTGAGGTCGTCGTCGCCGTAATCTGTGCCTTGCATGAGGATGGATACTTGGTCTTCGATGAGGATTTTAGGCATAGGTGGCTCCGGGATAGAGAATGGAGAGTAGAGAGTAGAGAGTAGAGAGTCGTGAGTGGAGAGAAAGGAACTGTTCTCAACTCGCTGTTCTCTATTCTCTGCTCCCAAAATGAAAACGCGCCCGCTGCGGCAGGCGCGTGGATGCGAACCGCAGCAAGGGTTATGGATCGAAATAATAAGCGTAAACATTGGCGTTCATTGGGGGCTATTATACAGCAGATTCTTTACTTTTGTCAGCAGGTTTGCTATACTGCGAAAGGAGGTCACTGCACAAAATGACAATTGACATCGATGAAACGAAAGTAAAGCAAAACGAATTTAGCCTGTGGGCCGGCTGGACTCTCGCCACCGCATTCGGGTTGCTGATCGGCTACCTGCCGCTCGCCTTCCTGGTCGGTTGGATAGATCTGGGGATCGCACGCGTCATCGTTCCCATTATCACCGGCGTGCTTCTCGGCCTGGCTCAATGGCTGGTATTGCGTCCTTTCGTCACGCAAGCGCGCGATTGGATCCTTCACCACGCCGTTGGATGGGTGGTTGGTTTTACTCTTGGCATGTTCGTCGTGCAGCTTTTATCCAAAACACCGGTGGGAATGCTTTTCGGATATATCTGTTTTGGATTGATTGTCGCGCTCTTTCAATTTCCCATTCTGCGCCGTGAAATCCCGCATTTGACCACCTGGATTCTTGCCAACATCATCGGCTGGACGTTCGGCGCATACCTCAGCCAATTGGCGGCGGGAATTTTCTTCCAAAATGTACTGCCAACCAGATTTATGAGCGTGCTCGTCTCGGTAGGCATCACCGGCCTGGTTGCCGGCGCGTTCACCGCGCTCGCGCTGATCTGGATCGTCCGCCAGCCTGACCGGCTTGCGAAATAGCTTCGAGTATAAAACAAGGATAAACTATGTACCAGCAAGGAATCTATCGCAGACGCGGCACGGGCTGTAATGTAAGATTATTGATGGCTGTTGCCCTGGTTGTCATTTCGCTCATCACCTACTATAGCTCACAAACCACAAATCCGGTCACGAATGAAGTCCAGCACATCAGCATGAGTCCCGACCAGGAAATCGCCATGGGACTCCAGGCTGCTCCTGCAATAGCAAGCGAATATGGGGGTCTGGATCCTAGCATGCCTGACCAGATTCGCGTCCAGCAGATCGGGAGGCGCATTGTCCAAGATACCGCTGCCCACACCACCCCTTACCAGTTTGCTTATCACCTGCTGGCCGACGCGCAGACCGTCAACGCCTTCGCCCTGCCTGGCGGACAAGTTTTCATCACCCGTGGCCTGTATAACATGCTGGAGAGCGATGGTGAGCTGGCTGCCGTCCTGGGGCACGAAACCGGCCACGTGGTCGCCCGCCATTCGGCAGAACAGATCGCCAAAGCCCAGCTTACCGAAGGGTTGACCGGCGCAGCCGTTATCGCTGCCTGCGATCCCAACAACCCGAATGGCTGTCTCGCCGCCTCCGAGGTTGCCGCCGTTGTTGCCCAACTGATCAACATGAAATACAGTCGATCCGACGAAACCGAGGCGGATTGGCTGGGTGTCTGCTTCATGCAAGAAAGCGGTTACGATCCCCAGGATATGATCCGGTTGATGCAGATCTTGGATTCGCTCAGCCAGGGGAACAGCATGCCCGAAATGCTCAGCAGCCATCCGGACCCGGGGAACCGCATCGTCCAAATCCAGGGTGATATCCAGAATATGGGGCAGTGCCCGTAATGACATTTTGCCTCTCGGTTGGCGCACTCACACCACGGCGCACTTCTCCGAAGACCCCACTTTCTCGCCTCCCGCCATATCATCCAGAGGAACAAAGGACATCAAACCTTAATCGTTGGACCGCTCCTTTGAGACTTTGTCTTTAAACAGATAGGCCAATTGTGCTACAATCATGCTATGAAAGTTCGTGATGCTATCAAGCTCATCGAAGACGACGGCTGGTATTTGGTCGTCACAAAAGGTAGTCATAGACAATATAAGCACTCGACAAAACTTGGGCGCGTGACCATTGCCGGGCATCCGAACGACGATTTAGCGCCTGGTACGATGAACAGCATTTTGAAGCAAGCTCAACTTAAGAAATCTAAAAGCAGCGAGAGGTGACCATGTATCGCTTTCTTATCGTCATCGAAAAGGCAAACGGTAATTACTCGGCATATTGCCCTGATTTACCAGGTTGCGTTGCCACCGGCACAACACGCGAAGAAACAGAGCGTAATATGTACGAGGCTGTCCAAATGCACCTACAGGGCATGATTGAAGACAGAATGGCAATCCCTGAAAATGTCACACTGGCAGAGTATATTGCTGTAGCTGCGTAGTCAAGCAATACATTGGGTCTGCCTCACCCCAGCCAGCGTATATAATCCCCAAGTAAGCCCCTTGGCCTCACGACAACCACTTGGTTTAGTTCAACTCGGATTGATGTCCTTCGTACATCAGGATGATATGGCGGCGCGTTGAACCGAACCTCCCTCTTTCTCGCCTCCCGCCACATCAATCCCTAATCGTTGGGCTGCTAAAAGCAGAGGAGAACCATGTCAAGCCTGCTCGATGAAGCATGATTTGAATTTCTTGAAATCGCACACTTTGCAACCAAAATGGTATAAGATACTCAAGGTTTTCATTCTGATATGTTTTTTATTAGGGTACCATTTTCTGTTTGGCTTGGTTGCCACGATCTTTTTCTTTATGACATTCATCGCCTTAATGCTCGTCGTACATTTTACTTACCGCATAAAAACAAACCGGTTTACAAAAAATTGGCTGGATTTTATTGTTATCGTTGATGGGGAGCAAAAGAAGAAAAGGATTGGAAAATATTATTACCCGGCTATCGTTGTGAATCTGATTGTATCTTTCATAGTCAGTCTTGTGTTGGCGTGAAGAGTCGATAGTGCATAGTAGAACAACGTAAAAGAATTGTAGCCCAACTCCCTCCCGGCCGCCCTCCGCGGGGGTGGTTGTGGTAATATAGCCCGAATACAGGATCAGCCAAAACACAGCCAGGAGGAAGGACGATGGAAGAAAACACGTGGTTACGTTGGAAAGCACGCATCGGCAGCCTGAAGGTCGTGGCAATATTTGGCATCCTGGGCGCCTTTTTCGGGCTTACCTGGGCGACGAAGGAGCTGAACACTGCGCAGGCGAACTCGTCCACGCCGCAGGCGGTGACGCTGGCGCAGATCGTCAACGGCGAGGTGGGGCGCCCGCGTTACGTGGCTGTGGAGGGCTACGCGGTGTACGACGTCGGCTACACCGAGAGGAACAACGGGGTCAAGACCGCCGAATACTACTACCTTGTCGACGAAACCGGGGGGTATGCCGTACTGATCAAGGCTGACCACCTGGACCTGGATAAGCGCGTGAACGGGCCGCTGGCGCTGACCGGCATCACCGAATTCCCCTCCACCTCCCCGGAACTCTATACAGCCATTTCGGACGATGTCGCCTCATTCGCCGCGGAGGGATTCAGGATCACGCCAGAGATTTTCATCCGGGAGAATGCGCGCCCGGCGAATGCCACGACTGCGCTGCTGCTGGTGGCGGGCTTTGCCGCGCTGGGGCTGGTCAGCCTGGTGGTGATGTTCTTCCCCGGCATGGTCTTCGTCCCGGCGGCGACTCAGCCCGGAGGCGTGGCGCAATTGGGCGGCGTGCGGCAGGGAGTCCAGGTCACGGGCAGGTTGCAGCAGCTCAAACGCATCCAGCCAGAAATCGAGATTGGCAAGGCCTGGCGCAAGTTCACAATGGTAGTCGCCAACATCATCCCGTTGGAGAACCGGCAGGTGATGATCTACGTCCATTACATCTACCGCCATAACGGCATAAAGGTCAACGATACCCATTGGGCTTTGACGCTGAACGCGATGAGTGTGACCTCCGTAGAACCGGGCAAGGTGCTGGGATTCAAAGACCGTTACGCGGTGCGCTTTACCCACACCCAGAGGAAGGAAAAGCCCGAGGAGCTAGTCCTTACTTTCGCCAAGCCGGAGGACCAGGCGAACTTCGTGGCGATGCTGCGCGCCGCGAATTTCATCATCAGCGGCCTCGGCATTGGGGTCGTTTAGAAAAAGGGTATAATACACGCCATTATGGAGGCCGCCTATGCAGGCGCCGGTACTGGTTCTGAACGCCAATTTCGAACCGATCAACATCTGCAACACCCGGCGGGCCATTGGACTGATCCTCGATGGAAAGGCCGCAATGGTCTTGAATGGGCGCGGCTATATCCATACCATCAGCCAGAAGATTCCCCAGCCTTCAGTCATCCGCCTGGAACACATGATCCACCGCCCCCGCCCGCAGGTCAAGTTGACGCGGCGCGAGGTCTTCCGGCGCGATAACTACACCTGCCAATACTGCGGACGGCGCGCCTCCGACCTGACCGTGGATCACGTCCTCCCCAAGCACCTGGGCGGTGAGCACATCTGGACCAACGTTGTGGCGGCCTGCCCGGCCTGCAATCACCACAAGGGCGGGCGCAAACTGGAAGAAGCGCACATGATGTTGCTGCACAAGCCGATCGCGCCGCCTTCGAGCGCGATCTACATCTTTGGCCGGCACCTGAACGAAAACGGGGAGTGGGAGCAGTTTATCAACGGGTGGTAAACACCCGCTCATTGCTCCGCCGGATTACCAAATCCGGCGGTTGGCAACTTGCTCCTGGCCTGGATTTGGCAATCCAGGCCAGCGTCTAAATAAGGAACCCGTTTCCTGGCAGGAAACGGGTTCCTTGCTATCTACCCAAAATCTACCGTCATGAAATCTTCGGCTAACTTGACAGGCCCATGAAAGGCTTGCTTTGCCTCTGCCACCAGGTCGGAGGTGGCGTATTTGCCGGTGGGGTAATGGATCAGGTACAACTCCCCAACCTCAGCCTGGCGGGCGCTATTCCCGGCCTCGGCTGCTGAGGAATGCCCCACCGCGCCGCCAGCCGCCTCATGAATGAGCACATCCGCGCCGGAAGCCAGGCGGAGGATTTGCGGGCAGGGTTCGGTATCGCAAGTATAGGCGATCACCTTCTCACTCTCCGCCAACTCGATACGCAAGCCGATGGTCGGGATCAGATGCCGCACCGGCGAAGAAAAGATACGAAAAACTTCACAATCCAACACGGTGGTCATCTCGTCAGCGGGCAGGCGGTAAAAGGCCAACGGGAAGAAATCCGGCCAATTGTCCCAAGAGTATGCGCCCATCACTCTCTCGACACGGTCGAGCGTGTGGTGCAGACCATAGATGTTCAACGGGCGGTGGCGGCCCATTAGCCACAGGTTCATCAGCAGCAGCGGCACGCCGGAGACATGGTCGGGGTGAAAGTGGGTCAGGATCAGGTCGGTCAGGCTATCGAATTCCACACCCGCGCGTGGCAGGCGCAGGATAGGGTTATCCGCACAGTCAATCATCACCGTACGCCCATTGCCCACCAGCACCATGTGGGTGTTTTCATGCTGTTCGGATGGAATGGCATTCGACGTACCGAGAAAGATCAGTTTCGTCATATTATTCGAGGTAACTTCTCAATAATCAGGGGAGGATGGGGGGTGTGCGGGCGGCTTCGCCGCCCGCACACCCCCCTCTCCCCAAGTTTTTGAGATGATACTTATTTGAGCGCCCATAAGATCAACTGCGGTGTGACCCAGGTCTCGATGGCTGCTGCGATGGTCAACAGCGGCAGCACCAGCCCGAGGTTGATCTTTGTCCAGTCCGCAAGTGCATCCAGCAGCACCTCGCCCAGCGTCCGCCCGGGGGTGGGCGTCACCAGCGCGGCGCCAACGTACAGCACTGCCGCGCTGCCAAGGATCACCGCCGGAAGCTCGAAGATGCCATGCGGCAAGATGCCGGATACAGCCAGTAGCATCGGGGAAAAGCCCACGATCTTGACCAGCGCCAGCAGCGCGCCGATCAGCCCCACGTTACCAATGAAGACGACGGTTCCCAGCACGCCAAAGGAGAAAACACCCAATAACAGGATGAGCACAATGGTGCGCAGGTTATGCAGCCAGATATAGGAAAAGCTGATCTGCAAACCGACAGGCGTACCCAATGCGTTTCCCATCGTCTTCTGGACCTCCTCAGCCGAATTACTCAAATCAAACTGGGAGGAATTGCTCAAGAGCCAGTAGTAGCCAAAAACCAAGCCAGCGACGCCAAGCAGGGTCGTGAGCAGGATCGGGATCGCCTGCTTGCGCAACGTCCGCCCGACCTCGCGCCGGTACCAGCCGCCGAGCGTGCGCGCCTCGCCGCGCAACGAGCGCCAGAAGGTGCGCCCGATCCAACGCAGGTTCAGGATGTCAATCTCGCGTCCCAGCAGCGCCTCGCGCTGGAAATGGGACAAGCCGACGCGCACGATCAACGCGGCCATCACCGCCACGCCCCCCACCGCCGTCCACAAGATCTGGTTATTTCCCCAGAACATCAGCACGCTTTCCCCTTGGATGAGCAGAGCCATTGGAATGACGATGAACGAGGACATCAGGTTGGCGGCGCGCACCGAGGTGGCTTGTGTGGAAATGACGATGGCGCCACTGACCATCAACACAGCCTGAACGGAGGTCAACGCCACAGTCTGCACCAGCAATCCAGGCTCAAGGATCGGAACATGCTGAATGCGCAACCCGACCAGGTAGACAGTGATGCCAATGTACGCAGTCAGAAGCGGGACGCTCGTCGAGGCGATGAGTTTCCCCAAGTAGAGATGCCAGTCCTTGAGCGGGCTGGAGAGCAGCGGCTCGATGGTGCCGCGCTCCTTCTCGCCGACGAAGGCTTCCAGGGCAATGACCAGCGAGACCGTGATCGGGAAAAAGCCGACCACCATCAGCAGGAAAGGCACCAGCCGTGCGCCGATCAACGTCGCACCGTACTGGTTGACAAAATCCACCGCTTGCCCGGCAGTGTAATTCATCAGGAAGGGGAAGAAGATCGTCAACACGATCATCGGGAAGAGGATGCGCCAATCGCGGAACTGGTCGCGCAGCTCGCGGCGGGCGACCAGCCAGACCATGCTCAGATTTTCCCTAAGCATTTTGCCTCACTTGCGCCATGGCGGCCAGGTAGACCTGTTCCAGGGTGCGCGGCACCTCTTGCATCGCCACAACCTGGACCTCCCGGCGTATGAGCGACTGGAGCAAGAGCGGGTTGGAGCGGTCCGGATCCTCGACGCGGAACCGGCGCGCCGAATCCATTTCGCCAATCTGCGTAATGCCCTCCGGCAGGCGGAAGTCCCCGTTCGGCCATTCGCCATGTATACGAACATCGAACTCGGTCGGCCCTAAAAGGCGATTCTTCAACGCAGCGACCGTCCCACTGACCAGGATACGCCCGCGATAGATGATGGCGATCTGGTCGGCGAGCAGCTCGGCCTCGACCAAGTTGTGCGTGCAAATCAGGATGGTGCGGTTCTCGGAGCGCAGGCTGGCGATGGAATCGCGCACCAGACGGGCGGATTCCGGGTCCATGGCTGAGGTGGGTTCATCGAGCAGAAGCACCGGTGGTGTGTGGATCAGGGCGCGCGCCAAGGCCAGTTTCTGGCGCATCCCTTTCGAATATTCGCCGATCTTTTGATTACCTGCCTGCCCCAGGCCGAAGTACTCCAACAACTCAGCGATACGCGCCGTGCGCATTGAGCCATTCAAACGATAGACCTGTCCGAAGAAATCCAGGTATTCTTCACCGGTCATGCGCAGGTATAGGCCGTGCTGCTCGGTCAATACCCCCACCATCGAGCGGACTTTATCCGGTTGGGTAAGAATATCATAGCCGGCGATTCTTGCCCGGCCGCGCGTTGGCCGCAGCACCGCAGTCAGCAGGCGGACGGTGGTCGTCTTGCCAGCGCCGTTTTGGCCGAGCAAGGCCAACACCTGTCCCGGTTGGACGGACAAACTGATGCCATCCACTGCCCAGAAGTCGCCAAATTGCTTACTGAGGTCTTCGGTTTGGATCATGTTTTTCTAAACACACAGGGCACAAAGGATCACAAAGGGAAACAAAGAGGAATCTTTTTTTCTTCGTGTTACTTGGTGACCTTTGTGGTAAGCCCCTCTCGACCAGCACGATGATTCCAAACCAACAATCCCGCGGCTGCCAATGCGACGATGGCAACGAAAGTCTGGTTGGCATTAATGCCACCCAATTGCGAGGCATCGAGACGCAAGAAATCCAGAAAGAAACGTCCGATGGGGTAGGCAATGAGATAGGTGAGGAAGATATCGCCCGGCTTGAGACGGTCGGCGAAGCGGCGTCCGAACCAGAGCAGGAAGGCCATCACAGCCAGGTTCCACAGCGATTCATACAGGAAAAGAGGGTGATAATAGGCAACATTCTCGTAACCGGCCAGGCGATGGTTCGGGTCAATGAACAACTTCCAAGGCAAGTCCGTCGGCGCGCCGTAGACTTCCTGGTTGAAGAAATTGCCCCAGCGGCCAATGGCTTGCGCCAACGCCAGTCCCGGCACAACCACATCCACCCAAACGGCGAAGCTCGTCTTCTTCTTGCGTAGATAAAACCACAATGCAAGGGCGCCGCCGATGACCGCGCCCGGAATGCCCAACCCACCGGCGCGGATGTTGAGCATGTCCAGCGGATGGGTCAGGTAGTACTTGGTAGTGATCCCTTGGGCAACCATCGAAGGAGGCGGCGTCAGGATGTGCCAAATGCGCGCCCCAATGATGCCAGCCAATACCAGCCAGAAGAGCATATCCCAGATCAACTCAGGGTCGAGACCGCGGCGTTTCGCCTCCGTGCGCGCCATAAAAGCAGCCGCAATAACCCCGATCATGATAAGAATGCCGTAGAAGTAAATGTGGAAAGGACGGGTCAGGAATGGCAGCGGGATGTCGAATCCATCGGGCATGTTACTCTCCTTTTTTACTCATCTGGATATGCGCCTGGCTGCGCACCCGTAAAATACGCTGCAAAGCGGTAAAGTTTGCCAGGATGGCTAGGATCCACAAGGCAACAACCGGTATATTGAAAACCAGTGAAGGCGCGAGCACGAGATAACGCTCGGCGCGCGTCAGCAAACCGACATTGGCGTCGAAGCGCAGCGACTCGGCTTTGGCCTTGGTGTAGGAGACCAACACCGTTCCCGCCGCAGCCAGGTACACCAACGCACAGGCAAGCCGGTCGTCCTTGTTGAGGAAGTAGATCAGCAGACCGAGGTAGACGATCAACTCGGAATAGCGATCGGAGACCGAGTCCACGAACGCACCCCAGGCGCTGGCCTCACCGCGCAGGCGAGCCATCGTGCCATCCAACGCATCGAACGGGACGGTGATCAGCACCAGCACGCCGCCAAGCACCAGGTTGCCGCGGGCAATGAAGTATGCGCCGATGGCTGTGCCAAACAGACCCATTAGCGTCATCAGGTTGGGATGGATGCCGATACGGTTGAAGAACCGGCCTAATGGGTCGAGCAGCCATTTGAACCATTTGCGCAGGAGATCGCTGAAAGATATGCGCTTTTGTTGTACGGGTTGTTCCAAAGTCAAACCTCTCTCTATCCAGCCGATAAATTCACGCGTACCCGAAAGGGTATTTATCAGGGATGGGCAATGATACCACAACGAAGAAATTAAGTCTCATCCTCTTCGTTTCCGTCATCCTCACCCAGCATCACCTCGCGGTCTCGCCCGCCGCCTTGCGAGGGGCCAACGACGCCCATCTCTTGAAGCTGATCCAGCAGACGTGCAGCGCGCGGGTAACCAATACGCAACCTTCGCTGGAGCATGGAAGCGCTGGCGCGTTGCTCTTGCTTAAGAACGGTGATTGCCTGCTCGATCAATACTTCATCGCTATCGTCCTCCGGCTGGCTGAGGAGTGTTTCCCACGGCGGGCCCTGATCTTGCTCCGGGTTCACCTTCTGCCAGAAGGCAATGACACGCTCAATCTCCTGGTCAACCACCATCACACCCTGAGCACGCACTGGGTTGCCGACCTCCGGGTTAAGAAAGAGCATATCGCCGCGGCCAAGCAAGGTGTCCGCTCCGGACATATCCAGGATAACCCGTGAGTCAATCTGCGAAGCAACAGCAAAGGAGATACGCGCCGGGAAGTTGGCCTTAATAAGACCCGTGACCACATCCGTACTGGGGCGCTGGGTTGCCACAACCAGGTGGATGCCGATGGCGCGTGCTTTCTGCGCCAAGCGGACGAGGTTATGTTCGGTCTGATCGGCTGCGGACATCATCAGGTCGGCCAACTCGTCAATCAGTACAACAATGCGCGGCAGCGTTTGGGCATCCTTGCGGCGCTGGAGCTTGCGATTATAAGACTCGATATCGCGCGCCTTGGCGGCTTCAAGTAGTTTGAAGCGGTGTTCCATTTCGACCACCAACCAACGCAGCACGCCCAAGATGCGCTGGACATCGGTCTCGACCTTGCCATAGAGGTGCGGGAGACCGTTGAAACGGATCAACTCCACCATCTTGGCGTCTATCATCACCAAACGCAAGTCTTCAGGCGTGTTGTTCATTGCCAGACAGGTGATAATGGCAGAAATGCAGACCGACTTTCCCGATCCGGTGGTGCCAGCAATGAGCAGATGCGGCATCTTGGCAAGATCTGCTACCACCGGTTGGCCGGAAACGTCGCGGCCGAGAGCCAAAGCAAGCGGCGAGCTGATCTTGTAGAATGGCTCGGATTCCAGGATGGGACGCAAGCGGACTGCGACCGGACGCAGGTTTGGCACTTCGATTCCAATATAGGAACGTCCCGGCACGGGCGCTTCGATACGCAAGCGCTCTGCAGAGAGCGCCAGCGCCAGGTCGCGCGATAGGTTGGCGATCTGCGCGACGCGCACCTTCATGCGGGCCGCATCGCCATTATCTACTTCGCCCTTCTCAATAAACCCCGGCTCGACGGCAAACTGTGTCACGGTTGGGCCAATGCGAAAGCCTACCACCCGCGCTGGGATGCTGAACTCAGAAAGCGTCTTTTCGATCAGGCCGGCGGTTTGGTTGATATTGCGCTCGTCCGGGCGAACGTTCTGTTCGCTGATGAGCAGGTTCAACGGAGGCAGTTGCTCGCCACGCGGCGGTGGTTCGGTAGGGCGTTCGTCAGTATGCCCGGAGACCTTAAATTTCTTGCGGAATTCCGGAGGCAGCAATCCCTTGCGCTCTTTGACTTGCTCGCGTGGCAGTGCGGCAGCCTCAGTCGGGAGAGTAACAACGGGATCGCGGCGCGCGGCCGATCCCTCATCCGGCGCGGAAGGCTCGCCAGATAATTTAATCAAATAAGCCTCTAGCGGCCTCCAGAGATCGAAAGCAGTCGCCAGCGCCAGGCCCCAGAGAAAAAGAATGACAACACCACCCCAAAGCAGGCCAATGTACCTCGCCAGCAGTGTCGAAAGTCCCCAACCGACGCGCCCACCCCACCAGCCTTGCTCGGCCTGCGGCAGGGAGTTGCCACTGACTGCCGAAAGGGCGGCCAGTGTCAGAAAAGCGGTCAACTCTATGGCGATAACCCGGCCCCAATCCAGTTTCAATGGTGCCCGGCTACGACGGAAGGACAGAAGCCCCAACACGGCAGTCGCGGCAATAACCAGCAAGCTGCCCCAGCCAAACCAGAGGCGGAGCACGGAAACGACTAAAGAAAGCAGCCTTCCGGCCGAGAGGCCAACCAGACCCAAGATGACCATTAGCGCCAACGCCAGCAACAGCACGCCGAGAACATCCCAAGCGAAGCGCCCAAAATGGGATTGGAAGCGCGCCAAGCGATCCAACCAATTTCCAAAGGGAGAAGACGATGGATGATCCGCAGGCTGGGACGGAGGTGCGACTTGAGAGGGGCGCGGCGGCATAGCTACATCCCCTCCACAACCGCGCTGCCAGTGGGTGCCCTATCAGGCAAACGTAAATCCACCGGATGAAGCTGCGAAGCCTGTTCAAGCCGGCTAAATGCCGGGTTACAACAGTTTTCAGATGATTTCGGTATCTGAGCCGGTGGATTCACCCCAAGCTTAAGAGGCTCTTCTGGGCAGCCTTGCATTTTCAGGCTAAGACTGAGCCTCTGGCGGGCAGCCTCCACTTGCAAGATGCGCACCTGAACTGCCTGGCCTGGTATCAGGACATCTGTTGGGGCTGCATTGGGAGGCAGGGGAATTTCCGAATTATGGATCAATCCTTCCAAACCCTCTTCGAGGCGGGCAAAAGCGCCGAACGGTGTCAGTGTAGTGATGACCGCCGGTACGACCTGGTTCACGGCGTAACGAGTCGTGGCATTCTCCCACGGATTAGGATACAAGCGCTTGAGGCTCAATGCCACCCGACAGCGATCTGGCGAGACTTCCTGCACCAACACATCGACACGCTGCCCAACCTCCAAGAATTGACTGGGATGGCTGACGCGTCCCCAAGAAAGCTCGGAGATGTGAATCAATCCCTCCAGGCCGCCCAAGTCAACGAACGCCCCGAAATCGGTGACATTGGTCACCTCGCCCATGACGCGCTGCCCGGCGCGCAACGAGTGGAGCAATTGCATCCGCTTGCCAGCCTCGGCGCGCGCTGCCCGCTCCGAAAAGACGATACGGTTCTCATCCGGGACACATTCGATCACTTTCAAACGTAACTTTTTTCCCACATACGCGGAGAGACACTCCTCGCGATCCTTCTCATCCGCCTGCGCTGGTAAATCCAACAGGTGCGAGCAGGGGATGAAACCACGCAGGCCATCGCCCTCCACCAGCAAGCCGCCGCGGTTGAAATCTGTCACGATCATAGATACGATCTGATCCTGACGGAAAAGCGCCATTGCCTGCTCCCAGCCGGCCGGCACTTTGGCGCGCTCCTCCACGATAGGTGAACGGGCGATTGCACTCGGGCGATTCTCCTCTTCGGCCAAGAGCGAGGCCCACCAGCCCTCGTCGAGCAAGGGCAATGCTTCCTCTGCTACAATACGATTACTCGCCATCAAGTTCCTCCGACCTCTTTCCCATTCACATGCGCCTGAAATTGACGCTCCATTTCAAGAATGATGCGCGCTACCTCTTCGACCGCGACGCGCTGCTTGCGGTACAAGTCCGCCTCCGACATTGCCAGCCGAGTCGCTACCTCGCGCACCTTACGCCCCTCAATGAATTTCATCTCCAAGATGTTGTAAAGAATCCATTCTGCGGTAAACCGCCGTTCGCCTGCCGGCCGGACGCTATCTACTGCCTGGCGCAAGATGGCACGCAGCGCGTTGGCCGGGTTGTCGTTGTGCTCATCGAAAGTCTTCCGTACAATCTCGAGCTGCAACAAAGGACTCTGGGTCAGCTTTGGGCCGCCCCAATAATGGGTGAGCGCCTCTTTCACCCAATTAGCAAGGTCAGATTCGGGCGGGATGGTCTCAGCCAACAGGCTGGCTTTGCTGTCGTAACGTCCCACGGCGCGCCAGCGCTGGATCATGTCCACCTGTGGCTTCAACTCTTCCAGCGAGCGAAAGACGCCCTGTTGCAAGCGCCGGTCTTGTAGGGCTTGCGCGGCGCGCTGGATCAACAACAGCAGGGATTGGCGCTGCTCGCGCGCCAAGACCTGATCCGCTGGGCGCGCGACACCAAGCAATCCAAGCAGAACGGGCTGGCCTTCCTCCGAGCCAGGAGGCTCGTGCAATGGGAACAACCAATAATCCCCCCAAATGTATTCCTCACGGCCATTCAACCCACCATTGACAGTTTGCAAGGCTTCAGAAAGATTGGCTTCTGATTGCAGCGGTAAATTGCCGGTGGTAACGATGAGAGAGAGGTTCCCTTCATCCAACGCGGCGACGAAAGCTGAAGACGACTGGAGATGATCGCGCACTGCAGCCAGAATCGCTTCGAGGAACTGGCGCAAGTCGCCCTGGGTGATGAGGCGTTCTTCCAAGCTTTGCAGCAGGCTGAGCTCAGTGCGGTCGCCGCCGAAGAAGATCCAACGCTCCCAGATGGGGGCGATGATGGTGATGGTGTGTTCCATGACCAGCACCGAGACAACCATGGCGGTCGGCACCGCGCCCGAATAGACCACACCGAAGATTTCGCCCACGCGGCGGACAATGGTCATCACTCCAAGAGCAACCGAGGCAGTCACCGGTCCGCGCATGATCCACTTGGCCAGGCGGGTGCGCACCACCCGGTCCGGCCATGAGACGCCAAAGAAAGCCACCGCGTAGGCCATGATGATGATCAAGCCTCCGACCAGGATATTGCTCACCAACGCCATCCCCCAAAACAGGAACGGATGCTCCCCTGCCAGGTTGGAACCGTAGAGCAGATAAGGGAATGAGCCGAGGGCGGGGGCGGTCGCGCCGGCCAACAGATAGATCATGCGACGGCGGCCGGAACGGGTCAACGTGCGATTGTAGGCGCGGCCAAAGTTAACCCAAGCCAAGATCATCATTCCGCCATAAAAGACAGTGAAAATCTCTGTCCACACTGTCCGCTCGAGGTGCGGAGCAGGCTGGCCTTCGGTCACCATCGCGCCAAGCAGATAACCTCCAGCCAGCAGTACCAGGAAGAAAGCTGATAGGATATACACAAGGCGGATAACCAACCGGCGGCGGCCGCGCGAAGGCAAGCCGGTGGTCACCAGCAGGGCGTCAGAGAGGTGCAGATAAGCCGGTGGAAGGAAAATGATCCCAAGCCATTCCAGCCGCAGGAAAAGGTCAACGAATTGAGGCGTCAAGGCAGTGCTTTCCAACGCCTCGGAAGTGAAGACAACCACCACACACAACAAGATAAGGGCGAAGGAGCGGGCAACCCGGTCGCGCAAATTGAAAGACAACGCGTAGAAAAACAAGGAAAAGGCCGTGATAGCGATACCGGCCGTCAGTATCTGGTTGACTGTGGTGATCCCCGCCAGCACTTCGGACATCCAACCGTTAAGCATTACTACCTTTCCAATTCACCATCTTACTTCAACGCACGGCCAAAGAAAAGAGCAATATCCTGGTTCAAGAAGTACTGGTCATTATACCCGCAGAACTCATAGCCCAGCTTCTGAGCCAGGCGGATTGCCGGACTGTTTTTGGAGGATACCTCCATCACTGTTCGGCGGTTCTTGCGCTGCACAGCCCAGCCCTGAGCCGCCAACACCAATGCTGTGGCGATTCCCTTGCGCCGGACCGGAGGTGCCACAGCCAGGTCAGTGATCCAGGCCGTTTGTGGGATGAGCTTGTCTGTCAGGCGCAGGTAGCCAACTTGCTTCTCGCCAAGGACAGCCACCAGCATGGGCGTGCGCCGGCTCCATTCGTCAGCCATCGTTTCCACCGGACGCGGGTAAGGTACCGCCACCGAACGCGGGAGGCGGATCTCGCGAAATATCGCCCCAGTTTGTCCTTCTTCTCGCTGGATATCCATCTGCCAGACATATTCGCTTGTGCTGGAATGGCTGATCGCCATCAGCACTGGCAGGTCGGTGGCAACAGCGGGGCGTATACGGACCTCAGGCATGGTTCCTCCTATTGACCTAACACCCGCACCTTCACAACGCAGGGTGGTAAGGCCTGTCCCTGGTTGTCAGTAACCACCAGGCGCAACAGGTAGTCTCCGGGCGTCAGTGCAGTGGTATCCCACAAGCCCAGATTGCCATCCACCACCACATCCCGCCCAGCCTGGAGTGTGGCCCAATTTTCACTGCCTGCGGGTGCGACTTCATACTTATAGAAACCGAAATTGGGAATGCTTGCTGTTCCTTTCAGCGTGATCTGCCCGCTCACCTCAGCGGAAGATTTTGGGGAGGTCAACATGATCTGGCCAGGGATGCAGCCACTGGCTTCCGCTCCTTGCGTCGCTGCGGGTGTCCCCGTAGTTAGAGTTCGTAAAAATTCTGGGGAAAGGGTATTGGTCGGAACGGCCGATAAATTGACCGTCGGTGTATCCAGCAAGGCTGAGGCCGGCATTCCCGGCGCAAGGAACGATGAAAGCACCAATTCACCCACAGCCAATAATAGGACGATGACCAAAAAGGCAATTGCCTGGTTCGCCCGCCGTTGGGCGATCTCGCGTTCCAGGCCAAAGACCGAAATGCGCTTCTCTTTCAACGAACGGGAAAGGTTGCGCGACGCCAACAACAAGCCAACCACCAGCAGCATGTAGACAAGCGGCGCGTAGAGGACGAAGAAACGAAGGATGGATGCCATGCCGCCTGCTAGAGTTGGCGAAGCACGCCGCGCAGGATCGTTTCGATCTTGGGCGCCAGAACCTGACCGGCAGCCAGCACCTCTTCATGCGAAGTGATGGTGTCCCCATCCAGGTTGGCCTTGTTACTGATGCCGGAGAATCCCAGCACGCGCGTCCCGCCGTGACGCGCCACGGTCACCTCGGCTACGGTGGACATGCCCACAGCGTCCGCGCCCGCGGCGCGCAGGAAGCGCAGGTCAGCAGGCGTTTCGAAGGAGGGGCCGCTCAGGCCGACGTACACGCCCTCATGCAAAGTGATTCCGCTGTTTGCCGCTGCCTGGCGCGCCAGGAGAGACAAGGTCCGATCGTAGGCGCGGCTCATATCCGGGAAGCGCGGCCCAAGCTCATCCAGGTTCGGTCCGATCAATGGGTTCAATCCCGCCATCCCGACCAGATTGAGGTGGTCAGTGATCAGCATCACGTCGCCGGGTAGGTAGTTTGGGTTGATCGCGCCCGCTGCATTGGTCACGACCAGGATTTCCACGCCAAGCCGTTGCATGACACGTACCGGCAGCGTCACCTGCGCCATGCTGTAGCCTTCATAGTAATGCACGCGGCCTTGCATGACCAGCACCTGCTGGCCTTCCAGCCCCCCGATCACCAACCGCCCGGCATGGCCAATGACTGTGGATACCGGCCAGCCGGGTAGCTCCGGGTAGGGGATGTGGACTGCCCCTTCCACCGCCGCCGCCAGCCCCCCCAGGCCGCTGCCAAGAACGATCGCGATGCGCGGCTTCTGCTCCACCCGTGAACGGATCGCCCCCGCTAATTGGTCAATCTGCTCCAAAGTTACCTGCATCTCACATCTCCAAACGATAAAGCGTTTTTTCAACGCGAATGACGCGAATTCCAATGGTTTTATTCGCGAAATTCGCCCATCAGAGTCATATCGTACCCGCTGGGGGTATTCGCGTTCCAGAACTGTGTGAATTATATCTCAACTCGCCCTTAGGAAGGTTCGGAACCTTCGCAAAGGTTTAACCTGCCAACACTTTGTGAAAGGCGGCGATAGCCTGCTTTACACCGGCGTCGTCAATCCAGTAATGCGTCACCAGGCGGATGCGCCGCTTGCCGGCGGCGTCAATGAACACGCCATAATCTCTCATCTTCTCGACGACGCTCTCCGTGCTGGCCTTCACCTCCGGCAAGAGCGAGAAGAAAACCATGTTCGTCGCTGGCGTCCCTGCCTCCAGCGCGAGACCTGGAAAACGCTTCAGGCCAGCAGCTAATTTCTTCGCGCGGGTGTGATCCTCCGCCAAGCGCCCCACCATCGTCTCGAGAGCGACGATCCCAGCTGCGGCCAAAATCCCGGCCTGGCGCATCCCCCCGCCGAGCATCTTGCGCAGCCGATGCGCTTTCGCGATAAACGCCTTCGACCCGCATAACACCGAGCCGACCGGCGCACACAGTCCCTTGCTCAGGCAAAAAGTGACCGAGTCCACTGAGGCGGCTAAATCCTTCGCCGCTACTCCCTGCGCCACCGCGGCGTTGAAAACGCGCGCCCCATCCAGGTGGACGGCTAATCCGCGTGCGTGGGCAAAGTCACAGACTTGGCGGGTGTAAGCGGGCGTCAGGCAGAGGCCGCCGCAAGCATTCTGCGTGTTTTCGATGCAGATCAAGCGCGTGATCGGCTCGTGCGGGTCGTCGGCGCGAATAGCGGATTCGATATCCTCCAGCGCTAATGTCCCGTCTACCTGGTTAGGCAACTGGCAGGAGTGCACCCCGCCCAGGACCGAAAGCCCGCCGGCCTCGTGCAGAAAGGTATGTGAGCGGGTGCCGACAATGACCTCGTCGCCGCGCCCGCAGTGCGCCAAGATGGCGGCCAGGTTGCCCATCGTCCCGGAGGGAACGAACAGCCCAGCCTCCTTGCCCAGCATCTCGGCAGCCATTTCCTGCAAACGATTGACGGTGGGATCTTCACCATAAACGTCATCGCCGACGGGAGCTTTGGCCATCGCTTCGCGCATGGCAGGCGTGGGGTGGGTGACGGTGTCGGAGCGGAGGTCAATTGTGTTCATGAAAAGCTCCTAGGGTGAGATGTTACGAGTAATGAGTTACAAGAAATGGGGAGATAGACAGGGCGAAGCCTTAATCATTCATCGCTCGCGGTTTCGATAAAATACTCTGCCGACGCTTCCTTGAGATAAAGATTCGCTCCTGGTTCTTTTTCGCCAGTCTTTTGTGTCTTCAACCAAGAGATGTAACCATTGAGCAATTTGCGTACTTCTGCCGCTTGTGCACGCAGCTCACGATACAGGCTGGTCAGGCAATATCCCAGATCATGTGCATCGCGCAAATGATTGGTTGTTTCATCCAGAGAACCACGGGCATTGTAGCAAAACCTAACGTTATCCATGTAGTAATAGCGACCATATCCTTCAGCGATGTTCGCCCCAATGCTTTTGGAAGAACGGCGTATCTGGCTGCCAAGATCCCATTTTTCCTCAGGAGGCAACACAGGAACGAGTCTCCTGTATACATCCAGCATCAACTGGTGCGCTTTCTGCCAAACGACCAAACCTTCAAACCCCTTTTCATCCATCACGCCTCCTTTCATTACTCATTTCTCGTCACTTATTTCTTTGCAACAAAAGAACTTTCATCAATTCCTCTGGCAAACCCACCTCGAAGGTACGCGTTTGGGTTTCTCTGGGTAGGATAACCTTCAACCGAGCCGCGTGCAGGAACTGCCGGCTGATCTCCAGAGTCGGTTTCTTGTGCCCGTAGACTCGATCCCCCACAATGGGACAACCAATAAATGCCAGGTGGACGCGGATCTGGTGCGTGCGACCGGTGAGCGGGTGCACCTCCAGCAACGTATGCGCGGCGAAACGCTCCAGCGTGCGGTATTCACTGACCGCGTCGCGACCCTTGCCCGGTGGCTGGATGGTCATCAGCTTGCGGTGCGAGGTGTCGCGGCCGAGCGGGGCTTCGATGCGCCCGGTCGGAGTGGGCGGCGCGCCATCCACCAGCGCCAGGTAGGTCTTTTCAACCTTGCGCTGGCGGAACTGGTCTTGCAGCCAGCGGTGGGCGCGCTCATTCTTGGCCAGCATAATCAAGCCGGAGGTGTCTTTATCCAGGCGATGCACCACGCCGGGACGATCCTCACCGCCGATGCCCTCCAACTCCGGGACGTGACCCAGCACTGCGTGGACAAGCGTCCCAGCGTCGTGACCGGGTGAGGGGTGAACGACCATGCCCGCCGGTTTGTTCACCACCAGTAAATCATCGTTCTCAAAGAGGATGTCGAGCGGGATGGATTCGGCGACCAGTCCGCTTGGCGCGGTGGGCGGGATGCGCAGTTCGATCTGCGCGCCCAAGCTCAGGGCTCGACCGGGCTTCGTGACCGATTCGCCATCGACCGTCACGCATCCGTCCTTGATCAAACCTTGCAGTCGCGAGCGCGAAAACTCCGGCAAGCAGGAGGCCAGGTAAACATCCAACCGCTCCTCCCCCTCCTTTTCGAAACGCAGCGTAACAATCCGCTCACTCACCCCTGCTTCCCCGTCCCATCACTCTTCGCCCCACGCTCCTCGCCCCTCGCTCCACCCTCCTCGTCAGTCGCTCCCCCCTCCTCGCCCTTCGCCCAACGTTCCTGCCTCTCCTTCACCCACGCGCCCAGCAACAATACGCCCACGCCGACCGTGATGCTCGAATCGGCCACGTTGAACACCGGAAAGCTGCCGACGGAGATGAAGTCCGTTACCTGTCCTTGGCGCATCAGTCGATCCACCAGGTTGCCGAGGGCGCCGCCCAGTTGCAGACCCATTGCCAGGCGCAGCGTCCAATCGCTGGGCGAGGTGCGCGGGTAATAATACAGGATCAAGCCGGCGACGAGGATCGCCAGGATGGTAAAGACCAGCGCGCCGTTTTGGAACAAGCCAAAGGCCGCGCCGCTGTTGCTCCAATGGACAATGCGGGCGTAAGGGGCCAGCCACTCCCAAGGCATCCACACGCCGCCGAGCGGCAGGTTGTCCCGCACCAGGGCTTTCGTCCACTGGTCGAGGGCGATGATCAGTCCCGCCGTAGAAAGCAAGACACCGTAATCAAGTAAAATTCGTTTCAAGTTCAGCTCCTATTCGCGCTGCGATTGTACTCCAAACTACGGCAATTCCTAACGAGACACCAGTGAAGCGAAAATTCCTACAAGAGGCCAGACCATTTTTAGCGCAGCGATGACCAGCACCACCGCCAGCAGCTTGCGGATGACGGGACTGGTCAACCTCTGGCTGCCGTTGCGTGCGCCGAGCCAGCCCCCGGCCAGGGCGGCGACGCCCCAGATGGGTATCTGCCACGGCAGGGAAAGTATACTCCTCCAATTACCGAGCAAGCCGGCAATCGAATTTACCAAGATGAAGGCAGCGGCCACCGCCGCAGTACGCTTCGTTCCAGCCCAGCCAGCCAGTAGTAAGATCGGGCTTAGGAAAATTCCCCCACCGACGCCGGTCAGGCCGGAAAGGAGACCGATCCCCGCGCCCAAAACAAGCGCCAACCCGATGGCTGGAGGGTGATCCGCTTGCTCGGCGGCAGGAGGCCGCATCTGGAAAAGACGGAAAGCTGCATAGAACAGCACAAGGCCGACTAATACTTTATACCAATCACCCGGCAGGGTGATGGCGCCGCCGATGAAGGCGAACGGGATCGAGGTCAGCGCGAAGGGCAAAAAAAGCCGCCACGAAAAATGACCGGCGCGGTAGAACTTGTACATGGCGACCGATGCCACCAGGATGTTCAGGGTAAGTGCGACCGGTTTCATCACCCCAGGTGCCAGTCCAAAGAGGCCCATCACCGCCAGGTAGGCCGAAGCCCCGCCATGTCCGACCGAGGCGTATAAAAGCGCGGCAACAAAGATAAAAAGGGGAATCGTGATTTCGGTTAGCATTCGTTCACATAGAGGCGCGGCACGCGCGTGTTGATATTGGTCAGGATTTCATAGGGGATCGTGTTGGCCCATTCGGCCAGGTCTTCGACCGTAACGCACTCGCCATCCGCTTCACCGATCAGCGTCACCTCGTCGCCGTTGTAAGCCGTACCCCATTCGAGATTGACCATGATCTGATCCATGCACACCCGCCCCACCTGCGGATATTTCTTACCACGGATGAGCACCTGCGCCCTGTTGGACATGCCGCGGAAGTAGCCATCCCCGTAGCCGACCGGCACCGTCACCACGCGTACATCGTGATCGCTCTGCCAGGTGGAACCGTAACTGACCGGGTGCCCCGCCCGCACCACCTTGAAATAGACGACGCGCGACTTCCAGGCCAGCGCCGGCTGCACCGCCACCGTGTGCGCCACGTCCGATGAGGGATAAACGCCATACATCAAAATGCCGGGACGCACCATTTCGAAGTAGCTTTCAGGCAATTGCAGGATGGCGCCTGAATTAGCCATGTGGCGCATGGGCATGGGCAGGCTGTGCTTTTCGTAGAAGCGCAACACCTCATTGAAGCGTTCCAATTGCAAGCGGGCAAAAGTCAGGTCGATTGAATCGGAGCTAGCGAAGTGCGAGTAGATACCCTCCACTTCCACACTGCGGCAGCATCCCAGCGCGGCCTCCTGCAAGGTATGGGCGCTGTAATAATGAATGCCAATACGCTCCATTCCAGTATCAATTTTCAGGTGAACTTTGGCAATCTTGCCCAGGCTTTGCGCGGCTTGGTCGATCTGCTCCAGGCGCTCGATGGAAGAGGCGGTCAGGGTAAGATCGTGCTGGATATACTGCGGGATCTGGTTGCTCCAAATCCCGCCCAGCACTAGGATGGGCTTGGTTACGCCCATCTCGCGCAGCAGGATGCCCTCTTCCAATACGGCCACGCCGATATAATCCGCTTCAGGAGCGAGAGCAAGCGCCACCTCGGTCAGCCCGTGACCGTAGGCATTGGCCTTGAGGATCAACATCACCTTCGCCGGGGCGACGCGGGCACGGATCGCCTGGAAGTTGCTCCGCAGGCGCGAGAGATTGACCTCGGCCCAGGTGGCGCGCACACCGCCGTTCGTGGTGATGGTAGGCTGGTTGATGGACATGGGGGCTATTGTACCTGATAAAGCGCTGGAAAAAAACTGCACTCTACAGACCTCAAAAACCGTAATGCTTGGAAACAGGAAACCGGCTTTGGGAAAAACGACACTTGAATTTTATCGGTTCTTCTTGTAAACTCTTGAAAAATTTTTTCCGGAGGAAGATCATCATGAAACTGTCCAGAGGTTTATTAATTCTTGCTTTCACCATAATTTGCGGATTAATAGTGTCTTGTTCTCCCTATTCAAGTGTTCCCGAACCACCGAAGGTGAATCAGTACCCTCCCTTTGAGACGAAAGGATACACCGAGCAACCAAGCGTTGACGACAAAACACGTTATGTGATTGCCGATATTCAATTAGGGGGTAAACCCGTGGAAGATTACTATCGTCAATACGCTGACCAAGATCCTGTAATTCGACAGGCCATCCAATACCATGACAATGATGTGCGGATTGTGAACATTTACCAGTTTGACCGTGTGAATATCGAAAACGAAGGGTGGACTGTGATCTATGGTGGGACGGATAACATCATCTGTCAGGGAAAAGATATCGTTCTTACAGAGGATATTGGCGCTACGGGTAATGACGAAGCTCGAATGCGATATATCATTGCTGACATCCAATTGGGCAATGTAGCAGAATATTATCGCCAATATTCTGATGAAAAACCAGTTGTCGATGCCCTGGCACGCTGGGATATTGGGGTACGGGTAGTCAATATAAACTTGTTCGAGCGAAAAATTGTCAACGTCGCGGGTTGGAGGATCGTTTATGCTGGAACCGAAAATACGATTAACGGCATGGATGCTATTCTGAGCGACGACGAGGCTCGTATTCGCTACATCATGGCAGATATTCAACTTGGCGGCGTGGCAGACTATTATCGTCAATTTCCCAACGATCCACTCGCAAGGGAAGCCTTGAATCGTTGGGATTCAGGAATAAGAGTAGAGAACATCAATGACTTTGAGCGAAAAACTGTTGGAACTGATGGTTGGCAGGTTGTTTACTCAGGTACAGTTACTACCATTGATGGCATGGACGTGATCTTGACGGAACATCAATTAGCAAAATGCAATCCAGAATCCATTCAACTGACACCTGAAGAGCAAGCGCACTGCGGCCGACACTACTATTCCCAGGCTCTTACTTTCCTCGCGATCAATGAGAGTGGAGACTCATGTGGATTTTATAATGGCACAAATGGTTCTGAGGATGGACATGATAGCAATTCTCCAGCCGGCTCGTACTTCCCGCCAAACAAATATTGGGAGTTTACTTTTCATCAAGATGGTCTGGATGCGACCACTTTTGAATTTGTAAATCTTGCCCGGGGCGGTATCATGACCAAATGGCGTCGTGTTGGGACGAATATGCTATTGCTGAGAAGTAGGCCAAATACCTATACCATTATTTATGAAGATGCTTATTCTGTTTACGGCACCACAGTTACCTACACCGAGACATACGTGATTAAATTTGGTTCCTCCAGCTTCTCGGTGGAAATGTCGGATACGCAATTCGCCCCCGGTCTGTGCGGATCCATGAACGCTACACTCCTGCCAGATCCCTAATGATATCCCTTTGGACTGCGTGAAAATCACATTTTCGATGACTGCCACTCTGGAAGTGGCAGTCATCTTATCGACCCGATAGCGAAACCCGATTTACTGGAAAAAACGGTTCATGGTTATCCAAATCACGGCCAATGATATTCCACATCCGGCTCATTTTCAGGCGGCGGGCTGACCCCAAACTTGAAGGCACGAAATCCATTCTTTTCGTAGAATGCACGTGCTCTGGTGTTGATCTGGAGCGTATACAAACGCAGAAAGGTTGGCGAGAGGCTGCGGGCATGAGCCAATAATGCCTGCCCGATGCCGCGATGCTGGAATTCGGGAGCAACGAACAACTGGTCAATCAATGAACCATCGATCGCTATAAAACCGACAACGCTCCCATCCACTTCTGCCACCCAGACCTGATTATGAAGCAGGATCACATCCCGGAAGTGGGCGCGATCTTCCTCGAAGGTATGACCTTTCGTGCGCTGGAGTTCGGGTAAAGCAATCTCCCTGGCGCGCCGCCAGAGCATAGTCACAGCGTCGAAATCTTCCGGCAGGTAATGCCGAAACATTAGATTCATTCGATGACGCGCCTCATCATCGGCCTCTTATCCGACCTACGGCCGGCCTCCACGAAGCCCGCTTTTTGGAACGCTGAGACAGTGCCTGTGTAGATGAACACCGCCGGAGCTTTCTGATCGGTGGTCGCGACCGGGTAGCCTTCTACAACCTTACCACCTTGCGATTTGACATATTCGACTGCGGCATTGAGCAGGACCACGGTCAGCCCCTGGCGACGGAATTTCTTGTCCACAAAGAAACAGGGGACTGACCAGACCGGCTGATCGTCCAGCGGTGCAAGGACGCGCGAACGCGCCAGCGCCGAATAAGCGGCGCGCGGCTCGACGGCGATCCAGCCTGCCGGGACGCCATCCACGTAGGCAAGCAAGCCAGGGATTTGGCCCGAGGCGATAATGACCTGCTGGGCGCGGCGGTGGCTTTCACCCTGTCCCGTCTCGAATTCCTTGCGGGTCAGTTTCCAGAACATACACCAGCAGCCACCGCAAGCGCCGCGTGGACCGAAGAGGCGCTCGAAATCGGCCCAACGGTCAAGGGTCAGAGGATGAACGAAGATAAGCGTCATACACAACACACACTACGGCGTGATGTTGAATGTCAGCAACAACCAGTCCAAGATGACCTGCCCAATATCCGGCGGGGCGTAGTCGGGCGTCATCAGAAACATCATCCCATGCGTGCCATATTTGCCGCCGCCCTCTGTGTAAATGATGGTCTTGTAATGTGCACCGCTGGCAGCGTTGCAGGTTTTTACGGAGTACTCGTCATTTTTATGAGCAATGCACAGGACCGGCTTGCCGGCATCATCGGCGGCCTTGACCGCATCCTTGTAGGGAACGTTGAGGTAATCGCCAGGCGAAAGAGAGAGCGCACCCAGGCAGCCTGCCGCGCATCCATCCACCACGCCATCCGCGCCGATGCTGGCGCCAATGCCAGCCACGCGGCTGGCGTCCACGCCGGGCATGGTTTTGGCTTTTTCGTAGGCGGCCTTGGAGTCCATCAGCCAGCCTTCGATCCACCGGTCGAATTCACCACTCATCATCGTATCGGGCATGGCGGGCAGGCTTTCGCCAAAGCCGCGAAAATCGAAGGTGAAGACCGCAAACGAAAGTCCCGGCGGCATGGGCGGATAGATGCTGGTCTGGAGAGCCGGGGCGAACATCCCGCCGCCTCCGCTCGAAGGCCAATTTTGCAGCCAGTCCACCATGCCCAATTTGACCCAATCGGCCTGGGTGAAGCCCATCATGTGCATCAACACCACGACCGGCGCGTTTGCGTAGGGCGAGGGATAGAAATAGCCGACCAGGGCACGCCCATCCTCTGCCTGGAATTCGACGCACGTCGGCTCCGGCTTTGGCTGGATGGTCGGCGTAGGCGAGGGTGAAAGCGTCGGCGATGGCTGCGGCGTCGCGGACGGCAGCGGCTGTGTCTCAACGGGCTGCGCAGGGGGCTGTACACCTGGCGCTTCGGTCGCGGTCGCCGCTGGGCGACCACACGCCGAAGCCAACAACAAGGCTGCAAGGATCACGACGATGAGTGGGAAATGGATCTTCATGGTTCCTCCTTTACAGGAAAAGGGAAAAAAGGGAGATCAACCTAACACAAGCCGCCGGACTTCCTTCGTTTCGACAACCTCCTTCGTCACGCCGAAGGCTTTCTGCATCGAAAGTAAAATGCCCAAGATCAACGGCGGCAACCACGAAAGAAGACTCAAGAAGGTCTGGAATAGCCAGAACACAACTGCGCCAACCATAAGCGGGATGTACAAGGCGTAAGGTTGGGCTGCCTTGTCCACCTCATTCCAAAAGTCTGTCATCACCTGTTGCAATTGCTGCAAGGCCATCGTCTTTTCGATTGGATCGAGGATAGCCTGTTTATCTATCTCTGTCACTACACTACGCATGAGCGCATCCGATATCTTCTGTTTATACATTTCGGGGATCAGTTGTCCGTTCTGGCGCACATCCGCCACATAGCCTTGGACAAAGCTGATGCTGAGCATCAGTACCAATCCAAATAACAGGAACTTTTGCCCCTGCTCGATAGGTCGAATGGAAAACGCCACGCGAGCTTTCAACTCCTCGGAGATGGTGAGGTTGAACCCAACGGCGAGCAGAAAATAGATGAGCGAGGCCAAGGCGGAGAAGAAACTGATATTCCACATCAAGAACATCACCAACGCAGAGAGGAAATACCCCAGCACGATAATCCAGGTTGGGCGCACCAATGTAGCGACCAAGTCACCGGCCAACACCACAAGCAGGATCGAGCCAAAGACCCAGATTGCCAGGGTGAGCATCGGCTTTTCCAGGGAGAACAAAGCCTGATACTCCTTTTGGACTTTTCCGCAAGCAACGCCAAGCAAGGCATGCGCTGCGACCAGGAGGAGAATAAAGATGACGATCTTAACAATGGTGGAAGCTTTCATGGGATACTACCTCAAACTTGCTCTTTTGTAAAAACCATTACTACTCAGCTATCCCTTACGAAGGGTGAGCAGTTAATAAGCTACCATTATGATACAACAACTAGGTTGAAAATTTCAAGTGGTTAAATTATTAGACCTCTTGGATTTGTGTGCGCTCTCTAGCACACACCGGCATTGATTTATCGTGGCTTCGTTTCCTGTAAAGCCAGAAACTTGTAGCGAGAGATAATCAGCGCCGCAGGTGATAAGGGATATCGATGATCACGCGCGGGAAGCCAGAAAAGCGCCGCCGGTAAAGGAGAGCAGCCTTGATCAGCCAGGCAGTTTGGTTGTGTAAGATGGTCTGCCACCATTTGGCCGGGATGAATTCAGGCAGCACCAGGGCAGCCAATTGCCCATCGTTGTGCTGGCGGTCGGTCTCGTCGAGGAACTCCAACAGCGGGGCGACGATCGAACGGTATGGCGAGGGCACGATAGCCAGGTTGAGGTCCGGCCACCACTCGGCCAGTTTCCGGCGGACGTGCTCCCCTGCGCCTGGCTCAAGCTCAACATATACCACGGTCACGTTGTCCGAGATCGAACGGGCGAAGTTGAGCGCGTCCACGATGCCGCGATGGACACCGGAGATCGGCACAACGATACGCGGCACCGACACCGGTTTGAGCGAGGGGGGCAGGCCATCCATGGATAACTGACTGGCGACCTCACGGTAATGGCTGCGCACACGTAGAAAGGCGGCCACAATAATCGGGATCACTAAGGCTGTGATCCAGGCCCCTTCGAGAAATTTGCTGATGACCACAACGACCACGGTTATCAGGGTCGCCAGCGCGCCAACGCCGTTGACGATGGATTTCAACCACCAGCCTTTTCCCCGTTCGCGCCGCCAATGGATCACCATACCAGCCTGGGAGAGCGTAAAGGCCAGGAACGCGCCGATGGCGAACAAAGGGATCAAAGCGTGGGTATCTCCATTGAAGGCAAGGATGAGCGCCCCGCCGGCCACGGCAAGAATCAGGATGCCATTGGTAAACACCAGGCGGTCGCCCAGGCTGGTCAACTGGCGCGGCAGGAAACCATCCCGCGCCAGGATGGCCGCCAAACGAGGAAAGTCCATAAAACTGGTATTGGCTGCAACGACCAGGATAAGCATCGTGCAGGATTGGATCAGCAAGTAGGCCGGGCCGCCGCCCAAGAGCCGCCGCGCCAGCGCCGAGAGGATGGTTTCCTGCGGACCGGCGACCACGGCGAGGTATTGCGTAAGCCCGACGCTGCCCAGGAAGAGGACCGCCATCAGAATTGCCATGACAACCAGCGTCCGCCCTGCATTCTTGGCCTCTGGAGGCTGGAAGGCAGGCACGCCATTACTGATCGCCTCGATGCCGGTCAGGGCAGTGCAGCCGGTGGAGAAGGTGTGCAGCAGCAGGAATAAAGTCAACGGCGCGACGGGCGGAGGGGCCGCCGCGACCAGCGTCCCCGGCCCATCCATCACGGCACGAATTACACCGTAAACCAGCATAGGGATGTAAGTGAACAGAAACAGGTAAACCGGGATCGCCATCAAGGTGCCGGTCTCGCGCAGCCCGCGCAAGTTGATGATCGTGATGACAAGTAGAAGCCCAAGCGAAAGCGTAACCCGGTAAGGCCATAGGACAGGGAATGCCGAGGCGATGGCGGCGACGCCGGCAGTCACGCTCACGGCAACATTCAAGAGATAGTCCACTATCAGGGCAGAGGCGGCAACCAGTCCCGGCAGCGTGCCAAGATTCCGGCTGGCAACGATATACGATCCGCCGCCGGTCGGATAACCATGGATGGTCTGAAAATAAGAAAGAGCAACGAGCAACAGGAGCCCCGTGATGGCCAGTCCAATCGGCCACGAAAGCGACAGACCCGCGCTGCCAGCCACCACCAGCCCGAGGAAAATCTCCTGGTTGGCATACGCGATGGACGAGAGCGCGTCCGGCGAGAAAGCCGCAAGGGCGCGCACCTTGTTCAGGCGCTTTTCGCTCAATTGTCGCGTGGGCAGGGGCGAGCCAATGATCAGGTCTTTGAGGGTATTAAGCATGTGACCTTCTGGAGAATGATCCAGATGGAATGCGAGTGGTACGGATTGACTATAGCACGCGTGCCGCAGCTTGGCAAGCGTTGAATAAAAGGAGACAGCTACCTTGAAGGTGACTGTCTCCTGAAAAGTTGGTATAGAACTTACGTTTTTACCAATCCGATGGTCATCATCTCACCATCGAACACGTCTGTCACTTGCGCGGCTCTGGGGCCTGGGCTTGAAAAACTCAGTTCCACGGTCAGCGTCTCGGCAGTGACGTACTCGCGATTTCTCTCTATAGCCTCCCTCAAGCCGGGCGAAACGTCGACGAATAACTTGATGCGATCTGCCACATCCAGGTCGGCGGTCTTGCGCAAATCTTGCACACGGCGGACGAACTCGCGCGCTAAGCCCTCGCGCACCAATTCCGGCGTCAGGTCAGTGACAAGCGCGGCCAGGTAAGCGCCCTCGTTGGCAACCGCAAAGCCGGCTTTGGCATCTGCGTGGACTTCGACCTCTTCGCTCAAAATTTTGAAAGACTCACCCGCCGCCTCGACCTTGAGCTTCTGGCCGCCCAGCAACGTATTTGCCATCGATTCGGCGTCCATCGCCAGGATGGCCGCACGGATGGCCGGAAACTTGTTGCCATATTTCTGACCAAGCTGCTTCGGCAACGGTTTGACTTTGTATGTCACTGCGTCGGTGCTGGCATGTAGCAGGCGTACTTTCTTGACATTCAGTTCGTCAGCGATCAAGTCGGCGTAAGCTTCCACGGCGCGGTGCTCGTCCAGGGTACCGACCGAGAAGGCAGCTTCGGCCAGGGGTTGGCGCACTTTGCGATTGGCTTTCTGGCGGGCAGCATGTCCCAGCGAGACCATTTTCATTACCAGCGCCATATCGCGATTCAACGATTCAACGATTCGAGCGGAGTCCACTTCCGGCCAAGCTGCCAGGTGAACGGATTCGGGCGCGGCAGGGTTCACCGAGCGGACAAGGTTCTGGTAGAGTTCCTCAGCCAGGAAGGGCATGGTGGGGGCAAGCAGCTTGGCGACTGTCACCAGTGCGGTATAGAGAGTGGAATAGGCAGCCTGTTTATCGGAATCCGATTCGGATTTCCAGAAACGCCGGCGGGAACGGCGCAAATACCAAGTCGAGAGCGCCTCGACGAAAGCCTGGATGGGGCGCGTCGCGCCGGGCACGTCGTAGGCCTCATAAGCCGCCGTCACGTCGCGGACGAGGGTGTTAAGTTCCGAAAACAACCATTTATCGAGATTGTTGTAGGTTGGATTGGCAATCCGACCTACAGGCTGCCACTTATCCAGATTGGCATACGTCACGAAGAAAGAATACACATTCCACAGCGTTAACGTAAAGCTGCGCACCACTTCACCTACCAGGTCGCTGGAGAAGCGGCGCTCGTTACCAGGCGGCGTGGCGGTGTAGAGATACCAACGGAAAGCGTCCGCACCATGCTTGGGCAGCACCTCCCAGGGGTCGACGATATTTTTGAGGCTCTTGGACATCTTGCGGCCTTCAGCGTCGAGGATCAGGCCGAGGCAAATAACGTTCTTGAAGCATACGCTGTCAAAGAGCAGCGTACTGATGGCATGCAACGAGTAGAACCAACCGCGCGTTTGATCCACCGCCTCGCAGATGTAATCGGCGGGAAATTGTTCTTTATATTTGGCCTCGTTTTCGAACGGATAGTGCCATTGCGCCACCGGCATCGAGCCCGAGTCGAACCAGCAGTCGATCAGCTCAGGGACGCGCCTCATCTTGCCGCCGCATTTGGCGCAATTCCAGTGGACATTATCGACGTAAGGGCGGTGCAGCTCGAGGTCTGAGCAGTCGCGGCTTGTCTTTTCGGAAAGCTCGCGGCGCGAGCCAACCGCTTCCTGGTTATGGCAATCGGCGCATTCCCAGACCGGCAGCGGCGTACCCCAATAGCGCTCGCGCCCCAAAGCCCAGTCCACGTTGTTCTCCAGCCAGTTGCCAAAGCGGCCATCCTTGATATGCTCCGGCACCCAGTTGATCGTTTGATTGAGCGCGGTGAGTCGCTCTCTGAATTGGCTGGTGCGAATGTACCATGTGCCGCGGGCGTAATAGAGCAGCGGCGTGTGGCAGCGCCAGCAGAAAGGATAGGTATGGGTGTACGACTCAGATCTGAGCAGCAGGCCGCGTGCATCCAAATCCCGGATGATGAGCGGGTCGGCATCCTTGACCCAAACGCCGCGCCACGGTGTGACTTCGGGCAGGAATGCGCCATTCGGCGCGACGGTCATCAGCACCGGCAGGTCGAATTCCAATGCGGCTTGCATATCTTCCGCGCCGAAGGCTGGCGCCATGTGGACAAGCCCGGTGCCGTCTTCGGTGGTGACAAAATCGCCCAACACCACGTAGTGCGCAGGTTTATCAGGAGGCATGAAAGTGAACAGCGGCTGGTAGCGCTTGCCCTTAAGCTTCTTGCCCTTGAAGGTATCCACGATCTTGACCGCTTCGTCGTGGAAAACCTTTTCGAGCAGCAATTTTGCCAGGATCAAACGCTCCTTACCACCTTCGGGCTGATCCCGTTCGATGGTCACGTATTCCACATCCGGGTGCGCGGCCACAGCGACGTTGCCAGGCAGCGTCCAAGGAGTCGTCGTCCAAACTAAAAGCGAGGTACCCGGCGTCTCGACCAGCGGCAGGCGAACGAAGACGGAAGGGTCAGTGGCATCCTCGTAACCGAGCGCCACCTCGTGATCCGAGAGCGGCGTGCCGCAGCGCGGGCAATAAGGCACCACCTTGTAACCCTGGTAGAGCAGGCCCTTATCCCAGAAATTCTTTAAGATCCACCAAACCGACTCGATGTAATCGTTGGTGTATGTTACATAGGCTTCGTCGAGGTCCACCCAGAAGGCGATGCGGTCGGTCAGCTTTTCCCAATCCTGGATATAGGCGAAGACCGATTTGCGGCACAGCTCGTTGAAGCGGTCAATACCGTAATCTTCGATCTGTTGCTTGTTGGTAAAGCCGAGTTGCTTCTCGACCTCGATCTCGACCGGCAGCCCATGCGTATCCCAGCCGCCGCGCCGCGAAACGTGGTAGCCGCGCATGATCTTATAACGCGGGAACATATCCTTGAAGACGCGCGCCAGCACGTGATGGACGCCCGGCTTACCGTTGGCGGTTGGCGGTCCCTCGAAGAAAACGTATTCTGGAGCGCCTTTGCGTTGCTCAGTCGTCTTATGAAAGATGCCCCGCGCCTTCCAGAATTTCAGCACATTCTCTTCCATCGCAGGCACATCCAGTTTAGAAGATACGGGTTTGAACATGATAGTCTCCTTAGAGATTAGAGAGCAGAGAATAGCGATTGGTCGATCGGGGCGAAGGTCTATGAGCGGAAGCCTCACCAACACTATTCTCTAATTTCACCTCTCTACTCTCTCAAATAAAAACTCTCGCCTCATGCCAGAGACGAGAGCACTTGCTCACGTGGTACCACTCTGATTCCTGCACTCGCCGTATAAGGCTCGCAGGCACTCTATCGGGTACGGCCATCTGGCTTATACCCGCATCCTGCTAACGTTGGATGGCACCGGCTTCCTTACTCTGTAGGACGAAATTAATTTCGTCCTACGTTTCAGCTCGCGGCTCCGGGAGGATTTTCAGTTCACCTTGCTGGCCTGCTTCGCACCTGATGCAGGCTCTCTGTCAGCGGCGGCAGACTTACTCGTTCCCATCATCGCTTTTTGGGTTGCGCCGATTATGCCACAAATCGAGTGGGCGGTCAACCAGCGTTTGTCCGCTATGGTATGATAGCGTCAATCTCCTCCAAGGAAGGCTTAGATGAACTTCTCACAGAAAATCGGCGATGCGAACCTCTCCATCAAAGCGGACCAAATCCATCCCATCGCCGGTGGGATGCTTGTTACAGGCGCAGAGGTAAGCCTGGAACTGCCTTTCCGACCAACAAAATTCTATCGTCACGGCTGGCAATCGTGGAGCCCAACAGGCTGGGTGGATTCCGCGACGCCATTCACTCCGTCGCAACCGGCCATCATGCGCCCATCGCAAGACGACGCCGTCTATGTACTAGATAAAAAACCCAACGGCTCGTGGCTGGGTGCAGTCGAAATGCCGGATGGGAATGTCATCCTGCTCGGTGCATTGGGGCTGGAATCACACGTGGAGTTGGATGGGCAGACTTTACGCGGCCGATTCGAAGTAGGGCGGATTGGCAATCCACCCTACGAGTGGTTTCTCGCCTCTGGCAGCGAGTCCGAAGTCTTCGCCCGCTACGCCGCCCTGCTCGGCGAGCGTTTCGGCGCGGGGCGCGCAGCCAAACCACCGCGCATCTGGTGCTCCTGGTACAGCCTGTATACTGCCATCACGGAAGAGCGTTTACTGCACATTTTGGCCGAATTGGGCGATCTACCATTCGACGTTTTCCAGATTGACGACGGCTGGCAAAAGGGCATCGGCGACTGGGATGCTAACGAGAAGTTCCCATCTGGCATGGAAAGCCTCGCGAGGCGCATCCGCGCCACGGGCTGGACGGCGGGGCTTTGGCTGGCGCCCCTGCTCGTTGTGCCATCTTCGACCATTTTCCGCGACCATGCTGATTGGCTGTTGCGCGACGAGAAGGGGAAGCTTGTCTCCGCAGGATTCAACTGGGGGGAGCCGCTCTACGCCCTGGATACGACCCACCCTGCCGCATTGGATTGGCTGGCCGCATTGATGAAGAAAGTCCGCGCTTGGGGTTACGACTATCTCAAATTGGACTTCCTTTACGCAGGCGCGCTGCCCGGGGTGCGCGCCATCAGGATGCCGCGCGAAACTGCCTACCGTCATGGGCTGGCAATCATTCGCGAGGCGCTGGGCGAGGCCTATTTCCTGACCTGCGGAGCGCCCGTCATCCCTTCCCTGGGCTTGTGCGACGGGATGCGCCTCGGCCCAGACGTTGCAGATTATTGGGATAGCAACCGTGACAGCCGCCTGCTGAATAATCTGGCGACGCCCGGCACGCGTAATGCTATACGCACCACCCTACACCGCCTGTGGCTCAAACCGCTCGTCCACGCTGATCCGGACGTGGTCTACTTCCGCACGTGGAATTGCGGGCTATCAATCGAGCAAAAGCTGCTCCTACAAAATCTCGCCGAGATTACCGGCTTCAAGGCCACTTCCGACCTGCCCGCTTGGTTGACCACCAGCGAGCGCACGGCGCTGGCGAGTTTCCTGAAAGCAGATTTCCCCATCAAACAAACTGACCGCTACACCTTCGAGGTCAGCGCCCAGCGCGTCGACTTTTCCCCCGTCATGCCGTTGCCGGAACCGCTCAAGCTATCAGAAAACATCCAGGCTGCGCTCGTCCGTTGGCTGGCTAATATGCCTTGGGTACTTAAAGCCTTTGACCGAATTTCCCGCTGGATGTTGGAGCGCTCATTGCGGGAAAAATGAGAATACCGTGATCTCCGGCCGGCAGTTGAGGCGGATAAACACATCTTCCATCCCGATGCCGCGATTGGTATACAGCAACATTTCCCCTATGTGATACAAACCCAAAGGATATTTGCGGGCGAGATATGGCGTTATCGGAGGGCCAATGAAAGGTAGAACCAGCTGCCCGCCGTGCGAGTGACCCGAAATCTGCAAGTCGAAACGACCGGCCGTGGCGCTCTCATCCGCAAAATCCGGCTCGTGGGCAAGCAGGATGGCCGCGCCATTTTTGGGCAACTGCGCGAGGACATCCTCCAGCCTGTCGTATTCTTCCCAAACATCATCTACGCCGGTCAGATGAAGCAGATAGCTGCCACGCTGCAACGTGTGCACAGCGTTGTTCAATTCCACGACCCCAACATCCGCCAACATGGTGCGCACCTCACTGGCACGCGTCCAATAATCATGATTTCCCAGCACGCCCACCGTCAGGCAGGCCTTCGTTAGCGGTCGGAGTGCATCGGCTAATTCGGTCAACAAGCGGGGGTGGTCCGCGCTCCAACTGTAGCCATGCATGAAGTCGCCGGTAATAGCCACCACATCAGGCTGTTGGGCTAGGATGAGCTCAATCACTTTCTGCATCCGCTCGGTGGTGATCCAAGTACCGAAATGGATGTCGCTGAACTGTACGAGACGAAAACCGGCGAACGCCTTGCCCAGGCGTGGCAATTTCAAGGACAATTGGGTGACATCCAACCAGCCCGGTTCGACTTCCGACATATAACCGAACCCGGTCGCGCCGGTCACTACGCCAGCCAGCGTAAAAATGCCACTCATCTTCAGAAAATCGCGCCGTGAGAGGCGCGGGTTACGACTTTTCATACCCAAGCGCGGCGGTCATTTGCGCTAATTTTCCCGGCACCTCACCTGTGAAGTGTACTCGCAGGATGCGCCGTCCTCGCGCGGCCAGGGCTTCGTAGTCACCCAACGCTTGGGCACGCTGCAAGGCGCCGAAGGTCATCCCCTGGCCAGGAATCTCAATATCGTTGACAGGGTCCGCGGTGATCTCCAAGAACAGGCCGGTGTTGGGTCCGCCCTTGTGGTATTGACCGGTTGAGTGCAAGAAGCGTGGGCCGAAACCGAGCGTTGTTGCACAGCCAGTACGTTGTTCAATAGCCTGGTGTAATGTCTGCAAAGCTAGGGTCATCTCCGAGTTACGCGGCAAGTAGGCATTGACGGCAACGTAATCGCCCTTTCGCGCCTGGGATAGGAAGTTCCCCACGATTTCAACCGGGTTCGCGCCGGATGCCGCGCCAGGTGCAAAAAAGCGCACGCCTTCTCCCTCCCAGGCAGGCTCACCCTCCTCCAGCCGCTTGCTCTGCTTGTATGCGGCGATCTTGGACCTGGTTCGATTCTTGTTATCCTGTACATCGGGCTGGTCGAAGGCGTTGACGTGAAGAACGTGGCAGGCAATCGCAGTGGCCACTTCCCAACGGTAGAATTCAGAGGATAGAGAGTAGATATCGGAGAACAGGATTTCCAGGACGGGATGACCGGCAGCGCGAAGTTGCTGGACGGCCATTTCCTGCCCGCCAGTTGCTTTCAGGTAGACGAACAGACGGTCATTGCCATACTCCGACAGATCGCCAAGCAGCTCGCCGTCAACCGGCAGGATGCCCTTCCCCAACTTGCCGCTCGATTCGGCGATCAATTGCTCCAACCAGGCAGAAAAGGAAGCGAGACTTTCGTCAGCTATGAAGGTGAGCTTGTCGCGCCCGGCTAAGGCAGCCTGGGCAAGGATGGCACCCAACACCAGGCCAGGATTGCGCGGCGCAGGAATATTTGCTGCACACTGGCGTGCCATCCACGCGGCGCGATCGAGTAGACGATCCAGGTCAATACCCAGCAACGCGGCGGGAACCAAGCCGAAGTGTGTCAGCGCGGAATAGCGTCCACCCACACTGGGATCAGCCAGGAAAGTGGCGCGGAAACCGCGGGCGTTCGCCAGGGCTTCCAGCGAGGTGCCAGGATCAGTTATGGCAATGAAGTGTTTCCCTTTGCGACCGCTGCGATCCCAGAAATAATCGAACAGGGCGCTGACCTCCGCTGTCCCGCCAGATTTACTGGATACGATATAGAGAGTCTTTTCAGATGGGAAGGCGCGCTCGGTCGAAAGCACTTGGGCAGGGTCGGTGGAATCGAGAATAGCGAATAGCGGATGGCCGATGGCTGACAGCTGATGGCTGATGGTAGATGGAGGCTGGTTGGTAAAGATGATGCTCATCACTTCGGGGGCGAGGGAGGAGCCGCCCATGCCAAGCAACAGAACATGGGTGAAGCCATCGGCGCGAACCAAGGCAACGAAATCGTTGATCTGTTTTACAGTAGCGCGTGAGGTTTCCGGCAATGTCAACCAACCGAGCCGCTTGCGAACCTCGGTCTGCCCTTGCGGATCGGTCGTCCACAGCGTCGGATCGTCGTCATACATGCGCTGAGGCACAGCATCGGCTTCGAGATGGGCAACCTGCCGAGCAACGGCAGCCGCCAAGGGACCAAGCTGCGCCGCGGCGCTTCCTCGTCGCTCGTCTATCGTCTTGAGCAAATCCGTGAAAGCGTCGGCAAAGGCCTTGACGCCCTCGTCTTCCAGCTCTTGCGTCATCTGCGCCATCGAAATCCCGCCTGCCTCCAGTTCGATAATGACGCGGCGCGCCCCGTCCAGATCGGCCATGATGGTTTGCTCAGCCTTGCCGTGATCGCGGAAGGCTTCGAGCGTCTGCGGCGGGACGGTGTTGACCGTGGCCGGGCCGATGAGGTTGTCCACGTAAATGGTATCGGGATATGCCGGGTTCTTGGTGCTGGTGGAAGCCCACAGTGGGCATTGATAGCGTGCACCGGCAGCCTGCAACTTGGCGAAGCGCGGTCCGCCGAAAACCTTGCGAAATTCATCGTAAGCCAGCTTTGTATTGGCAACAGCAGCCTTGCCACGCAGGGGAGAGCTTTCGGGCAGGAGCCTGTCTATTTTCGTATCGAGACGGGAAACGAAGAAGGAGGCGACAGAGGCGGGGAAGCCCTCACCCCTGGCCCCTCGCCCGAGGGGGGAGAGGAGTTGACCATCACCCCCGACCCCTCCCCCGAGGGGCGAAGGGAGTTTGCTCAGGAAGTCTTCGAAGCCGGAGAGGTAGGCGTCCATCACCTCTTTGTAACGTTCGAGAGAGAAGATGAGCGTCACGTTGACGTTGATGCCTTCCGCAATCGCCTGACGGATGGCAGGCAGGCCCTCTTTGGTGGCAGGTATCTTGATCATCAGGTTCGGGCGCGAGACCGTTTTCCAGAGGTGGCGCGCCTGGGCGAGGGTGGCCTCGGTCTCGTGCGCCAAGTACGGGCTGACCTCCAGGCTGACATAGCCATCCGCGCCCTCGCTTTCAGTGTAAAGCGGGAGGAAGAAATCAGCTGCGAGGCGGATATCCTCAAAGGCAAGCTGCCAGAAGATCTGCTCGGCATCCCAGCCCGACCAAGCCAGCGGTAGAATGGCCGCGTCGTAGTCGTGCGACTTCGCAATGGCGTTGTGGAAAATGGAGGGGTTGGAGGTCACACCGCGGATATCACCACGGGCGATCATGGCTGCGAACTCGCCGTTCTCCAGTTGACTGCGCTGGATGTTATCGAGCCAAAGGGATTGGCCGAGGGAATGAAGTCGTTGGATAGGGTTCATGCTTCTAACTTCTTAACTTTTTCAATCCGGCGGACAAAGCGCTCCTCGCCCCTGAAACGCGCCGCCAGGAACGCAGCCACTAGATCTTCTGCCAGCTTTGTGCCGACGACGCGCCCCCCCATACAGAGGACGTTCATATTGTCATGCTCCACCCCTTGATGCGCGGAATAGACATCGTGACAGACCGCGGCATAAACGCCTTTCATCTTGTTGGCGGCAATGCTCGCGCCGACCCCCGAGCCGCATAACAATATACCGCGATCAGCCTTGCCACTTTGGATTGCCCAGCCCATCTTTTCGGCGTAATCGGTGTAATCATCGGGTTCGACAGTGAACGCGCCCAAGTCGAGCAACTCGCAACCGGCGTTGCGTACGGCTTCGATCACGGCTTCCTTGAGCGGGAAACCACCATGGTCACAGGCTATGGCAATTTTCATAGTTTTGCTTCCGAATTGTATGTAATACGCATGATACAACCTCCAGCCGCAATCTAATCGGACATCGAATTCAGAACGAATAAACGAATGCCCCGAGCGCGTCTTATTCGTTTATTCGTTGACCATTCGTTGTCAAAGCGCCTTCTCGAAACCAGTTAAGAGCGGCTCATTATAGCATGGCAACGTGCAATCACATTTTCCACGGTGAAGCCATACTGTGTAAAGATGGTTTTCGCCGGTGCGGACGCGCCGAAGCGATCGATGCCGATGACCGCGCCGCCTTCGCCAACCCAACGCTCCCAGCCCTGGGTGACGCCCGCCTCAACAGCCAGCCGGACATGGACATCCGGAGGCAAGACGTTGTCACGATACTCCTTTTCCTGGGCGGCGAACAGCTCCCACGAGGGAAAGGATACCATGCGCACGTTGACACCCTCCGCAGCCAGGCGCAGGCCGGCCTCGACGATCAACCCCACCTCCGAGCCGGAGGACATCAGGATGAGGTCGGGCTGCTTGTCGCCGATATCCGCCAGGACGTACGCGCCGCGTCTCAACTCAGTTGCAGGCGCGTAAATGTCACGGTCGAGAGTCGGGAGAGGTTGGCGGGTCAGGATGAGCGCGGTCGGCCCGTCGCGGCGGGAGATCGCGTACTTCCAGGCTTCCACCGTCTCGTTGGCGTCGGCCGGACGGAGCACGGTCAGATTGGGAATTGCCCGCAGCGCGGCAACGTGTTCCACCGGTTGGTGCGTGGGGCCATCCTCGCCCACGCCGATGCTGTCGTGGGTAAAGACCCAAATAGCGGGGATGTGCGAAAGCGCCGAGAGGCGTATGGCGCCGCGCATGTAATCCGAAAAGACCAGGAAGGTCGCGCCGTATGGGATGACACCGCCGTGCAGCGCCATACCATTGACAATAGCGCCCATGCCATGCTCGCGCACGCCGAAGTGGAAATTTCGCCCCTGTGGGGTCGCAGGTTGGAAGGCCGGATGGCCCTCCAGCCAGGTGTTGTTGGATGGCGCCAGATCCGCCGAACCTCCCAACAACTCGGGAACTTTGGATGCCAGGGCGTTGAGCGTCTTGCCGGAGGCGGCACGGGTGGCCATGCCTTTTGCATCAGCGGGAAAAGTGGGTAACTTTGCATCCCAACCTTCGGGAAGTTCGCCAGCTAATCGTCTTTCCAGTTCAGCGGTTTTTTCGGGGAAGGTAGCGCGGTAAGCATCCATCCGCGCCAGCCACTCCGCCTCGCTCCTCGCCCCACGCTCCACGGCCTTGCGGAAATGGGCCAATACGTCCTCGGGGATGTGGAAACGCGGCTCCAACGGCCAACCGAGTTTCTTCTTTGCGCCGGTCAACTCTTCGTCTCCGGGCGGCTCGCCGTGCGCCTTGGAAGTATCCTGGCGCGTCGGCAGGCCAAAACCGATGTGCGTGCGGCAGGCGATGATGGAGGGACGCGGATCTGCTTTGGCAGCCTGGATCGCGGCGTCTATGGCTTCGACATCGTTACCATCCGCCACGACCTGCGTCTGCCAGCCATAAGCATCGAAGCGTTTCATCCGCTCCTCGGTGAATGCCAGGTCGGTCGAGCCGTCAATCGAGATGTGGTTGTCATCGTAGAGGTAAATGAGCTTGCCCAAGCGCAGGTGGCCGGCCAGCGAGGCGGCTTCGGAAGCCACGCCCTCCATCAAGTCGCCGTCGGTGACGATGGCATAGACAAAATGATTGACAACTTCAGAGGAAAACTCCGCGGCCAGATGCGCTTCTGCAATCGCAAAGCCAACGCCGTTGGCGAAGCCTTGGCCGAGTGGGCCGGTGGTGGTCTCCACGCCGGGAGTCAGCCCGTATTCTGGATGGCCGGGCGTAAGACTGCCCCACTGGCGGAAACGCTTGAGTTCATCGAGCGAGAGGTCATAACCAGTCAGGTGGAGCAGGGAATAGAGCAGCGCAGAGCCGTGTCCGCCGGAAAGGATGAAGCGATCCCGGTCCGGCCAGGAAGGCTGCCTGGGATTGTGGCGCAGGTGCCTGGTCCAGATGGTATACGCAATGGCCGCAGCGCCCATCGGCAGGCCGGGATGGCCGGAGTTCGCCTGCTGCACCATGTCAGCAGATAAGAATCGCAAAGTGTTAATCGCGCGTAGTTGAAGGTCATTGTCAGACATAAAAAGCCCTTATGGAAAAGTATACAAACAGGACGATTTTACCATTTTTGATTTGCCATTCCATCGCAAGTGTGACATAATAAGCGCGTCAGAATTCTTAACAACGAATACCCATACGGGTACGTTGTATCACGAATTCGCCGAAGGATTCGAAAAATTCGTATCAAAAACACAGGAGGCACTATGGCGACCCCAAACCCGGCTCAACAAATCGCGGCCGAGATCCGCGCCTTGCAAAACAAGGTCAACGACCTGCAGAAGGCTGTCCGACTAGCCAGTGCACGCGACGCGGTCGAGGACTTGCAGACAAAGATCGGCAGCCAGTCGCAACGCATCGCGACAGCGCGTGGACGCGGTTATGTCTTCGAGAACGACCTGGAAGCCCAGGCGCAGTCTTACGTGGAATCATGGGCGCTGCTCTACCCGAACCTGCAAATGCAGATCAACCAGCAATCCACCATGCTAATGAACTCGCTGCGCCCGATCGAGATGCAGATGCCGCAACTGGCGGCGGCAGCCAATAACCCGTTCACAGCGCGCGGCATCCTGAACACGCTGCAATCCAGCGTCAGCCAATTGGAAAGCAAGGTCTCGGCCGCAGAAAGTACCATCCGAGGGATGTATGACCAGTTCAAGCAGCAGGCATCCACATTCATCCAGCGCTTGGATCAGATCGAATACCTGCTGACCCAATTGGCCGAAGCCACCTTCGGGCTGTTGCCCACCGAGGGAGGGATCGCGGCGATCACCGCGGTCTGGTGCAAGACCGGCAAGGAGCAAAAGGGTGACCCGGAAGGCGTTTTGTATCTGACCGACCAGCGACTGCTCTTCGAACAGAAAGAGGAGATCGCCACCAAGAAGGTGCTGTTCATTGCCACCGAGAAGCAGAAAGTGCAAGCGCTGCAATTAGAGGTACCGGTTGCCCTGGTGGATAACGTCCAGACGAGCAAAGCCGGCTTATTGAAGAACGAGGATCACATCGAGGTGCGCTTCCAGACCGGCGCGCCGGTACAATCGGCTCACTTCCACATCTGGCAGGATTGCGAAATCTGGCAGGGATTGATCAACCGCGCCAAGTCCAAGGACTTCGATAAAGGCCGCGCCGTGGGCATTGACCAGGCCGAGGTGGCCAAGGTCAAGGCCGCGCCGACGCAATGCCCGGCCTGCGGTGGAGCGATCACCCAGGTGGTGCTGCGCGGGCAGGATACGATCAAATGCGAGTATTGTGGGAATGTGATAAGATTGTAAGTGATAAGTGCCAAAAAAAGGAGCAAACCATGGCATTCAACGGCAATAGCAAGTTAAAAGATGTATTGGCTAATCCAGAAGCGAAAGCTGTTCTGGAAAAGTATCTTCCAGGCATGATCAACGACCCGCAATTAAAGAATGTTTTGGGTAAGACCCTCAAGAATATTGCTGGCCTCCCCAAATTAAAGGCATTCAAGGGAAATTTCCCAAAAATTTTGGAAGAGTTGGCCAAGATTCAATAGGCATTTCTCACATAATTTCGAAGGCAGCGTGACCATCTCTGGATAGCATCAGTGCATGTAATATCACGCTGCCAACGACTTTATATTGAGTAAGCAAAATTCTGGGGTGATTATAAATACTGGATCAATGGGGTCGACTGCGGGTATTCCAGGATCGTACAAACGATCATTTCAGTAGTGTCATACTCTGCATCTCCCAATAAGACCTCATCACTTCCGACAGGCGGAAGCGCGAGGCCAACTAAATCTCCGTAGAATTTCAGGTTACAGAGTACCTGCAAAGAGCGGTAAGAAAACCAAGCAAGCGATAAGCCAAAACCTGCTTCAGCAGGTTTCCCATCTTAGCCGCCGAATTCATTCGGCGTGAGGCCAACCATGCGCAGCGAACAGAAGATGTACGACCTCATACTCAATATCGCCCGGCAGGATGAGCGCGTCCGCGCCGTCATCCTGAACGGCTCACGCGCCAACCCCAACGCATCGCGCGATATCTTCCAGGATTACGATATCATCTACGTGGTCACGGATGTCGCCGCGCTGAAAAGCGACCCCGCCTTTCTCCCGCGCTTCGGCAAGCTGATGATCATGCAACTCCCCGACGATATGTCCGACCCGCCGCCCGGGAGCGAGCGCGGCAGCTACGCCTACCTGCTGCAGTTTGCGGATGGCAACCGGATTGACCTGACCCTTTATCCCCTTGCCCAACTGGATAAACTGTGGAAAGACAGCCTGAGCGTGCTGCTGCTCGACAAGGACGGCGTCATCCCGCCTTTCCCCCCAGCAGACGAGAGCAGCTACCTGCCCAAGCCACCTACTGCCAAAGCCTTTGCAGATTGCTGCAACGAATTCTGGTGGGTCTGTCCCTATGTAGCCAAGGGACTGTGGCGAGGAGAAATCGTTTATGCCCATTCCATGTTCGAGGTCGTGCGCGAGCAGTTGATGAAAATGCTGGCGTGGTACATCGGCACGAACACCAGCTTTGCGCTCAACCCCGGTAAATATGGCAAGTACTTCGAACGCTATCTGGAGCCGGAGTTGTGGACGATGCTACTTCGGACGTATGCCGACGGCGACTATGATCATACCTGGGAAGCACTGTCCATCATGGGCGAACTCTTCCGCCGGACAGCGGGCTTGGTCGCGCTCCATTTTGGCTTCGACTACTCCCGCGGCGACGACGCACGCGTCAGCGCTCACCTGCAGCACGTACGCTCACTGCCGAAAGATGCAAAAGAAATGTACGAGTGAATAGTCATCACCGCTAATACCTTTCCTTCAATTCCCTCACGGGTAAAACGATCCTCCCTTCTTCTCTTTCACCGACGGACAATACCTCCTCCGGCGTTTTACCCGCGGCAAAAGCAGTATACGCCGCGACGATGGCATCCAATTGTTCAGGCGTGTAGACCATCTCCACTGGCAAAATCCCCTTCACCAGGCGATGGCGGGTGATCTCATCGAAGAAGTCCATTGGGTCGCGAATACCCACGCCCCGCTCGTATAGTATCAACTGCCGCTGCAAGCGCCCCTCCAGGGAGGGCTTGGACAGCGGCGACTGTTCGAGCAAAGCGCAAAAGGCCGCGTGCGGATGTGTCTCCAGCCACTGGTGGGCAGCAGCCTCCGCCGGGTACTGAGCGCAGCCCATGGAGGCCAACTTGTGGTAGAGCATGAAGCCAAGCTGCATCCACTCCGCACAGGATTCGATGCGACCCGGCGTCGGCGAAACGAGGATGCCGCGCCGGCGCAGCTCGTATTCCGCTACGCGCATATCGCCACGCGGATGGCTTGGCGTCAGGCTCTGGGCCTCCAGCCGCTTCTTGACCAAACCGCGGTTCGGCGTGGATGGGGCGTTGACCGCCACCGTTGCTGCTTGCTGCCCGCCCACGAAGGCCAGCACCTCTTCCAACTCGCCAGTTTCTAGAGCCAGCAAGCGACAGTTCGCGTCGAGCGCGGCGAAGGTGAAGGGTTTTCGCCCGGCGGTGGGATCGACGCCGATGAAGGAGGCGTTGGAGAAAAGCATGGTAGACTCAATGGCAGGTGCTGGACTTGGCAGTCCAGCAAAGCAATTTATGAATTACCAATAGTGTAGAACAAAATGGGTTTTAATGCAATATGGATAAGGTATTCATCAAAGATTTACACCTGCGTGGCATCCTGGGCGTCCACGATTGGGAGCGGACGCAAGCGAGCGATATATTGATCAACGTGACGTTGTTCACCGATACACGCCGCACAGAAGCGGGCGACGACCTCGCCGAATGCGTGGATTATTCCACGGCAGCAAAAAAAATCCGCACCCTGGTGGAGAGCGCGGAACGGTTCACGGTCGAAGCCTTGACAGAAGACATTGCCGGTTTGTGCCTCCGCCTGCCCAAGGTCCGGGAAGTGACGGTCAGGGTGGAGAAGCCAGGTGCAGTGGAGGAGGCTGAGTCGGTCGGGGTCGAAATTACCAGAAAGACCTCACAGGTTTCAAAAAACCTGTGAGGTCTTTTTACTTTAGTTTCCGCTAACTGGTGTAGCAGAAAGAGGTGGTAATGGGTTCAAAGCGTGGTAATCTTATTGTGCAACCAACAAAATACGGCTGGACCCATTACCATGACAAATCATACCATAAGCG